>JGI20163J15578_10000011_pt1 | contig 68650 bp, 90 predicted proteins | sample TergutCu122P1_FD_15578 | JGI IMG/M metagenome (IMG submission 15578)
TCCCTTGTCCCCCCTGTCTTTTTATTCCCTTGTCCCCCTGTCTTTTTATTCCCTTGTCCCCCTGTCTTTTTATTCCCTTGTCCCCCTGTCTTTTTGTGTTATGTGAATAGAAGTATACTATTATAATTCACAGGTCAAAAATCGCGCGGCCAAAACGGTTGCAAAAAAACAAAAAATCAAAAAAGACTCCCCTCAGCAGGAATGTCGCATAACACATAGCGCATAACACATAGCGCATAACACATAGCGCATAACACATAGCGCATAACACAAAATAGCGTTATGCGCTATGTCTCCCCGCTCCCCTTAGCGTTATGCGCAATTCCCCGTAACCCGATTCTGTTATGCGCAATTCCCCGCTCCCCTTAGCGTTATGCGCAATTCCCCGCTCCCCTTAGCGTTATGCGCAATTCCCCGTAACCCGATTCTGTTATGCGCAATAATTAACATATTCTCTTTTATCTTTTTGGAATAGTTTGCTACGCATAACAACACTAATTGCATAACCAAAACAACCAACAAAACAAGTTTTATATTTAACCTGTTTTACCCAGTTACCTTGATTGTCTTGAAAATAGGGAATAATGAAAAAGTTATCTGCGTTATGTAAAACTTCCCATTTTATCCCTTGCTTTTTAATTGTTTTTAAGACTTTCATAGAATCCCCCTTAAAATGCTTAAAATATGCTTAAAATATGCTTAAAATATGCTTAAAATGTTGTTAATGTATACTTTTTCATACTTATTTGTCTACTTTTTCATACTTTTTAGTATACTTCATTGCGCATAATGCGCTTGTTAGTTGACATTTAGTATACTTAATGACGCATTTTCGTAAAATTAGTGGTGTATTGCACTGTATATTATACAAAAAACCCTATTTTTTAGGCTTTTTTGGCCTATTTTTAAGTTAATATGTTGAAAAAACAACAAAAAACAAACAAAAAATGGCATAATCGGTCAAGACGGAACGCAAAAAACAGAGGAAAATGCCCATTTTTCGGTTTCTTTTTTTCGGTTAATTCCTTACCCTGTAATGACTTACGTGAAAGTATACTATTTTTTGCTTTATTATTATTCGTGTTTTTCACTCCAAAAAATAATTTTTTTTTCAAAAAATCAGTAAAATAATCCTTTTTTCTTTTGTTTTTTTCAAAATTAAAACAAAAAGTACTAATCTAATTTAGTATACTATTTTGCTATACTATTTTTTGTATAGAGAAAAATAATAATTTTTTTTTATTTTTATAAAAAAACTGTTTTACACTGTTTGTATTTAATCAAATAATAGTATACTATTCCATAATTCCTTACTACATAACGACTTACGCCAAAAAACAAACAACAAAAAAGCCCAAAAAAGCCTTATTTTCATAATCGGTCATGGCCGATTATACCCATTTTGGCCATTTTTTGGCCTTAATTTTGCTATACTATCATAAAAACAAGCTATTTTAACCCATTTTTAGGGCTTTTTTGCATTATTAACAGTGTAATACACCACTAATTTTACGAAAATGCGTCATTAAGTATACTTTATAGCACATAACACGTTTGTTATACGACAAAAAGTATACTAAAAAGCCCAGTTTTACCGCTTTTTTGGGCAAAACTGGGCTTAAAAATGTGCGATATTTTATAAAATACCGCTCACTTTTGATAAATTCGGCTTTTCGGCCATGAATCTTACAGCCATTTTTTCGGCTTTTTCGGCCATTTTTTGGCTTTCAAGTCTATGAACTATGTCAAGTAATTTATTCCTTGACACGTTTCCAAAATATCGGCTATTCATACGATTAACCGATTTTTTCAGCGCATGGCCTAACCTTACTTTATTGGAAACCTGTTGTTTCCATTGAATAAGGTTAGCTATTTGTTTGCCACTTAACATGGCAAACACATTTTCAGTACCTACTTTTTCTAAGTTTTGCATAACAATATTTTCAGGGTTATATCGGTTATAATTCCTTGACGAACTAATACCGATTCCTACCCTTTCGTCAGTTGAAAGGCCGTTACATGCACTAAAGATTGTAACGGCTTTTTCGCTTTCAATAGCGAATAACCCACTGTCATACTCTGTTTTGGCAATTTTTAATTTATCACCAAAACATATAACATCGTCAATATTATTGACTATATCAATAAAATTGACTTCCATAGTCAAGTTTGACAGCCTTGAAAGCTGTCTCTTTTCTACTTGGCTATCTTGAATACGCTCAATGGCCTCATTGAACGATAAGCCCTTGGCTTTTTCCCTGCGTATCCGATGTATTGCCGAGTTGTAACAATACATTGGAGACATATTCCTTGCTTTTTCAATCTTTGCAAGGATTTTTTCCATGTTTTTTTCTAGGCGTTCAATGTTAAAATCACCCTTTTTTTCTAAAGCATTTTTTTCCTCTTGCAATAAAAGAAACTTTTTTGTTTCTTTTTCTATTATTGCTTGGGGAATAAGGTACGCAATGGATAAAATATCCATAGCGTTTTTATAACCGAGACTTAAAACAGTCTCGGTTAATGCTTGCCATGACAAGGCGTTTTTTTCTGCCTTGTCCATTTTTTGCCATGCTAGGCGCATGGCTTTAATTTTGTTTGCTTTTTCTACTGTCATTGTCATAGCGGTATCCTTTAACGTAATATTAAACTACACAAGTAGTTATACTTATATTATCGCATATTTTGTAAAATTAGTCAAACAATAATTGATTATTTTTTCAATTTTCTTAAAAATAATAGGCCATTTTACTACATTGTTGTATAGTAAAATGGCCATATAAACTACTTTTTGCATTTTCGGCAAGTATGATACTTACCCTTAAAATGCTTAAAACAAACAACACAAACAACTTTCATTTTTCACCCCGTTTTACATACAATGGTATGTCAATGTTGAATCCACGTACTAACAACCCAGTGTTTATATCCATATTGGTTACACTTTCACAGTTGTAATGGATATTGCCGTAATGGGCAATTAAGCAATGCTCAATATGCTCATTGTGTTTTTTTGGCAATAGATTTTTAACAAGTTTCATCGAATTGCCTTTACACTCATACATCGCAAGATTAACTGTAAGGCGCAATACATTACCGTCAATTGCATAATGGGCAATTTGAAAGCCTAGCCATTTAAGGCATTTGATAACGTCAATTGCATAATCGGCGTTAAGTTTTTTCGGTAGTTTCATTGGTTACTCCTTATATTCAACAAGTTTTTCAATTGTGTTGTATTTTAACCTAGTGTCAAAATACCTAATAAGTTCAACATCATTTGGTAAATGTAGTTTTGTTGAACTGTTGTTATTATCAACCCAATATCCACCGGATATTGTATTCTTTTTAACAATCAACAATGCACATTTATCAACCAAATAATAACCTTGAAAATTACCCATGTAACTATCTTCAATAGCCTGTAAGGTTTTTTCTGTTGCGTCTTGCAAGGCATAAAAACAAGCAAAACATAGGTTTTTTCCTTCCAGTGTGTCAAGGTTGAAAGAATACCTTATTGTATTTAACAAGTTTTCTTTAGGCTGTATTGTTTCACAGCACATACAATAAATTGCTTTTTCATCAGTAGTAAAGCAATTACAGCCAAAATGTGTACTTTCACAATAGGTACAGTTTTCAAGTGTTTTCATGGTTTTCCTCTTTAGTGTTTTGATACCCATATAGGCAATAAAAAAGTAAAGTGAGACATTTTTCTTAAAAATATTTTTTGTCCCATTTTGCTTTAAGGCAAAAAGATAAAGATTATTTTTTGTCCCATTTTGCTTTTTTATTGCCTATATTCCCGATTTTCAAAAAATATAGGCAATAAAAAAGCAAAATGGGACAACTTTTATTTTTTGTCCCATTTTGCTTTAAGGCAAAAAGATAAAGATTATTTTTTGTCCCATTTTGCTTTAAGGCAAAAAGATAAAGATTATTTTTTGTCCCATTTTGCTTTTTTATTGCCTATATTTTCAGCTTGCGCAAGGCAAGCAAAAAAGTTTCACCTAACGGCAAGAAAAATGTCTCACCTGCATTTTTTATTGCCTATATCAACGGAAACCAAAAAACAAAACTAATTTTAAGAGAGGTAACACAATGGCAAAAAACAAAACAATGGATTTTTCTTCCGCTCCCGACACTCCGGTAGCTAGGACAACAGACAATAAAGCTCCGGCAGCCCTTATCTGTACTATTACAGATAGTGAAGGCCGGCAATGGGGAACGGTAGCACTGGACTCTAAGCAGTTCAGTACTGGAAGTGTGGGTTTCTACGGTAACGGCAAGATACTTAACCCTGCTAACCCGATAGCCAGATACCAGATAGGCTTTACAGCTACACTGGTTGGGAGCAAAGGGTAACATGGTTATTCAGGGGTGGTCATCCTTAGTGGTGGCTGTAGTAAGTGGTACACTGTACCATGAGCGCACGGGCGGTTCGGCGCACTCCTATACTGTTTGATAAACTAATAAATTGGAGGTATATATGGTTAGTGTTTTAATCAATAACAGCGGTAGGGCTGTTAATAATCACATTGTACACAATGCTCCCAGCGGTGCATATTTGCAGTCATACGCAAGTATTGTGGCTTACGTCTCCCATGACAGGAAAGAGGTTTTATTGGGCAGGAGTTGGAACTTTAGCAGGACTACTGTGAAGTATGTACGGCAATTCATAGCACAACTGACAGGACTGCAATACACATCACAGGAACTACAGCAGGAGTTTGAGGTAGTATGTCTTGAGAGCAAAAGGAGAGAGGAATGAATGTTAGCTATTGCTGGCGTGATACAAAGAACGGCAAGGGTGTAATTCTTTACAAGCGTGAAGGCGCGAAGGTTGTAGCAAGAAAAGGCATAACAGGAAAAGCGGCTGAACGCTTTAGGGGACAGTTTGCCATAGCAAAGGCACAGGAAGTTGACGGCAGGAGTAATCCGGTAGGATTGCCGCTGAAACACATTGTTTGTGAAAGCTGGTTTAAGGGGGAAAGTTGTGAGTAGAAAAATACCAAAAGTACAAAACCTGAATAGCATATTGCTGGAAGGGTATGCTGTGGATTTGGTTGGGGACACTTTTGTTCTGCTTTCTTCAAGGATTGCAGACAAGAAGTTAGGGCAGGAAGTAACAGCAGTCAGGATTATGATACAGAATGAGGAACTGCTGGCAGGTGTACAGACACAGTATAAAGAAAAGAGAGGTGTGCGGGTAGTGGGCAGGATTGCGGCTATAACAGCCAGATTTGGGGACACTCTTGCCATTATTCCCGAACATATTGAATGGAGACCGTAATGAACGTAACAATCAACAAGCAAAGCAGGAAAGCCATATTGTGCCGGTTTCCTTGTAAGACGGAGGATAACTCTGTCAATGAGTTGGAAGTAACTGTCCAGTATCAGGTAGACGGGGAATATGGCAGGGGCTATGTGATGTATGTAACACCGCAATTCCGTAGCGCACAATATCCGCATATTACCGCAAAGCCGTGTCTTAGGCAAATGATGCGGCAAGTACCCCGCTTTTCCGAAAGGGTTATGTTTAATATAATCCATGACAGGATTGCGAAGCAGGTTATGTTTGGTATGTTGTTCGAAGTCATAGGGAATTATGGCATTACTTTTGAGGATAAACATCTTACTGACTGGGTACAGGAAACATGGGGGAGGTATCAAGCATGATAGTAACTATTGAGTACAGTGTTGTTATAGATGTGCCGGTGGAAGGTATGTCAGTGCTGCAATTGGAAGAATTGCAGGACAGCAATAATCCTGACGACAGGGACAGGTTTGAGGAAATTATGGACAGGACTTATGCGACAGCTCTGGAGTTTGTGCGTAATGGCCTTGAGGCAGACTCTGAAGGAAACAAGGGCTTGCTTACTGTTTTGGACAAGAGGTAAATATGGGGCATAAGGTTGTAACTGTTGTAGCAAAGTTTGTTTGCCATGATGACTGGTCGGCGGATAAGATAATTACCCATGCGCTTGCTGAAAGCGATGGTGTGCCATGTACGATTGATGTAACGGAAACCGAGGCTGTGCATACGCCAGCCCCTACTTTCATGGGTGCGGATTGTATAGACTGCGACCATGAGGAACTTTCAGATGTTTCGTTGCTCTATCCTGATGAGCAGGTGTGTCCATGCAGGGCTTGCAGCTACAGGAACGTCTGTTGTGTCAACATGAGCGTTGCTACTCGTGCTAATTGCAGCAGGTATCAAGATTTCTTGAAATCGCTGTGATAGCCTGCTGTTAGCAGGAATACATCAAAGTTAAGGCGGTGTGAATGACAGCATAGTACACACATATCGGTACTCACCCTGCTCTTGTCCTTGAGCAGGGATTTTTTGTAAGGGCAGAAGGAAACAGGCGCATTGCGTGGAAACTTGGCGGTATCCCAATAAAGCGGTTTTCTTCTGCCTTTTCAAAAAAGAAAAATGTCTCACTTTCAAAAATTATTGCCTATATAAACGAAATCGGAGGTTAAAAATGCACTTTGAAAAAAAGATAAATACGAATAGCAGGAAAGCTATGACGGACTACCTGAAAAACCATTTTAGGTATCACACCATGAATAGCTGGAACGGAATGACCAGTTATGCCCATAATGTGAAAATATACAACTTGCCTTTAACTACACAGGAAAAGGAAAAAGTGTATGAACTTATGGAACACCCTGCCTTTTATGAGGTCATTTATGACAGGCTTGCTGATTTTAACGAAAAAGGCTTTGAAGCAGGGTTTAATGGGCGTTCAAATGGGTATTTGGTACTGTATCCGAGGGAAAGTTGGGAGCTTGACAAACATGCCAATTACAGCGAATGGACAATGGAGGAATTAAGGGAACGTGTTAGATTGTTGCAAAGGTTCGCCAGACTTGCCGATGACATCATTGAAGAAGTCAGGTGGATGGCGAATAACATGGAATTGGTGGAAGAAGAAATCCAAGTTACCAAGAAGGTAAAAGTACTCAAGGAGAAAACATGACATTAAAGCAGTTTAAGGAAAAATACAAAGGCAACCGTATTGCACAATACAATAACTCTTTCGATATGTTGAAAGTTCTTGTAGGTGATATTGCGTTTTTCACGTCTTTGCGTAAGGCCGTGCCGAAGAAAGACAGGTACACACGGCAGAACTATGACGAAGCAATAAGGGCATTGGAACAGTTGAAGCAGGACGTAGAAACTATTCAAGAACCGGTATTGTGCAAAACGTGTAAGGCAGAGCTTGAAGACCTGACAAGTAACAAGTATTGTGATGTTTGCTGGGGTGATATGCGTAAAGTGGTTGTTACTACGGTATTGCATGTTCCTTCTGCTGTAACAGAAAAAGACGTGCAGGAAGCCGTGCAAAACAGGCTTAATATCGCAGGACAGCGTGAAGACGTGTTTAATATGGATTGCCTTGCTTCTTGCGATATTGGGAGTGTCAGCGTGTACGGCAGGCGGAGTTTAGGGAAAAACAACTAGCCCTTGCGTAAGGGTGATGCCGAATTGATAGTAGGTGTTGTTTATATAATGTAAGGCTTCCGTAACAGGAAGCCGTTTTTATAAAACACATAAAGTTTATCAGCCTGTCAGCGGCGAAGGAGACGGGACACAGCTTTTGCTAGATACTTTATGTGTTTTATAAAAGCAGACTGCTTTTTTTGAAAGATTTTTGTCTCATTCTTAAAAATTATTGCCTATATAGGCGAAGGAGAAAAATATGAAAATATGGCAACAGGGAGATTGGACAGTTGTGGAACACAAATTATTCGGGGAAATCGGGCAGAGCGGTATGCCCAAAACTGTGGGTTCGGTTTTTGAGTTGTTTTCAACTGAAACCGATTATGACCAAGGCATGTTTTTTAATGCTATAGACCCTGCCGTAGCGTATGGGGAAAAATTGGCACAGGAGGATTTGGAAAATGAATAAAGATAAACCTGTAGTTGTAGGCAGAGGCACACAACTTTTCAACGAATTACGCTGGCTTGGGAAAGTTATCAACAAGGATAGAGATGTTTGGCAGGTACTCCATGTGGAACATACAGAGGACGAAATTATCCTTGTAACCACAGATGGGCGCAGGCTTCACAAGGTTCAAACAAAACTTGGTACGTTATGTCATCCAAAGTTTTTGCCGGCTGGGGATTATATGTTCGAGAAAAATAACGATAAGGAAGTTGTGTTGACATCGTATGATATACAGTATCCGAATTGGCGGCGTGTTACGCCGGAAGGCAATCCCGAACATTTTCCGAAGTATTTGTACACAATCGACTTGAAAATACCGGAGTACACGACAAACGACAAAAGTAATTTTTCCGTTGCTTTCGGCCAGCTTACACTTTTGACCGACACGATATTTGATTTACGGTACATAGAAGCAATGGCTGACGATGACAGGTACTGGACAATAAAGTGGTATAGCAAGAAGTATGCCTTTTTGTTCAGTAACGGTATCCGGCACGCCTCTATTATGTCCAAACAGGATATGGTAATGCAGGAAGTGAGAAAGTTGTAAGGAGAGTTTATGGAAACCGTTATTAACAAAATTGTTATGCCGGGTTGGATTGATAAAAAACCGGTGTTTGTGCGTATAAATTACAACACACCGGAACAAAAAAGAATGAACACACATATAAGGCCGGAAGGGGACAGCAACGAATTGTCTATAACCGGCGTGGTTAATCCAAAATCCAACGGCAATGCCGATAGAGGCGGACAATGCGACAATGCGCTTTTGGAAATCGACACCTATAACGAAAAAGAAGGTTGGACAAGAGAAAATGTGGTAGAGCTTTACAGGATATGGAATAAATACCATCTTAACCACATGAATCCGGGCTGCCCATGCACAGACCATATCGATATGACGCAGAAAATACCTGTTTATAGTTATGGATACGGCAACAAACATCGTATCATGGAAGAACACATTTTAAGCGGTAGATGTGTTGACTATACCGAGTACCTTAACATTGCCAAGAAAATGCGCAGGACTGATTACTATGTTTGCGATAACTATCTTGACAGCCCTGAACACAATCCCGAAGTGTTGGTTTTGATTGAAGAAGGGTATCTTGAGGTGCGTGCGCAGGTAGAACAAAAGGCTGTGGGTTGGGTAGATTATACCAAACATCCAGAGGGCTGGTTGTTAAGGCCATGTCCTGTGTGCGGATATAAGTACGGTTCTGAATGGACAAGAAGGGACATTCCTACCGAAGTTTTGCAATGGCTTGTTGACCTTCCCGAAACACAAGTGAGGTACGCATGGAAAAAATAGTATTACCAAAAGAATTGCGCATGAGCATAAAGTCCATGTCTTTCAGGGACAGGACACCTTTTCATCAGAGCATGATTGTTGTTGCTTACAGGGAGCATGGGAAACAAAAATGGGTACAGCCCATTGACGCAAGGTTTTACATGAGCAAAGCCGGAAATGTTTCCTGTGCCGTTTGGGTAAGGACATACCAGAATTACGGGCTGGGCATTGCTAAAGCAGACGGCTACGGATACCACAAGGCCAGCGCAGCGTTACATCACGCTTTGCTTGACATGGGATTTGAAATACCCGAAGAATTAAGCTGCTATTGCAAAGGCGAGACTGCTATGCAAAACACCTTACTTGAAATAGCAAAAGCGTTGGGCTACGATAATTGCCATGTTGTTTGGGCGCACAGATAATATACAAGGCAGAGGGAGTTTCCTTCTGCCTTTGTAGTTTTCAAGTACTTTTCAGATATTTTTTAGATATTTTTTAGATATTTTTTAGATATTTTTCAGATACTTTTCAGATATTTTTCAGATATTTTTTGTCTCATTTTGATTTTTTATTGCCTATATAATCGAAATAATTTTATAACACAGGAGGTTAAAATGTTCATAGAGATTTATCATTGTATTTACTGCGATGCGGTAGTACTGGAACACCAAAATTGCAACAGGTCAGAGGATTATCAGGTTTTCTGTCCTATGTGCAATATAAACGAACAGGAAGGGCATAAACACGTAACAATGGAACGGGTTGACTCTTACCATGAAAATCTTGCAGGTACTCTTGCAAATATACAGGAGTATCTAAGGGCTGTGGGTATTAAACTATGAGGGAAGTCCTTTTGTCTGTTGCGTATTGGCGATTTATGTGGCGGTCGTTTGACCGCCGGAAGTATTGGGAGGAATAGTGAAAAAAGACCGGAGTTTACAAGCTGTTATTGGAATAATAGCAGTAACTTCCCTTATTGTGGGTGTGTCGGTATTCTTGTTGTTTTCTTTTATGGGCAGACAGCCTGAACCACCGCCCCCGCCTAGAACGTTTGTTGTAGATTTTCGCAGGCTTGACGACAGGTGGGCTTTGGCGAATTATTATGTCTTAACGTATGTTATAGACAAGCGGCCTTATGAGATAATTAGCCGGAACAGGGGAAGGCTGGAGCAACTCGTAAGGATAATCGACCCGAATTGGCGATGTAATTTCGTTTATTAAGGAGACAAAATGAAAGTACTTACACAAAAACAAGCGGACAATATAGCCAGAGACCTTGTTACTGCTTGTGCGGATATTAAAAAGCTGTCTGAAAATGCTTACGCTTTTATAAGCACTTCAAATGGCTTTGCATGTCATAACAATAGGATAGGTTTTCAATTAGCACACCGAGAACCCGGACGACTTAGAGCAAAGATTTTGGAGCATAAGGAGCGTAACCAATACACGGCTTTTGAAAAAGGGAGCAAGCATTATAAATATTATAAACAGAAAAGAGACATTTATAATGTTGTTTGTCAGATACTTGAAAATCAAAGAGCGTTCACATACACTCTTGTTGAAACGTCAAGGCGTATTATTAAGGTATATGTGTACGCTTCCAGCGAAAAGGCAGCCAGAACTTTCGTAGCCGAGAATCCGAGAGCTTACACTCTGCTTCGTGATGATTCGCTTTCTGTTGACTATATGTTCCACCCGGAGAATACAAATGGATAGAGAACAGGAAGTGCTTTTGTGGATGGTCGCACAAATCCACACATGGGAGCGGTCGCCACATGAAATAATCGGCAGGGCAGCAGCTTTGGTTAAATTAACCGGAGTCGGACAAGACGTTGTAGAAGATATTCGCCGGGGTTCCGGCGCAGGGCTGGAAGAAATGTTAAAAAAGATATTTCCGGGGGCTGTTGTTGCGCCTGTAGAGTTTGAAAGAGAAGGAGAAGAAAATGTTGATTGAACAATTTTCAGATGTTTTTCCGTTTGGTGTTTGCGACCAGTGCGGATATGAGTTTAACAGCGAAGAACGTAATGAGTACGAATACCGCAAATGTCCTAAATGCGGGGAAGATTTAGGTTTAGGCGACCCACATGAAGACGATGGGCAGTATAAGAGGAATCTGGAAAAATTGCGGGAATTGGTTGCTGTTGAAAAAACTGTGTTATGTGATTCTTGCGGAAAGGAAGCAGATTTTAACAATTTGGGCGGTAACTGTACCATGTGCGGTGATGACCTTTGTGTTGATTGTGCTATGTGGCCAGAGACCGGAGAGTGTAAAAGTTGTGTTCAAAATGCTTTAAGTTTATACGGAAAGGCGTGGCAAGAACTAACAGGCATTATTGGACGTGGTGAACACCCTACATGGGAACATTTACGCACACACTATTTCAAGAAGCAATATGAGGCTGTTCGTAAACATGCAAAGCAGGGCAATCCTTTGCCTTTATTAAAAGAGGCAGAGGCCGGCGCAGGCATGGAAATGGACAGCGGTGCTTTTGTATCCGGCGGAAAAAAATCTGACGCAGGAAAATTGCGCTGGGACTTACTGCCTTTAGAAGCCTTGGTTGACACAGTTAAGCGTTTTACTTTCGGAGCAATCAAATATTCCGATAATAACTGGAAACAACCGCCACATAATCCCGATAAGTTCTATGCAGGACTTATGAGACATATTGAGGCATGGCGAAGCGGTAAGCGTGATGACATAGACGAAACAGGAAACATAACAAGCCACATATCCGGCGTTATCTGGAACGCCATTGCTTTGCAGTGGTTTGAGATACAGGAAAAGAACCACAAGTGGAAATGTCCGTCTTGCGATGACCCGGCCTGTACACAATTGCTTACAACACTTTGCAGAGAAAAGCAGCACTGGAAGGAAGATAAGCCAACTGTACCGGTGTCAAGCATGGCATGGTTTCCTAATCACATGAAAAATAAGCCATGAGTATAAATTACTACGGCAAAAAGTATGTTCGTGTGTGGTGGCTTGTAGTCGCCACACTATTTGGATTTAATGCAGGGATTTTATTCCTGCTAATTTTAACAGGGGGTATTTAATGGTCGAGAAAATAAAAAAAGAGTGGAACGGCTACATGGCCGCCAAAAAAGCGGTAGAGCAGATAGAGCCGAAAAGCATTGAAGTTATCAATTCAGACAATTTGGAATATCGCAAAAACTCGAATAATTCAAGAAAAGGCGTTGGTTTTGGTTTTTCTCCGGGCGACAGATTTATCAGAGTGTGGAACTTATATGAAGGCAGTGGACAACAAATGATGAGCGTTCACCTTGACAACATTACAGCCGTCATTGAAGCCTTGACGCTTTTCCAGTCCGGGGACATAAACAACCTGCCGGAAGGTTGGCACTCGGTATGATTGTAGCGTTTGAATATGATGTTACTTTCGTGCATTTTGAGAACGAAAGCGAGCCAAGAGAGAACTGCCTTAAATGTGCTTTTCTTGTGGATAAAAAGTGCCTGACAAGAAAGATGACACTGTGTAGATTTGGTTCGGCAGGATACTTTTCCCTTAATAAAATAACAGAGGTTGAAAAATGATACAACAATGGGAAGACAACAGACCTCACCTCACAAACATGGACTTGGCGATTTTACAGACCTTGCCCGATAATTTACCCGGCGCAGTATCACTGCTGGTAGGCGGGGAAGTTTCCGGCGATGAGCTTGGTGATATAGTGTATGCCAAAGTCATGGCCTTGAATGATTACCCGCAGTTAAACAACAATGTCCTTGTTACTCCGACCGAGTACGGGACATTGCGTTTGTTGCGTTGGCAATTCAAAAAGGATTTGTGGATGCAATTTCCCCGGAACATCAGGAATATGATGTTTGCGAGGGAAACCAAAAGGCTTGGACTGGAAAAATGGACAGAGGAGTTTAATAACTTTTATCAGGGCGTTATTTATGCAAATAACTTATATAACTGTTACATCAAAGATGAGTGTCCTATCACCCAAACATACCTTAACGGCGTAATGGTTTTTAACAAACCAACCGCTCTTGACATACAACCGCATACTTTCTTCTGCCAAACGGTTTTTCAGGATATAAAAATAATCCCCATGACCGATGCGCAGAAGGAATTGAGGGATATTGCGCTGTGTAATGAAACACAGAGACTTACCAACAAAGAACTTGATTTTTTGTTTGAAATTGTGAAAAATCAACCATTTTCCACTTGACAAGTTTTCTAAAATGTGTTTATAATGGAAGAAGCGAAGGAGCAAACATGAAAAAACCGCTTATTTTAGCCCCAAAGGTTACTTTTAAGGAAGAAGACCATGAATACCACCTTAACGGTAAACAATTGTCCGGCATAACGAGATTGATTGCAAAGCGTATGAATATTCGTATGCCGGAAGATTTTGTGGGCGAAGCACGGACGGAAGGGCTTCATATCCACAAAGCCGTGCAGGATTGGCTTACAAAAGGGACGTGGGAGAGTATTCACCCCGGAGCTTTATTTGTCAAGAAGTATATGGAAACACAATGCCGAAATCCGCCGGAAGTATGTCATGCGGAAATACTTGTGTCTGATATGAAGCAGTATGCTTCCAGCGTGGACATTATAAAGGTAAATGAAGACGATAGTTTTACGTTATACGACATTAAGCGGTCTTTCAAACGGCCTTATGTTACGTGGCAGTTGTCTATTTATAAATACTTTATTCAGAAAATGTTTCCGGACAGGAAAATCGGCCAGCTTTATTGCATTGCCGTAAAGGATAAATGCGTTTACCCGGTATTTCCTTTTTCTGTCGCAGATGTGGAAGAATTGCTTTATGGTACAGCCAAGATATAAGGAGCAGTACGAATTGTTTGTAGCTTTAGTAGCAGAAGGAAAAACAAGACAAGAACTTCAAACAATTCTTGGTAAGAAGCGTAGTGCAATACAGCAATACGCTTCTAAACATAAAATAAAGCTGGGTAAGATTAAAAGACAGGAAAACATTTGGTTTCCCGAATATGTTTTGATAGATGGTATCCGTGTGGATTTTTCACCATGCGACAGGGACTGGCTTGAAAAATATCGTTGGCGTATAGATACTTATGGTTATGCAAGAACCTATTGTCCTGAAAGGAAACAGGATATTCGTATGCACCAGTTGATTATTCGGGATATGAATTGCGGAAATTATATTGAGGCTGTTAAAAACATACACCATAAAGATTATAACAAATGCAATAACAGGAGAGAAAATCTTCATGTGTTTGCTAACCCCAAACAGCATTGGTATTTTGAAAAGTATGTTTGTACACACCCTAATAATCCCCGGTTTGGTTTTAAGCACCAAAAGGAGGCGTTACCGTTTTGAGTGAGAAAGAAGTTATTACAATTACAGATAAAACTCCACGATGTCCCTACAGAAAACAAACAATAACTGTAGAGTTTCGGGCTAGAGATGAAACCACTACAGATACCGAGGAGTTTTGGGCAAAGTGTTTGTTAATGTTATGCCCTATGCGGAGTTTGGGTTTTGCCGACACAACATATTGTAAACGTGTTCAGCGTGAGAAATATTCATAAAGGAAATGTCTCATTCTGATTTTTTATTGCCTATATATGTGAGGATTGCATGACCAGAAAAGAAAAAAGAGCCGCCGAAAAACAAATGCGCAAAATTGACAAAATGCGCGGACGGCGTAATGGTGAAATGAATCTTGAAGTTCTAAGCAACCTTGCGGATAAGGGAACGGTCAACTTTATTAACCGTGATAACACTGCTGTACAGCAGATAGATAAAATAAATAGGGAGAGAAACACATGGCTAAAAAGACTGCGGTTGTTGCTACGACTAGCGCGGGTGAGACTATACCGGCTTTGGTCATTTCGCCGGGAAAAGTTCCGGTAGTAGGCGGTAATTTCGATGCGCTTGAAGCGCATTTAGTAGCCGTCCGGGATAAGTACAGAGAAATTGACATAAAGAAAACGCCGATTGATGATGTACTTGTTATCAAAAAGCAATTTCAGTCGTTTCGTACTTATATTGAAAAAGAAGAAAAACGTGTAAACACGGATTTCTTTAATAACCCAAAGAAAATACTGGCAGGGCATTTTGCAAGGCTATATGCTCTTGCTGCTGAAATTGAAAACCAGTGTGATGAAGTTATTGAAAAAGAAGATGCAAAACGCATTGAACAGATTAACATGGCCATTGACGCTTATGTGGCCGAGTTTACTGCTGATACCGTATTGACACAAAAGTTTTTGGCGCAAATTGAGCGCAAAAAAATGTATTACAACAAGACGCAGGACGAAGCGGACACACGAAACGATATTTTGGCGCAGGTTACGGCATTAGCTAAAGCACAAAAAGCCGAAGAAGCCGGTTTGCGGATGATTAAAAAAGCGTGTGATGTAAGTCCGTTACTTAACTTAGACCTGTATGAGAGCATGTTCTTGAACGGAGACGACATTGCTTCTGTACTGGAAGCAATAGAACAAGAAGCTAAGAGGTTAAACAATGTCCAAACCACTACGGAGGCCGGGGAGAACGGAACGCCGGTCGTTGTATCTAGGGAAGCAGAGGAAACAGAAGAAACAGAAACCGAAGCACAGGCATTTGTGGAAGATGCTGACGATATTGATTTCGACAGCGATTTGCCTAGCCGTACTAAAACTATTACTATCAAGCTGACTTACCCTGCCGATGTAGCAGGTGCGCTGACACAGTTGTTTGAAATGCTTTCCAAGAAGGGTGTACATAGTGAGGTTGTAGGGTAATGGCATTTCTTATTTTCTTGGCTTTATTTGGCGCAGTTGTCTTTGTGCTATTTATTGTTTTGTTTTTAATCGGACTTTTGTTCGGTGAAAAAGATTAGATAATTATGAGAGGAGAGAAGTATGGCAAAAACAAAAGCCGTTCCTGCTAAGGCAGGGAAAACACAAAACCTTGACGAACTTAATAATTTAGTTGGTCAAATCGGGCAGTACGAAGCCGAAAACAAGGATATTGGCAGTCGTCAATTTTCTTACCTTCGTATTGTAGGCAATTCAGCTAATGACCCTGTAATGAAGGAAGGGAAACCGGAGTACATTAAGGGTGTCAAAGAAGGCTATTGGACAATTCCGTCCAAAAAAATGAACCTTGGTAAATCTTTCCCGGTTACAATTGTAGCCATGTTCAAGGTTTACGAAGACAGCATCCCCGGCGTGAAAAAAGACCCGAAATCCAAACAAGAGCCTATGCGCCAAGTAGTTAATTACTGGATGCCGGAGGATGCAGAGCAAGTTCCGTTGGAAGGGATATTTGACAGGGTGTATTTCGACAAACAGAAGGTAGAACACATCCTCCGGCCTGTGCATTGGATGTTCCTACGTCTGCATAATCACCCGGACATTGACGATGCCTTGCTGACTTTCCGGTCAAAAGGTAATCGGGTGTACAAAGAGACACAGAAATTGGTTGCTCAACATGCCAAAAACAGTTGTACTGAATTGCGGTTTATTATGTCCCATCAGGAACTTAATGCCGATGGGTACGACAAGGACTATTTGTACCCGCTTTTTGAGTTTGATGGGTACAACTATGAATATGACAAAGAAGCCGGAAAAATTACCGGGCTTGTCAAAGACGGCTTCACAGTGGATGAACTGACAGAAGTACTCAAGCAGGCTGCACAGCTTCAAGAGGATTATGCGAAGCGCAGAATGGTAGCCAAGAAATCAAATCTGGCCGCCATTGTACAGGGCTTACCGCAGAAAGCCCTTGAGGACAAAGGCGCATCATACGTTGAGGATGATGACGAAGAAGAAGCCAAACCGAAAGGTAAGGCTGCGAAGTTTTAAGTTTAGGCAGAAGAAAGTGCCGCCTGACAACGGGTAAATGCTTGGCAGTGGTTATTGACTGCACAGCTTTCTTCTGCCTTTTTTATTAAGGAGACAACATGGCGTACTATATTGTTACGTTTGAGGGAAAAGAATACATATCCCGCGAAATGTTTATGCGAGTGTTCAAATCAAGTTCCACGTCAAGGGCATACCATGACCGGGGGAAATTGATACTTGACACGATGGTATTTGGGCCAATGTCCGAGGAAGAAAAAGCATTGTATAAAGGGTACACCGCCACATTGCAGGACTTTGATGCACAAATAATCGATTTTGTAAACGCGACAGGAAAAGAAAAAACAATCCAAGAGCCGTTAGATGAAACGGCTATTTTCACATATAAGAATCGAAAATACGTGCGAATAACCAGTATAAAAGATGCTGGAAGGTATCGTATGATGAACCAACTACCTGTTGTTCGTATCTGCGGAAGGGGTGTTTATGTTGCCCTTGATACGAAAAACAAAAACGCTTCTGACCCAATTGTGATTACAGAAGNGTAAGACGGTAAATAACGAAAGGGAGGTAAGTGTGTCGGACGACCCGAAGAAAATATTAACGAAGTTCAAGTCTATTTTTTCCGGCGCACAGGATAGATTTACAATCCATGTACCGCCGTTTACGCATAATGAGAAAAAACACAAGCAAGACGCTTCATGGGTGGGTTGGGCGCAGTACGGAAAAGCATCGTTCAAAGATATTCCTGACGGCTATGAGCCGGGCGATGATGTTCCGGTAACAACAGAGCAATATAAAGCGCACTTAAATGGCGAAATGGGGCTTGCGCTTTCACCTTTAGTTCCGACAGTTGTGCTGTCTGACGGCGCAAAAGAAAATGTATGCGCTTACGGTATTATTGATATTGATACTTATGGTGTCAATTACACTTTTCTTATACAGAAACTGTACGCAAGCGGTTTCCAATTTGCAGCGTTCATGTCCAAATCCGGTGGCTTGCACATTTACTTTATGTTCAAGACCTACGAACCGGCGGCAGAAGTACGGCAGGTGTTGCTTGACCTTATAAAACTGTTTGGTTTACCCAAGCTGTACAAAGACGAAAAAAACGGCACATCCAAAGTAGAAGTATTTCCTGACCACGGAGAACGCAAGCCGGGAATGAAAGATAAATGTATCTTTCTACCGTTTTTTGATGCGTTAGGCGAATGTCCAAATAAAATGATTACAGCGGAAGGCAAGCTGGTAGGAATAACCAAGGCTTTACCGCTTATTGAGAAGCAGTTTACAACCTTAAATGAGGTCAAGGCTGTTATATCCGCCTTGCCGTATTCTGATGCGCCCTATTGTATCCAAGCTGCCCTTTTGAACGGTGCGCTTTGGGAAGGTTCACATCGCAATGATTTTTTGTTTACTGTTGCTCTTTATCTTAAACTAAAGCACGGTAAGGATGCTTTCACCCTAGAAATGCTGGCGGAAGCTAACAGCAGGTTTGAAGAACCTCTGGAAGCAAAGCATGTAGAAACGTGCCACAGAAGCGCGTCCGAGGGGGATTTTCCTCTGCTTGGGCAGTGCAAAAAAGAACCTATGGCTACGTTTTGCGACAGGGTAGCTTGTAAAGAAAGAAAATATGCTGCGGTCAAAAAAGACAAAAATAACGTAGCGTCCAACATTGAGTTCGGACAAGTGTTTCGTATGAAAGCGGAAACGCCATACTATTTGCTGGAAGCAAGATTGGCCGGAGATGAAGGTGATTTTAAGGTATTACGTGTCGATGCTGCTGAAAACTTTTTGAACCAAAAAACAATACAAAAAGAGTGTGTTGATAAATTGGGGCAAATAATGTGGACAGTGAAACAACAGGTATGGGAGGAGCGAGTAAATGCTGTACTGCAAAACTTACAAGAAAAAGAAGTGCCGAAAGAAATTGACACTTCGGAATTGTCTGATTTACGTGAATTGTTTCATAGATACCTTACGCATAAATGCGCTTCGATTAACACCCCTAACCGTATCAATCTTAAACAAGTTTACTTTGCAGATGGGGTTTATTATTTCAAGAATGACGGGGTAAAAGACTATCTGCGAATAGCCAAGTATACGTTAGGCAGAGTAAACTTGACGGAAGAATTAAAGCGTTTCGGTTGCACCGAAGGCGAAGTAAGCTGGATACGCAAAGACGGTACTTTAGCTGTTGTTAAATGTTGGATGAAACAAGAAGACGATGTGTTAAAAGAAATGACTCGTTTCTTCGATGACGTTGTTGACGAAGATGCGGAGATAATAGCACAAAACAAATTAAACAAAGGGGGAGACGATGGGGAAGCAGAAAAAGAAGAAAGACGTTTCTGATACTTCTATAAGCGGTAGTTATAATCCTGTTACAATACGCGATGACATACACGAACTGCGTCAGTTTTATAAATTACCGTGTAGAAAATGCGCTTACCACGAAACGCCTCTTTGTAAAGAAAAGGAAGCAGAGTATGAAAATGACAAGCGCGCTAATAAACGCATGGCAGTGGTATGTAGACTGTCCTCCTACTTGGAAGGACAGGGCTATGATGAGCCTTAAAAACACGCTTATAGGCGGTTTTACAGGGAGTGTAGCTACCGAAAGAGGCGATGCGTATGAAGCTAAGATAAACAAAGTGCTTAATACAGGAACGGGATTATCCGGGCCTGAAAAGCAGTTTTCTTTTCTGCAAGGCATGACACAGCAGGCTTGGATAAATCCATTAACTGTAGAGATAAAAAGAGGCAGAAAGAAACTGTCCTTTACTTTCAAAGGTAAAATGGATTATATCGGCGTACCGAAGCTAAAAGTACCAAACACAGATTGGCTTGGCGAAAAGATTATTGCGGATATGAAAACAACGCAAGGCGAAATTAAGCGCGATAAGTACACGGACAGTATGCAGCATATTATTTATTGCCTTGCCATGAACGTAGAAAAGTTTGTCTACTGCATTGCTCGGTTTCAGGGCGAGACTACCATGACACCAATACAGACTTCGATTATCCCGGTACAGCTTGAAGCCGGATTAGAGTACGAGCGCAAGATACTTACACAAAAAGTATCCGGCTTGGTAGATTTTTTGCACACACATTTACTGTGGGATGATTATTTCAATGTTTTTAACGGGGGGAAACCATGACAACTCTTACCTATCTCGATGTAGAGCTAAAAGAAAAGATGCTTGATAAACCGCAAGATGTCGCAACGCAGCACTTGTTAACCTTTCTTGAGCGTCATAAGGCTCTTGTCGAGAAAGGTATAACATTACGTTTTTCGTTAGGGTTTGCACATGGCAGAAAGAGAAGCTCTACAACATCAAATGTGTTATCTTTAGATATACTTCTTTCTGCTTCCGAAGCGGTGAAGATTTGGGAAAAAGAAAATGAGCATGGAAAATATACCTTTAATTTTGGTTCACGTACCTTTATGTACAATGAAAAGCCTGTGTATTTATCGCCGCAGGAGCAGCTTGTTTTATATCAATTGCTTGTTCTTAAACATACTGCTGTTGATGTCTGCTGGGCGCAGATTTTATTCAGACTGCGAAAAAGGTTTGGGGAAACTTTTCTGAAAGGATTTTTATGAGTATAACTTTTAAGGCAAAAGATGTTGTTGTTTATATTGCCGGGGCTGGAAGCGGTAAAACTACAGCCCTTAGACAAGACCTTACAGGCATGTTAAAGGTTTATAAACCAAATGAGGTTGCTTTCACAACCTTTACAAAAAAAGGTGTGGCGACCGGGATTGAGCAGGTAATGCAGCACACAAGACTTGAAAAATCAGACTTACTGTATTTTCAAACTTTACATAGCATGTGTTTTAGACAGTCCGGGTTGACGAAGGTTAATATGTTGGAAAACAAAGACATAGACGCTTTTAATAAAACAACAGGTTATAAGTTATCTTCGGTAAAGGCTTGGGGAAATCAATCCGAAGACGACAGACTGTTAGAACGGTATAATGCTATACGTTCCGGGGCAAAGCAAGGCATAATAATTCATGCTAAGTATGATGAAGAAAGATATTACCGGCTGACAAAAGCGTATGAAAAGTTCAAGGAAGTGAATAACCTCGTAGACTTTTACGATTGTCTTTTAAGGTATATGGAAGTAGGTAAGCCGTTGCCTTGTGCTGCTTTGTTTTTAGACGAAGCGCAAGACGTTACTGCGTTACAATGGCGTGTCATAACAAAGGCTTCGCAAAATTGCGAAAAGATAAGAATTGCCGGCGACCCTATGCAGGCCATATTTTCGTATCAAGGAGCGGAACCGGGTATCCTTATCAGTCTTGCCAAGAAATACCATACTGTTGAGCTTAATCGCACCTATAGACTACCTGAAAGAATATGTGTGCTGGCCGATACTATTGTTGAAGTAACGCAGGAAAAAATGCCGCGAAAACATATACCTGTTAAAAAAATAAAAGGCCATGTACAAGAAATTGTGGACAGGGAAGTTTTTGGACGTATAATAAAGAAGGATTATGCAGAAAACAGCAAACAACCGTATCGCTGGTTTGTACTTTTTAGGTGTAATCATTTTTTATCGGATGTTACGTCTGTGCTGGAACAGCTTATAATTCCATACCATACGTCAGAAGATTTTGTTTTGGCGGATAGGGAATTAAATAAAATACGCCGGTACTATGACCATAGGAAAGAAGGGTACAGTACTGAAAAAAGACGTTTAGAGTTTATGGAGCGATATGGTATAAAAGATATTAACGATTGCTTCACAGAAAGCAATTTAATACCAAGCAGCAGGCGTTATATCTATCTCGATTATGTAGAAAAATACGGCATAGATGCTTTAATAGTAATGTCCAAAGCACCGCCGTTTTGTCTGGTAACAACCGTACATAAGGTAAAGGGCGGTGAGGCAGATAATGTCGCTGTGTTTCTTGATGCTACACCGCAGGTACAAGATAATGTAATTGTTGACGCAGACCAAGAACTTAGGATTTTCTATGTTGCTTGCACACGCGCAAAAGAAAGCCTGTACGTTGTACAGCCGGTACGGAAGTTCAATATACGCGATGTTTGGGAAAGCGTTGTCGCCGAAGGAGGGCCGTTTTGATAGCGAAACGAATTGAGGATTTGGAAAAACTTGTCTTGTTTATTGCAAACGAAACATTAGATTATAAGGCTTGTCAGCAACTTATGGCAGCTACAAACTATGGGTTTTGTATGGACTGTCATAAAATAATACACAATTCCGAATTGTACGGCACAGGAAGCGCAGGTTTTCGATGTTATTCATGCAAAAAGGCGTGGGCGAAAAAATGAAGCCCGTCCTTAAAATAAAGCCGTTGCATAAATGTGACGGCTGTATAGCTTCGGAATGGAAACCACGTAATAATCGGCGCAAAAGCCGGTGGTGTAACAAAAATCGCTGTTGGGCAGTATTTGTTGTGGCTGGCTGTAAAGGCATAAAATGCGATGCCCGGCAGAAAGAATAAATCCAAACCGGATAAAACAATTGAAGAACTGCGGCGCAGGATTGATGACCCTGCATACATGCAAGCGGCTATTGAAGGGCTGGCGGAAAAGCTGGCTAAGGAAGTAACGAAAAATGAAAGTAAGAGAAGTATCACTCGATATAGAAACGTCAGACCCGTTACTTGACGACACCGGCCCAAGCTGGACACATGGACAGGGCAAGGTACTTGTTACCGGGCTGTACGATGTAGCAAAAAAGAGAGCCGGGTACATAGATGGGGCAGGCGGAAAAACTGTCCGGGAAATGTTTACTTCTGCTTCTACGACAATCATTGGAGCAAAAGTACAGTATGATGCCGGTTGGCTTGTGCATGAACACGGCCTTGACTGGCGTGATGTGAAATGTAATTTTATTTGTGTTCAAATAGCTGAAAGTCTGGTTGACCAATACCAGCCTTTTAAGCTCGATGATTTAGCATGGAAATACCTGAAAGAACGAAAAGGCGCAGGGGATTTACCAAGGATTTGCGCATCGCTTGGATTAAAAGGCGATTTTAGAAAACATCTTGCAACGCTTTGGGAAAAAGGTGAAAAATATCGTGCTTTAATACGAAATTATTGTGTCAGCGATGCAGACCAACCGGCGCGGATTTGGGAAAAGCAGAAGAAAATCCTTGAAGAAACCGGGCAGATGGAAGCGTTCATTATAAACATGAAAATGCTGAAAGCCATGTGTAAAGCGAAAGCTCGCGGTGTACGGATTGATTATGAACGCTGGCAACACAATTGTAAGGTTGTAAAAGAGATACATGATAAATTGTCCGAGCAGTTCCACAGGAAGTACGGTGAAGTAAACTTGCGAAGCCCAAAACAAATGGGCGAGTTTATGACCAAACATAACGTTCCTTTCAAATGGCGTATAACGGTGCGCGGTTTAGAACCGGATGAAGTTATTACTGAAAAGGTTTATAAAAAAACTGGAATTAAAAAAATAACAAAAAAGTCCGGGTTCAAAGTAGGCCAGCATGGTTTTGAAGGGACGCAGGTTGCGGAGCATCGCAAAAAACTTAAAGACGATTTTCCGACTATCCGCATAGAAAAAGATAAACTTAAAATCTATGAGGATGACCAGTACAAAGAAAGAACATTAACGCAGCTTACAGCTAAAGGGTACAACGTAATTGTCGGTCCTTGTATTGACAAGTATTTTTTGCTGGAAAACAAGCATACGCATCCAATCGTAGCCGACCTTGTTGAGTATAAACAGGTGAAGGATATAATCAGCAAGTTTTTGGGCGAGAAGTTTGGTCGATACTTGGTATATCATAAAAGCAAGAAGGAGTGGCGACTACATGCAAACTTCAATCCGGTGGGAGCTAGACAAACCGGCAGGCTATCATCGAATGGGCCGAACCTACAAAACATTCCGTCAAAAACTGTTCTTTTTGCGGGAACTGAATATGAGGTTGATTTGTCCGTTATGTGCCGTGAAATCTTCCTGCCGGAAAAAGGACACATTTTTGTTAAGCTGGATTTTTCCGGTCAGGAAAACAGGCTGCAAGCGCATTTCGCGGTGGGAGCAAGCGGTAGACGTATTAGAAAAATGTACCGTGATAATCCGAGGCTGGATGAACACAAGTTTGTCGGAGAAGCATCAGGACTCGTTGAGGAGTTCGGACCGGACAAAGGACGAAAGTTCGCAAAAAACGTGCGCTTTGGGCTTTCATACGGTATGCAACTCATTCGGATGTGCTTACAGTTTGGGTGGGTTAAGGACTTTGCCCAAAAGCTGTCAGATGCGGTTAAGGACGCTTCCCCGTGGTTCGTAGAGACAATGGAAGAAGTACAGGCAGTTGTACGTGAGCGTGGCTACATAATAACGCTCTTAGGCAGAAGAATATGGCTAAAAGGCTGGAAGAATATGTCTAAAGCCGAACTTGCTTTTGCCAAAGTCTACGCCTTCTACAACTACCTTATACAAGGTTCAGCGTCAGACCAAACCAAAGCCTGTCAGGTAGCCTGTGACGAGACGGAGACAGAGGAAAGATTACTGCTGACCGTACACGATGAGGGAGATTTCTCTCTGCCTATGACAAAAGCTGGATTAGCAAGGCTTAAAGAGCTTGTACGGATACACTGTGAAACCCTACCGATTGATGTGCCTGTTATTTGCGACCCGGAATTGGGAACAGATTGGGCGCATCTTGAAGGGCAAAAGCTGGATAACAACGGATACCCAACAGAAACTATTGACGAACTGTGGGAACGTATGTGTAAAATAGTTGAGTCGGGTGAAAGAGCCAAGCCCCGCATATTCGACTTGGCGGATATAGAAGACTTGGAAACTGATGAAGATGAGGAGGAAGATGAAGATGTAGAAGTAGCGTGAGGATTATAAACAAAATTATAAAGGAGCAAACATGAAAGAAAACCTTGGTAAGAAGGGCCGGGACAAAATAACCGGCTTTGAAGGCACAATTACTGTGTATGCACAGCATTTGTACGGGTGCGATAGTTATGTATTAACTCCGCGCACAAAAGAAAACAAAAAGGAAAGCGGCGAGTGCTTTGATGTTGGCCGCATTGAAATCCTTGAGCAAGAAGTAACGGCAGAAGAAGTAGCCGACCCGTCAGGTAAGAAAGGCGGGGAAGATATTTCCTGCTTGGTGGAGTAAGGTATGCCAAAGATAGCCTATCAAAGTGGGTTCATTCGCCCATTAGGACAGCGAATGATACGTTACGTGAATGAGATTGTCGAAGCGTACAATGTGATGGGCTATCAGTTGACGCTCCGGCAAGTCTACTACCAACTGGTAGCCAGAGATATTATTCCAAACAGTGATAAATCGTATCATAATCTTGGGGAACTGGTAAGCAAAGGCAGACTACTAGGACTTATCGACTGGTATGCTATTGAGGACAGAACAAGATTTGTACGAAAACTTTCCCATTGGAATGAGCCGTCTGAAATTGTTCATTCGGCAGTCAATTCTTACAGGATTGACCTTTGGGAAGACCAACCGCAATACGTGGAAGTATGGGTTGAAAAAGATGCGCTGATTGGAATTGTACAACAGGTTGCTAATAAGTTTGATGTACCTTGCTTTTCTTGCCGGGGCTATACTTCACAAACGGAAATGTGGAACGCTGCTAAAAGGCTTCAAGAGAAATCTTATGAAGGCGAACGGCCTGTGAAAATTATTCACCTTGGCGACCATGACCCTTCGGGTATTGATATGACAAGGGATATATTTGACAGGATTGATATGTTTATGGCCGGCGGTTTTGGCGAGGAGCCGATACACGTAGATTTTGCAATCAACCGTATTGCGCTGAACATGGACCAAATCAAGAAGTATAAGCCGCCGCCAAATCCGGCCAAAGTAACCGATGCCCGGTTTGACAAGTACGTTAAGAAGTTCGGTAATACTTGTTGGGAACTTGATGCTATTGAGCCTGACAAGCTCGATGCGCTTATTGGTTCTACCATTGTTGACTATATGGACAAAGAAAAAATGAAGCAGCGTCAGGCGCAAATGGAAGAACAGAGGGAACAGCTTAAAGATGCTGTTGAGTTTGTCGCTTATCCTGACCGTTGGTCTAGGACTGGAAAACAGGGGTATTATTTTGGAGAATAAAATGGAAACAATAGGTGTTTTCATAGAAGCAGATGAAAACGATGACGGTGTGTTCAAAATTGGTACTGATGAAGGTATTTTTATTACCTTAGCGCACGAACACATATTAAATGCAGCGACTGAAATCATATTAGATAAAGTCGCAAAGAAGAAGTTCCAACCAACACCTGAAATAACTGTGCTTCGTGTAGCTTTACAAAAAATGGCAGAGCAAAAATGATTGGAAACATGAAACGCATAATTAACCTCTGCAACGGTCCGTACACAGATGAGGCTGACTTCAAAAAGGCTTTTCTTCTGCAAATGCGAAAACGGTTTAGAGGTGTAACATTTTTTGAAATTGAAAACGAAAAAGAAGATGGTATGCCGGACATATTGGCAGCCAGTTACGGCCAACCTGCCGTATTTACAGAATTAAAGTTTATCAGGGAAGACGGCAAAGCGGTGTTTCAACCAACACAGCCGCTTTGGTATAAAATAAACGCAAAACTGCGTATACAAATAATTGCATGGGATAGCCGTAACAGAACTGTTGTATGGATTGACCCGGCGTATGTTGTACGCAAAAAAGAATTGCGTATTGATGTTCCATTGGAGATTAAGGAGGAAATTGAGATATGAAATGGCTGATAATCCCAACCCAATCATTTTCGGGTGGCAAATTGAAGAAAAAAGAAGAAGTTACTTTTGAAGATTTGCCGTGGATTGTCAGGCTATTTTTGAAAGTATTTAAGAACAGAGTGTTTGTTATCCATGATGAAATAAGCTGGATAAAAACAAATGTACCGATGGACGAAAAAAAGAAAAGCTCCCGTAGCCGCACAATAAAGCTGTTGGAACAATACAGCGAGTCTCGATGCGGTATGACCGGGACGCTTATGACAAAAAGCCCGGTTAATGTTTTAGACCCGTATCAGTTTCTTTCTAAATCCTTCTTTGAAGGGGAAAGCGCGTGGGACATTGCGGAAACATATTCGATTATGATTACCCTTCGTGCAGCTAAAGGCGCAAGGGTAATCATACCGCAAAAAGAATGGGACGCAATACGCAAACGTATGATAAATGCTTATAAGTTTGGCGGTGAAGTACAGCTTGCAGGGTGCAGAGTAAGGCTGCGAAAAGAGTATGGGCTTTCAAAAGAGGAATGTGAACATATTCTTATAAGCAAACAATATAACCCATTCATTAACATTGACCAGCTTATGAAGCGCATGTCCAGCGTAACCATGACTGTAAATCGTGAGGACATTTTTGATATTTCCCACGATAAGTTTGTCTATAAACCTATACGCAGATATGTTACAATAAGTGACCAAGCGAAAACATTGGGTAATCAGCTTGTAAAAGTAGGGTTTACTGATAACATTACTTTGGGTAAAACAAAAGCCTTGGAATTGATGATAAGGCTACAGGATTTATGCAATGGATTTGAACCAATTAAAGACGATGCCGACCTTATGGCTGCTGAAATTGCGGCAATGGAAGGCCGAAAAGTCAAAGTTCCGGTTCGTTACGAACCGTTACCGGAAAATCCTAAGCTGGATGCTCTTGTTGATTTACTCCAAGAAATTGACACCAATAAAAATCAAGTCGTGGTCTGGTGTTCTAGGCGAAACGCCTTTGCGTCAATTGAAGAAAGACTTACAAAAGAAGGAATATCTTTTGTATCGTATTCCGGTTCCCAAACTGATGAGCAGAAGAAAGAAGCCGAACAAGCCATTACTGACGGTTCAGCAAGGATTTTCATTGCAAATCCTGCTTCTGCCGCGTTTGGACTTAATGCACTCAAGGAACTTAACTATATGGTGTGGTACACGGTCGGCGCATCGGTTGAGCAATACCATCAGGCGCAGCATAGAATATTGCGCGGACAATCCAAAGCACCTAAGTTCGCATACGAAATATGCGTTAAAGGGTCAGTTGAAGAACGTAACTATAGAACGCTCGAAGCCGGACAAGAATTGTTAGGTGAAGCTAACAATGCTGATATATTCCGGTTTGCAGCATAAGGAGAGTAAAATGAGAATATGCGGTTGTGAAGGTTGTAGTTGTCATATAAATCCGCCGTGCAATTCGTGCATTACGCATTTTAATTGCGCTAACTGTAACGTGTCGGTGTGTCAAGACGAGTGTGATGATGATAACGAGTTCCTGTGGAACGAATTGTCAGTAAACCAATTGTGTAGCACATGCTTAACGTATACTTTAGTAGGAGTTTGATATGACAAAACAAGAAGTAATTCAAAAGGTTTTGGACATCTTGGCGGATGATTTAGCCGATGCTTCGACTGCCGAAAGACAGACGATGTTACAAACCACGATTGATTTAATCAATCAGTTATTCCCATAGGAGAAAACATGATAAACAAACAAGACGAAGATTGTTATGACTTGGTTTGCGACCACTGTGAAACCGAACATGAAGACGGGCCGTTTGACAGTTTTGAAGAAGCAAACAGGGTTCGCAAAACTGACGGTTGGCTGACAGGCAAAAGCAAGAAATCAAAAGAATGGTTTAACCTTTGTACCGAGTGCCGTGCAGAACCGGACACCCGAAAGGAGTGGTTTGACAAATGAAAAAAGTAATTTTGGTTCACGCCCCTTGGTGTGCTGCCTGTCAGCCCATGAAAACATGGTGGTTCCAGCAGACCGTACCGGAAGGCGTGGAAATTGAAATGATGGAAGCGGATGACCCGGAACTTGAAAAATCGGGGATTTCTTCTCTGCCTACAATTCTTTTCTTAAATGAAGAAGGAGCAGAAGAAACAAGAGCAACCGGGGTAAAAACAGAACAGGAAATTGCGACAATTATTAAAATGTTGCGGTGGTAATTTTGAATAAAGGAGCAAAACATGAAAGCGTATGACTGGCAGAAGAAAGCGGTACAGCGGTTCAAAGACGCTAAAGCATTTATGCTTAATGTCTGTTGTGGCGGCGGAAAAACATTTGCAGCGATATTGATTGCACTGGAGAAAAAACTGCCGGTCATCGTTATCGCTCCCAAAACCATTTGCAATCAATGGAAAGATGATTTGATTGCAAATGGTGTGGCGGAAAAGGATATTTTCGTTTATAATCAACCTATGTACTCAAAAGACAAAATGAAATACGAAAATGAGGTGCGGATATGGCTGAACGCCTAAAGTACAGGGACACCGGCTTTGAGTATGTAAAAGGCTCCGAGAACGTCATTTTTTCAAATGGTATAGTTCTTAAACTTGAGGAGTTCAAGGAGCTTGATAAACATAAAGCTGTTGTTTTAACTATTTTGCAGATGGCTAAAGATGGCGCACCGCTGTACGATTTTGAGTACGCGGCCAAAGAGGGAACATTACGACAATTAAAAGGCCCAACTTTAGCTCTGCCTCCTGTAAAGAAGCAGAAGAAGAAACCGCCGATACCGGAAAATGCCTATGAGAGTATATTGGAGCAAAAAGAAGCACCAATAAGCACCAATGCGCTTTTTGATGAACCTAAAAGCAATTACGAACCTAAAACAACCAGAGTGCCTCTTATTGTCCAGTCTGTAATGATATTGGTAGCCGTTGGAAGTGCGATTATGTCGAGCTACCACACTACCATGTTTATCTGGACAAGTGGAAGGCCGATGTGGATTGCGCTGGCGACCGGGATTATAATGATTTTCTTTTCTGCTACGGCGTTTACAGCGGCGCGTTATTTTTTGCAGGAAAAGAACGCTTCAATGATATTCGGTGCGATATTTATTGTGCTTGGGTTAGGTGTTGTAGCGTATTCTATGTTTGCAACGCTGGCTGTAAACTATGACCAGTTTCAATGGGAGGAGCGTCAAGAACATGTCGTTATTATACAAAGCACGACAGAAGCGGAAATTGAAGCGCAAAGAAGGTTCGTTTTACAGTCCGAAGCTGACCGTCTTGACCAAGAAATCGAGCGGCTTAGTGCGGAAGTTTACCACTGGCGCACACGTTCATGGCAGCGACATGATGAAGTTGCTGCTGATTTACGGGAGCTTGTTAGAGACCGTGGGGAGCTTACACTGGCAATTATTGATGCAGGTTCACGTCAGGTGGCTGCGCAGGGGGTGGTTGCTGCCGAAAGAATAACAATATTTGTATTTGTGTCCGAGTTGTTTGGTTTCGCCGAAGATTTAATGCGCTTTTTTGTTTTAACTATTCCGGCGTTGTTCTACGATATAGCAGCCCCGTTTGGGTTTACTATAATTTTATTATTAGAAGACAGGAGAAGAAAAAATGTCGAACAAACCGCCTTTAGGAATTAGATTCAAAATGAGAGGGGTGCAAATAGTATTGTTATTCTTGACAATGCTTGCGGTCATTGTTGTTGTATCGGCAATAAGCGCATTGATTACATTGTGTATCGTTACGCTTATTATCACCATACAGCATATTTTTGGTTTAGCACTTAATGTGTGTAAAATAACAGCCATAACATTGATAAGCGTCATGGCTGTTATATCGGGCATGGTGGTTCACCGATTATGGACCACCAGAAAGTTTAAGGTCCCGGACACGGAGCAAACCGCGCCTCAATAACTCTTTCCTGTCCGGGTCCGGGCGCGGTGATTACCAGCTTGGTAATAGCCGTTTCGGATACCGGGTCGGTAGGGTCAAAGGTATCAGCATCTTCTGGCCAGATTGGAGCAGAAAGGAACCAGCCAACAAACTGATACCCTGCGCCCGGAATGGCTTCAAGAAGTATTTCCGTACCTTGGTTGACCGTATAGCTGCTTGGCGCGGCTATACTGAACCCGTCTGCCGCTGCCTGCGGTGTTACAACAGTCTTGAAAAATACTGGCTGCGGTGTTACTGGTAACGCTACATTAAGCCCAACTCTGGTGAGTTGGATTTGGTGAATGGGATTATCAGCATTTTCAAAATCATTTGTCACGGGGATAGTATTTTCCCGGACAATCATTTTTTCCGTTTGGTCACGAAATGTAACCCTGTACTCCTGCATTAAAACCTGTGTAGTCTGTCCTGACATAACTACCTCCTAGCGAACTACGCCACCTAATCTGTCGGCATGGTTTTCAGGCCAGCCCTTAAAATACCATTCCCACGACCTATTAAAAATACGTCTCCTGTGCCATCGCAGAAAAGAAGGTATACCAACAATAAAAGCAAGGCTCCAGCCAAAAATACGTGATTGGGCTACATGACCGTACTCATGCTGCCGTAATCTGTTGTTGCTTAGGTTTCTTGCTTCTCTTGAATGAGGCATAAAGATACGGTCGCCTATAGCAAACGCGCTTGTTTTGTTTGTGCGGTAATAAGTTATTTTTATTAGCCGCTGGTTAAACATAAACATTTCATATCGCTTCTCACGTAAGAAAAGCGGTATGATACGCGCAACAATAATTTGTGGTAATTCCCACAAAACCCATAAAAAGTTTTTCATCCTAATATCCTTAATAAAGGAAACTTTGTCCGTAACAACGGACGGCCAACAGTCCAAAGAACTAAAAGGCCAAGCAGCGTACCCATTATAACAGTGCGAGTCCTAGCATTTGCCAATCGTATTTGCTGCTGTGCTATAATTGCGTCAAGCTCATCGAGTTCCTGATGTAACCAAAATAACTGCATGTCCCGGCGTTCCATGCGCTCGCCGATTTGCTCATTGAACCTCCGCAAGTCGCTGTTCGACTGCGATAATTGCTCGTACAAAGCTGTCAACGCTGCGTAGCCATGCTCCAAACTCATTATGTTGGCCTGCAATATTCTCAAACTCCTCTCTTGCGCTTCGTATATCCTCTGCCCCTCGTTGAATAAGCTCTCCCATGCGCTCAATGTCCCGTTGTTGCTGTTCGATTGTTCGCCGTTGGTCTGCGACCAGATTGGCATCAGCCCACACGTCATCAGGGCGAACACCAGTACTACGACCGGGAGCGGTACTGCAAGCCGTGATAAAAATAATCGTGATAAGTAAAACATAAAAAATCCTCCTACGCACCTTCGGCTCCTTTCTGCATTTCTACAGCAATGGAATTGTCTAGTTCGGTAATGCAGGCAATAAGTTTACCGGCATGTTGTATTTCGTCATTCATAATTTCTTTTAATTTGTCAGTAACAAGACTGTTTCCGGGACCAAGGCAATCAATAATTTCAGCGTACAAGTTCTGCGCAGACATTTCATCTGCCACCGCTCCACGCAAAGCCCGAATTACCTGCGCCACAGATGTAAACTTACCATCTTTGGGTATTTGTCTTGTTTGTACTAAAGCCATACTTAAATCCTACCCGAAGTATTGTGTTTTGTCAAACCAACTTCAAAGCTCGTTCCCTGCGGTGTAATCCTAGCCGTAAGCCGTACACCCGGCCCTTCGTCATATACTGCCTGTTGGACTTGTAAAAGGATTAAGGCAGAAGGAACCTCCCCTATAACATACTCCGCCCACTGAACACCTTCGCCTTCGTCTACCGGGTCCATTCCTTTCTGCCTCACAATAGCAAACATAGCCCTGTCCAGCATTTCTTCGTTTGGGTCATCGAGCATTTCAACGTCCGTAATGATGTTGGGGTCGAACTTATTATCTCGTATTGGAAATAAGTCAAACACATCATCCGTCAACACCATTACCGCGCCTTGGGGCTGCATACGCTGTTCTTTTCTGCTTACCTTAAAGTCCATACCTGTCTCCTAGATACAGAATCCGAAGCACACACGGCTTCCAACGTTTGCGCCTGTTTGCTGCGGCTGGCCGATATTGCTTATGTGTCTGTATGAAAGCCCATTGGTTAAGGTAGGCGAGCGAAGCCAATAAGACCGGGCTGTATTGGTTCCATCAACCTTTATTCTGTCTGCGTCCGATGAGCCGACATAAATTGTATATTGGCTGCCTTCTATTGCATTTGTATTTTGCGGCACACCCGTTATTTCAATCTCGGAGAATAACCATATATCGTCTTGTACTGTTGTTACAGTTTGGCTTTGACTTCCCGTAGTTGTGGGTTTCAATACCGTTTTTATAGCACTTCTTAACGCCAAAGGCAAAAGGGAGTATATGGTAGGTAGGGTTGTAAGACGCATAAAACTGTTTTCCCAACCGTTACTGTTATTTCCTGATGTGTCCATCGCAGATGACCACAATAGAGTATTTATCTCTACAGTCATCCCGGCTTTACCGCCGCCAACAAGGTCATCATGGTTAAAGGCGATTATTCTGAATTGGGCGGTTTGTCCGTCAACTGTCTCGGTTCTTACATCTCCTACGGAGTAAGGATTTGCAATGTTGCCGGCTATAACATCCTGTATTGTACTGTTAATAACTGCCCAACTGTCTGTGCTGAAATCACCTGTTGATACACCCTGCACTGTTACTGTTATTGTTGTTGTAGTGGTTTGACCTGCGTTATTCATAACAGCGCATTGGAATACGTATACACCTTCAACAAGGTCTGAAACCAGTGTAGAAGCAGCGTTGGGTGTAGCAATAGTATAAGTAACAGGGCCGCTAACTCTTGTCCAGAAAATACTACTTACGGGTAAGTCTGATGTTATATTCGCGCTCAATGTAGTGCTGTTTGTAGGCAGAGTAAGAGTTACATTCGGTCCAAGGTCAACTGACGGAGGCTGTGCCGGCGGGGAAATCTGGTCGAACTCCCAAACAAGATGCCCAAGTAACTCCGGTCTTGTTGCAAGTATCGGGTCGCCTGAACGGATAATACGGACAGGCGGAGAGGATATACCATAATAGTAAAGGCGAAGATGACCGTCATGTTCAACACGGAAAGTCCACACACCCATAACGCCGATTATTGTCATGCCTTTTGGGTTCTTGCTGACATACCAGTCTTGCAGTGTCTGCCAGAAACCAGCACTATTTCTTCTGCCTGTGCGTGTGTATTGTATAGCAGTGTCTCTATACGTTACTTCCTGTACAATAACTTCTTTATTGCTGTCGTCACTATGTACCTGCAATATCAAAATACCGCTGTCATCTTGCGGTAACGGTGGTCCGTTCTGTACAACAAAAGGTGAGGCCGTGTTGATATGATGCCAAAGTCCTGTGTATGTATAATAATCAAAACTATTCCAAGCCTCATTTACCAGAAGTCTTGAAGTTGTAGTGTATTCTCTTAATATCTGCCAAAACACTGTGTTGGTAGGCGGTATGCCTGTAATACCGTCAGGGCTTTGCGCTGTACGAATGTACCACTGAAATATATTTATAGTACCAATATTAACAACAGTATATACAACGTCACCCGGCCTGTACGTTTGAAAAGCATCATATTCATTTGCGTTCCTTGCATTAAATCGGGTCAACTGCATAAACAAACGCACAATAGTATCGATAACCATGTTAAGGTTAAAAGACATCCTGCCGGTAAAGTGATTTTGAAACAGCCTTGAAATAGACGTGCCTTGTGTTTGTATACCGCTATTAAGCATAGCTTCCGATGTTTCCAATGCTGACGCGCTGTTGTCCGGTATTCTGTTGTCTGCCCTGTTGCTTTCAATATCCATTTCATCGTAGGCTTCTTGTGTATAACTAAACCGGGCAATCCTGCCGCGAGTACCTGCAAGCCTTTGAAACACATCACTTAATATATTAAAATCCTGTTGGCTCATAAATCCTCCTTATGGCCCGACTGCCCTGTTAATAAAGTCAAAATCCTTAAACTTCATTCGCATAACGAAAAGCCATGCGATATACCTGCGCTGCGGATTAGCCACCGCTGCGGCATTGTTTAAGCTGTATGTCACAACACGCCAATGCTCTCTCTGTGAAAGCTCTATTTCATACACATAATCTTCGGTCAGTAGTTTTGTTATTTCAATCAATGAACTGATATTTACACCGATGCGGCGTATTCTCTGCATCGCCTGAAACAACAACATAAAAACTTCAATCTCCAGCGGTAAATATGTTTGGATAAACTCTTGGTAATGCAGGTACTTAAAACCGTACCATTCACCATAAGCTAGACCCAAAGAAGGGTCAGGAGGAGCAGGGAAAAGGTTCTGTTCCAATAAACTTCCTTCATCATCAAATATATTAAAACCTTCCCATGTATAGCCGATAAGCTCGGCACCGCGCTCCCTGTATGTTGCACGTAATTCGGCACGGGCGTAGGTATTTATATCTGTTGGGAAAGTTTCATGTTGTAATCTTCTAAACACAAAATGTTCTTCTGTTGGACTGCCGCCTCTGAAATCAAGGAAGCCTCTCTCTGTCCTGTAAATAACATCGCCATCTGTACTTATCCATACGTTTGTTCTTTCGGGATGCGGTGCTTCCCATGAACGCATAGCATTGGTAAACCAAATAGAACCTAAAGACGTGTCTCCAAACGCGCGTAACTGGAAAAGGCCGCCTATTTTTATAAGATTTATTATATCATTTTCACGCATCGGCGTGTCGTATCTTCCTGCCATGCTCGGCGCAAGCCATTGAAAGTTTCTGTGATATGCAAGCTCGTCAACCATACCCATGCGTAAGATGTGTCTGTTTAAGAAAGTACAAACATGGTTAATCAACCAGCCGTTAAGCTCGCCCCTGAAAAAGCGAAAGAACTTTTTCATCTGCTACCTCAACGAAAACGGTATTGTCAACGGTTTTGACAATTTAGGAACTTGCGGCACCGCCGGCAAATTAGGCGGTCTGATTGGCCGCGCCGGAGGATTAGGCATGTTAGGCCACGGTATCTGACCGAAACCAAGCCCTGCGGATATGCCTTTCATTATATCAATACAGGCTTGGCCTATTACCTGAATATTGGGAGCAGAAGGAAGGTCAGCCTCATTTATCCCCTGCTGCATGTTATCAATAAACTGGTCGGTCGTGGGTATTTCAGGGAACCCCGGTCTTGAAGTTCCTCCGGGCATTGGTATAGGCATTATATCACCTCCACAGGAATAAGCAGAAGTAAAGCTAACATGAACCATCTTACCGCGCTTAGGCGCATTGTAACAAGCTGTCCATTCTGTGTGTTGCGTAACGTAAGCATACGTTCCCTTGCGTCATAAATAAGTTCCATTACATCACACGGGCCGCTCATGGTAAGTCTTTGCCTATTGCTGGAAAACACAAACTGCCAGTGGCTTGTAAGGCCGCGTTGGTCTGTTTCTTCTACCGTGACACCGGCAATACCGCCGCCTAAAGAAGTAACACGTCCAAGCTGCCCTACAGATAAAGAAGCATTACCTCCGACAATACTGGCTTCCGGCGTAATCCTAGAGTTACCTACGTTAATTACAAAATCGCCTTCACGCGCAGAAGCAGCCGTTTCGGGCGGCGTGTGCATATCATTCCATATTGGTATAAAACCCGGCGGCCTTGGAGGACGGTCTGGTATTGGTATGTCTATATCATCAACACCAATAGGCAAATAAGTATACCGGAACCGGAGACGCGCCATTAAAACTCTCGCTCCCGACACACTCCAACCCGGCTGATTAAATATATTGGCAAGGTCGGCTTCAAGCCCTATGTATGTTAGCTGCTCTTGTCCCCACCAACGACTAAACCAGTTCTGTATAAACTCACCGCCAACCAAAGGAGCGGCAAACTTTACTTCTGCTTCTATGTTACCAAGGTCAGGGAAAGCAAAATTAAGCAGCGTCAAAGTATCATTACGTCTGTTGCCGGGCGGAGTACCTGTCGAAAGAATTGCTTGTACAACAAGCCGCAAACCGCTGTAATTTATATTAGGCAGAGAGGAAGCCGAAGCCACTACTATATCTTCTTCTGCTTCAGCTACACCGTCAGCCGGCCTCGTTACACGATAATTATAAGCTACAAACACACCGTTAATAGGCACAAAAGTCTGAAAAGGCGGTGGGTGATGCGGTATCGCTTCTACGAACTCTACGGCTAGTTCGTGCAGTCTTTGTGTTAAATTGATTACCGGGATATTATATAAAAGTAAATCTGATGCGCTTGGGAACATCATGCTCATTGGATTATTGATTGTTGCAAATCCTACCACTGCTGCTCTGCCTAAATCAGCATTAACACCCTGTACGCCGCCGACATAAGTACCCATAATGCCTGCCGGAAATCCGGGCAGCGGTCTTATATTATTCATGTTTACAAGACCGCTGGCTGTCCATGTCGGGTCTACTCCGCCTACTGTTGCTGTGGAAACAAATACCGATGTTGCTTGCCCTGACGCTAAAGTAGTGGTTGGAATATTAAACTCATAGGTACGGCCTTCTACAATACTGTATGTACCGCCGACAATTGTTATGGGAGCTAATGTGGTATTTTCAAAATAAAAGTGTCGTTCAGCAAACTCCTCGTCTGCCGGTAAGCTGCCTTGGATAACCGATGTGACCGTGCTTTGCAATCCGTTTGCGTTTGCAACTCCGGCAGGTTCAAATGTTACACGCATACCCGACCGGGCGTTGGTAATTGCCGGCCCGTCAGTTCTAGCCGTATTGTTCATACCTTGCCCCGGAGCAAGATTTGTAGGAGCAAGCGTAAACGAAAACTCTTGTCCGTCTATGGTAAGTACATAAGTACCGCCCGGTATGTCAACATCACGCCCCATGCTGTGCGCCATTGTTTGTCTGTTTGCATAATTGCCGGGTACAGGCGGTAAGGTAATTGTGGGAGCTAAAGCGTCTCTCATACCATCGTACAACCACTGTACCATATCAATTGCACGGGGAGGCTGGTCCATACCACGACCATCGCGCCGGTTTACTCCTTGCTGTATTGCGCTTTCCACTTCACCCATAACATCCCAAGGTATCATTCGCAGCAAGGTCAATAAAGTGGGCATGACCGAACTTACATCAAAGTTCATTCGTTGCTGCTGCGGTCCGCCTTGCTTATTAACTTCTATAAAAACCTGCCGTGTTAAAGCATTAAAACCAACATTACCTAAAGGTATTCTTACTCTTGCACCGCCTGAAAACCTCGCACCGACAATACCAAGAACCGGTCTTGAGTGTTCGGGCGGCTGATGCGGTATCCAATCAACTAATGCTCGTAAAAACTCATACGCCCACTGGCGTACATCGAGCATAGGGATAAGTCCCCAATTGTTCGGAGGGAACATATTCATGGGGCTTTCAAAGTGAATGGCTTCGCAAATATCAAGCCACCATCTCGGCGGCCAGCCCTGCGTGTCTTCTACGTTGTCTGCCATGTGTCTATATTATCCCCAATATAAGTTATACCGGCCAACTGCGGCAGCATGAGGCGCGGTATTTCTACCTCTGCTACGCTTTCTAAAGCTCCATCAACAAGTTCTTGTATGTAAACCTTGCGTACTACTACGCTCGGTATATCATGGTCTTCTAAATCTCTATAAATTAAAGGCTCGTTTATTTCAGGTAAATGTTGTGTCATTATCTTATATTTACGCAAAATCCTGTCAATCCTGTTTTCCACTTGCGCTCTTTGTATAAGCTGATTGTCAAACCTGTAATGTATGGTTAAGTAAAACTCTTTGCGTTTGTGAAACATAAAAAACACAGGGGTCAAACCGCCCACAAAAATATCGTTGCGGTAATTCACAACTTCTTCTTGCGTGTTCATGTGCGTAGTGTAAACAGTACGCGACATAACTGTTTCTGCAAAATCTTTATTCGGTACGCCTGTTAATACAATCAGCAAGGTTTTAGGCTGCAACTCCGTACCATCTTCCAATACAGCCACATCATCACTGCTTTGGTTAAATAAAAGGTTACAAGAGAAAATACTCGGTAAAGCATTTATGGCAAGCTCAAGTTCACGTAATGTATCCTGTCTTGTTGTATCTGTAAGCAGCCTTTGTCTTATTTCAAAATCGGTTTCAGGCAGTCTCCCAAGAGAGTTCGAGTTTTCCAACACTTCCCAATCAATAAATGTACTTATGCGTTCACCATCGACACGGACAACATTGGCAAACTGTTCACCTGTAAGCTCAAACATACCAACGTCACGGGAAGTAAAAAGACCGACCGTAAACTCTCCGGGACCAAGTACTACATCATCTGTTGCGTAATAATAAAAAGGCTGCCCGGTTAAAGAGACGTATTGGTAAGTACCTCTGGAAAGCGTTACTGTCTCCTCAATATCGCTGTTTGTTATTACTACTCTGGCAATAGAAGCCTTACCACCTATTCGTCTTTCACCTGTAATAAACATTGCGCTTTCAAGGTCATCCGGGTCGGCAAATCTTGGGTCGAAACGGTATTTAAGAGCCAACACAACATCACGTATTTTAACATAGCCTGCCGCTATAGATTTAAGAACCAGAAAAAGTTTATTTGTATTAACTCGTGCCACACTTGACGGCGCAATTACAGCATCAAAAGTATTTACAAGGTCGGCAGTTTCCTCATCAGTTGTCCTTAATTCTATCGCCATTGTCCGTCTCCTTCTATAATTCTACCCTGAAAGCAGAAAAAAAGCAACTCATGTCATCGTTCCTACACCGGTAGCGGTTGCTACGGCTACCGTTATTACGTTGCCAAGCATGGCTGCTGTGGTTCCTGCGGCTAATTGGGCTGCCATGAACGCATCTCCGCCGGCAGTCATGGGAACCATAGCTACAAATGCCGCTGCTGCGGCTGTGGTTAATGGTAAGCCTGCTGCCGGTAATACGATACCTACGCCTACACCCGGCCCTGACCACGGTACGGTAGAGCCTGTTGGCGGTGTTATAATCCCTGTTGACTGTGTGTGCGTAGTAGCAGCAGCGCACATGGCCGTTAAGCCTGCTCCAAAAGCCGGGGCTAATATGGCTACATCACTGCCCGGAGCCGGAGCAGCGGCCATAGCTTGACAGGCAGCATACAAAATATCGGCCATGATTGTGCCGTCTGCCAACGCTTCACCTACACCTGCACCGGCATAAACACCGGGTACAATGGGGCCGGCATCAACTGTGTTTATTATACCGCCGTTTATGTAGGCTTCATAAGCCTTACCTATTTCATTACACATCCATCTGTCGTCATAAAACTCTGTAAACATTGTATTAAACACATCGAGTAAAGATAATTGCAGTTCAACAGGGTCTAATGCCATCAGTCTACCACCTGATTTTGTATAGCTTTCGCTGCCGTCAATAACGCCTGTGTTGCAGGACTTGTGAAATGCTCGGCAGGACTGCCGACAGTATGGAAACCCATTAGTATATCATTGTATATGTCTAAGATACCACCGATGGTATTTATCTGATTACCGATAGTAAGCAGACCTGTACCCTGCACAAATAATTTAATTGCCGTCCGGGATACCAACTCTAAAACGCCGCCGAATACAAGGTCAAAGGCTTTTTCAAAAGCCATTTTTATACCAGCATCGCTTATTATTTCTATGTCCGCATCTTCTCCAAGTACGGCAGTAATGGGAGCGGAACTGTCAAAATATATCGGCGCACCTTTACCATGTTGAATTACTGTCGGCGCGTCATGTTCATCGTCAGGGTCGCGTTTTATATTGATTGCAGCGTCAGAACGAAAATCAATTGGAGCTTTTTCGCTATACCAAATATCAGATAAGGCTTCTACTCTTTCGTCTTCATCTTCATCTTTCTCAACGCCCTTAAACCCCACCCGCTGTTTTAATTTTGACCGTTGATTTATGTTAATTGGCCGTTTTTCACCAACAGAAAAGTTTACTTCATGCTCTTTTCCATCGCCGGAAACAAAACCCATTTCAAACTTCTTTCTGCTTGAAATAGCTGTTTTAGCAGCAATGCTGGCAGATAAGATAACATCGTCTTCGTCTTTATACACTGATACCTGAATTGCCGAAGCTGCTTTTAATGTGCTTACCAAAATGCCTGTCATACTGTTTACAGAATATCCATTATGTGTATTATCAAAAATTACATGGTCATCTTCTGTTCTGCTTTCAATATCATTAAACATTTCAGGGTGCATTTTATTCATAGCTAATAAGAGTACTAAATCTTTTTCTTGCGGCTGTATATTTACTTCAAAAAGGGCAGAAGAAAGTCCCAGCAACGTAACATCAATTTCTTGTACGGTTTCGCTTTCTTGTTGTAGTACAGGTATGATACGCACATTATATTTATCAATAACTTCGCTTACAAAACCGTAAGATACGATAGGGAGTTCTCGAAGCCATAACTTTTGAATAAGTTCTTTGTTATTTTTAACATAATCAAATGCGTCAGGCATCATCTTCCTCACTTGTATACTCTATATACGGCACATAGATGTCGTCACCTTCGTATAATACACCTAATTCTAAACCTTCTAGTTCTGCCGGCATAGATGTTTCGGGACCGCGCTCTAGGTTTGCGTCATTGAGAGTTTCATTATCAGGATTTGCAAGTAGAAACTCAACAGCTTCTCTATGTGTAATACCGGCTACCACACCTTCTTCAACATCATAAATATCACTATTATTTAACACAAAATGCTCTGCGATATTCCACCATGTTCTTGGCACACGTACTACTTGTCCATCGTCCCCTACAACAGAAGCTCTACCAACCTGCACGGCTCGCCAGCGTAATGTGCGCTGCATAGCAGCAACCGCTTCTTCTGTAGTCTGTTCTTCTTCTGTTTCTTCACCTGCAAGCAAAGCCACATCTTGCGGAGGCGCGTCAACACACATTATTGTCATTTTGTTTCTATCTTCAACTGTACCGAACTCAACATCAATAAGCAAAGCTCGAAACCAGTGGTCTCTAGGAGAAGGGAAAAAGAAGCCGACCATATCACCTAACAAATATCTTGAAGAAAAACCTATAAGCTGGAGCGGTGAAATAAACCCCGCAAACGGACAGCGTATGTGCCTTAACGCTCCAATAGACACATCATAAACCGCAGGCAGAAGAATAGGCCGCGCTTCCCTGCGGTTGGCCGGCATAGCTTGTACTAGGTCGGATATGTTTTCATTTACGCTATAGAAAAACAAATTGCCGTCAACTAACGGAAAGTATCTTAAATCAGGAAACGCTTCTACCATAGCGGTCACTTGTGCTTCAAGCAGGGGCATTATTCGAATACCAACATATCTTTCTAACACATAGGCGGTTGTAGTAAGCCCGGCTCCCGTGCCTCTTGGCAGCGTGTTACTTTGCGACATACGAGCAACGCCGGGAGATACCATACAAATAACGCCAATATCAATAGCATCTTCCACAGTCATAACACCGTTTTCATCAAGCGGCACTTCCAGCATTTCAGGGTTTGTAGGGTCAGGAACGATATGTCCTGCATCATTACGCTGCATACCGCGTAATAATAATTTTTGTTTTATTTCACCTTCCGGTATTGCTGTATCCGCAAATGCTTTCGGGTTTGCTCTGCTATCTACAACAGCGTATTGCATACCTTGTTGCCGCACAAAACGTCTTGTAATAAGCGCAAATAAAGTTACTTCTATACGTGTAAGCGGCATGTCCGGTCTTGTAGATGTATGTCCTAACACCATATCAGAACGAAGGTCTCTGCTATTTAAGAACTGCCTAAGTCCTGCGTCTCTTGCCCATGTAAGCCCATAACTCATGTTACCAATAACACATGATATATTTGTTACTCTGTCCGGCGGTAAAGTTTCTGCATGGACATATAAAACACGGCACTCAATCTGTAGCAGTGTGTCAAGCGTTCTGTCTGCATCAGTTACAGTAAAGCCAGCCATTTCATTAAACATGCGCAAACGGTTAAACTCATCTTCGGGGTCAGCCGTTTCGTCTGTATCGCTTGCTAAGGGTGGTCTTGCCCAATTAGGAAACTGGTTACGATACCCCATTTGTACTACCGCACCTGTAATGGGATTATTGCCTACGCTTAGTATTTCTTCATCTGCGGTCATGTTAAGTATATGTAGATTTGTTATTCTTATTTGTAATTGAATTGATACACTATTTGCAACTTGTTTATATGTAACGACAATAGATGGTTTCTGGCGTACCTGCACAAAAAACGGCGTACCATCGTATGTTTTTTGTACTTCGTAATCGCTGCGTACAACAAAGCTATCACCATTTTGCCGTATCAGCTTAACATTTATTATCCTGTCAAATAATGCAAACTGACTGTGCGCTGCTGTGATGTCACCTCGTATTATTTCTCCGCCGCGCCTTATGTCCATGAAAAGTCCTCGTACAGAATAACAGTACATTGGTGCATATTATCTTGTGTCATTATATGTCCTCTAAGTTCAGGCAGACTTGATTTTACACCAACAATTCTGTTACCAATCCCTATAACAGATGTTTGTATTGCGCTATGTAGTATTGTGCCGTCTTGTCCATATTGCTGTACTACAATAACGATTTTATTCACACGGCCTATATTATTATTACCCTGAAAATGTTCATCAACAATAATAAATACGGCTTCTAAATTAGTACCGTAGCGTATACTATACCTGTCATTAACAAACAGTTCTTTATCCAGCGTTAGTATCATTTGCATCTCCTTCTATAGCAAAGAAAGGCATTGTACTCGTTATCTCGCTATTACCCATAGCCAGTGCGCCCAAATGATTTATCGTATTAACAGCCCAAAGTCTTTCTTTTACATTTGTTTTACCGCGCACAGGAGCAAGACTAAGTACAGGTAGTTCACGTACAGTCATATCCATGCGCCATACATCATCCTCTATACCGCGTTTTTCTGCCGTACAATCAGTTATTACAACATATTTAGTTTCAAAACCCATCCATGTCTTAAATTGTATTGTACCGCCTCTGCTAAACATAGCATCTAACGAGTTCTTATTAACCATATTGTTAAGAGACACTACGCCTTCTTCTTCCTCTGCTAAAGGCGACCAGATGCTTTGGTCTATAAATGCTGTTTGTCCTTTCGTCAAAAATGCTATTACATGTTCAAATTGTTCTTCGATAAAAGGTATGGCGGCAGGCGATACACCAGAGCTTTCACCTGTGACCATACCAAAAAATTGTTTTATGTACTGCGCAGAAAATAAACCTTGCTTCACAAAACGTCCAAAAGGCATAAAAGGTACAACAATTTCCATGCGATACTCTTTAGGTTGTAATACTACATTATCCACAATAGTCTGCATTGCACCGCGCCTTAACGGAACTCCGGCATCTTCTTCGTCACCGCTTTCGCTTTCCGGCGGCTCGTACATAAGAACACGTTTTGTACTTGTTTCTGCTCTCTGTATTTCACTATAACGAAGTATTTGAAAGAAGCAGAAAGGAAGCGTCACTTTATCATAAGTCGGTACCCAATTCCGGTCGAAAAAGCAAGTTAAGTTCTGCCAGTAATCCAATGTTTCTCTTGCAAGATTAAGAACTGTTTGCACCATAATTGGAGTTTGCCCGGTATCTACACCGGCTGCTTGGGTAGAATGACCGCCTGAAATTAAACCGGAACCTCTCATTATCTATTCCTCCCAAAAACATTCCAAAAGTTTTCAGCCCCTTGTTGTAATGCTCGTCCTGTGCGCTGTAATATGTTTGGATTACTCGGCGCATCTCCGTATGTGCTTGGATTTATACGCTCGGTTCTTTCGTCTTCTTCTACACGCACCGTTTCAGTTGTTCCCCGTTCATGGTAAACATTAACAGATACATCGGTTTGCGGTGCTTGTTGTGTGCTAAAAAATCTGTGGAACCAACCCATGTCATCTGCCGCGCTGCCTGCGGCTGCAGGTAAGTATTCCCGTGAAGCAGCACCACCAACACCTAAAACAATTTCTCGCGCATCATGTCTTTGTCCTGCATATACACCGCCGGCTACAAGCAATGCTCGATACATACTTCCTTCCGGTACATATCTATCACGATACCTTTGCGCCATAGTTGCTGTTTGGGCATCCCACGCTTCCTGCGGTATATACGCACGTTGACCACCATACCTGACCGCTGTAACATTGTGTGCATCTCTATCTGCTGCTGTTCTTGTGTTTTGTAGGCGTTGCATTGCTGCAAAATAATTTCTTATAGGAACATGCTGCATCCCTTCTACCAAAGACCTTTCACGCGCAAAAGAAATCACGCCGGGGTGACGCACTGTACCATCGAGCGGAAAGTCTCGATTATATGCTGCTGAACTACGCATGGCATCTATTCTTGTCTCTGTATTTCTTGCTGCTCCAATATTTATATAAGCTGTCATAAGTAATTGCCTTATGCGTTCACCCTGTTCGCGTATACTTGCATCATCGGACAATAACATATTATGTATTGCTTCACCTACGCCGGGTACAGGTGATAAAACACCGTCTCTATAAAAAGTGTGTTCCCATCCGCGCATTTGAGCTTCAAGTGCTGCCGGAGAGCGCGGCCTCATAAAACGCTGCGGATTAGCCATTGCTTCTTCTACGGACATGTGCCTGTATTCCGGGCGTATGTCCATGAAAAAACCACCTATTGCAGAGTTTTGTAATTCAGTGAACGCGGCTAAAGCTACTTGTTCGGCGTGTGCAACATCACTTCTAGCTGCTGCTACCTGCGCTCTTGCTTCGTTGTGTGTATTTTCATTTATTTGATGTATTGCAGCTTCTAGTCCGGGAATATTTACACCCGGCAAACGAGATAGTCCTATAGCCAAGTTTGTAAGCGTTCTGTGCATATTATCTATTGCACGTAATAAACCATCTGCAAAATGTATTACAATTCCTCTACGCAACGACTCAATTAACGCATCAAACTCTGTTCTTATTGTACGCGCAGCACGTCCTATTTGTGCTAAAGCATCTTCATCATCCGGTCTTAACATAGCTACGCGGGTTAAACTTGCCCTGTCTATTTCACCTATCATATTTTCTATAGCAGCAAAAAATGTTTGTTCGCCGCGCATCGCCGCCCTGATTTCTTCGGATGCTCTTTCTCTGCCTCCGGGCGAAGTATCAAGATGGGCAAGCCAATTTGCTATAAAATCTGCGTCTGCTTCCAAACCGGCATTTGTGAGATACCCTGCAAGACGCTGTGCATCCATTTGTGCGCCGGTCACATCGGGGATATTATTTATTATTGAGTACAACCCTGTACCCAATACAGCACTGCCGGCCTCGGCTATATTACCACCGCGTAACGCACGTTGCAGAACAAGGTCAATAACCCTGTCCATCTGCCCTGTATTAGCCATTGCCGGCGCAAGTTGTCCCAATAACTGCGACAGCCCCGCGCCTCTATCAGCAACAAGATTACCTGCCCTGTTACTGAAAGATTGCATATAGCTCATCATGTCTATCGGTCTTGCATTTTCACCCCGTCCGGTATGTTCTGCAAAAGCATTGAATAAAGCGACTTGCTCCGTATCTAAGTTTGTAGCTATAGCTCTGGCATTACGACCAATAACTTCATTACCGATACGCACAACAGTATCAGCAATTCTGGCAAGAACTCTGTACAACATCGTACCCATTGCCACAATAGCTCCAACAATTAAAGCAGCCGCTCCTATTTTACCAAACACACGGCCTACCCTGCCTGCCGTCTTTGAAGAAAAGCCTAACCTATGCAAAGCCCTCCCAATCCTTCCTGAATGTCGTAAATCACGAGCCTCTTGCCTACGGCGTTTCCTATACCTGTAATCTTCACCGCGTATAGTTCCTGCGCCTGCGCCGGTAGTAAAATATCTGTCTCTCGCATCATCCATTTGCTGCCGTGCGCCTTCTTCCGCTGCAACTCTATCGTCAGCTAACGTGCCGGACATTGCTATAGCATTTGCTTTTGTAGTGGCGTGTGCAGTTTTACGTGCGTATCGTAATTTCTCATTGCGCTCATCTGCACCACCTGTAAGGGTTTCACCTGTAATACGCATATATTCTGTATCTTCTGCGGTACGTCTATCAGTAGTATCCTGAATAGCTTCTCTTACAACTGAACCTACTGTGCGTAATTTATTATTTTTATCAATATATTCCGCGCCCTGAACTGTATGTATGTTACGACCATCCACATAACCGCGCACACCTGCGCCCAAAGCGTCTCTAACTTTTCTTTTTATTTGTTCTGCTTCTCTTTCGCTAAAATCAGCAGGGATTGTTTGTGTGGTCATTCGGGCTGATGGGGAACCAAATCTGCCTGTGTATCTTTTTTCTAAGAGCGGTTGTATAGCTGGCTTTGCTGCAATATCAGGGCGTTGTACCATATCTAGCAATACTGTATCAACCACAGCTTGATTAACATCTGCCCTACGGTCTGTGCTTAAACCAGCAACACTAAGCGATGCTGCTCTACCGCCGGTTCGTAAAAAACTGCTGTACTGCGAACCACCACCTGTACCTATGGCTCGCTGTGCTGCCTGTACTGCCATCTTATCAAATTGAGCAAGGATTTTTCCGGGGTCAAGTCCGGCGGCGCGTAATTGAGCTTCTAAGGCTTGTGTGTCAGCACGAGAATATTCTAAATTAAAGTGACTGCCGGGTCTTGGTGTTGTACCTGTCCAAGCCAACTCATCCTCCTCCTACCTTACCGGCCTGCTTGCTTCCGCCACACGTCTAGCATGGTCAGCAAGATTACCTCTAGCTTTCAAATAATTCATAAACTCAAACAACTCACGCCAGTCGTAAGGTCTAGCTCCGCCTTCTTTAAGCATAACATTATGGCAGAAAAGAAGGAAGTTGGTCCCAAACGTCTCATTTATGATAGCAGTTTCCGCAGCACCTTCTTGACTATCCCCGTCTTTTTCTTTTTTCTTTCTGCCTTCGGTCCGGGGCTTTGACCGCTCGAAGGCAGAGGAAACTTTTTTGCGAGATAACCCGCCATAAACTCGGTGAGCCAGTACACCAGATAAGGATAATCGGCCACACATTGCATGAAACGTAAATCATCATCTTTGGTTGTTACGTGCATGTGTCCGAGCGTTGATTTGCTGCCGTCATCGTTAATCATAATTATTTCTAATCGCTTACCAACAAGATATTGCATAGTAAGGTCATATAGAACATCAAAATTATCAAGGTCGCATAATGCCCTGCACTCCTCAAGCACAGGTACAGAAGCAAGACCCTCCGGGAATACAAACTCAATTCTGTCGAGTTTGATAAAATCCCGCAAGGTCTTTATTTCTTCCTTACCCTCAAGCTCTTGTGCATTAAGCACAAGAAACTTGGGTTTTGTCGGGGGCTGCGCAGCCCCGGTAGCCATCTTTACCGGGTCCATAAATCAGTCTCCTATATAAATGGTGTCGAGAAGTTCTGCTGACCTGTAAGGTCTCTATGACCGCCGGGTTCATTCCCTGCGATGTCAGAACTACCAAGGGTGTTACCGTCAGCATTTTGGAGTGTGTCAATTTCAACTGCCTGCTGGTCATTAACACCACCCACACTGACAAGTCCGATACCGTTAATTGTGAACGGTCTGAAATTGCCTTGTAAGCCGTACTGATTACCAACTGCCCAAAGAACTTTGTCTACACCAATGCCGCCGTCCATAAGTCCTTCTATCCAACCGCCGTAAAGCATCTGCATTGGATAGATAGGTACTGCGTTACCGGCATCAACGTCATGCGGAACATTGGCAAAAGATACACCATAGTACACTCTGGTAAGCGCACCGGCTGATGTAAATCGCCGTCTGGTCAACACACCGCCAACATTATCCTTTGAAGAAATAATGAAAGGCGCAATAGCCGTAAGGTCGCCGTCTTTTACAAGACCTGTACCCGGAACAACCTGCAAGGTCGCTCTACCGGCCATGACGTGATTAGTAATAGTTATGGTTGAACCATCGACCATTACTTCCTGTATCGCATTGTCCTGATTAGGAACAGCGTTAAAAAACGTGTCATTCAAACGCAAGGCCGAAGAAATATTTACTTCGTTAGCGTTTGCAAACACACTGTCCCTTTGCGAAGCTACGGAAACTTGCCCTGTTAAGAACGGATGTGCGTAAGTGTAAATAGAACCGCCAGCAGTTCTAAATACCGCACGGGGGGCTGTCCCCTTTCTGTTATTAGCAAACATTTATTCTGCCTCCTACTCTGAAACTATGCCGCCGGAAACCTCAACCATGTCGAGGTCATCCTTGTACCACGCTTTCCAAGCCGAAGCCGCAGACAAAGCAGTCCGGGATACTCGCGCCGTGGCAAAGTCAGGGAACATAAGCATAACATTAAACAATCTGCCGTTAGTACCGGCAAATCTCGCCAACGTGCGACCAACCAAGCGTTGTATCTCTTGGTACGCATCTTCATCCGTAAGCATCGGATTTGTAAGCGTTCCACGGTCAGTAACCATGTTAGCTGCCTGCATGGACATAGTATAGTCCGCAAACTTGGCTATCATCTGCATTGTGACCGGAATACCGGCATCAGTGTCGCCTATACCGCGAGCCATTGTCAGATAACTTTCCTGCGGAGTGTTATCCGAAATAGTTGCAAAATGCCCAACGTTCATTTCTCTAAGCTGCTGATGCCCGGCCATGTCGTTTTCATTAACACTGCTATCCAACCAACTCGGCCAACCCAAAGGTCTGATGCGTGTGCCGGAAAGACGAAGCAGAGAAAGTTTGTTGCCGATGAAAGTGCCGGAAGTATTACGCTGTGCAAACCACGCAGCCAATATGTCAGCTACGATATAGTCCGCTTCGCTGTGTATAAGCATGGTTGTATTTTGGCACTCCATGAACATAAGCATTGCCCAATAGTATCTATCGCGTGAGGCTACAAGTAAACCTGTTATGGTATCGAATATAGGTAATCCGGTATTCGGGTCTGTGTCTCCGGTAGGTACTTTTTGTTCCTGCCGTACTGCTTCAAGCTGCTGTTGTCTTGTCGCGTAGCGTACCCAACATCTGCTCATCGGGCTTGGGGCTTGGTTTTCGTATGAAATGCGCACCAATGACCACATCCAAGATAATGCAAGATTATTCCTACAAAGCAGAGCAAGAGCCAACGACATATCGAAGAACTGTGATGTAGCTTGGAACGCTGCACCTATAGGATTTCGTCCTTGTATTGTACTTTCCACACGTACAGAAATGCCGGCAGGCAGTTCAGGCGTTATAGCCCTTGGGTCCATCTCAACAAGATTACCGGCAGGGTCAGGTACTAAACCTTGGCCAAGGTTGGGATTTATACCAACTGTGGTAGCATGGATACGAACCAATGCAGTAATATCATCCGGCCTAAGCTGCGTAGGCGTTGGAATAACAATATCGAATAACTTTTCACCATCGCTGTACACATAGGTTCCTGCCGGAATTATAACCGTCTGACCATCCCCTGCGGCTGTACCGTCAATCACATTTGCGCTGGTAACAACAATACCCGGAGCCGGCAGTAAGCCGAAGAACAGGTTTGTAATATCATTACCGTCAGCAAGATTATTGGCCGGTCCAACAGTGGTGGGCGTTACGTTATAAACAGTATAACTTCCACCGCCGGGAGCAAGATTAACACCGCCTGTCGGTACAGTAATACTCCAAATGCGCAAGCCGTCATTATAAGTGTACGTTCCTGCTTCAAGCAGAATAGAAACACCCGGAGGAATGACAGGATTACCCTGTACTCCGCCTGTTACAAGCAAGGAAGCCGGGAAACCAAGTGCGGGTGAAAGCGCACTAATGCCGACAGTACCGGCAGTAATAAGGCCGGGATGTGCAGCATCAACGCCGTTAGCTGTTGCAGTAAAGGTTACAGCATGTGTACCGCCAGCAGCAAGTGTTACGTCAGCAGGTATATTTACACTATAACCAAGGCCAGCCGCAAGAGCGTAGTCACCTAATGTTATCGTTCTGTCGCCTGTGTCGCCGTTTGTGCCTTGCGCTCCGCCGGGAATGAGCATTATTTCGCTGTCTGTCGGACTACCCGCAAGATTTGGTACTAAAGCTGAACCACCGCCCAACGATGAAGGCGTAGTAGTGTCAACCCAATTTGCATCAACATTACCTGTTACCAATGATACCGTAAAGGTGTCACTTCCGCCGGCAAGAATAATAACATCCCCGCCTGCTATGGTAAACTCGTAGTCCGAACCGGCAATACTTATAATGTAAGTAGTACCGTCAGGCAATGTTATATCAGTCGCGCCAATATTATTGATTTGTATTTCGTGTGTTGCTGGCGCGGCTGCTACAACAGTCGCATCATTAACAATGGTAACATTAAGCGTTGCTGCTGTACCGGGGTCGCCGGGACCGGCTGCAATTGGATTGGTAAAGACCACATCCTGCCTTGCGAAAGTACCGCCTCTTGTTCTGTTGGAAAGGCGAATATCCATAGATGCCGGCAAGCCCGGAGTAGGCTGTATAACAACATCCCTGCCATCGTAATGCGGGTCAAACATGTATTTGAAGTATGAGAAAGAAAACAGAGCTTGGAACGCGGCAGTCAATGGCGCATAACTTATGCTCCTGTTCTGGATGTCCCAACCATCCGCTACTTCATCGTCAAATACGATAAGATAAATAACCACATCGCCATTTGTGTCCTGTCTGAAAATTGGCTGCCATTGGGCAAGCAAATCTCCGGTCATTACACCGATGTAATTATCCACAACAGCTACAAACACCGCAGGGCGTTCAGGAGACAGATAAGCGTCAGACCAGCCGACTATATTCTGTGCCGCGAACCGCTTTGGTATGTAGATGCTTTGAGCGTTGAACAACTCATTTGTGTTGTTCACAATCACGTCTGTCGTAGAGCGAAAACGCATACGCATGTGCGCTAACGAACCAACATAATTTAAGTTCACATCGTACCTCCTATAAAGGTTCTTGTAGTATTTGCCCTGCGGCAAACGATATATATTCTAACCTGTCCCCTCCACTACGCCCTGTATCGAAGTCCAACACTTCGTCATATTGCAGTTTCATGGTCAGGGTAAATGCTTTTGTTGTATTACCTCTGCCGAAATAATCCACATTACATGGTATTATAGGACTGATATACGGTAATATCATAGCATTACAATACGCCTTAAATATTATAGCACAGTGGCGGGTCTTGGTCAAATGGTGCATCCACTTGGCCCACATTTCAGCCCTATGCCCTAAAAACCGTACTGTAATACGTCCTACTTTTACTGTGGTATTCAAATTATTTATATTAAAATCATGCGTAAGTCTGTCATCATCATCAATCCAATACTGTATCCATGTATCCTGTGTGCCGGGGTCTATTGGGTTTTCAAAGTTATGTTGCATAGGAACAACAAACTTCATGGCCTCATCAAACTGCTGCTGTGTCATACCTTCATGGCGAAAGAAAAGGTCAGTCAATGCACCGCGTAATGTATCAAAATTAAGTCCTGAAATATTTATAAACACGCCGGCCATTACGCAGCCTCCTTGTCGAGCGCAATATAAATATTTATACTTTCAATAAGCTGCCCCGAAGCATAAAAAGTACGCTCTACATTCAAGCCTAACGCCCTGCGTCTTGCCAGTGTTTCAGCCGAAGTTATATGTTTTAAGTTTATTTTACCTGTGTATAATGCGCTAACAATATCCTGTTTAATAATTAGCCTGACTTCCTGTAGTGCGCTGTGATGCTGTTGATTTGACCACGCGGCAAACTCCTCTATGCGTAAATCTTCGCCCTGCCGTTGCGCCGCTTCTTCCATAACTTCTTCACGAATACGGGCTACAACAATATCAAACTCCTCTTTTACCCAAGAGTATGGAAATATAGTATCAAAATATGTATCAACAAAAGGCACACCGCCATTAAAACGGTCTGTTAATATTCGGTACAATCGTTCAAAAGTCATATTAGACGCACCATATTGTCCTACTCTGTCTGCCGTTTGTACGTCTGTTATAAAAGATGCTGCGGCAGAAGAAAATATATTATTACGAATATTGTCCGGGAAATCGTAAGTTATACTGGCTCCGTTGTCTACCCAACCAAATCTTGTGTTAAGCTCCTCCATTGCGTTAACACCCGGAATTGTAGCTCCTTCGACAGCCACAAAATCCATATCCATTGTGTCTTTATCAGACGGGCCGGAAAAAGCTCTGCGTATATTTTTAGCGAACATCTTAACAAGAGAGATTACTTTCCCTGCCATTGCTCGCCACCTAGTACGCATTGTTTATATTAACCTCCACCTGCTCGTTACGCACTTGCAGGTCTGTTACGCCTGTTACGATTTCAAGTTTATAAACAGCAAAACCGCCTTCACGGGCAAAGTTATTATCTTGTATAAACTTGAACATTTCCCCGCTGTCCTCCACATACATCCCTTGCCGTATCATGCTGTTTGGAATACGGTCAAAGCAAAAAAACTTTGCCTGCTGCCCTTCAACAAAAGTGTCGTCAGGAATACCGGCGGCTCCGCCTGTATCCCTTGTAATATAGGCGCGTATCTGTGTAAGCCTTACCGCTCTGTCTGTAAATCCACCGCCGGGCAAAGCCGCCATGTGGAATATATCAAAGCGGCGCATCAATTCAGGGAACGATGCAAGCATATCACCATACACGCCGGGCATTTTATTCCCTCACTACAGTTAATTCCTCCAAGGTGGTATTACCAGTCTTGGCGGTTTTTATATTAGGCGAGAGAGGGGCAGAAGAAATACTGCCTGCTGTCATAGATGGCGAAGGAGCAAACACCATAGGCTTCTGCCCCTGTCCCGCCTCTCCGATAGGATAGGCTTTGCCTGAAACTATGCGGACTTCTCGGTCAAAAATTGTAGCCATTTTTTGTTTTACCATGTCAGTAACACAGGCTTCTAAGGACTGCGGCATCCTGTAAGCTACACCATGTCTGTAAACATGTCCGCTAATTGTGCAATTAACATGCACTATAAACCACTTGTTTGTCATTTTGTTTGTCATCGTATTCGCCCTCCGAGACGCACTCTTTTCACTGCGGTACTAATCATCATGTAGGCTTTATGTCCCCAAGGATTTGATTTCAAAGGCATAAGTAAATCCCTGAAATCAGGGTTTTGTCCCCGGACAAAATTATCCTGAAAGGTAAGCGCAACCGCACCAATTCGCTTACCCTTTAATGGTATACCTCCCATGATAGGAACGCCCGACACAAGTAACGGATACTGGTCAGCTATATACCAACAAGCCAAGAGCCTAAACAACAATTGAGTTTTGTCAAAGTATATTTGCTCTGGTTGCATGTCAAATAAAGTTTGGCAGCCTGTGAACATTGTGTAGACCGCATCAATAGCTTCGAGCATTACATTTTCGTATTTCTCATCAGCCAAGTCGGGGAACGACATTAGATGCCATCTGCGAATGTCCGGGACGGTTATGCGTCTCGGTACACCGTCTACAAATATAGGGGTGTCCACAGGCTACCTCAACTAAAACTTCGCGTTCTTGCCTTTCTTTTCGCCTTCCCCTTCGGTAGTGGGCGCAGAAAGACAATCTTCAAGGCCGCAGCATTTAGCAGCAAGGCTTTCAATCTGGTCTTGCAAAGGAAGTGTCGCTTTGGCAACCGCAGCGTCAATATCTTCCTGTGTAAACCCACCGCCGCCTTTTTCAAGCTCGTTGATACGTTTGGTCAAATCCTGTATCTGCTTTTCTTTAGCAGCTATGATACTTTGCGGCGTTTGCACCGACATCGGAAGTTCACTGCGGAGAACAAGTTTTTTCTGCTTGATAAACGAAACAAAAACATTACTCTCTTTTTCCAACGCTTTCAACGTTTCGTCCGAAACCTGTGTGAACCCATTATGTGCCATCAAGCCTGTGTACTTGTTCAGCATCTTTGGATAAAAATCCATTGTCTGTTTTGTACCATCAGGCCCTTTATAATGGCAGCGTACTTGTTTATCATGCAAGCACTCAATATATTTCATAAAATTGCTCCTTCAAAGGGGGCTTACGCCCCCAATTTTAAGTTACCTTACGGTACCCACCAATTATTCGTTCCCATGCCTTCAATGACATGCACAACCTTCTCCACAGGCACAAGCAAAGAACCAACACGTTTCAACGCGGTTCTCACTACACCATCCCTAAAGCCGGGAGCAGAAGGAAGTATCATTTTGTCAATCGGCACCGGACACAAAATCATTTCAGACATGCCGCCGTCAAGCGCAGACTGAATTGTGGGGAACGTCATAAACATAATATCCCACGGATTTGGGTTGAACGGAGTGTCAGGCATGAGCATTGGGTCAGGCACGATTTCAAAAGACTTGTACAGCCCATCGCCGGACTTGGTGGCCATTGTGCCTACCAGTTTGTTGCCGCTTTCATAAATCGTATTGATTACTGAAAGAGGATTGTTCTGGTTAAACACACGCGAGAGTTGGCTGTATTTGAATACTTTATAAAGTATTGGAGAGCAACGAATCTTACACTCAACCGGGAGGAAGTTTAGCTCCTCCATTTTGTTTGCGATGAAGTGCGACAATTTGACGAGTAAGTCGGCACCGACTGTTGAGTTGGTTCCGTCAAACTCCTCTTGCCACAATTCAGCGGCAGGCTGGAACTGATACTGCTCTACCGTTCCGTCACGCATGGCAATTTGGGTAAGCCCTTCAAAGCCGGTTTCAGCATGGCCGAAATAGATAAGCACGTTGAGAAGCTGTTCGAGCATGAGGTTTGCGTAAGCATCCCTTGAGCCAATTGTAGCATTGGTAAGCCAGTTGCCGGGCATCGCTCCGATTGCCATTTCCTGTATCTGCGGACTTTCATAGTCAATAACAATGTTGATAAGCTCGGACAACATCGTACCTGTCCGGTTTTTGGCCGCGATACTGGTGTTGAACGTAGTCATTGTTTTTGCTACGTTGGATACCCTTGCATAACCTTCAAAAGTTTCTGTGAAGATTTGAACAAGGTCTGCCCATACGTTAGGAAGGCCAATCTTATTGACCATCCCTTCCGCATATCCTTGAAGGAACGGCTGGCGGAATATGCGCTGGATTAACGCAATATCCCAATGCGGAGTTGTCATACCAGCAAGGATACTATCGTTTACACGCTTTGCAATCCGGTCAACAACAAATTGTCCCGTTTTCTGGTCGAAGTACCCATAGTGCTGAATAGTATCTGTTACACGCTTTTCAGCTTCTTTGGGTTCAAGACCAGATTTAATATACTCTGCCCTCTGCTCGGCGGCATAGCGCAAAATACTGTCAGTCGCCCTTTGGACAACACTTCTGCGCTTCAAGTTTTCGTCAACAAGAAGTTCGTCATGTATCATCTTTTCGGGAGTTTCAAAATACAGAGCCTCGGCCATCGTCTGATGTGTGCCGCGAACCCTGTAACCGCCTCTGGCAGCAATGCCGGCATCCGTATTACGTCCAATGTGGATGCCCTTATAATTCCCACTATCAATCATTGTGGGAAACTGCTGTACCAGAACTTCTTCTGCTTTTCTGCCCCAGTCATGGAAAGCAGGAGCAGTATTCAAAAAAGTTTGATTATCTGTCATCATAGCATTTCTCCTACAATCCAATCGTCAGGAAAACGGCTTCGTTTTCCGGCTCGAAGATTTCAATAAATCCGCCAAAAGTTGCTCCGGCCATTGTCGGGTTTGCCTGCTGTGCAACAGTAAGTACCGCCATAATGGGGAACCCGGAAGTGTTGCTAAAGAACATGCCGAGCTTACAACCATCAGCACCAGCGATGTATGCAGCAAGCCAGTCGGAGTAAACCATTCTGGTTGCAGGAACATCTAAAGTCCTGTCGCCTTGCAAATACGCAAGATAATTGGCTTCTTCGCCTACTTCGGTCATTGTAACCTTATAGCCTACATAGCCCTTGCGAATCATATCCGCACGACCGAACTGCGGCACACCCCATCCCTGAACAGGATGTCCGGTTTGCCAACCTTGGTTGAACTCGGATACACCGATAAAAAGTCCGACCGCAGGTTTTTCAGTATGAACAACACCGGGGTCAACATCCATTCGAGTGATGTCCCTCCACAATCCATTTCCGTATGGAACTGCACCAGCAGCTAACAATACGTTAGACGGTCCAATATCCACACGCGAAAAGCTCTCTTTAAGAGCAGGTACACGGCCATCCACATTGCGCATGAGGAAGCCGTTGGTTCTATCGCGCCCACGCCAAACATGCTCTTGCCCTATGCGAAGCGGAGTATTAGGTCCGTATGTTGCCCCTACGCCACTGTTACCCACAGACTACCCCCTATTGAGTGCGCTTCCAAGAATGAACGCACCATCTTCAAGTAATTGAGTATCCACACCATCTTCGGTGCGAGTACCTTCCTTTTCTTTCTCTTTGGATTTTTCATCACCCTTAATACCAAGAGCAGTTTTGACTTGGCCTGTAACAGCCTTTTCAATCATGCCGGCAATACTATCAGTAATGCGTTTCTCCTGTTCGGCAAACATTTCTTCGATAGTTTTTTCTTTACTATCGGTTGTTTTCTTGCCTTCTTCTTTTTTGCCTTCTTCTTTCTTTTCAGGTTCACCGGCAGCATCTTGTGTTTTCACACCAGCTTTTTCAAACAGTTTTTTAATACTGTCATCTGCCGTAGTAACCGAAGCCGCATCTGCGTATGCTTGGTCAAGAACCCTAGCAACGTCATCTGCTTTCAGCAACGCCTCTACTGGATGCGTCAGCGCATCTTGGACAGCCCCGGAGAGAATGTCTTTAGCATCCCCATCAGGCAATCCAGCCATGTGAGCCGAAATGTCGCCGACAAGTTTTTCTTTGCCAGCAGCATCCAAAGTATGCAAGGTTCTTGCGCCCTCTAGGACAATCTTAGAAAACGAAAAGCCCTCGTCTTTGGTTCGGCCAATGCCAAGAAAAGATAATACACCTTTCTTTCCTGCCATATTTATGCCTCCAAACGATATATTGGGCGCTTTATCCTGCACCCTGACTTGTGGCCCACCGCGACCGCGAGCCGTAATCACTACTCCATTTACAGAAAGTATATCTTTAAGAATAAAATCGTATTGTCCCGTAATATCGGGAATTGCAACACTTCTGTAATCTGCACTTGTTTCTTTGTTACCTTGAAGGTAATACTCATAACTGTCTTTGGTATAAAAAGCCATCTTTCCAAATATACCAATCTCACCGCCTTCAAGTTCTCTTTTAATTATATTTTCACCTATGATACCTGATGCCTGTAATCTAAAATTATCAGGGTCAGTTTCGCTAGGAGTATGTTCTTTTGTTACAACAGCGAAGGCGAATTTGTCCTTACAGCGTTCAATCACTTCTTTAGGCCGGTACTCCGTATACCACATCTTTTTAACAGCAGGAGTAAACCCACGTTGTATCATCTCATCATAAGTATAGTTATAAACACCGCTGCGCGCTAAACACGCTTCTTTAATTGCGAGCGCAGGATGTTTGTCAGCCACTCTCATCATAAACCTACCCTCTTACTCCGGGCTTTTGATATACCCTGTTTCTTTGTGCCGGGGCCTTTGTGAGACACTTTCTCCATCGACTTCTGTTTCAAAGGGTCGTCATACGAATGGCCTTGCTTCTCTTTTGTCGAAGAAGCAGAAGAACTGTCCACTTCAAGACCGGCCATTTCCGCTTCGTGCGCTTCTTGCTCTCTTGCGTCAAGAATAGCCTGTCGTTCTTCAAGTTTAGCACGAAGTTCAGCGTCAATGTGTACAAGACCGCCGGATATTTGTTGCAGCATATCAGCACTGTCAGGCATCGGCATACCGCCGGCAACCATATCAAAGAAACCTTTAGACGCTGCTGCAAGTACGGCTACCTTATCTTCAATATCGGTTATTTTCTGTTCGTCAAACGATATTTGTGTATACTCAATATGGTCAAGTACATGTTTATCCATGCCTAAAGCATTTATAACTTGTAGCATTGCGATAGGTTTAAGCTGTGCTTGTACCTCTGCGTACATAAGTCTGTTGGTTTCTTCCTGACGTGTCCACGGGTCTTTGCTGGATTTACCGCCGCCAATACCTTTTTTCTCGACAGTAAATATAGCTTCTTCCAGCAACCCTGCTTTAGCCGCCAAGTCCTGTCTTACAAGCCTTGTTAATTCAGATACCTCACCAAAATCACGCTGTATGGCTTTAAGGTCGCCTATAACATCAAGGTTCACAGGATTAAGAGGTGATGCTTCGCGCACTCTTATTGTATCTTCTTCCCCCATTTGGTCGAGTATCATTGAGCCTTCCATAGCCATTGGTCCGTCTACGTTGAATGTACGCGCCAACAATGACATTTGGTTTATCATTGTAGGGATAGACTGCATTACATTGTAGTAGTTAAAAACTGCTTCAATCCATCCGGGTATGTCCGATACTCCCCATCCCATATTAAGCAGCACTCCCCAATATCCGGGCTGCGGTGCGGTGACGACACGCGCAATGCGGGAGGAGTGAACGTCTGTGCCGAGGAAAGGTATGTAAAAATATCGCGGCTTGCGGAAGTCTTCGCTTGTCGGGTTCCAGTTTGGAAAATGTACTGTATTCCAGCGGTCAAGTGTTACCCATCTGTCAATACAATCTTTTTTAATTAACCCATACCGGGCTAATTGCTCCACAGGAAGCGTCATAGCGACAGGCGTATCGCCTTTGAAAAACGGAAAAAGGAGAGAACCGGAAAATACCAAGCTCTCCCGTAAGCTATCTGAAATAGCCTTGGCAAGTCCTGTGCGTATCATATCTCTTGCAATAGTTTCTAGCTGGTCAGCAGAATAAAATGGATTTTTTATATGTACGCCATTCAGTAACATTGATTTGGCTTTCTTGCCGATTATCACTTCCGGGATACCTTTTTGACTGTATACCGTAGCAGCCTCTCCCGGAGTTATGTAAAGGTTAGGTGAAACCCTACCTGCCTTTGCAGGGTCTTGTCCGGCCACACCTGTATTCCACATGTTATTTGAAATACCGCCCATTCTGCCGCCCGGATTGCCGGTAGCAAAATCACGAAAGCCTATAGCATCGGCTACGCGATTTACAACAGATGTGCCTTCTTTCAACGATGTATTTATTATAAGCCCAAGGTCAGCAGAACGAGCTTTAACATCATCAAGGCTATCAACTACGCGATTGATTTGCTTAAATCTTATACGGCACTCGTTTTCGATTATATCATTGATTTCTGTTTGTGTAGACATGGGAAGTCCCTTAAAGGAACGGTCATTGTTTATAACAACACTTCCGTCCCTTGTGCGAGAGGTAGTAGTTTTTGTGCGGTTAATCCGCGTCCAAACAGCACTCCACCATGACATATTTTACGCCTTCCTTAAAACAACACACTTTAATAATTTATCCAAACTAAGTATGCCCATACCATGAACAAAATCATTTTTCGTTACAATCTGCGGCGCAGTATTCGGTATAGTAAACGACACAGGAATAGATATAGGTCCGTCAAGCCATACAATATTAAAAGGCTCTACTGCCCCACGGGATACCACTGACACAGGACCGGAACCAGTAGCATTAAATAACACAGAAAAGTTTGTATCATAAGCACCAGCAAAATCAGCACTCCAAACAAACCTAGCATATGCGCCAAAGTTTACGGGTGTTTCTGTGCTGCCTTCACCATTACACTGTAAGTAATGTTCAACTTCCCATCCGGGACTCCATAGTTCATGCGCTGCGTTCCCTAAAATATCGCGCAAATCTTCCAAGGGAGGTACGTTCACCATATCCACACGCCATCCGGCCAAATCCGTACCGAGTGGTATATCAGCTAACAAGTACTCTATAATGTCAACATCTAAAAGAGCTTCTGCTAACTGCTCCCACGACATATTAAAACTTTTACTAACACCAAACGCGGGAGCAGAAGAAATGAACTGGCTGAACCACTTAATATCATCGGGAGTTGCGCTGCCCCCGTAGATACGCGCAGCAACATCTTCAAACACAATGCCGTGCGCCGGCACGCTGATAAGTTTAGTGATTTCTCTAAAAAACAATGTTAACTGATGTTCCGGTATTAAACCCCATGTGACCTTTGTATTTAAGTCCGCACTTTTCCCTGCCTCGCGCAAGAAGGTATTCATCCAGTCCAAATATTTCATTCTACTGCCTTATCTTCAACCAGCCAAGAACACGTTCCATGCTCCACTGGCTTTCGTTTGCGCCGCCGGCTTGACCGCGCATAGCAGCTATACCGTTCTGGTCAAAAATAGTAATACCGCCTTGCCCATTGTCACTGGCAGTACAAATACCAACGTGTCCCCAACGGTTCGTTGCAGACGGCCCGAACACAACAGTATCCCCCGGTTCCGGCCTCGCAGGACTTCCCTGTTGATACGGAATAGCTTCAAAGATACGCCGCGTAACCGGCCCGACATCAGTGTTGTATCTGGTAAACAGACCAGAAGCTCCGCCATCAGCACCCAATCTTTCAAGTGTGGGCATCCCTAAAAAGCCTTCTGTATACTCGCGAAACAGCGCAACGCACTGACCGTCACGGATTACTTTTCCGCGCCATTTGTTTACAAACTCTTGTATTCTCATATTACCAATCTCCCCATTGCTGATTTTGCTGCTGGCCGCCGCGCATTTGCTGTTGCTGCTGCGCGTTACCGCCGCTCATAGCTCTATTTATAAGCATCGGTATACCTTGGATAATCGCCTCATACCCAAATTGCATAACCGCCAAGCCCAAAGCAAACAAGTTCCATCCCCAAGTAACTGTACTGTTGATGAAAGGCATTTGCATAAGCACATTAAATGCAAGACATATAAGTCCCACAATCGAATAGGTACGCCTGCGCTTACAGTTTACCCAATTTTTTAACCACTGTACAATCCCTATCGTTGCAATAGCCACAACAAGCACATGTGTTACAAGCACGGTCGTATCATACGCCATGATATTTTCCATGCTTACCTCCTGTCTTCTACCTCTGCCTCCGTTAAAGCCAAATCAATCTTAACACTCCGTAAAGTAGGCATTAAAGCTATTGCTACACGATACACTTCTGCATTGTTTACAGCAAAATCAACTACGTCTTTCGACACATCCCCATTTTGTTTTTTAGCTATGTATCTAAGACCAGCAAATAATCGTTCTGCCGCTTGTATATTGTCATTATAAAATACTAATTTTAACTGGTCAATTGCTATTTCATTAACGGTTTCCGTTAATTTATCAATGCGGTCTGACATATTCTGCAATTTTTCCCAAATCTTTTCCAAAGTTTCCTCATACTTTGCTTTTGTAGCTATATATTCTGTTTGGCATTTTGTATGCGGACAATGTAGTGACGGCACATCAATTAAACTATTTGTCTGTGTATCAAACTCCAGCGGACCAAGTTTTCTTAACCTGCGCGCCAACCGCGTATTCTTAAATGTAAAAACAATAATAATCGACAATATTACAAGATACAACAAATAAGCAGAAAGAAAGTCATATAATGTCATTCCCTACCTCATTGCTTCAAGCCACGATAATCGGTCAACATTGCCAAGCCTGTCCGCCCATGCTTCTGTCCAACGGCTGTAATACCAACTTAATCGGTCAAATCTTGTTTTATGTCCGTGGAACCAACGGCTCCAAAGATTACAAAATATAGCAGAATAGATACCAATCACGATAAGATACAACGGTCCAAAATACAAAGATTGTTTGGAATGACCATATTCGTGCCTAATTGTCGTATAATCCTGCCGCCTAAGCAGAATATAATCCCCCAAAGACACCCCGGAAAGAAACCTTGAAATACGGCCTTTCGGCAGGAACAAGAACCAAGTTATGTCATTTGTTTTATGTTTTGTTGCTTTTAGAGCGCGGATAAGGATAAGGGCTAAAATATGTTGCGGTAACTGCCAAATCCACAAAATTATACTGCGCATGGTAAATTATAGGGGTATGTATTATTTTTTGTCAAGTGCTGAAAAAGAGCCGTTTCCTGCGGAAGAAACGGCTCAAACGAAAAAGGAGGAAACACGAAACAGTCCACAAAACCAACGTACTTAAATTATAACAGATTTAAGAAGGATTGTCAACAGGTACTTTATACTCCATTTTGTAATATCGAATTGTGTAGGCAATAGGTTTTATTGTCACATCACCGTCTTTTGTGGCAAGTTTGAACTCACCGTTAGGTAATTGCTCTATGCTTTTCAGACCGTGCATACCCACTTGGTCAACCATTACGGCATTATTCGGCCAGAAACTTTCGACCGAAATGATTTTTTGTTTGTTTGATTTCGCCATCTTTTTGTCTCCTATGGGATAATTATAACAGAGAAGCAGAAGAAAACACAAGGGCGTTTCGAGTTGGTTTTGCATGATTGGCACACCCAAAACGGGCATACGCATACAGGGGGGAGTCATCATCATTTGATGGGGGGACACGGACATACTATACGTGTTCTTAGTACCGCTGCCGTAGAATGGGGTAGTGGCCTAGTTGCTATTATTGGTTCGGGAGCAGCAGCGCACTCTCATGGTATAGCAACGGCTATAACTCCTAATCTTGCTCGTTCTGTTTTTGCCACCGTATCCGGCAGTGTAGTCGTTGGAGGGACAGAGTTAGGCGGAGGGTCTACAAATACTTCTGCCGCGGATGCTACTGTAGGCAGTGCAACAGCAACAAACCAAAACACAGGTTCCGGCACAGCCCATAATAACCTTCAACCCTACATAACTTGTTTTATGTGGCGCAGGGTTAGCTAGTTCGTTTCCACATGTAGCAGGTAATAAAGGGCTGTAAATTATTATGTGCATTTCCGCTGCCGTTAGCCTGTATAGCTGGCGTTACCGTAGTCAATGCTCCTACGTTCGCCGCTCCGACTGCTGCATCAGATGAGCCGGTAGCCAATACAAAAGAGTTTGCGTTTGAAAAAGTAGGTCCTTGTCCGTTAAACAAAGATACAGACATCCTAATAAAACCAGTACTCGCACTTTGGTCAGGCCCAACCTGTACTCTGCGCCCTACACCCAACCCTTCCATAGCAATTACTGTATGGGAGTGTCCCCCACCGGTGTGTCCATGACTCCCCCCTGTATGCGTATGCCCGTTTTGGGTGTGCGTATGACTCGGCATCTGCGCTACGGTTAAGGTGTGTGTTGCTGCACCGCCGAGTTGTTCTACGTTCTGAAACTGTGCGTTACCTTCATCAACACCAACTGGCACACGCCCATTGCCCCATCTTGCCCATGTGGTACCAGTAAACAAAGTACCCGGATTGACAGGGTTGACAGTCATATAAATAGACCCAACAGGATAAATAGTCGCAAAGTCCGCTCCCGGACCGCGTATATTACCGCCCACCTCAACTTCAAAAGGACTAAGCGAAGTAATTTCCACAAGCGCACCAATGGCTACGGCATTTACGTTACCAATCTGAATAGGAATACCGGCGGCCTGAATAATAATATCGCCAACTCTTGCTGTTGCAGGCGGAGCGGTCATACCGACTGTTGTACGGAATATCTTCGTACCGGGTAAACCGGAAAGCTCAATAACAAAAGTAACAACTACGTTTGTAACATTATTTATACCCACAATTTGACCAATACGGCCTTGGGTTTTACTAAAAACAAGCTGCCCTTCTTGTGGATTATGCCCTGTTAAAGGCACAAGAACAACAGAAGAATTGCCGGAAGTATTTATTTCACTAAGAGTATGCCAAAAACCGGGTAAACCAGCCGGACCGGGACCGCCGGGGTCGCCAAGAACCCGACCTAAATCTACTACGTTTGCTGCCATGTTATATCTCCTATAGTACCATTTTTGACGATAAAAGTTGTTTTGTCAAGTTGATTTATTTTGCAGCAACACACACCTTAACCGTAGCGCAGATGCCGAGTCATACGCACAATGGACCTTCACATTCACACGGTATGCAATCCCACACACATACGGGGCCTAGTCATAGTCACAGTATGAGTACACAACAAATAAGCACAAGTGGAGATTTTACAGTTTTGGGTGCAACAAGCGCAACTCTTTTTAGTAATACTGTTGCATTTTCTATAGCAAATACAAATATAACATTTCATGCTGCCGGCACAACCATACCGGGAAATCGAACTATAATAGGTTCGGTGAGTTTTTCTGGCGGTGCTGGTAATGTTTGGCGGCCAATAACAGATGGTACTACATCTTTTTGGAACAGTGGAGCTAATACAGGCGCATCAGGCACACAAAACACAGGCGGCCCAAGCAATAACACAACTACAAGTGCAGGTAATACCGCTACTACAGCAGCAGGAAGCGGTACTGCTCATAATAATCTCCAACCCTACATAACATGTTTTATGTGGAGACGTACTGCTTAGGGCCGCTTACCCAAAAGCCTCCGGGTTCACCGCCGCATACCCATCCGTCAATTCCACCACCGCCGGTTCATCTGCAACATGGTCTAGGTGCCGTTGTATCGTAGCCTTCCGTATATCCAGCAAAGCTCTTTGCGTAACGCAGAGAAAATAGCAGAGCATACGCACACAGTCCGTATCGTGTATCGGAGAACTCGGCCCAATACCTTTGGGTATCTGATTATTCTTATCCCTCTGCGCCAATGACAAAGCCTCCGCCGTATCCTTTGCAGCTTGGGTACATATAAGCCTTGAAGTGTACAACAGCTTGTTAGTAACAAAAGCACTATCTTCCACATTAGGATTTTTCCCTCTTGTTACCCACCATATCCCATGCTTATGTAATTCTCTTGTAAATTGCGTAATCTGGTCTTTCGCCGTAGTATCCGGTATCCATAATATCTTATTCCTCGGAAAATCAACCCGCAGCACTTTCGGAGCTTGCCGTATATCAGGAAACTCATACCGCTTCACAATATAAATAATATTCCCGCGTAATATAGCGGCGCATCCCCTATGGTATCCTTTGTTAAAATCCTGCGTCCAATATATCGTTTCGTTCTGCCCTACTTCCATGTCCAAAGGTATATTAACAAAGTTCCTGTCCCAATCAAAATCCCCGAACACCCTGCCCTGCGCAAGAGCCAAAAACATACCTTCAAGATAAACAAGCCTTTCCTGCGGTGTGTAAATCTGGTATAAACTCTCAACATACTCCGGGTCTAAATACCAATTATCCGCAGTCCTTCCCCGGATAAGCGTATAAGCCACGCCTGCTTTCTTGAAATTAGTTATTACACGATATAATCCTTTTTGGCCTTGCGATGTTGAGTTGTGTACAATCTTAAACCCGCAGTACCCTTTAACACAAAACTCCCCTTCATCTCCGTCAGGCATGTCTACTTCTAAATCGTACACCGGAACACTCCGGGCATTTTTTCGTAAACCATTTCGCATCGCGTCTAAAAATCTTGCCGCAAGAGCATACCGTTTTTTGGAATTGGGAGGTTTCTGCTCGCTGAACGCCAAACCGTTTAGATTTATCTCTACAACTCTGGCTACATAATCGAGCAGGCTTTGTAGTTCCCCAACGCTCTCCGCACACGCCGCACACACAGGCGTAACATCCAAATCCTTCTCTAATCCTATCTCTCTCTGCGTAATATTTGGCAAGCTCATTTCTATACTTTTTCTGGCATTTACTACATCTAATCCTTTTAATACACGCTGTATTAAACGAAATACCGCAATCAACACAGTCCGTAGCCCAAGTCTCTTTCTGCCAAACATTTTTATACTCTCTATGCCTAATTGCTCTATTACGTTCCGTATGTTGTTTTCTTCTTTCATTCTGCTGGCATATACAACATCTTTTACTTTGTACACCTTTTGTACTAAACTTTTGTCCGCACACAACACACACCCGTTCCCGCCAATGTGTTGTCCTATGCAGTGCTTGATGTTCTCCTGCCGACAAACACTCAAGATTTTCAAGACTGTTATCAATTGTGTTAAAATCTTTATGGTGTATTTCCATTCCATCCGGGACAGTCCCGTTAGCTTTCTCCCAAACCGCACGATGTAACGAAATTGTTTTGCCGTTCGTAGAACTTGTTCTGTAATACCCCTGCGGTTTTCCTTTACACCAATGCCAGTAGAACTTAATTCCATCAAACACGATAGCAGGCATTTTTTTACCTCTTGCATTTCTAGCCATTTTTGTATCCTCCTCTTTGAGTATACAGTAAATAGCGAACTCTTGTCAAGACTTTGTGCGCACTTCCAGACACCATCATCAAATACCCGATGTTCGGGGGTCATTTGAACACCAGCATACCAGAACACCTGTCGGTCATTTGTCTGCCCTGCTTTTTTAACTTCCCTAAATCCTTTTCGTGTAAGTACAAACTCTCCGGCACGAATATCTTTTATTTTTTTAACTCCTTGTTTTGTCAATACCTTTGTATTACCTTCTAAACACGCAAAAGCAAGAAACGGTTTACGAAAATCCGGTATAACCTGTCTTGCACGTTCATTCACCGCTTTTACCGCATTAAAAGTAACGTCATCTCCTGCTATATGCCCAAGGTCGTCAATCTCATCACATAACGCCGCGCAGCAGTCGAAACCCATAATCTCCTGCGGAGCAGAAAGAGACACTAATATTGTCGTAACATTCCCAACCGTAAGCCGGTTATTTTTCTTATCGTGCGTAAACTTAGTCCCGCTGTTATCCAAATCCTCTTTGATATACGCTAAGGTTGTTTTCTCAAGATGCCCTAACGTAACACCGCCAAGCAACAAACGTGGATTATGTCCTTCGCGTGATTTCTTACCTTGAAGTCTTTGGTTCGTGCTTGCCCACTGCGTTGCTAAAGAACTCGTTTTACCGCTGCCATATCCGGCTACAAGAAAATGAAACCTATGCGCCGGAAATAAATAAGGAGCCTGTATGAAAGCTCCCTGATGCGGCAATAAAAGTTTTCTCCTCATTCTTTACCTTTCCAATACCCGCAAGTTTTCTTATCCGCTTCCAAAGGCGTAATGTACCCTAACGCAGTACACGGATGAAACCAAGCACAATCAGCGCATGTGTTTTTTTGCGCGTCTACCGGCTTTTTTATATCTAATATGTTAAATTGTTGTTCTATCAAAAGTCTTCTACGCTCCCATCTTGATTTATTTTATACCCTCCGGTTGCTTCGTCTTTCAGCACATCAGCCATAATTGACCTTGCCGCCGCCGGCCCTTCTTTTGTTATTTCATCTTTCAACGCTTCTCTTGCATTTTCGTCTCCGTCCTGCACTTCCACTGTACGCATCTGGCGGAACTCCTCTGCCGTCAAAGCTATAAAAAATATGTTAAGCGCATCGGCTTCCTCTTTCTCATCATCCTTCTTGGTCATGTTCAAAAGGTCACGGCGCATTTCCGCCGCTTTAAGTTTCATATTGAACGTGTCTTTATAATTCTTTTCGTATTCCTGCTTTTGTTTTGTATCGCGCATGTCATAATCTGTCTCATCAATAATCGTTCCCTGCAAGTCATTTGTTATCTGCTCTATTTCCTCAAGCTCTTTAAGATACCTTTCCGCCCTAAGCTGCCTTGTCCGTATGCGGTATTCCTTATCCTCCATGATTAAAGCTCTTGTTTTACCTGATACCGCACAATAATCCAAAGACATGCTGTCGGACAAAAACACTTTGTATGCTGTAATGACATTTTCTATTACGATTGACATATAGTTTTCATCAGTTTTGGGCGGAACTTTTTTCAGGGTTATGGTTGCCATACGTCAATTATAATACATCAATAAAAATAGTCAACCCATGCTTTTCTTTTTTATTCCCTTGTCCTTAAACATCTCCTTTTGTTCCCTTGTCTTTTTATTCCTCTTGTCCCCCCTGTCTTTTTATTCCCTTGTCCCCCCTGTCTTTTTATTCCCTTGTCCCCCTGTCTTTTTATTCCCTTGTCCCCCTGTCT
>JGI20163J15578_10000012_pt1 | contig 66627 bp, 39 predicted proteins | sample TergutCu122P1_FD_15578 | JGI IMG/M metagenome (IMG submission 15578)
ATCACTTCCCTTACTATTCCAAGCGGAGTTACAACTATTGGTTCAAGCGCGTTTAGAAATATGACAAGTTTAACTACTGTTAATTTTAATGCGACTAACTGCACTACTATGGGAACTTCGAATTGGCCTGTATTTCAGGGATGCGTAGCGTTTACTACTTTGAATATCGGCAATAATGTGACGAGAACGCCTGCTCATGCTTTTCGCAGTTGCACCAATTTACAACATATTTATGCGAATCCTATCACTCCGCCCATAGCGGTTAATAGTAGCACTTTTGAGGGCATTAATAAAAACACCTGCATTCTTCATGTGCCAACCGGCACCCAAGGCGCCTATTCTACTGCCGATGGTTGGAAAGAGTTTTTCAATATTTTGGAAGAGGCAATGCACCTCATTAACGGGCAAGTTACTGTTGGTGGTAATCCACTTGCAAACGTTACCATTGCCAGTACAGGAGGGGCTTCAGCAACCACTAACATATCGGGCGCCTATTCCATTTCTGTAATTAATGGCGCTACGGTTACCCTTACGCCAAGTTTATCGGGTTATACCTTTACGCCGCCAAGTATTACTTGCGATAATGTTACCAATAATATTAACAATCAGAATTTTACAGCACAGGCTGTTTTTGTTCCGGTAACCAACATTACCGGCGTTCCTACTGCAGCCACAGCGTTTTCGCCGCTTACGCTTACCGGTACGGTAGCGCCGAGTAACGCCACCAACCAGACCATTACTTGGTCAATACAAGATGCAGGCGGTACAGGAGCAACTATAACCGCTAATGTCCTTAACACCCTTAATGTCGGCACTGTAGCAATACGCGCCACTATTGTAAACGGCGCTTCGCCAACAACACCTTATACGCAAGATTTTAATATTACGGTAAGTAAAGCCGTTTTGGGAGGTACGGTTACGGTTAGCGGTAGTGCGGTTTTCGGGCAAAGTCTAACTGTCGTAACAACAGGTTTGACCTCAATACCTTCAGTGACTTTAGGGACATTAACGTATCAATGGAGACGTGGAACTACGAATATTAGCGGTGCAACAAACTCTACTTATTCGTTGGTGCAGGCAGACATCGGCAGCGTAATTAATGTAGTAGTAACAGCGGCAAATTGCAGTGGCAGCGTAACTTCACCCAATACAGCATCAGTCGCCAAAGCCCCTAATACAACACTTCCACCTACACCCACTAAGTTAAGCAGTACCTCCACAAGTATTACGCTACATACAGTTTCGGGCTGCGAGTATAACATCAATGGTGGCGCTTATCAGAGTTCTCCCATTTTTGGCGGATTAACGCCGAGCACTGCTTACACTTTTACGCAACGCTATGCGGAAACGGCTACTCATTTGGCATCACCGGCAAGTTCATCGGCAACATTTAGCACCGAAGCGGGCACGCCACCCGTTTTGAGCGGTACGGTAGCCATTACCGGCAGCGCGGTATTTGGGCAAAACCTTACGGCAATACCCAATTTAACTTCTACGCCTCCGGGCGATTTGGGTGCACTCACTTATCAGTGGAAACGCTCTGATGTTCCCATTGGCTCTAATGTACCTAATTACACTTTAACTCAGGAGGACATCGGCAGCACGATTACCGTAACGGTAACCGCCGCCAATTGTACCGGCAGCGTAACGTCTAATCCTACGGCAGTGGTTACAAAGGCAACGCAAACCGCTCCGGCTGCTCCCATCCTTAGTGGCAAAACGCCCACGAGTATTACGCTTACTATCGTTTCGGGCTGTGAGTACAACATTAATGGCGGCGCATGGCAAGCATCACCAACATTTGCGGGATTAACGCCCAATACGTCTTACGCTTTTACCCAACGAAGAGCGGAAACAGCTACTCATTTTGCATCACCGGCAAGCTTGCCGGCGCATTTTACCACAGACAATACTACCGTTCCGCTCTACACCATAGTATCTTACGTAAATAATCCTGCGTGGGGAACGATTACCCCATACGGTGAAAACAATGTTGAAGAGGGCGGCAGTATTGAATTTACCATCACGCCATACGCCGACTACATTATTGAAGATGTTTTGGTAAACGGCGTAAGTTACGGCGCAATTGAAACATACACTTTCAATAATGTACAAGAAAACGGTGCAATAGCTGTAGTTTTTGCTGCTGATGTGAGTATTGGGACAATTACAAATTACCAATTACGGGTTTACCCGAATCCAACGAGCGGAGAGTTACGAGTTACAAGTTACGAGTTACAAGTTACGGATATTGCGATTTTTGACATTTACGGACGGAAATTACTGTCCCATAAGTCCCCAATGTCCCCCGAAACCACGATAAACATTGCACACTTTCCTACAGGAGTCTATTTTGTAAAAATAGCTACCGAAACAGGACAAGTGGTAAGGAAAGTGGTGAAAGAATAGGGGTAGCATAGAAGAGAATGTACTTTACCTGCTTTCAAAAAATATAATTACGGGAGAGCATTTTTATTTTTTTTGGAGGGGATGAAAAAATTGATGTAAATTTGCGGCGTAATTTTAAAAAACGTAAAGAACAGTTCAGACATGAAAATTATCGTATGTATCAAACAAGTACCCGACACCACGGAGATTAAAATTAATCCCGCTACCGGTACATTAATTCGTGAGGGTGTACCTTCCATTATGAACCCTGATGACAAAGGCGGGCTTGAACTCGCTTTGGAGCTGAAAGACAAACACAATGCGCAGGTAACCGTAATTTCTATGGGACCGCCGCAAGCAGATACCGTGCTTCGTGAGGCGCTTGCCATGGGTGCAGATAGAGCTATTTTGCTCACCGATAGAAAGTTTGCCGGTGCCGATACTTTGGCAACCTCTAATGCTCTTGCCGGCGCTATTCGCAAATTAGAGTACGATCTCATCATTTCCGGTCGCCAAGCGATTGATGGCGATACGGCGCAAGTAGGTCCGCAAATTGCGGAACTGTTGGATTTGCCGCAAGTTTCCTATTTGGAAGATTTGGAATACGACGGTAAAAACAAATTCACCATTCGCAAACAAACCGAAGAGGGGTATGAAATGGTAGAAGTGGACGGAAAACTATTGGTTACCGTGCTCGCATCGGGCTATAAAGCGCGCTATATGAGCGTGAAAGGCATTGTAGATGCTTACAATCGCGAAGTAGAACTTTGGGGTTTCGACAATATTGAAGTTGAGGAACAAAAGTTGGGTTTGGGCGGTTCGCCTACCCAAGTAAAAAAGGCGTTCTCGAAAAGCGCGAAAGCTGCCGGCGAGGTGTATGAGGTGGATGCAGAAGAAGCTGTGGGTATTATTATCAGCAAGTTAAAAGAAAAATTCATCATTAAATAAAAAACGTTATGGAAATTGCACAATATAAAGATGTTTATGTTTTTGTAGAACAACGAGACGGTGAAATTCAAAGCGTTTCGTATGAATTGATAGGCAAAGCCCGCGAATTGGCAGACCAATTGAATGAAAAAGTGGTTGCCATTTTCGCCGGACACCAAATTGCAAACAAGGCGAATGAACTGATAGCGTACGGCGCCGATTGCGTAATTTGCATGGATGCCCCGGAACTGAAAGATTATTTAACAGAGCCTTACACACAAGCTATTACACAATTAATTAACGAGAAAAAACCGAGCATTGTATTGATTGGCGCCACCACTATTGGACGTGATTTAGGCCCTCGCTTGTCGGCACGTTTAATTACCGGATTAACAGCGGATTGTACCAAGTTGGAAATCTCGGAAACTCGTGAATTGCTGATGACCCGTCCGGCATTTGGTGGTAATCTTATGGCAACTATTATTTGCCCGAAGCACCGTCCGCAAATGTCCACCGTACGCCCGGGCGTAATGCGCAAAATGGAACGCGATGCTATCCGAAAAGGTGAAGTGGAAACTTTTGTACCTAAATTCGATGCTTCGAAATTTCGCGTGAAGTTGCTCAAAAAAGTAAAAGAAGATAAAGGTAAAATTGACATTACGGAGGCTAAAATTTTGATTTCCGGAGGTCGCGGCGTAGGTACAAAAGAAAATTTTGAAAAACTACAAGAGTTAGCCGATGTGTTGGGTGCGGAAATTTCATCATCGCGCGCTATGGTAGATGCAGGCATTATGCCTCACGACCGCCAAGTGGGACAAACCGGAAAAACTGTGCGCCCCGATTTATATTGCGCATTTGGCATTTCCGGCGCTATTCAGCACGTTGCCGGCATGGAAGAATCAGAGTACATTGTGGCGATAAATAAAGACAAATTCTCTCCTATCTTCCAAATTGCTGACTTGGGGATTGTAGGGGATGTGAACAAAATTGTTCCATTATTGAAAGAACGTTTACGAATCACGAATTAATAATTACGAATTATGAATTTATTACAAGGAAAAACCGCCTTCATCACCGGCGGAGCGCGCGGTATTGGCAAACAAATCGCGCTTACATTTGCACAACAAGGCGCTAACATTGTTTTTACCGATTTGCAAGAAAACGAAGCGGTTTACGAAACGATTAAAGAAATTGAAAAATACGGCGTTAAAGCATTGTTTTTAGCGTATAATGTTGCCGATTATCAAGCTACGGAAGCGGCAGTGAAACAAGCATTTGATACATTCAACACAATAGATGTTTTAGTAAATAACGCCGGCATTACGCGCGATACGTTGCTGATGCGCATGACCGAAACCGACTGGGATCTGGTTATGAATGTGAATGTTAAATCTGTTTTCAACCACGTAAAGGCGATACAATCTTATTTCTTAAAACAAAGAAAAGGCTCTATCATTAACATTGGTTCGGTGGTAGGTATTTCAGGAAATGCAGGACAAGCCAACTACGCTGCTTCAAAAGCTGCCGTTATCGGGTTAAGCAAATCCATTGCCAAAGAATTGGGCAGTCGCAACATTCGTTGCAACGTAATTGCACCCGGTTTTATAGAAACGGAAATGACGCAAGTGCTCTCTCAGGAAGTGCGAGATGCTTATTTCAAAACAATTTCGCTACGCAGAGGCGGGCAACCGGAAGATGTAGCGAATGCTGCGTTGTTTTTGGCTTCGGATCTATCTGCTTATGTTACAGGGCAGGTGTTGGTTTGTGATGGGGGGATGTAGCCTATCTAATGTTAACATATAACTATAATAATGATTCGAGAAAGCATTAACCGTTGCAGCTGGAGTACAACAGACCCTCTTTACATCAAGTATCACGATGAAGAATGGGGCAAAGAAGTTAATGACGACCATAAAATGTTTGAATTCCTTGTGCTGGAAAGTGCGCAAGCGGGTTTGAGCTGGATAACGATTCTTAAAAGGCGCGATGCCTATCGCGATGCTTTTGCCGGATTTGATGCCGAAAAAGTGGCGCAAATGACCGAACAGGATGTGGAAAATTTGATGCAAAACAGTGGAATTATCCGCAATAGAAACAAGATAAAATCAACAATTACCAATGCGCAACATTTTTTGGCAGTGCAAAAAGAGTTTGGCAGTTTTTGTAATTATTTGAGATCATTTTTGCCCAACGGAAAGCCGGTGATGAATCATTGGAAAACTTTGAGCGAAATTCCGGCTACCACGCCGCTGTCTGATGCCATTAGCAAAGACATGAAAAAACGAGGTTTCAAATTTTTCGGTAGCACCATTTGTTATGCCCATTTACAAGCTGTTGGGTATGTGAATGATCATTTGGAAGATTGTTGCTTTAAATATAAACAATGAAAAAATAAACGAAATCGCTTGTAATATGGGAAATGTAAAATGCATTGCCTTAGTGGCGCACGACAATTGCAAAAAAAACCTGATTGAGTGGGTAGAGTGGAATTGGGAGTTACTAATTCAACATAAATTAATTTGCACGGGAACCACCGGAGGGCTCGTTGAAAAAGCATTAACAAAAAAAATAAAAGCAAACTATTGTACTTGCATTTTAGATATCACAAAGTTAAAGTCAGGTCCTTTGGGCGGCGACCAACAGTTGGGCGCTTTAATCAGCGATGGAGAAATTGACATCCTCATCTTTCTATGGGATCCTATGGAGCCACAACCCCATGATGTAGATGTAAAAGCGCTGCTCCGTATCGCTACTTTATATAATGTTGTATCTGCATGTAACAGAGCTACCGCAGATTTCATCATCTCTTCACCATTAATTGATACAGCCTATAAAGCCGAGGTAACAGACTTCATAAAGTATATTGAACGAAGATTATAATCCCCACATACTCGCACCGCATACCGCATACCTCATACCACCCACCGCATGACCCGCCCCCCATCACTTCTACAATCCATCATTCCCATTGTGTTGCTAATGGGGCTGATATTGTGCAATGTGCTATTTATTTCCGATGATACGTTAAGCGGTGCCAACCAACTTTCACTTTTGCTTGCGGCAGCGGTCGCCACATCATTTGCGTTGTATAATAAAATGTCGTGGAATAACCTAATGAATGGCATTATCAAAGCGATAACCACTTCGTTTCCGGCAATTATGATTTTATTAATGGTGGGCGCTTTGTCTGGCGCATGGATGTTGAGCGGCATTATTCCCACCATGATTTACTGGGGGCTTGAAATATTGCGACCTGCTTATTTCTTGCCCGCGTGCGTGGTGATTACCTGTGCGGTTTCATTAGCAACGGGAAGTTCGTGGAGCACAGTAGCCACCATTGGTGTGGCACTTATTGGAATAGGCTCTGCTATGGGAATTAATGAAGCCTATTCTGCCGGCGCTATCATCTCCGGCGCTTATTTTGGCGATAAAATTTCGCCGCTTTCCGATACTACCAATTTGGTTTCCGCCGTAACAAAAACGGATCTTTTCGTGCACATTAAATACATGCTGCAAACCACCGTTCCTTCTATAACCTTAACACTCATAGGATTTATCCTCATCACTATTTTTACTGAAAATAGTGTTGCCTCTTTAGAAACCGCCCGCCAATTTCAACATTCAATCAGTCAAATCTATAACATTAATTTGGTATTGTTGCTCGTGGTCGTTTTAGTAGTTTTTCTGATTGTTAAAAAAATGCCGCCTGTTCTCGTATTATTTATTGGCGCCATATTAGGAATTATAACGGCATTAATTTTTCAATTTGATTACATAACAGCACTTTGTGGAGGAAATATAACCTTTAGTAGCGTTTATGATGTTTGCATGCGTGCATTATTTGGCGCCATTGTTCCCGAAACAGGAAACCCGGAAATAAACGAGTTGCTTGCCACACGAGGCATGGGCGGAATGATAAATACGATATGGCTCATTATCACTGCTATGATTTTTGGTGGTGTGATGGAAGCCGGACGTTTTTTAGAACGCATTACACAAGCCGTTTTAAACAAAGCAAAATCTGCACAATCTTTAGTAACCTCCGTAACAGGAACTTGCATTCTATTTAATGCGACTACTGCAGACCAATATGTTGCAGTAATGATTCCCGGAAATATGTACGAGGAGGCGTTTCAAAAAGCAGGCTTGGAAAGCAGGTTATTGAGTAGAACATTGGAAGATTCCGGTACTGTTACTTCCGTGCTCATTCCTTGGAATACATGCGGCGCCACACAAGCTGCGGTGCTGAATGTGGCTACTGTTGCTTATCTCCCGTTTGCTTTCTTCTGCTGGATTTCGCCGATTATGACGTTGGTTTTTGTTTGGGCGAAAATTGGGATTAAATGTAAGGACGCAAAATTTTGCGCCCCTACCAACGTTAATCATTAACCATTCATCAAAAATTATGATTACTTATATTAAAGGCACTTTAACCGAAAAAACGCCCGCTTACGTGGTGATAGAAACTGCTGGCGGCGTAGCTTATGGCATTCACATTTCATTAGCCACTTTTTCGCAGCTGAAAGAGACGGAAAATGTGAGATTGTTAACCCATTATGTCATTAAAGAAGATGCACATCAACTATTTGGTTTCTTTAATGAAGAGGAACGAAGCCTGTTTCGCCTGCTTATTTCCGTAAATGGAATTGGTGCAAATACAGCGCGTTTAATTCTGTCTTCATTAAGCACGGATGAGTTGATAAATGCTATTGTTACAGAAGATGTTAGAGTTATTCAAAGCGTAAAAGGCATCGGGTTGAAAACAGCGCAACGGGTGATTATTGACCTGAAAGACAAAATTGGAAAAGCTGCTCCTCAAAATATTGAAAAAATCACAATTTCTTATAATAATAACAGAGTCGAAGCGTTATCTGCATTAGTCTCTTTGGGTTTTGCAAAAAACTCGGTAGACAGTGCGTTAGAAAAAATTGTTCGTGCAGAGGGCACGCACTTATCCATAGAAGAATTGATTAAGAAGGCTTTAAAAGTATTATAAGAATTAATTACACTAATCAACTATCGTGATTTTCTGGAAGCAAGCAAAATTTTACCTTATACCTGCGCTTATTGTATTTGCCTTATACTCGGCAGTTTGGGCTATTCCGGCTCCTGAAGCTTCCTATTATGGTAGTGATATTTCCGAATCATTGTTTTATTCATCCGAAGAGGTTGATGAAATTATTGATTTAAGTGATGTGGTTGACCTCCTTCAAGTGCCGGTTGCACCTAATGATACAAGTTTGCGCACTCCGGTGCCCAAGCCCAATAATAATCCTTTAGAGCAAGAACAGTATTCTCCATTCCATTTGAATACGCCGCCTTCGCTGACTCGTGAAATTGAATATGATCCGGCAACACACTCGTATCGTTTTCAAAACAAGATTGGTTCAACACCTTACGGACCTTCTGCTTCCATGAATGTTAACGAGTATATTGATTATGATTTACAACAAGAAATAAGAGACTATTGGCGCGAAAAAGGCGCTCGTCGTGTTTCAGGACCTAACCGGAGAGGCGGCGGCGGAATTATTCCGCAACTTCGCGTACCCGGAGATGTTTTTGAAACCATTTTCGGAAGTAATATTATTGACATTAGACCTGCCGGAAACGTGGAGCTCATATTTGGTATTATGCACAATGCCAATAAAAACCCCAATATTACGGAGCGCATGCGCAAAAGAACCGATTTTAAATTCGATGCCAAAATTCAATTGAGCTTAATGGCAAAAATTGGAGATAAAGTCAGTTTTAACTTAAACTATAACACTGAATCTAACTTCGACTTCGACAATAAAATGAAGCTCAAGTACGAAGGGAAAGAAGACGATATTATTCAATTACTTGAATTTGGAGATGTTACACTTCCATTAAGAAGTTCTCTTATCACAGGAAGCCAAACACTATTTGGGGTTAAAGCCGGATTAAGGTTTGGAAAACTTGATATTACGGCAGTAGCATCGGAGACTTCATCACAAAGACAAACGATTAATGTTACCGGCGGCGCGCAAACACAAGATTTTTATTTTCGTGCAGATGAATATGAAGATAACAGGCACTTCTTTTTAGGTCAATATTTTAGAAATACCTATAATCAGGCGTTGTCTGAATTGCCGCTGATAGCTTCCGATGTTGTGATTAACAAAATTGAGGTTTGGCGCACCAATATTGGTGCAGCGATAATGGATAATCGTAATATTGTGGCATTTACAGATTTAGGAGAAGCAGAACCTTCCAACAATATGTTTTCACCGGGACAAGGGAAGTATCCTGATAATGCAAGCAATAGACTGCCTGACGAAGTTGACACTTCGCGAATAAGGAATATTAATGAAGTAACTCAAAATTTGAGAAATTTGGGCTTGGTAGCCGGTGTGGACTACGAAAAAGTGGAAAGCGCCCGTTTACTTTCTCCTAATGAATATACCTTCAACTCAAAGTTGGGGTTTATTTCTTTAAATACCCCACTACATTCCGATCAAGTGTTGGCAGTAGCTTTTCAATATCAGGTAATTGGCGATGATAATGTATATCAAGTGGGAGAATTTACCAATGAAGTGTTTGCTCCAAGAGCTCTTCGCGTAAAACTGTTAAAAAGTACCAACTTAAATACGAGAGGTCCGCTATGGAAGTTGATGATGAAAAACGTCTATAGCATTGGCGGATACCAAATTTCACCGGAAAGATTCAGATTAAATGTACTTTTTACAGGTGATAAAGAAGGCGTTCCCAACGGCTTCTTTACCGAGTCTGATAAAAAAGGAATTCCATTAATTCGTTTGATGGGCTTGGATAGGCTGAACCAACAATTAGATCCTTTTCCCGATGGCGTTTTCGACTTTATTGACGGCGCAGATATGAACGGCGGTACGATTGTTTCGCGTACAGGAAAAATCTTCTTCCCAACGATTGAGCCGTTTGGACAAGATTTACGGAATGCTATTTTGGAAGGTTTAGACAAAGGTACTTCCGAATATAATGACAACTTGGCTTGGGCAAACAGATATGCCTTCGACTCACTTTACACCATGACCAAAACCATGGCGCAGCAATTTACCAGCCAAAACAAATACTATCTGGAAGGACAATATCGTTCAGCGTATGGTTCTGAATATCAATTGAATGCTTGGAATATCCCGCAAGGTTCCGTAGTGGTAAATGCAGGCGGAATGAGACTGATTGAAAACGTGGATTATACGGTAAACTACAGTATGGGTACCGTAACTATCACTAATGAAGGTGTTTTAAAATCAGGCACTCCGATTTCAATTTCAGTGGAAAGCAACTCCATGTTTGGGATGAACAAAAAACGCTTCTTCGGTGCGAATGTGGAGTATAATTTTTCTGAAAACTTTATAGTAGGCGCTACTATTTTAAATATGAGCGAACGTCCTATTACACAAAAAGTAAACTATGGCAACGAACCCATTAACAACATGATATGGGGAATGAATTTTGCTTATAGAACCAAACTTCCCTGGGTTACTAAATTCGTTGATTTATTGCCGTTTCATAGTACAACTGCTGAGTCAACTTTTCAAGTAGAGGGAGAATTTGCACATTTTGTTCCCGGACATAACAGAATTATCGGAAAAAAAGGAACTACCTATATTGATGACTTTGAAGGTGCACGATCTTCCGTAGATTTACGCCAATTTTCTTATTGGCATTTGGCTTCTACGCCGCAAGAGCAACGCGACAAGTTCCCCGAAGCATTCATTAATACTACCACTGCTTATGAAGATATGACCACCGAAGAGCGAAGACGACAGTTGGCTTACGGTTACAACCGCGCTCGTTTGTCATGGTATATCATCGACCAGCTTTTCTATAATAACACTACAGCTACTCCTGCCAATATTGACCGTGAGGAGCAATCTAAACCATACGCCCGCGCGGTTTACGAACCTGAACTATTCCCCAAAAAAGAATATGCCAGTACGGCGGTTTCTACTTATATGCCCGTTTTAAACATGGCATTTTATCCTGAAGAAAAAGGACCTTTTAACTATGATGTAGCTGGTCGTGAAGGATTTTCAAGAGGAATTAATGCGGATGGAACTTTAAGAGATCCGGCTTCGCGTTGGGGTGGAATGATGCGCAAATTCGATAATACCGATTTTGAGTCTCAAAACTATGAGTATATTGAGTTTTGGTTAATGGACCCGTTTATTGACAATCCGGAGCACAGAGGAGGAAAACTATACTTTAACTTAGGAGATATTTCGGAAGATATTTTGCGGGATAGTAGGAAGTTTTTTGAAGACGGACTGCCCGCCGACGGTTCGGATGAGAATTGTGACTTTACCGTTTGGGGACGCGTGCCCACCATTCAACAAATTGTGAATGCATTTGAAAACAATGAAAATCGTCGTAATCAAGACGTTGGATATGATGGATTACCCACAATAAGAGAGCGGGATTTTTTTGAAGATACTTATTTGTCACTTTTAAGAGAAACTTTCACCTCAACCTCCGTAGCCTATCAAAGCGCTTGGGAAGACCCTTCAGGAGACGATTACAGGTTTTACAGGGGAACTTATTGGGATGAACGCAGAGCGGGCATCAACGAACGTTACAAGTATTTTAACAATTCGGAAGGAAACTCTACCGAAAATTTTAGAGGAGACCTGACCAATAACGTATTATCCATAGCAACAAGCATGCCGAACAGTGAGGATATTAATAACGATAATACGATGAGCGAAGATGAAAAGTATTATCAATGGAGTGTGGATATTAATCCCAATATGATGGTAGTGGGGCAAAATTATATCAATGATATAATAGATGCTATTCCAGAAAGATTGCCTAATGGCACAAATCCTATTACACGTTGGTATCAATTTCGTATTCCTATTAAAAATCCGGAAGAAGCCATTGGCGCTATCAATGGGTTTAATTCCATTAGGTTTATGCGTGTTTATATGCGGGGTTTTGAAGAACCGATTATCTTGCGTTTTGCTACGTTTGAGTTGGTTCGTAATACATGGAGGTCTTATACACAAGATCTTTTGGAAGATGGAGATTATTTGCCCGGCAATGATGGTAGCAACACCGAATTTTTGGTAGGAACGGTGAATTTGGAAGAAAACGGAACCAGAACGCCCATTAACTATAAAATTCCACCCGGAATTGAGCGTGAAATTGCTTTTGGCGGAATGCAAACCCAGCAGCTTAACGAGCAATCGGTAAGTATGAAAGTGAGAAACTTAAAAGATGGAGATGCTCGTGCTATTTTTAGAGGTGTGAATTACGACATGAGACAGTTTAATAGATTGGAGATGTTTGTGCACGCGGAAAAAATGTTCGAAGATGAAGAGGTTTATGATGGCGATGTAACAGTATTTATCCGTTTAGGCTCCGACTTTACTCAAAACTACTACGAATATGAGATTCCGGCAAAGATGTCGCCGTGGTTTGTTAACGACACCGCGTCTATTTGGCCCTTTGAAAATAGAATGGCTATTATATTAGATACGCTTGTTAATATTAAACAACGTAGAAATATTGCCGTTCGTTATGGGCAACATATTAATATTGCATTGCCATATTCGGAAACTGTGGGCAGAAACAGAGTTTCTGTAGTGGGGATGCCCAACTTGGGAAATGTTACCACCATTATGATTGGGGTGCGGAATCCTAAAAAGAGACACTTAAACGATGGCGATGATATGTTGCCCAAATCGGTGGAAGTTTGGGTGAATGAATTACGATTGTCGGGCTTTAACGACCGGTCCGGCGCGGCAGCATTAGGAAGAATGCGCCTCAATTTAGCCGATTTAGGTGACGTTGCACTCGCAGGAACAATTACAACTCCCGGATACGGTGGCTTGGAACAGTCGGTTACACAAAGACAAATGGCAACTACCTACTCCATCGACTTTGCAACTAACATTGATGGAGGGAAGGTGCTCTTTCCGCAAAATTGGAATATAAAAATCCCGTTCCATTACGATTTCTCCATGCAAGGCGAAATACCGGAGTATAACCCGTTAAATCCGGACGTTAAACTGAAAAATGATTTAAAAACGTACGAAACTAAAATGGAACGAGATTCCATAAGGAAGATTACCAACAATATTGTGAAACGTAACAACGTGAACGTTACCAATGTGCGTAAAGAGCGTAATCTTAGCAAACCGCTAAAACTGCGTCCGTGGGATATTGAAAATTTAGACTTCTCGTATGCCTATTCGCAAGTAAATAAGCATGATGTTGATATGGAATTTGATAACCAAAGACGACATGAAGGGGAAATTGGTTATACTTTTAGCCATAATCCTAAAAATTATAGAGTGGGACAGAAAAAAGGACTAAAATCCCAATGGTTGCAAATTATTAGAGACCTGAATGTTACACCGATTCCCAAGAGCTTTACTTTTAGAACTTCTATTGTAAGAGACTTTAACGAATTTAAGTTCCGTCCTAAAAGCCAAGGAAATATTATTTTGGATACCAGCTTTGTAAAAACTTTTAACTGGCTGAGAAATTATTCATTACAATGGGATATTACTTCGGCTTTGAGATTCACTTACATGGCTAGTGCATCCGCTCGTTTGGAAGAGCCGCAAGGATTAATTGATACCAGAGAGAAAAAAGCGGAAATATGGCGGTCATTTGGTGATGGCGGTCGTATGAATTTTTATGACCAACGTTTTGACATTTCTTACCAGATTCCTATCAATAAAATACCTATATTTAATTGGCTTACAGCAAGTTTTAGATACGCAGGAAATTTTAGATACGCAGGAGCGCCGCTTTCATTGGCAACTTTAGGAAATACGATTGAAAACTCTAATCAAATTCAGATCAATGGACAAGCAAATATAGTTACGTTGTATAACCATGTTCCATATTTGAAGAAGATTAATTCGCCTACGCCACAACGAAGAAGTCCGGCAACCTCTCAAAGACCTGCCCCCGAACCCGATAAAAACAATAAGAAAAAGAAATCGGAAAAAGACAGTTTAAAAGAAAAACCCAATTATGCTAAAATCATTGGAGATGGAACATTGCGCTTCTTTATGATGGTTCGTAATGTAAACCTTAGTTTCAGTGAAGGAAGAGGAACTGTGCTTCCCGGCTACATGCACGAACCTGATTTGTTTGGGATTAACTTTAGGCACAATTCTCCCGGATTTTGGTATGTTTTTGGTGGTCAGCCCAATATTCAACAAATGGCAATTGACGGTAATTGGATTACTCAGGATGGCCGGTTAAATACTGCTTTCCAGCGGAAATTTAATCAAACCATAAACTTTAGAGCTCAGGTAGAACCATTCAAAGATTTTCGTATTGATGTAACGGCGAATCGCGTAGTTACACGCAATTTTACAGAGTTTTTCAGAGCAGATGATCAGGGAAATATACGACGTTTTTCCCCTGTAACAACCGGTAATTTTAACGCCACATTCGTAGGATTAAAAACATTTTTCAGAAATAACGACAAAATTTTTGATGAATTTAGAGCTATTCGTTTAGAGATTGCTGAGCGGGTGGCAGATGAGAATGACAATTCCATAGGTAAGGATTCCGCAGGTTACCCTTCAGGATATAATATACTTTCGCAAGAGGTGTTAATGTATTCGTTCATGTCTGCCTATATGGGTAAGGATGCTCAAAAAATGAAACTCTCCCCATTTTTGTCGGTGCCTTTGCCCAACTGGCAATTGCGTTACAACGGATTAACTAAAATTAAGGCAGTAGGAAAAGTTTTCCAAAACTTCTCTCTTAATCATAGTTATGTTTGTACTTACAATATTGGCAGTTACACATCAAATATTTTGTTTAAAGAAGATAGGGCAGGAAATCCCACCGAACTAGATCCGTTAGGAAATTTTATTCCCCGAAACGATATTGCCCAGGTGGCTATGTCGGAAAATTTCAATCCGTTAATTGGATTTGATATGACCCTGACCAATAGTTTGATGATAAAAGTAGAATACAAAAAAGGAAGAAATGTAGCGTTAAGCTTTGCGAACAACCAAATTACGGAAATGTCAACGAATGAATTTGTGATAGCTACCGGATACCGTTTTAAAGATTTGAAACTGGGGCTTAATTTTGGCGGTTCTAAACGCCAAATAGTGAGCGATTTGAATGTTACGCTTGGATTTTCTATGCGCGATAATGTAACCACCTTGAGGAGAATTGCCGAAGATTTAAACCAAGTTTCGTCAGGAATGCTCAATTTTTCTATCAATGCTTCCGCAGATTACCAAATTAGCAACATGGTGGGACTTAGACTGTACTACAACCACATTCTTAATAAGCCCTACATTTCTACACAATACCAAAATTCTAATATTGAAGCCGGAATCAGTGTCCGGTTAATGTTAACACAATAAAAAAAATATGAAAGACATTTTTCAACGCATCAAAGAAACGCCGGGCCCATTGGGGCAATACCAAGAATTTGCCGACGGCTATTTTATGTTTCCAAAATTAGAAGGAGAGATTCAACCTAAAATGAAGTTTAATGGCAAAGAAGTGCTTACGTGGAGTTTGAATAACTACTTGGGACTTGCCAACCATCCGGAAGTGCGCGAAGCCGACGCGCAAGCCGCCAAAGATTATGGTATGGGTTATCCCATGGGTGCGCGCATGATGTCGGGCGACAGCGTGTATCACAAGCAATTAGAGCAAGAACTTGCCGAGTTTGTAGGAAAACCTGCCGGTTATTTGATGAATTTCGGGTATCAAGGTATGGTGTCTATTATTGATGTATTGACCACGCGCCGAGATGTAATCGTTTATGATAGCGAATCTCATGCTTGTATTTTAGATGGATTACGCCTGAGTTTAGCAAAGCGCTTTGTGTTCCAACACAATGACATGGATAGTTTTCGTAAGCAAATGCAACATGCAATGCCTGTAGCTGAGCAAAACGGCGGCGGTATCTTAGTAATTACCGAAGGCGTTTTTGGAATGGCAGGCGATCTCGGAAAGTTGGATGAGATTGTAGCAATGAAAAAAGAGTTTCCATTCAGATTGTTGGTAGATGATGCACACGGTTTTGGAACGATGGGAGAAACCGGAGCCGGCGTAGCCGAATTTTTAAACTGCACAGACGGCGTAGACGTTTATTTCGGAACGTTTGCCAAAAGTATGGCAGGTATCGGCGGATTTGTGGCTTCCGAAAAGGAAATCGTTGACCATCTTCGTTTTAATATGCGTTCTCAAATTTTTGCTAAATCGCTTCCTATGCCTATGGTAATTGGCGGTTTAAAACGTTTGGAGTTGCTTAGAAGCAAACACGAACTTCGTGAAAAATTATGGGTTATTGTAAATGCGCTTCAAAAAGGATTGAAAGAGAAAGGATTTAATATCGGAAAAACCGAATCTCCTGTAACACCTGTTTATTTTGAAGGCGGTCCCGATGAAGGCACTAACGTAGTGGTTGATTTAAGAGAAAACTACGGTATTTTCTGCTCCATAGTTACTTATCCGGTTATCCCGAAAGGCGTACTCATGCTTCGTTTGATTCCTACCGCCGTACACACACTGGAAGATGTAGAGCGTACCATAAACGTGTTCAGCGAAGTAAAAGAAAAATTAGCCCAAGGCTACTATAATAAACCTATGCCTAACAGAAATTTGAATAAACAATGATTACAAAATTAGCTCAAGTAATAGATTTAGTAAAATCGAAACCGAAAAAAAGGTTGGTGGCAGCTTTTGCCAACGATGATCATACGATTGAAGCTGTGAATAACGCCGTAGAGCTCGGCATTGTGGACGCCATTTTGGTAGGAGATGAACCTGTTATTCGTCAGGTATGCAAACAATTAAATATTGATGCAGACAAATTCGTTATTGTTCATGAACCCGATGAGATGAAAGCTGCAACCAAAAGTTGCAACCTCATTAACCAAAAAGAAGCCGATATTTTGATGAAAGGCGCGCTTTCTACCGACAAATATATGCGTGCTATTTTGAATAAAGAGCAAGGCTTATGCCCGCCTAACGCCGTGCTTTCGCATGTTGCCGTTGTTGAAAACCCTGCTTATCATAAATTGCTCATTGCCAGCGACTGTGCTATTATTCCGGCACCCGATTTGAAGCAAAAACAAATGATATTGCAATATATCATTAGAACGGCAAAAGCAATTGGTTTAACGCAACCTAAAGTGGCGATTATTGCAGCTACCGAGCAAATGTCTGCCGGAATGCCCGCCTGTGTGGATGCGGCAATCCTTGCAAAAATGGCAGATAGAGGACAAATTACCGGTGCATTAATCGACGGGCCTATATCTTTGGATGTTGCAGTAGATGAAGAGACTGCGAAAACTAAAAAGATGGTGGGCGGTGTAGCCGGCGATGCCGATGGACTGCTTTTTCCGAATATTGAAAGCGGAAACATTTTTTACAAATGTTCCACCAAGTTTAACAATGCCGAAGTGGGCGCTTTTCTTGCCGGCGCTAAAGCGCCTTGCGTACTTTCTTCACGTGCAGACACATCGCTTACAAAACTCTATTCTATTGCTATGGCTGCCGTATTGTAATGAATTATCCGTTTTAAAAATATTCTTCAATATTGCACGTTAAACTATCTAAACTCACAACTATTTTGAAACATACACCTAAATTTTGGATTTTATTTTGGGGCATTGTACTGTTGCTCAGCACTTCGTGTGCTACCCGTAAAAATAATTTTGCCAACCGTGCGTATCATACGGTAACTTCCACGTATAATGTTAACTTTAACGGAAAAGAAGCATTAAAAAAAGGTATTGCAGATTTAGATAAAAAACGGAAAGATAATTATTTGGAAATACTTCCTATTTATTTTTATCCTCCCAAACAAGATTTAACCTCTGCATTCCCATCGTTTGACAGAGCTATAGAAAAAGCTTCAAAATCAGTATTTAAACACTCTATTTTGATTCGTGGAAAAGAGCATGTGAAAACCATGAACGATGCGTATATGATGATGGGGAAAGCGTATTTCTATAAACAGGATTATAACGAAGCAAAGCGTGTATTTAATTATGTTTCTGCTGTTTATAAAGAATGGGGAAGCGTGGAAGAAGCTACGATATGGATTGCACGCGCCGAGTTGCAGCAAGGTTATCCGGTACGCGCACAATCTTTTTTAGAGGAGATAGGTCCATTAATGCATCAAAAAAATATTAGAACAACCAATATCAGAGATGATGATGAGTTAAAAACGAAATCTAAAACCCCTCCCAAAAAGAAGAGCAAATATAGTAAAGCCAAAAAGAAAAAACCAACAGCTACAGTGAGTAAAAGCTCAAAAAAGAAGCCGCAAGCAACAAAACGAAAAATTACCAATAATGTTCGGCTTCAATACTATGCAGCAACAGCGGAATATAACTTATTGGCGCCAAACGGAGATATTGAAGAAGCTATTGACAATATTAAAATAGCGTTGCAATATCGCCCCAAAAAAGATTTTAAAGTACGTTTGTATTTCATTTTAGGACAATTATATGAAAAATTAGAGAATCAACAGGCTGCGCAAAATTGGTTTTTAAAGGTAATAAGAGCGAACCCTGAGTATGAGATGGAATTTAGCGCACGAATGCACTTAGCCGGAAATTATGACGGAACCTCTTTGTCGAAAAAAAATATTGTAAAAGAGTTGAATAAAATGCTCAAAGATCCTAAAAATGAGGATTATCGTGATCAAATTTATTATGCTTTCTCTGAAATTGCGCGTGTGGACGAAAATGATGCCGACAGAGAATTTTATCTTGCCAAATCGGTTGCGGCATATACAAGAAATGATTACCAAAGAACATTCTCGGCATTAACTTTAGCAGACATCTTTTTTAATGAAGAAGAATATGTGAAAGCGCAAGCTTATTATGATACTACGCTCATGTCGTTGCCCTCCAATTTTCCTAACCATGATAAAATTCTTCAAAAAGCCTCCGTATTAAGAGATTTAGTGGAAAATTTAGACATGATTCACCTGCAAGACAGCTTGCAGCGCATTGCAAAAATGCCTGAAAGCCAACGAAGAAGTTGGGTGAATCAAATGATTGCTAAATATACGGAAGAGGAACGTCGTTTGGCAAAAGAAGAAGCGGATAGAATGCTGGCCTTGCAAGCCACGCAAAATTTTGCCAATGTAAATGTAAATACACAAGGACAAAGCCGTAAATGGTATTTTTATAATCCCGGATTGGTTAGTCAAGGCGCTACGGAGTTTTACAGACGCTTTGGTAATAGAAAATTAGAAGATAACTGGAGGATTAGTAACAAAACCGTTATTTCGTTTGAAGATATGGCAGATATGAATGCGGGCGTCGAAAGGGAGGAGGAAGAGGAATTTGACGAAGATGGCAATCCTATTAAGAGAAGAGAAACCGACCCTAAAAAGCCGGAATATTATACTCAAGACCTGCCGCTGACACCGGGAGCCATAGATTCGTCAAATATGCTGATCGCAAATGCTATGTACAATGCAGGCACTATTTATTTCGATCAGCTGAACGATTTGAAGCGTTCGAACGAAATGCTACATAAACTGATTCAACGCTTCCCCGAACATGATTTGGTACTGCCCGGCTACTTTTTGCTTTGGACGAATTACACAAAATTGAAGAATATACCCAAAGCAGATGAAGCTAAAAACGTTATTCTTACAAAATATCCTGATACAGACTATGCTAAATTGATTTTGGATCCGAACTATTATATAAAAATGGCGGAAGCAGCCAAAGAAAATGAACGCAAATATGAAGAACTCCATGGAGTTTACAGCAGCAAGCAATGGGCAAGAACCGTGCAGCTTGCCGATGATTTAATTGCACTAACGGAAGACGTAACATTAATTGCAAAAACTGCTTATTTAAGAGCTGTTGCCATAGGACAATTAGAAGGAGAAGACGCTCTAAAAGGAGCTTTAACTCAAATTATCCAAAATCATCCTAAAGAAAAAGTAACGGAGTTGGCAAAAATCTATCTGTCTATATTTTCTAAGAATCAAACTCAAACTCATATCATAAATGATGGTACAACAAGTGTTGCTAATTTCCCTGAAACGACTATAAATGTTAAAGATTCGCCTTTTAATTCGAATTTAGATGAACATCATCATGTCATTGTTCTAGTGGATATTCATAAAAAAGCGGTGAATGATGTAAAATATGATGTCTCTAATTTCAACTCTACCTATTTCAGCTTAGAGCGTTTTAACGTAAACAGTTTTTACATCAACCAAAATGAACAAATGGTTACTGTTTCAAGATTTAGAGGCAAAACCGATGCTATGAATTACTATATTGCATTAACAACTAACGATGTATTCTCATCGGCAATTGAAGATAGGAGCATTACAGTGTATCCTATTTCGTCGTCCAATTATTCTATTTATTATAGCAAAGTAGATGAGCGGCGGTTATATAAGAACTTTTTTGAGGAGAATTATCGATAATTACTTTTCCTTCGTATCCTTAAAAACCAACGCAAACGCAATAGCCACCACCAGCGCATATCCGGCAAAAATAAACCATGCCGTATTCCAGCCATCGGGTACGCTGGGGTTAGGAACGCGGTTGTATATAACAAAGCCTGCGGCGTAAGAACCAATTACTGCACCCAAACCGTTGCTCATAATCATAAATAAGCCTTGTGCGCCGGAGCGTGCATGTGCGTCGGTTTCTTTATCCACAAATAGAGAACCGGAGATGTTAAAGAAATCAAAAGCAACGCCATAAACCAACATGGATAGAATAAACATCCAAACACCCGGTCCCGGATTGCCCAAGCCAAATAAGCCAAAACGCAATACCCATGCCACCATAGCGATAAGCATCACTTTTTTAATTCCATAACGTTTAAAAAAGAAAGGAATTAAAAGAATGCAAAATGTTTCAGAAATTTGTGATAAGGATATGAGAAGTACGGAACGCTTTACACCAAAGGTATTTGCATATTCGGGCACCGACTTGAAGCTGGACAAAAACCAGTCGCCGAATCCGTTGGTTATTTGCAACATAGCGCCCAACAACATTGCGAAGATAAAGAAAATTGCCATCTTTCTCCGTTTGAAGAGCGTAAAAGCTTTCAATCCGAATGCTTCTACCCAAGAGGTGCCTTCTCTTTTTCCTGCAACAGGACAGTTGGGCAAAGTAAATGAATAAGCAGCCAATGTAAAACCTGCCGCGGCAGATAAATAAAATTGATAATGATTGGCTTTAAATCCTGTTAAATCAACAATCCACATGGCAATGATGAAACCGATAGTGCCCCATATACGAATGGGCGGGAATGCTTCCACGGTGTCTAATCCTTGTTTTCTTAAAGTGGTGAAAGCCACAGAATTGGAGAGCCCAATGGTGGGCATGTAAAATGCCACACACATAAACATATAAGGATATAGCGAGGTATATTCCGTTTGCTGAGATGCTGCTAATATAAAACATGAAGAGATGAAGTGCGAGATGCCCAACATTTTTTGCGCCGGAATCCAGCGATCGGCAACAATGCCCAGCAAGGCGGGCATGAATAAAGACACGATGCCCATCATGGCATACAGGCTGCCAATTTGCACTCCATCAAAATGAAGATGGTATCCTGTGTAACTGCCTAAAGATATGAGCCATGCGCCCCAAATGAAGAATTGGAGGAAGCTGAGGATGGTTAAGCGTAATTTTAAGGTCATATTTTTTGTATTATTTTAATATAAACTACCCCGTCTCGCTTCGCGAGACACCCCTTCAAAATTTGAAGGGGATTATTCTACCGCCTCCCTTCTTCCTTTTCTCCTTTTTTCCTTTCTCCTTTTTTCCTTTCTATTGCTCTCGTACTGCGATTCCTTCTCTCACCTGCATCAACCCTGTAATCATGATGGTGTCGCCGGCTTGCAAACCGGATAAAACTTCTACTTGCTTTTCGGTGCGGTAGCCGGTGGTAATGGGTTGCGATTTGGCTCTGCCATTAGAAATCATCCATACTTTTGCGCCTTCCATTTCTTGTACCACTGCTTGTGAAGGAATTAAAAGCGTTTCATTCGATTGGTTAACAATGAGATTGATACGGGCAAACATGCCGGCAGATAATTTTCCGGCGGCGTTATTGTACAATCCTCTTACCGTAATGGTTCGTGTATCTATATCTACTTCCGGGTCAATGGCATAAACTACAGCTTCAAGTTCTTGAGGAGAAACTTCAGTTTGAAAATATATTTTTTTCCCGGGTAAATAGAGTGAACCGTACCTTTCGGGAATGGCGAATTCCAATTTTAATTTACTTTGGTCTATTAATCTTGCAATAATGGTGTTGGGTTGTAAAAAACTGCCCAAACTTACGCTACGAAAACCAATAGTTCCTGCGAAAGGCGCCCTGATTTCTGTTTTAGCGATTTTCGTTTTCAATAAATCAATATCGGTTTGCAATATATTGTAGTCGGTTTGCACTTGATCAAACTCTTCGCGGCTTACAGCGTCTTTATCTAAAAGGATTTTTTGGCGATTCAAACGCTCACCCGTGAGCTTCAATTGATATTCGGTGCGCCGCAACTGGGCTTGTAATTCCTCATCATCCACTTTTAACAGCAGTTGTCCTTTCAACACTTTTTTCCCTTCTTCAAAATAGATGCCCACCACTTTTCCGGCGGCTTCACTAATTAAATCCACTTGCTCGTTGGGCAATAATGTGCCAACGGCGTTAATGCCGCTACTCAGGGAACTAACTTCCAGCACATAAAGTTGGGCGTTAAGGGTGCCACCGCCTTTAGGTTTTTGTTCTTCAATGGGTTGTTCGGTTTTAGAGAATAAAAATTTATATCCCACAAAAATGAGTATAGCTAAAATGGGAAGTGAGATGTAGATAATTTTTTTAGCATTCATAATAGATTATTTTAATTTTCCGCTTAACAACTGTAATCCTATTTCAGATACTTTAGCTTGAAAAGAAGCATTCATTAAACGTTTTACAGATTCAATATAAGAGCGTTGAAACTCACGGAATTCTACCCCGGACAAAGTGCCGATGCGATATTTTTCGATGGCAATTTCCAATGTTTCGGAGGTAATTTCTACATTTTCCATTTCAAAACCCAATAATTTATGGTTGTTTTTATAGATGTTGTAAAGTTCTGCTAATGCGCTCAACACATTTAGCTCAACGTCTTTATATTGTAATTCTGCATTTTGTAATTCATATTTTGCGATTCTGTTGTTGCGCAAATTCTCCATGCGGCTAAAAATGGGAATACGCGCCGTAAATCCCCAGTAAAATCCATGCGACTGGTTTTGAATGGTAAATGCCGCCGGTGTTTGCGCATTGGAAAACTGATAGCCGGTAGAAAAATCAATGGTAGGAAAAAATTGCGACAAACTGTTTTTTACATCCAATTGCGATAATCTGATTCCTTTTTGAAAAATTAACAACGATGTATTTTGATGCAATGCACTATCTACGATTTCTTTATAAGAAAAAAGCGGCAATAAAACCAATGTATCTTGCACATAATTTTCTTTTGTTAAATCGCTATTCATCAATTTATTCAAAGAAATATAGGCATTTGTAAGCGCTTGCTGTTGCAGCATAAACATGGAACTGTCGGCATTTAAGTCAATTTTACTTTGCCGGTATTCTAATCCTGAAATGCTACCAATTTGATATTTACTGTTTGCAATATTAAAACGTTGTATAGAAATCTCCACAATATTTTCAGCAGCTTCCAACAATTTCGATTGAATCCACACATTGTAATAGGCGGCGCTCACATTAGAAATAAGTTGTTCCATTTCCAATACGATGTTCAACGTATTGATGTCCAACAATGCTTTGTTTTTAGAATTGGTAAAAAACATGGACAATCCATCGAAAATACGCCAGTTTAAGTTGACACTTGCGCCTGTATTTAAAGAGTTTACGTTAGTAAAAGATGTTTCGTTTCCATTGGCATCTTGTCTTGTACTATTGGCGTAATTACTTCTGTGACTTGCATCTCCGTAAATAGCAGGCAAGAAAACGTTGTAACTTTTCAAACTAATGCGACTTATATTTTCCGAATTTTTAGCCATTTGGATGCCGTAATTCGACTCAAGTGCGCGCTGCACACAATCTCCTAAAGTTAATATTTGTGCTTTTCCGCTTAAAAAAGAAATCAACAGAAAAAATGAGCAGAATAGCTTATATTTCATGTACATATCGGGATTTGCAGTTGGGCGGCAAATATCCTAATTTTTTTATATGATGTACAAATTTGAATGAAAAAATAGTTAAGAAGTTAATCCAAATGTATGTATTCTACTTGCAATATCTCTTTCGTCTCCATATCAATTAAATAAGCAACTACGCTGCAATTTTTAATGATCACCGGAACTTGGGAATAAGGAAACGAATTGCCATAAGATAGCCTGAATGTAGTAGAATATTTAAAATGTTCTACTACAATGCCGTTTGGAGTAAGCCTTGTACCATAATTTCCATTAAATCCTGCCCGAAGCATGTGCATGTGAGCATATTCCCCATCAATCACATCATTCGGGAATAGTTGCCCTGAAATAATACTGTCTTGTTGCAATATCAAACAGATTTGCACGGGATTGGGTATTTCTTTAATGATAGTTACTGCTACTTTGGCTTCAATCTCTTGCTTTTCTTCATCTATTGTGTACTCTAATTGAATTCCGGCTTTTACATCGTTCCTATTAATTCCGGCAATTGTGCTACGCCACTGCGATGGACTATAGTTCCATTCAGTTTCATTGATTCTCAATCTATTAATTGTAGCTTGCGGAAGTCCTTTAATATTAAAATCATTACAAATTATATCGCCCATAGGCGTTTTATAGTTTTTGTTAAAAAGAACATGACTGGTTGCATTAGCGAGGCTTGTGCAATGAATTGCAGTAACTACAATATTAGGATCTTCACTCATAAGCGCCTCTAATTCACGTGCACCGGCAGGGCAATAGTTGCACCTGTGTCCGGTAAATTCTTCCACGTAAATTTTTCGAACTACCGTTTGGGCGTACTCCGGATCCCAGGGAGTTACCTTCACCGGACTAATGATACTGAAAACTTCTTGAGAAGTATCAATTTTATTGCAGGAGGTTGCTATGATTAATAAGGCAGTTAATAATGCTATTTTTTTCATTTATTTTAATTTTTAAGATTTATTTTGTTTTGAATTTAGAACTCTGATGACTCTGATTGAGCAGAATTATCTCTGATTTTTATCAGGTAGATCACACCTAATCAGAGTCATCAGAGTTCCATTTTTTAAAACGTTGTAGTTACCGATAGTCCTAATCCGAAAGAAGCGGGCACAGCTCTGCAAACGCCTCCTATACAGAGAATTCCTTCACGAGTTTTACCGAAATTGAGTGCCAAACGCGTAGTTCCGAAAACATAAGCTACGGCGCCATTCGGGTAGTGCAATTTCTTTTCGTTTCCAAAGTGCCACTGATCGCTTACCGTAATAAACCAGTTGGGCGAAATGGAATACTCTAACAACATGAACATCCAACTCCCCTTGTCTTTATCGTCCAAATTATTTTCTTTAGGAATAATCAAATACTGATTTTCTAATCTAAGTGCATGGATGTCATTTATTTTGTATGTTAATTCAAAGCCCACATGATTGCCGTTGATCATGCCCGGTTTGCCTTGTAAGGTCATGTTATAATTAATGTAGTTGTACATGAGCATCAATTTCCACTGCCTATTTAGGCGACGAGAAATATCAAAACCAACATCCTGATACAACAAGTTTTTTCCGAATGCAAAGAATTTTGAAGTATAACCTTCTGTTCCTGTTATCGTTCCAATAGTATCGGAAAGTGGGACGAATGTTTTTTGAATATCATGGAAACGAGAATAATTCACCGTGATGTCTGTTCCATATCTTCCACCTATTTTTGTTCTTCTGGGGATTTGGTAATTTACCTGTGCTTGTGCGCCAATTTGCCCGTTAGGTTGACTGGCATACCCATAATTTCCCAACAATTGGTAAGAATATTGCCTGTTTATTGCCGGAATATAGTTTAACATAAGCGCAGCATAAGCAGGAACAGCATCGCGTTGCGAGCGAAAATCCATATTATCGGCGCGCAAAAAAGAAGTTGAAACGCCCAAACCTTTCATTGAGTAAGAAGCTGACATCATTAACGCTTCTCCTCTTTTATAAATATAGTCGTTAGAAAGATTAGGGTCGTTAATTTTTGAGGCGTATTCGCCTTCCAAGCGAAACCCTTTAATGCCAAAGTTAAGCCTTGTTGCCCAAGAACCTACGTTTTGCGGAATATTTTCCGAAGGAATTACGCCTTGAACTCTTATTACATTGGGTCGATCTGTTGGAGTAAATTCAAAAATAGAATTGTTATTATAAAAATCATGATATTGAAGTGTATCAATATAAATGTTAAACATTTTATCTTCAGCTTTTTCAAACCTGCTTACAAAACTTGCACCCACCGTTAAGGTAACGCCGTTATCGGAAAGTTTGGGGATCATGTCGGCAAGCGCTAATTCGGCATCTAATCCACGTACATTGTCGTTACGTTTCGTATAATCGAAATTAAAGTTGTAGCGTTGAATACCCCACACGCCTTTGAGTTGGATACCTTTCCAGGGAGTTACTCTCACTCTTCCGCCCAGCAAACTGTTGTCAATGCCCAAATTGCGGTCTTCGTATGCCCGTAAGGTTAAGCCTTGCCCGAATTGTTCATAAAAATACCCGCCAGTTACTTGAATAAAATTAGTTTTATAATCGGCAAAAAAATAAGTAATGCCTTGGCCTTGGTAGCCAATATCTTGAAAGTCAATTAATGGAAAGAGGTAAAACTCATATCTTGCCCCGGTAGAAAACCCACCGTTTGTATAGTTTAAATTGAGCCACGCGTTGCCTCTCACTTTCGAGTCTACTTCTCTTGCGCCAATCAGCGAATCGGGGATATAATACATGCCGTTAAAAGAGAAATCGCCGCTGATGGTGCCGGAACCTACTCTGATTTGGGCGGAAAGGCAGAAGGGGAGAAGGCAGAAGACAGCAAGGAGAAAGAGTCTCATGATTCGTAATTCAAAATTCATAATTCAATTTTTTTAATTCTTAATTTCTTCGCCTTTCGCCACTTTTTTCACTAATTCAAAAACTTTCTTTTCCGAACCGGGCGCATAGGAAGTATGCGACCAAACGATTTCGCCGTTTCCGTTAAGCAAGCATAAAAAAGGGACGTCTATCACATTCATGGCGCGTTTTAAGTCGCCGTTAATATCTTGAAGTACTTTGTAGTCCCAACCTCTTCCGTTTACAAAAGGCGCTACTTTTGCAGCGGTTCTGGTATCGTCAATCGAGATAGCGTAGAGTACAACGCCGGTTTCTTCCTGCCATTCGTCGTATACATCGTTAATTGCCATAAGTTCGGCTACGCAAGGCTTGCACCAAGTTGCCCAAAGGCTAACCAAAATTGGTTTTCCGTTGTTTTGAATATCTTTTGTGTTAAAAGTTTTCCCATCTAATGTTCTTACCTCCACGGAAGGAAGCGTTGCTTTAGCTTTTTCTTGGGCAAAACTGAAAGCTAATATGCTCATTACAAGCAAAAATAAGAATACTTTTTTCATAAAATAAAATGTTGCTTTAATAGTACCGCAAAAATATATTTTTTAGTGTGTAAGATTTTTTTTCCAGTATTTATGCAATAAAAATAGAAATATTTGCAATCTCTAATTAAAAAAAATAATGATTTTACTCTGCGTTTTGATTAAGAAAAAGTTATACCTTTGCCACGTTTTTTAAGCATGAAAAATAAAAGGCATTAACAACACATTATCAGTAATTTACACTATAAATCAACATCAAGTATGAGCAAACAAATTTTAGAAAAAGAGAACGTGGTGGTAAAATTTGTAGGCGACTCCGGTGATGGTATGCAATTAACGGGAACTTTATTTTCCGATGCCGCTGCATTGGCAGGCAACGACATTGCTACTTTTCCGGATTATCCCGCCGAAATTAGAGCCCCACACAACACCATTGCCGGCGTTTCCGGATTTCAAGTGCACATCGGGAAAGAAACCCGTATCATCGGTGACAAATGCGATGTATTAGTTGCCATGAATCCGGCATCGCTAAAAGCCAATCTGAAATGGGTGGATAAAGGCGCTACCATTATTACCGACGGAGACGGTTACGATGAAAAAGCGTTGGAAAAAGCAGGTTACGCTACCAATCCATTAACCGATGGTTCGTTGACTTCTTATAACGTAATAGCGCCAAGCATTACTACTTTAGCCAAAGAAACCGCTTTAGCTAATGGTTTGGATAACAAAAGCGCCGAAAGAACAAAAAATATGTTCTGTTTGGGCATGGTGTATTACATTTTTAATTTTGATTTGGATACTCCTTTTAAATTGGTAGACAAACGTTTCCCCGGAAAAGCACAAATTGCCGATGCGAATAAAAAAGTGATGCAAGCCGGTTACAATTTTGCAGAAGTGATGGAAGCGATTCCTTCAACATTCCAAATTTCAAACGTTCAGTTAGAAAAAGGAAGATATAGAAATATTACCGGTAACGATGCAACGGCTTGGGGATTGCTCGCAGCTGCTGAAAAATCGGGAAGAAACCTGTTTTTAGGCTCTTACCCCATTACGCCCGCTACCGAAATTTTAATAGAATTAGCAAAACATAAATCCTTAGGCGCACAAGTGTTCCAAGCGGAAGATGAGATTGCCGGTATTTGTTCAGCCATTGGTGCAGCTTATGCAGGCGCTATGGCATGTACTACTACTTCCGGTCCGGGATTATCGTTGAAAGCGGAAGCTATTGGTTTGGCAGTAATGACCGAGTTGCCTTTGGTAATTGTTGATGTGCAACGTGCCGGTCCTTCTACGGGAATGCCTACAAAATCAGAGCAATCTGACTTAAATATTGCTTTATTTGGAAGAAACGGTGAAGCGCCTTGCATTGTGCTTGCCGCCGCATCGCCCAGCGACTGTTTCTACAAAGCATATTATGCCTCAAAATTGGCAATGGAAAATATGACGCCGGTAATTTTGTTAACCGATGGAAATACAGGACAAGGCAGCGAACTTTTCCGTATTCCCAAAATGGCAGATTTACCGCCAATTAATCCACCGTTTGCACAACCCAATGATCCGAATTTTAAACCGTATCGTCGCGATCCGGAAACTTTGGTACGTCAATGGGCAATTCCGGGAACCGAAGGCTTGCGCCATAGGATAGGGGGCTTGGAAAAAACCGACGTGGATGGCTTGGTTTCTACCGATCCGTTGAATCACGCCAAAATGGTACAATTCCGCCATGATAAAGTGATGCGTTTGGCAAAACGTTTGCCCAAACAAAATGTATATGGTATTGCAGATGCCGATACATTAATAGTAAGTTGGGGCGGCACAAAAGGCGCGGTTTATGAAGCTTGTAAAAAAGTGAATACTTCAGGTGGCGCCGTAGCGCATGCGCATTTCTCGCAAATTATGCCGTTGCCCGAAAATACTGCCGAAATCTTTGCCAACTACAAAAAGATTCTCGTTTGCGAACTCAACTCAGGGCAATTTGCCAATTATTTAAGAATGTCACTTCCTGATTTTAAGTATGAACAATACAACAAAATTCAAGGGCTGCCATTTACCGTAGAAGAATTAGTAAACGCAATTAATAACATTAAATAACAGGAGGACACTATGAGTTATAAATCAATAGAAAGGTCGGCTGTACCTTTAACACAACAAGATTTTGCAAGTGATCAAATGGTGAAATGGTGTCCGGGTTGCGGCGACCATGCCATCTTGGCTGCCATTGCTAAAGTTTTTCCGGAAATCGGATATAAAAAAGAGAGCTATTGCATTGTTTCCGGAATCGGGTGTTCTTCCCGTTTCCCTTATTACGTAAATACTTACGGTTTTCACAGTATTCACGGACGCGCCAATGCCGTGGCTTCCGGCGTGCGTATTGCCAACAGAGGCTTGAGCGTATGGGTAGCTACCGGTGACGGCGATTCGCTTGCCATTGGCGGTAACCACTTTATTCACGCTATTCGTAGAAATATTGACCTCAATATCATGTTGTTCAATAACAAAATCTATGGATTAACCAAAGGACAATATTCACCAACCTCCGATTTGGGTTGTGTAACGAAAACTTCTCCTTACGGAACAATTGAACAACCTTTCTTGGTGGGCGAATTAGTAATTGGAGCGCAAGGCACGTTCTTTGCACGCGCCATTGATACAAACCCTAAGTTTATTACGGAAGTAATGCTTGAAGCTGCCAAACATGATGGCACGTCGGTGGTAGAATTATTGCAAAACTGTATCATTTTTGCCGATGACACGCACAAGATGATTACCGATAAAGAAACGAAAGATGAGCACCAACTTATTCTTCGTCATGGTGAAAAAATGATTTTCGGCAAAAATAAAGATAAGGGAATTATAATGTGTGGAGACGGACTGAAAGTAATAACCATTGGACCTAACGGCGAAGGAATGGAAGATGTATTGGAGCACGATATGTACAGTCCAACTCCGGGCGTACACTTGATGCTTGCTAAAATGTTCCCGCCGCACTTCCCGATTGCGCTTGGCGTAATTCGTGCCGCTAAATTTCCAACGTATGATGAATTGTTAGAAGAACAAATTACCGAAAGCTCGGCAAAGAGTAATATTAAATGTATGGACGATTTGTTGAATAGTGGGGATACGTGGGAGATTAAATAATAACAAAACGATTGATTTTATTTGTAGAGACGGGGCATGCCCCGTCTCTATTTTTTTATACTAATTTTCACTGCATCGCCTTGTGGCGGTAGTTCTTAAAACTACGTAAAATTACGTAGAAAATATTATTAAAAAAATCCGATTTTTGCAGCAATAAATCAATTGCGAATTGACCATCAATCATTAACCACTAATCATCATGATAAAAGCCATTCTTGTTGATGACCACGAATTGTTCCGTTTGGGAGTAAAAACCGCTATAGCAAAAAACTATACAGACATAAAAATAGTTGGAGAAGCTGAAACAGGCGCCGGTTTTTTCAATTTGTTAAAAACAGTACAGGCAGATATTGTGTTGTTAGACATTATTTTGCCCGACACCACAGGTATTGAAATTGCTCGCCGGCTGAAAACCGAATATCCGGAATTGAAAATTCTTGCCATCTCTGCCGAAAACACTGCGGAAGTAGTGAACCAAATGTTGAACATTGGCATTGATGGTTTTATTACCAAGCGCATGGGTGGTGTTACCGAACTTGTGGAAGCCATACGCTCCATTATGGCAGGGTTTGAATTTTTTGGAAAAGATATATCTGAGATCATTCACCGGATTTACTTAACGAAAAAGAATACGGTAGAAGTAACGAATGAATTTACCAAGCAGGAGCAACGGATCATTGAGTTGTGCCACGAAGGATTATTAGCCAAAGAGATTGCACGGCAACTTGAAATTAGCCCCCGCACGGTGGAGACTCATAAAGCCAATATTTTTCTAAAACTAGGAATAAATAACACCGCTGAAATGGTGAGATATGCGTTGAAAAACGGAATAATACGAGTTAGCGATTAATCATTAAAAAACATACATTATGAAAAAACATCTACTACTAATTATTTTCCTGTTTTTTGCGGGATGGCAGGCGCAAGCGCAAACCGACAAAGAGAAAGAATTACTGCAAATGGAGCAAGACATTGCCTCCGGAAATCTGAGCGAGGAGGATATGTATGACCTTTATAACAGTCTGATATCGAATTACGCTCACATAGATTTTGATAAATTTAAGTACTATGGTAATAAAGCGATCGCTTTTGCCCGTAAAAAGAAAAATGCAGAACAAGAAGCAAGTTTCCTTTTAACAATGGTACGAATATATAGCGGATACAGGATTCTGGACTCTGTGCCTGTTTTACTCGATAAAGCGCTGAAGCTTATCGAAGGAAAGAGTGTTTACGGAACCGAATGGGGAATTCATGATGCAAGAGGAGATTTTTTTGTCCATATAGGAGATTTTGAAAATGCCATCGAAGCCTTTTTAAACGCTATGGAGACAAACGAAAAACAGAAGAAACAACGCATCGCTAATAACGAAAGTATTCGTAGAAATTATCAGCGTGAAATAGCATCGCTTGGCAGCATTGCATATATTTATGCTGAAATGCTCAATAAAAATAAACAGATTGAATATTTGTTGCAGATTGTAGAAATAATAGAGAATAACCTAAGTCCTGATTTGACAAGTAATGAGTATCGCATGTTTTTAGATCTTGCTCATGCTTATATGAATATTGGAAAATACGATGAGGCGTTGCCTCTCATAGAAAAAGCTCATAAATTTGCTGCCGCAGATGAAGACTACTATACAATGGCATATTGCATGAAGGATTATGCAGAGTATTACAGACATCATAGGGAGCACAAACGAGCAAACGACTATGCAAAACAAGCTTTGCAATTAGCCGAAAAAACGAACAATCCGCATTTTATTACCGATATTGAACCCATATTGGCAAAGTCTTATATATTTTTACATGATTATAAAACAGCGCTCTTTTATGCCGAAAGTGCATTGTCGAAACTCTCCGAAGATGCTTGGGTGGATTTGAGGTATTTGTATTTATATCTCTCTATAATTTATGCCGCTATGAATGATATTGAGCAATCTTTTGACTATGCGGGTAAATTTATGGATGTGATGCGTAAGGTGTCTGATGAAAATATGCACAACGCCCTGCAAAATATGGAAGTAAAATACGAAGTGAAACAAAAAGAACAGGCGCATCAAGCGGAGATTAAACGCCACCAAACATTACGATATATTTTTATTGGCGGATTACTCACTGCAACTTTGCTCATTGCATTGCTCATTTACATCGTGATGCTCCGCAACAAACGCAACCGCGAACTTGCCGAAATGAACGCCACCAAAGACAAATTCTTTAGCATCATTTCGCATGATTTGAAAAATCCTGCTATCGCGCAACGAGATGCACTACAACTGTTATTGGATAATTCCGGTCAATGGGATGCTGAATCGCTATCTAAATATTACCGCGAGTTGCTAAAATCTGCCGACAGTCAAGTAGTGTTGCTCTATAACCTCCTCAACTGGGCGCAGGTGCAAACGGGGCGCATGCCTTATCTTCCCGCGCCATTCGATTTAGCCGCCGCTTTGCAGCCGGACATTGTATTAATTAAGAACATGGCGGAACAAAAAGGAATTAACTTAAACATCCAAATGCCCGAAAAAGTGATCGTTACCGGCGATGATAATATGCTGGCGATTGTGGTGCGCAATTTGTTGACGAATGCGGTGAAATTTACGAGCGCTGATGGCACGGTAACGTTGAATATTGTTCCATCGGGTACGGGCGTGGGGTACATCATTTCCATTTCCGACACCGGTACCGGAATGACCGAAGAGCAATTACAAAACCTGTTCCGCATGGATAAAAAGCGTTCCAAATTAGGCACAGCAGGCGAGCAAGGCAGCGGCTTAGGATTGATTGTTTGCAAGGAATTGGTAGAAAAACATGGCAGCACGCTTCATGTAGACAGTGAAGAAAGGATGGGGAGCAGGGTTTGGTTTGAGATTGTCTGAACCGAGATTTTAACAAGATTAACAGATTAATGTAGGGGCGCAAATTTTGCGCCCTTTTTATTTTCCTACGTATAATTACGTACCTCATCTACGTATAATTACGTAGTTTTATTCCATCTCATTTCGGTTTTTTTGCGCTATAAAACTCATTGATTATGAACAGGAAAAAAACCGACAAAGAAGAAATCATTTCATTAGCAAAAAAGACAAAATATTATTGCGATTTGTTGATTGAGCAGAGCGAGAATTGGGAAGAAGGGGAAAAGCAGAAAACAGAAAAGCAGAAATCGTTAACCATTAAAAAATATTCATTATGAAAAAAATTATTATCGTGCTAATCACAGCATTAGCACTAAGCATTGGCGCAATGGCGCAAACGTGGCCCCCCGCGGGCATGAACGGAAACGGTTCGGAAACAAATCCCTACCAAATCAAAACCCACCAACACCTGAAAGATTTAGCCGATTATGTGAACGCCGGTAACGGTAACGCAACGCTAAACGTTCACTACAAACTGATGAGCCATTTAGACCTCAGCAGTTATACGCAATGGACGCCGATTGCCAGCGGTACAACGGCAACTCACTATTTTCAAGGCAATTTCAACGGAAATTCGTACACCATTAAAAACCTGACACGTACAGGCACAGTACCCGCGCTCAGTACCATTGGGCTGTTCGGCTCGATTTCCGCACAGGGGGCGGTTTCCAATTTGGGCGTTGTTGATGTAAACATTAACATTGACGGCGGACTCGTTTTTGCAGGCGGTATCGCAGCCAACAATCAAGGTGTGATTACAAATTCTTATGTTACGGGCAACATTGCCAATCCTGCTATCTTTACCTATTCGGGCGGAATTGCGGGCAGCAATAACGGCGATATAAGAAATTGCTACTCCACCGCTAACGTGAAGGGGGCGACGGCAGGCGGAATTGTGGGTGGAATGCCAACAGGAACCGGCAGGATAGAATTTTGCTACGCCACAGGTAAAATTGAAGGCGAAACCCACAGCGGCGGAATCGTAGGCTCGATAGCCGGCGACACCAAATTAAGAAATTGTGTGGCGGCAAACTCCCATGTAACTAAATCCGCTGCCGGCAATGCAAACATTGGGCGAGTAGGAGGAAATGTAGATGTTTATGTTGATATATCCCGCAACTACGCCCTCAACACCATGATTCTGCAAGCAAGCGGAAGCAACGTTACCCCTGCAAATAACCACGCAGGAAAAGACGGCGCAACTGAAGATTTGGCAACGCTGCAAAGTGCAAATTTTTATACAAATAGCAACAACTGGGGTTGGGCGAATTGGAATTTTTATGTCTGGAAAATTTGCGAGGGCAAAACTTTTCCGTTCTTCTTATACCAGAACATTGCCTGCTCGCCAATACCTGCGTTTTGCGGTGGAAACGGCACTGTCGAAAATCCCTTCCAGATTTGCACGCCTCAAGACCTAAAAACCTTAGCCGATTACATTAACAACGGCGATGGCGATGTAATCCAAAACGTTAATTTTATACTGATGAACGACCTTGACCTTTCCGTCTATGCAAACGGTGAAGGCTGGAATCCCATAGGCAACAACTGGTTAAGGAGTACTATGTTTACAGGTAATTTTAATGGGAACAACAAGGTCATAAAAAACCTCAAAATTAACCGACCCGAACAGGATTTAAGCGGTTTGTTTGGAGCAGTCGGCAATGGCACTATTGAAAATTTAGGAATTGAAAATTGCGATATTACAGGATATGTTGAAATGGGCGGCTTGGCAGGATATATCGAAGATGCTACCATTAGAAACTGTTACACCACAGGCAAGATAACAGGCTATAATAATGTCGGCGGATTACTTGGAGAGGCTTGGGCAAGTACCATTACAAACTGTTATTCCACCGCCGTAGTAACCGCGGAAGGTTGGGCTGTAGGCGGTTTAATAGGAGATGTGGCTAAAGGTACTACCTTGAGTTATTGCTACGCCTCAGGAAACGTAACAGCCGAAGGCGATGTAGGTGGTTTGATAGGTGTTGCAGGCAGTTGGGACGAAGATATGCCCATTATCATTAGAAACTGTATAGCGGCAAATCAATCTATCACAGCAAAGTGGGATGACGAAGAGGCTAATGATTATATTAACCGTTTAATAGGAAATACAGGTGGTTATTATCTTACCCTTTCTCACAACTACGCCAATAAAGATATGATTGTAACGGTAAACGGCGTAGTAGTAAGCAGTTACGGCGATGATGGCGAAAGCGGCAGCGATGCCACTATGGCACAACTGCAAAGCAGCGTTTTCTACAGCACCGTTGGCAACTGGCACACATCGGCGTGGAGCATCGCCAATCCCAACGGCATTTGGAAAATCTGCGATGGCGAAAATATGTTGCCGTTTTTGCGGTGGCAGGGGATTGCTTGTGAGGGGGAAGTGGGCATCGCCACAATTACGAATGACGAATTGCGAATTACGGTGTTTCCGAACCCCACGACTGGGGAGCTATCAGTTTTCAGTTCTCAGTTTTCAGTTGAAGGTATTGAGATTTTTGATGTTTACGGAAAAAATGTGAGGGGCAAATTCCCCTCCAATTCATTGGAGGGGTGGCAGCCGCAGGCTGACGGGGTGGTTTTAAACATTTCCCACCTGCCCTCCGGCATCTACTTCTTGCAAATAAAAACCGCTCAAGGTTTGGTTAATAAAAAGGTTATAAAAAACTAATGATTACTCTGTGAACCTCAGTGTTCTCTGTGTCTCTGTGCTGAAAAAAATATTCAACACAGAGGCACAGGGTTCACAAAGAAACACAGAGATTTAACCCTTAAATCCGTACACAAAAACATTAATCATTAAAAAATATTTATTATGAAAAAAATTATTATCTCGCTAATCACAGCATTAGCATTCAGTTTCAGCGCCATGGCGCAACACCCCGATTTGGGAGGCGGAGACGGAACAAGCACAGACCCGTACCAAATTTCAACCCCCACGCACCTCAAAGAACTTACAGATTACGTAAGTACGATTCACGGAAACTACACCGCAGGCATCTACTACAAGTTAATGAACGACATTGACCTTTCCGCCTATTCCGCAGACGAAGGCTGGTTGCCGATAAGTGGACAATACACAGGTTTTCAAGGCAACTTTGACGGCAATGGAAAGGTAGTGCGAAACCTTACTATCAACCGAGATGAGGCTAATCTCGGCTTATTTGGATATACTTATTATGCAACCATTGAAAACCTTGGGATAGAAAATTGCTATGTGGACAATCTTGGTGGCGGATATATACGGGTAGGCGGTTTAGTGGGATATAATTACTATTCTACCATTACCAACTGTTACGCTATAGGCAACGTAAACGGAGACTGGTATGTAGGAGGCTTGGTGGGATATAATCAAAGTTCCACCATTACCAACTGTTACACAGCAGGTACGGTAAATGGAACGGGAACGGCTATTGGCGGTTTGGTGGGCTATCAGGAAAATTCTACCATTACCGCAAGTTTTTCAAGAGCAAACGTAAGCGGAACGGAATATGTCGGCGGCTTACTCGGCAGAGCAGCGAATGCAAGCAGTATCATTACCAACTGTTATGCCACAGGCAACGTAAGCGGAGCAGGTTATTCTGTTGGCGGTTTAGCAGGAATATCTGGTACTGTCAGTTATTGCTATGCAACGGGCAATGTGAAAAACACAGGTTCAGGCTACCACGATGCAGGCGGCTTGTTCGGAAGTATTGCTGGAGAGGCTGTATTAATAAATTGCGTAGCGGCAAACGATACGGTTAGTTCAATAAGTAATTTTAGTAACCGTATCTATGGTTGGGACGGCACAGGAGGCACTACAGTACCCGCAAATTTATACGCCCTTGAAGATATGATAGTATTAAGAAACGGCAATCCTGTAAGCATTACGGACGGTTCGCCGGAAGCAGGCATAGGCAAAGATATGGCAACCCTCCAAAGTCTTGCATTTTATACCACAGCAGACAATTGGGAAGATGCCGCGTGGGATTTCGGCGTATGGAATATCTGCGATGGTTTAACCTTGCCTTGGCTGCGTTGGGAAAATATTGACTGTGGGGATTTGTTTATTCCCGTAACCAACATCACAGGCGTACCCACAACGGCAATGGCAGGCGTACCGCTCACGCTAACCGCTACAGTGCTGCCCTACAATGCCACCCACACTGCCATTGTTTGGAGTGTAGAAGATGCAGGCAGCACAGGTGCCACTATTGTCGCCAACGTCCTAAATGTCCCCACCCAAGGCACAGTAGTAGTAAAAGCCACCATAGCAGATGGTTTGGCAGAAGGCACCCCCTATACGCAAAACTTTACTATTGAAGTAGGCGAGGGCTTTGTGGCGGTAACAGACATTACCAATGTGCCCGCCGAAGCAACGGCAGGCGCTCCCCTCGCACTCACTGCGACGATACTTCCGGCAAACGCCTCTTTTCAAAACATCTCTTGGAGCGTTACCTACGCAGGAACCACCGGCGCCACCATTACCGGCGGCAATATCTTCAATGCCGCAAGCGAAGGCATGGCAATGATTAAAGCCACCATCGCAAACGGCGCTGCTATGGGAACACCTTTTACCAAAGAATTTAGCATTACAGTAAAACCACTAAGCATTTCAGAGATCACCGCCGCGGCAATCACGGTTTATCCGAACCCCACGAACGGGCAATTACGAATTACAAGCAACGAGTTACAAGTTACAAGTATCGCAATTTTCGATATGTACGGCAAGCAAGTACAAACGTCCCTTGTGTCCCAATCGGCTTCCGAAACTGCAATAAACATTAGTCATTTACCTAATGGGATATATTCTATAAGAATAACAACCGATAAAGGTTTGGTTAATAAAAAGGTAATAAAACATTAATCATTAAAAAATATTCAAATGAAAAAAATTATCATCTCGCTAATCATAGCATTAGCATTCAGTTTCAGCGCAATGGCGCAAATTAATATAGGGAATGTAAAAAAACCAACAGTCCCAACAGGAAACAATCCATCCGGTAAACAAACAGAAACAAAGAGTACCGACAATTCCGGACAGAACGCAAGCCAAACTCAAAGCGAAAAAACGGGCACAAGTTCAACTTCTAACAATGGCGCTACCTTTTATGTAAGCGAAACCACCGGCGCAGGCAGTCGCACCGCCGATGGCTCGAAAGAGAAACCTTACAAAGACTTGCAGGCGGCTATTGATGCCGCCCCGGAAGGCTCGGTAATTCGCGTTGCCGAAGGAAATTATCTCGGCAAAATGGACCAGGGTTATATTGAAGTAAAGAAGTATCTTACTATTGAGGGCGGCTGGAATACCGATTTCACAGAGAAAAATCACACGAAATTTCATACCACGATTCGCCCAACGGAGGAAATAGCAAAGGCAGGAACATCAGGCAGTCATGCACTTCTAGATGTGATAGTAAAAGGAAATCGCAAAGGAACAGTAATCGTTGACGGTATTATTTTCGATATGGGGCAATATAACTTGTACTGCAAGCCGGTGTACGACAATCCGGTGGCAAGTGCGCCCGCAAACTGCGAAACAGGGAGGATTATAGCGCCGGGCGAATCGCCGTTGGGTGTTCCTACAACCGGTGGTGTAAGTGGCTCGCGTCAAATTATGCACGGCGCTGTGGAAGGAAAACTGATTGTGCGCAACTGCATCTTTTCCAATGCGATGCACTACGGCATTCAAATGGAAAACATTGCCGGACACTGGGAGATATATAACAATATTTTTGTTGCCTGCCGTATGGCAGCCTGCGAAGTGCGCGGAAACGGCGTTGCCCCGGAAACAGAAACAACACTCAAATTTTATAACAATACCGTGCTGTTTACATGGCCACGCACAAAACTCCTTGAAGATATGGGCTACGGCTTTCGCTACATGACCCGTATGAATTACGACGTGTACGACAACCTGTTTGGTTGCAACTTCTACGGCGCATTAGACCGCACACGCTTCGACAGCGACTTGAAACGCGACAAACTCCGTGTTACCAATGCTTACGATAACCTTTTCTTTGCCAATCGCATGGGCGACATTTGCCTGCCATCGGGCGGCGGATTATGGAATTTTCAACCTGCAAAGAATTTCGAGGAAGTAGAGCAATTGCAAAAATATGAAGGCAACCGCGAAGTAAACAGCAACGAAATAGACTTGATTAAAAAGGCGGTAAACGACCCTTACTTGAAAGGTTATCTCGGCTTAACCATGAGTCATTCTTCATCTTACGATGAAAATTCGGCGATGAACACCTTCCGCTCCGCTTTTGGAATGAACAAACAAGGCACCGAAACCGTGCGTGTAAGCATGTATGGCAACAGATACCCATACACAGATGTGCAAAAACTTTGGAGTATCATTCCGGGCAAAGGTGCACAAAAACTATAATTATTAGCCATTAAAAAATATTTATGAAAAAAATTATCATTTTGCTAATCACAGTATTAGCTTTATTCAGCTTCAGCGCAATGGCGCAAACCACTTGGAGCGGTACGCAAAACCTTTCCAATGGACAGACCGTTTCTTCTGACATTATTCTTAGCGGAACGGTGAAAATTAATGTGCCTTCCGGCGCTACCGCTACCATTAGCGGCGCTATTTCCGGTACCGGTTCTATGGTAAAAGAAGGTGCGGGAACTTTGGTTTTAACCGCACCGAACAGCACCTACAGCGGCGCTACCGAGATTAAGGCAGGGGGGATAAGATTAGGCGCCGGTACAACAAACGCTAATTTAAAAGGAACATCAAGTGTTACAGTTAATGCGGGCACACGGCTTACCTTTCAGCCACAAACCACGATAACTTTTACCCGTGTGATAAAAGGAGCAGGAGACGTTTATTTTTGGAGCGGAACAACTCTGTTAACTGCCCAAAATACCCTTACGGGAAAAATAACCATTCAGGGGGCATCTTTGCAAGTAGGTAATGGCGCAATTGGAAGCATTAACTGTGATGTGGTCATGGCTTACTCATCAGATAAGCTCCTTTTTATGCCCGGAAGTAACTATACTTTTTCAAAAGTCATCACAGGACCGGGGAAAGTGGCTTATTCAGGGACATTTAACCAGCAACTGTTTTTAACCGGAAATAACACCTACACCGGCACAACTACCGTAGAAGCAGGCTATTTGAATATTGGCAACAATGGAACCACCGGTAGCCTGTCAGTCTATAATAATATTAATGTAATGAGTGGCGCTCACATTGTTTTTAACCGCTCTAACGATTATACCTTTTCGGGAGTAATCTCAGGAGCAGGAGGTTTGATAAAATTAGGAACCGGTAACTTAACATTAACCAATGAAAATACTTACACCGGTAATACCTATATTAAAGCCGGTAAACTTACTTTGGGTGCAAGTGGAAAAATTGAAAAATCAAGTAACGTTAGTATATGGACGGGAACAAAATTTGATATTACTACAGCCCCTAAAAAGATAAAAAACATTTACGGCGGCGGAGAGGTTATTTTGGGAACAAGATCGTTAACAATCGGAACTGAAGGGCAAGCGGATGGTGGCGGAAACTTTGAAGGAAAAATTACCGGTAATGCGTTTTCCGGCTACGTTGCACTTGTTAAACGTGGAACAGGTACGCTTACACTGACAGGCTCAAGCACTTATTCGGGAGATACGTACATTTATGAAGGTGTTGTGGTTTTCAACAAATTGGAAAATTTCGGCGCTTCATTTTTAATTCTTGGCACAAGCACTTTGCGCTGGGCTTCCGGAAATACCGCTGATATATCTTTAAAAATCAGAACTTTTATAGCCAACAAAACACATACTTTTGATGTGGGAAGCAATAATGTTACTTTTGCCAATACTTTCCCCGGTAATACAAACAACTTCTCCATTACCAAAGCCGGCAGCGGCACACTCACTTTCAATGCGCCACAGTCTTATACCGGCGAAACGAACATCAACGCCGGAAATTTGGTAATTAATGCACTGAACGGTTTGCAAAGCAGTAAAGTGAATATAAATTCTCAAGGTACATTAGTGTTTGCTAAGAGTTGTATTTACGCAGGACAAATTTCGGGTGCCGGAAAAGTGGAAATTGCTGCTTTTTCCGCTGACCATGTAACTCTTAGTGCCTCCAATAATTATACCGGCACAACCACCGTAAAGTCAGGTCATTTACAAATAACCGGCACAGGTTCCCCTGTAAGCGAGGTTATCTTGTCAACATCTTCTACTTTTTTAAGATTTATTGGTAGTGGTACGATTACTTATTCGGGAAAAATTTCCGGTAGCGGCTACGTTGAGAAAAGCGGAAATGGAAAGACCATTTTAACCGGCGCTAATACTTATACCGGCTTAACAAGAGTTGACCAAGGTGTTTTGCAAATTGGAAACGGCACGAGCAACGGCAACATTGACAATACTTCTCATGTAGTATTGGTATCAACGAGTGCAACGCTTCGTTTTGAACCGAGAACATATTACACTTGTTTCAAAGTAATTAGCGGAGCAGGAAAAGTGGAAACCAAAGGTGCGCTTTATTTTACGGCTAACAATACCTACACCGGTACCACAACCATTGAAACGGATGGTGTATTGAGTATAGGAAGCGAAAACGGCACAACAGGCAGTGTAGCAGGCAATATTATTAACAATGGAAAACTCTATTTTGGTCGCTCAAATGCTTACACTTATTCCGGAATCATATCAGGAACAGGAAGTGTGTACAAATATGGCACAGACAATCTTACCCTCAATGGGGTAAATACCTATTCGGGCATAACCTTTATTAATAGCGGAGTCCTCACTTTGGGCGCGTCAGGCTCTATCTCAAATTCTGAGATTCAATTTTCACCCTACGGCGGCGGCACATTTGATATTTCGGCAGGCAATAAAACGATAAAAGGACTTCAGGGCACCCATTCCACAGCCGTTGTTCAACTTGGCTCTCGTACATTAACCATTGGAACTTCCGGATCAAGCAATGGCGGCGGCGAGTTTCGGGGAACATTTACCGGTACCGGCAGCGTGGTTAAAAACGGAACGGCGAAATTTACAATGTACGGAAATAGCACTACCACAGGTACTTTTACCACAACTGCCGGAACCGTAAGTTTTTCAGGAAAATGGAATGGAAACTTCGTTCAGTGGGGAGCAAATACATTAGAAGTTCAAGGTTGGCCTACCATTAACGGAAATTTGGAAATAATGGGCGGTACACTGAGCTTCTCTTCCGGCTCAAAACTTACTGTTAACGGAGAAGTGTTACCTTCTTCACGCACTACTGTAAAATACAATACCAATGCAACGGTTACCGGCTATGTGCTGATGACAGCCGCTTCGGGTATCACTTCCGCAGAATCGTACAAACTTGATCTTACCGGTATTTCAGGAAAATTGGGCGTTACTTCTCCTACCACGTTGTGGGTGAACACTACGCCGTTGGATAATATACCACCTAATCCCGGAGCCGGTGTAAATGGAAGTGTCATAGCCCAAACGGTTACACTAAGTTGGAGCAAAGCCACCGACAATTCAACTCCCCAAAACGAACTGCGATATTATGTTTATCGTTCGTTATCCAATAATATCAATACGGTTTCCACCTGTCAAACCAATGGTACTTTACTCACTTCGGGCGGCATGGTAAATATGACAACCTTTTCAGAGAGCAATTTGACGCCTAACACCATTTATTTTTATAATGTAATAGTGGAAGACAAAGCCGGCAATAGAGCCGCATACACTTCCAAGGCAATTCTTACCCAAAAACCCACACTTACAGGCTCGCCAACCATTACGCCATACCCCGCAATTTCACAGACTTTGTCTGTAGATTTGTCGGATATGACCTCCATTCCCGAAATCCCAAACTTAGGAACCTTTCACTATACTTGGATGCGTACCCAAGCGGATGAAAACACAGGCGCACCCGGTACAAACACGGTTACAATAGGCACAAACGCAACTTATACGGTACAGATTGAAGATATTGGAAGTTATATAAGCGTGGCAGTATTGGCCAGCAACTGTAGCGGGAATCCACATTCTTCATTTTATATGGTTCCCAAAATTGATCAGCCCGCGCCGCAAACGCCAACGCTACAATTGAGAACGCACAATAGCATTACCCTCAATGAAGTCGCTACTCCATATATTAGGTACCGTATGAACGACGGCGAGTGGCAAACCTCTCGCACATTCTCAGGCTTGAACCCCGAAACCACCTATAGTTTTCAGGCATATTATATTGAAACGCCATTCAGTAATGCCTCACCGGTAAGCCAAGCAACTGCGATTACCACCCTTGCCGAGCCGCCCATTCAGCAAATAAAATTGGCATGGATGGCAACGGAAAACAGCGAAAAAAGTTTTGAAACCTTAATAAACAGCGGACAAAGTTGTATCGTAAACTGGGGCGATGGCGAGGTAGAAATTATTTCGCCCACACGTAACATTGAGGCGGTAACCGTGAGCCATACCTACACCACAGCAGGGCATTACCCTGTTACGATTACCGGAATGACAAGCGAAACCGTTTTTGAGGTTTTTAGATGCGATGATGACGATGTTACTGATATTGATGTGAGTGAAGCGGGAGGATTGCAAGTTTTAGAGTGCCCCAATCAACAATTAACAGAAATAATTTTTGACCAATATTCTGATTTATATTATGTAGATTGCAGAAACAATCGTTTGCAACTTTCTACATTATATCAACTTTCTCAATTAATTGCCGATCCGCAAAATAAACTGCTCGGTACGCAAAACCTGTTGCCGAAAACCGTAATGGCAAATGCTTGGGTAAATATGCCGGAACAGATGTTTTTTGGAACATCACAAACGCCTACCGTATTTGTGGTTACAAGAAACGGAAATGCGGCAGTAATTAATGTGGATTATCAATTGAACGCAAGCGGCATTAAATTCATCACTGCCGGCAATTTTGCGGTAACGATGACCAATGCGGCAATCGTGTCGCATCCAAATCACCCCGCCATCGTAACGGCAACCTTTACGGTTGAAGAAAGCATATTCTGTGGTGGTGACGGCGGACGTGCCACCCCCTACGAAATCTGCGATGCGCAAACACTTTACAATTTTAAAAATTGGATAAACAGCGGAAATGGCAATGAAGCAGAAGACCTCAACTTTATTATTACGAATGATATTGACTTGAGCGCGTACCCCAACTGGGAACCGATAGGGATATATAATTACGAAGATCAAAGTATGGCATTTCAAGGAACGCTAAACGGAAACGGAAAGGTTATTAGAAATCTGAATATTAATAATTATAGATATTTTGATAATGGTTTCTTTGGTTATATTACCAACGCAACTATTACAAATTTGGGGATAGAAAATTGTAATATAATTGGTCAAGAAAGAGTAGGCGGTTTTGCAGGAAGAATTGAGAACTCCAGCATCAGCGGTTGCTATGTAAGTGGTAATGTAAGCGGCGGACATAATGCAGGCGGCTTTACAGGATTTGTTCAAGACACCTACTTTAATAACTGCTATTCAACGGCAGAGGTAACCGCAACCAGTTTTCATGCAGGTGGTTTTGTGGGTGTTGCTCTCGATTATTCTACATTCGCCAATTGTTATGCCACCGGCAATGTTACTGCGAGAGATCGTGTGGGTGGTTTTGCAGGAGTAATTTCTGAGTCTTTCATTGAAAATTGCATTGCGCTCAACAACATGGTCATTGCAAGAAATGGTGAAAATGTGAATAGGCTTGCAGGAGTAATGGCTTCCGGTGCTACCACAAACAACAATTACGCCAATTACGACATGATTGTGCAAAGCAACGGCGTTAATATTGAAGTAGTTGAAGGCTCTGATGCAGCCGGCGTGGGTTACTCTTCCGAACAATTTAGAAATAGAAATATTTACACCTCCGGAACTTTCTGGAATCACGGTAACCCTTGGAGCATGTACGAGCCTTGGAATCCGGTGGAAAGCGCTATTTGGGATCTTTGTGATGATGAAACATTTCCTTACCTGCGTTGGCAAAATATAACTTGTTCCGACCATTTAGTAATAGTAAAGGCCGGACCAAACGGTACAGCCATTCCATTGGGAATCAACGGCGTTGAAACCGGCAGCAGCATGAGCATTACCTTTGTCCCCGATCCGTTTTATGAAATAAATGATGTGATAGTAGGTCAAGTGTCAGCGCTCAGTCAGGTGGTTAACAATACATTAACCATAGAAAACATTCAATGGAATCAGCATGTTAACGTTACATTCAAATTTAATACTAATAACTTTTGCGGCGGAACGGGTACTATGAATACTCCGTACCAAATTTGCGATGCACAATCGTTAGCAGCTTTGGCACAAATGGTGAATACCGGTAGTTTGTCGAGCAACAACCTGTTTTTCAGAGTTACTGCCGATATAGACCTGAGTGCGTATCCCAATTGGGAACCGATTGGAACATTTGAGCATCCGTTCAGCGGCTTATTTCTGGGTAATGGTCATGTAATTAAAAATCTTTCTATTAATAAACCCGATGATAACTATATCGGTTTGTTCGGTTTTGTTGAAAGCGGGAGTATTTCAAATTTGGGCATAGAAAACTATAATATTAAAGGAGGCTCCGGAGTAGGCGTTTTGGCAGGAATAAACAAAGCAGATATTATGTATTGTTATGCAGGAGGTTACAAAGAAGGAAATGAATGTGGATACATAACCGGATGGGGAGCAGTGGGCGGTTTAGTGGGCGTTAATTACGGCAATATCTCAAATTGTTATACGAGCGGGCATGTGCACGGAGCTGACCGAGTTGGCGGTTTAGTGGGCAGCAATGAATTAAATAGTATTATTCAATATTCTCTTAGTTCAACTTATGTAACAGGTTCTTATGTAGGCGGTATTGCAGGCGCAAATTTTGAAGGTACTATCAGAAACTGCGTGGCTGCAAATAACAGCGTGATAATGTATGAGTTTATGGATGAAGTAACAGCAAATCGTATTGTGGGAACAAATACTACTGCGCAAAACGTACAAGGAACATTGCAAAACAACTATGCGTGGGAAGATATGCCCGTTGTTTTTGCAAATGAGCCTTTAACAGAATTAGGCTTTGACCTTAACGGCGTAAACGGCTCCGGAAGACCGGCATGGGAATTGCTTACCCAAACATTCTACACTACTTACGAAAATTGGATGTGGAATGGCTGGAACTTGCAAACCGGAACCAATGGTATTTGGAGAATCTGCGAAGGCGAAACCTTGCCGTTTTTGGCTTGGCAAAACAATGTTACCTGCTCCGATTACATCATTAACGCTTATGCACACGAAAACGGAACAATTGAACCTAACGGCACTATTGGCGTAATGGCAGGCGAAAGCATTACCTTCACTTTTACCCCAAATCCGTTTTATGTGGCAGATAAAGTGATTGTAGGTAATGATACTTACGATGCCAACGGAAATACTTTTACGCTTTCCAACATCAACCAAAATTATACCGTTCAGGTTACTTTCAAATTCTCTCCCGATTTGTTCTGCGGCGGCGATGGTACAGAGCAAGATCCATATCAAATTTGTAGTGCGCAAACGTTAGCCATGTTTGCACAATATGTAAATGCCGGAAATGGAAATCATACTGCCGACAAATATTATATTTTAACTGCTGATATTAATTTGAATGCTTATGAAAATTGGGAACCAATTGGAGCATTCTCTTATGAATATGAAAAGGCTTTTAAAGGTAACTTTTATGGTAATAACCATGTAATACGAAACTTAACCATCAATAAAGAAGATGGATTTATGAGCGGTTTATTCGGTTATACAATGTTTGCGAACATTAGCAACCTTGGCGTGGAAAATTGTAACATAACCGCAGGCTTTGAGATAGGCGGTTTGGTAGGGCATTGCTATAGCACTGTTGTTGCAAACAGTTATGTTACAGGCAATATAAGCGGAGTTAGCAATGTTGGCGGTTTGGTGGGATATGTCGGAACATTCTCAACCATCAATAGTTGTTATGCTAATGTAAATATTGCTGCATCTTTTGCTTATGCAGCCGGTTTAGCAGGAGTGAACAACGGTGTTATAACCAACTGTTATGCAGCCGGAAACATAACCGGAGAATATATGGTAGGCGGTTTGGCAGGTTACAATTTCTATATTATTCAAAATAGTGTTGCTGCTTTAGAGACACTGACAGGAACTAACGAAATTTATGCTGCAACGGTAAATCGCGTGGCAGGGATAGCAGTGGGAGAGAACATCCTATTCTCGAACAACTACGCCAACGAAAATATGGTAATTACAGTTGCCGGCGAAACAGAAACGCGCCCCAATGACGAACTTAACGGCAACGCCGTTAGCATGGAGTGGTTGCGCACAAGTTATTTCTACACAAATACCTACAATTGGACACAAGGCGGCGCGTGGGATTTCACTACCCCCGTTTGGAATATTTGTGAACAGGAAACCTTACCTTACCTGGCTTGGCAAAACAATGTGAACTGCTCCGATTATATTGTTACCGCTTACGCCCACGAAAACGGCGCTATTGAACCTAACGGCATTATCGGTGTAATGGCGGGCGAAAGCATTACTTTCACTTTCACCCCTGTCCCATTTTATATGGCAGATAAAGTGATTGTAGGTAATGATATTTACGAGGCTACAGGCAACACTTTCATTCTTGAAAATATTAATGCAAACACAACAGTGCAAGTTACTTTCAAACCCGATGCTGCCTCATTATTCTGCGGTGGAGAGGGCACCGAACAAAGTCCTTACGAAATTTGTGATGCGCAAACATTATTCAATTTGGCACAGTTTGTTAATGCCGGACACGGTGCACAAACCGAAGGTGTTTACTACATATTAACCAACAATATTGACCTGAGCAGTTATGCCGCAGGCGAAGGATGGATGCCGATTGGGGTATGGGAACTTGGCACTAATACTGTTGACCACAATAAGGCTTTTCAAGGCAATTTTAACGGTAATAATCATGTAGTGCAAAATCTTACCATCAATAGAGAACATACTATAGCTGTGGGGCTATTCGGTTACGCAAGAAATGCCAATATAAAAAATCTCGGAGTGGAAAATTGTAATATTGTTGCATATTATCAAGCAGGCGGATTAATAGGGCATACTGAATATACAATCATTACCAACTGTTATACTACGGGAAACATAAGCGCAACCGGTCAAGTAGGTGGTTTGGTGGGATTGAATGACTATTCTTCAGTCATTGCCAATTGCTTCACTACTTGCGATGTAACCGGAAGACTTTTTGTAGGTGGCTTGGTAGGATATAATTTATTTGCAACTACTATTATGAACAGTGTTGCAGCTAACGGAACTATTACATCTTTGGAAGAATCTGAATTTAGCCGCATTAATCGTATAGTTGGATGGAATTATTTTAATAGCGAACTTATAAACAACTACGCTTTCGAAGATATGGCAATTACCATTGCAGGACAACCTTTTTATCCAATGGATAATGACCAAAACGGCACAGCCAAAAGTATGATTACTTTACAATCTCGTGATTTTTATACCAATGAAGAAAACTGGACAACAGGCGGCGCTTGGGATTTTGATGAGGTTTGGAATATTTGCGAAAGCGAAACATTACCCTTCTTTATAAAACAAAATACACCTTGTTTGGGTTTATTCACTATTACCGCCACTTCATCAGGACCCGGAACTATTTCCCCCGAAGGCGCTATAACGGTTGAAGCAGGAAATGATATCACGATTACCTTCACACCGGAAGAAAACTTCATGGTTGCCGGAATTATCATTGATGGCACGATTATTCCGCAATCTGAAAACTTAACTTCCTATACGTTTACGAATGTACAAAGAAGCCATAATATTGAAGTGATGTTTGGAGTGAAACGTTACTTAATTCTTACCAATGCCGATTCTGAAAAGGGGTGGCTTAATCTTGTGTGGCAAGGGTTTGAATTTCCGACGGAAGATATTTATGGTTGGACTATTGGCGAGGGCGCTGATATGAAATTTACCTTTGGTGCGAAAGAAGGATATCAAGTTAACCAACTGTTAATAGACGGAATGAATGTACCCGATTCTATCCCCGGAGGAAGTTATACTTTTGTAAATATAGTTGCCGACCACACCATTGAAGTAACCTTCAAATCGTTTTCCGACCTCTTCTGCGGCGGCGATGGCACCGCAGAAACTCCTTACGAAATTTGCGATGCCCCGACACTTGCCGCTTTGGCAACGTTGGTAAACGAAGGCAATGGCAATTTTACGTCCGGCAAATATTTTATTGTAACGAATCAAATTGATTTAATTGATTATGAAAATTGGGAACCGATTGGTAGAGACGTTAATTTCGATTTAACCAAAACATTCCGAGGTAATTTCAACGGAGACGGTTATGTCATTACCAACCTTACCATGAACCGCTCCGATGAAGAATGTGTAGGATTATTCGGTTTCATAAACAATGCCACTATCAAAAATTTGGGTATCGAAAACTGTAATGTGATTGGACAATTTAATGTGGGCGGATTAGCAGGTTTCGTTTCAGGCTTTTCAACTATTAGCAACTGCTATGTAACGGGTAATGTTTCTGGTATGGACATGATTGGCGGTTTGACAGGTCAACTTATTGGCACAGCAAACATCATTAACTGCTACGCTGCTGCAAACGTTAGCGGAGAGTTGGTTGTAGGCGGATTAGTTGGAGTGAATGGACTCTCCAATATTTATAACTGCTACGCCACCGGAAATGTAACCGGAATTGACGAAGTGGGCGGTTTAGTGGGTGTAAGCAATACTTTTGGCAGCATTGCCAACTGCTATGCAGCAGGTAATGTAACCGGCAGTTATACCATTGGCGGCTTGGTGGGAAGAAACACCATGGGTACCATTCAAAACTGTGTGGCGGCGAACGACACGATCAGTTCATTAGTAAGTCCGGTAAACATTAACCGCATTGTTGGAAATGACGACAGCGGCTCCGGTGATTTCTACTACAACAATTACGCCAACGGCGCCATGAGAATCATGTTTAACGGCAATTCAATCGTGCGCCCCAACGATGCAAGTTTGAACGGAACGGCAACGTCTCCCGCCAATCTCAAATCCTATTCCTTCTACGCCAATACATCCAACTGGCGTAATAATGTAGCATGGTATATAGATAATGCGGTGAATTCACAAATGATTTGGAGAATATGCGACAATGCTACTTTACCATTTTTCCAATGGCAAGAGGGCATTGCGTGTCCGTATATTATTATCGCAACAGCAGGTGAAAACGGAACGATTACCCCTTCAGGAGATATATTGGTAAATCCGGGCGCAGATTTCCGCTTTACCTTTACCCCCGATGCCGGATATGTGGTAGAGAATGTAATTGTAGGCAACTTCCACTATCCTGATTCAACGGCAGGATATACTTTCTATAATGTTCAGGAAAACCATACCATTCAGGTATATTTTGCTCCGGCATTTGTTCCGGTAACCAACATTACGGGCGTACCTACCACAGCAACGGCAACCTTGCCGCTCACGCTTACCGGCACGGTAGTGCCCGGCAATGCCACCAACCAAACCATTGTTTGGAGTGTGCAAAACGCAGGAACTACAGGCGCTACCATTGACGGTAATAACGGACTTCATACCACCGATGCCGGAACAGTAACCGTTCGCGCCACCATTGCCAACGGTTTAACACCCACCACGCCCTATACCCAAGATTTTAATATTGCGGTATCCAAAGCCACCCTTACAGGAACGCCAAGCATAACCGGCAATGCAGTGTTTGGCGAACAATTAACGGCTGTTACCACTGGTTTGTCTTCAACGCCCTTAGTGACTTTAGGGACATTAATGTATCAATGGCAACGCGGCACCACTAACATTATCGGAGCTACAAGCGCTACTTATACTTTAGAGCAAGCCGATATTGGCCAAACCATTCGTGTGCAGGTAACGGCAGCCAATTGTAACGGCACGGCTACATCGTCTAACACGTCCACCGTAACAAAAGCCACACAAACCGCACCTACTGCCCCCACCATGGCGAACAATACATCCACCAGTATTACGCTGAATACCGTTACCGGTTGCGAATACCGTAGAGATGGCGGCACACCGCAAACATCAACACTTTTCGGTGGCTTAACGCCAAGTACATCTTATAACTTTGACCAGCGCAGGGCGGAAACAGCAACACACTTGGCTTCTCCATGGAGTACGGCAGTGCCATTCTCCACTACAGCACCTGAGCACATACCCGTTACCAACGTCACAGGTGTGCCCACCACAGCAACGGCAACTTTACCGCTTACCTTAACCGGCACGGTAGTTCCGAGCAACGCCACCAACCAAACCATTGTTTGGAGTGTGCAAAGTGCAGGAACCACCGGCGCCACCATTACCGGCAGTACGTTGAACACCACCGGCGACGGCACAGTAACGGTGTTGGCTACCATTGTCAACGGCGCAACACCCACCACACCTTATACACAACCGTTTAACATTACCGTTACCAAAGCCACCCTTACCGGAACGCCAAGCATAACCGGCAATGCAGTGTTTGGCGAACAATTAACGGCTGTTACTACTGGTTTGTCTTCAACACCCTTAGTGACTTTAGGGACATTAACGTATCAATGGCAACGCGGCACCACCAACATTAACGGAGCTACAAGCGCTACTTATACTTTAGAGCAAGCCGATATTGGCCAAACCATTCGTGTGCAGGTAACGGCAGCCAATTGTAACGGCACGGCTACATCGTCTAACACGTCCACCGTAACAAAAGCCACACAAACCGCACCTACTGCCCCCACCATGGCGAACAATACATCCACCAGTATTACGCTGAATACCGTTACCGGTTGCGAATACCGCAGAGATGGCGGCACACCTCAATCATCAACTCTGTTCAGTGGCTTAACGCCGAACACATCCTACAGTTTTAACCAACGATATGCCGAAACAGCAACACATTTGGCTTCGCCATGGAGTACGGTTGCCACGTTCTCTACCGAACCTATACCTACTTGCGATATAAACGGAAAAGTTACTTTCGATGGAAATCCGATTGCGGGAACAGTTACACTGTACAAGGTACAAAGCCAATCGCAATACATATTAGTGGAAGAAATGCAGATGGAAGGCAATGGAACTTATCAGTTTATAGATGTTCAACCGGGTAATTACATAATTAAGGCTACTCCCAGCAACTTGGATGAGGCGTTACCCACCTATTACGGCAATACCGAAATGTGGAAAGATGCAACAATTATCAACATGACTAATACCTCTATTCCTAATATTGACATCTCCATGCTTCATGGAATTGAAATACCGGAGGGCACTTCAAGCATTACCGGATTTGTAGTGGAGGAAAATAGGAAATCAGAAAAATCACCGGTAGAAGATGTGGATGTTTATTTACTTGCTTTCCAAAACAATGTGTGGAATACCATAAGAACTACGCGTAGCGATAAAGACGGTTATTTTGCATTCGGCAAACTTACCGCAGGCAGATACATGGCTATAGTGGATATACCCGGCTTAACAATGCTAAATACCATACCTTTAGATCTCAGCGAAAATGATACCATCAATATCATATTTGAAATAATGGACGATGGCATAAAAACTATCATTGCTGGTGTAGGTATTGATGAAAATGAATTTACTAGCGTCAAGGTTTACAGTTACCAAAACACTGTTTACATTAAAAATGAAGATAACGTAGCACTCAAGTCGGTAGAAATTTACGATATGATGGGACGCAAAATTTACCAAAACGTCATTACCGATACTAATATGGCTATCACACTCCAAGTAGCTGATGCTATCTATTATGTACGCTTAATCTCGCAAGAGAACCGAATGATGACATCAAAAGTTTCTATTATAAAGTAACCTAATCTTAAGTAAAATCACGTAGACACAATCTACGTGATTTTACTTTTTATATTCCGCTTCAATCTATTCCCTTTTCACTTCTGTCTCGATTTAAACACAAAAGTCAATAATTTGCAAACGCAAATTATTGACTTTTACCGCTTTTCAGCGTTTTGGGCGACCAATGGGACTCGAACCCACGACCTTCGGAACCACAATCCGGCACTCTAACCACCTGAGCTATGATCGCCATAAATAAGACGGCAAAAATATATTTTTTTTATACCCAAAAGCATATTGATTATTTAAAAAAATAATTTACGTTTGCATGATAATTCTGTGAAAACGTAAAAGCGTATACCTAAAATACTTAACTTGAAATAAATGAAGAAACTATTCTTGGCTTTATCAGTAATTTTACTGAAAATTGCTACTATTTCTGCGCAAACGTCTCTTCCTACCTTGAACGAGGTATTGGATTTGATTAACAAAGACAGTTTAAGACGTACCGTGCAGGACTTGCAAGACTTTGAATCAAGATTGTGTATTCAAACGGTTGGACAAAATAGGCAAGTTGCTCAATATTTGGTAGATCGTTTGAAAGCGTATGGTATTGAGGACGCCCGGATTGACTCTTTTCATGTAAAGGTTAGCATTTGGACGATAGAGTATGACCAATATATGTACAATGTGTTGGGAACATTGAAAGGTACGGGAACAACCGATTCTACCGTGATTATTGGCGCACACTTAGATGCCGTTGCGCTCGACGCTCCTCAGGTGCTTAGCGCAACATCGCCGGGAGCTGATGATAACGCCACCGGTTGCGCCGTAATGATTGAAATGGCGCGTATTATCCACGAAAATAATTTAAAACCACGCCATAATATTGATTTTATGGCTTATGATGCGGAAGAATTAGGACTGTATGGCGCGTACTATGATGCAAATAAACGTCGCGCTGCAAATGAAAAAATTATCGTGATGATAAATAACGATATGGTAGGATACCAACCGGAAACAGCTGTATCTTGGGAGGCTGTGCTGCATTGGTATGATAATTCATTAGACGTTACAGAAAAAGCAAGACAGACATTAATTAATTATACTACCGTAACCCCATTCATACCATCCGTTGAAGAAAATGAAACAAGGAAAAATAGCGACAGCTGGGCGTATTTCCAAAATAATTTTCGAGCTACTTTTGCTATTGAAAAGCATAGAAATCCGTATTATCATACTGTTAATGACGTAATAGATCATTTGAATTTTGAATATTGCCGGGAAATTGCAAGAATGAATTTTGTTCTACTTGCCTATTACTCAGGCATTAATCTTCCACCACTCAGCATCATACAAAATAACATTCATAACAATTACAATATTGATGTGTTGCCAAATCCTGCAAATGACATCATCAGAGTGCATAATTATAACGACATTACCATTCAAAAAATAGAGATTCACGATCTCTCCGGCAGGTTAATGCAATCTGTACAAAATATTATGCCGCAACAAAACCTTATCCATCTAAGCAACCTTAGTAGCGGAGTTTATTTTATGCGAATTTATACTGATAAAGGTATTGTTAACAAGAAGGTTATTAAACAATAACGATATATATATTACTTAAAAAGAGTATTATGAAAAAAAAGCTGCGCGTACTATCTTTTTTTGCCTTATCTGTTTCTTTGATGTTTTCTTGCTCCAAATATAACAACATGTTGGATATTGACTGGGAATATCTGGAAGTTGACGGCGATATGAACTGGGGAATTCCATTAATCAATGCAGAATATAGTATTGAAAAGATTTTAAATGAGTTTGGAAATCTGGGATTTATTAAATATGAGCCCAACGGGGATTATTATTTTGAATACGCCGTACCTCCAAGAGAGTATCTGAATGCGGAAACCTACAACAACTTACCGGAAAAAACACAGCTTGATGTTTTTGATTTTTTAGAAGCAAACCCACACTACACAGGCGTTGATCTCTCTACTGAGGATATGAGGGTTCATAGAGCCACAATAAAATCGGGAGAGTTTTGGTTTCAGTTTCCGGCTTCGGTTTCTTTGCCTTCGGATATTAATTATGATATACGTGTTGAATCTGATGAAATATTTAATGCAGATGGTACTCCTTTTGTTTTATATCTTTCAAAAAGCAATTCCACAGGAAAACGCTCAGCTGCCGGATTAAAAATAATAACACCTGACAGCCGTGTGAATTTTACAATTACAGTTATACTCACTGCAGACAGTCCGGATATGGAGAACTTGATCATTAATTCACAAATCGACCTTCTTAATATCAAGTTTTTAGATGCTGAAGTAGAAACCTTAAAAGAACTTACCCATCCCTTTGATGCAGCTACTGAGTTTTCTATCTTCCCTCAAAACATAAGTTTGAATGCAATAATTCATAATCCCAGACTGTCGCTTGATGTTACCAATACATTTGGAACTACTGCAAAGATTATGATTACCAAAGCTTATTTAAAAGGAGGCGCATATACGACATCTGTTTTAAAAGAAGATAATAAAACGATTACCATTCCCGAAAATCACATCGGTACTGTTGACATTACGGAACATATAAAAACGGAAATCCTTTTAAACTCAGCGTATAACTCAATTGATTTTGAATGTATCGCCATTCTACCGGCAGGCAGAATCTTTGTACGTGATAATTCTGTGGTAGCAACCGGTATGAGTTTTTACGTTCCTTTTGACCTAACCATTGAAGAAGCAACATTTAACGATACTTTAGCATTCAATCTTCCCGGACTTAGTAATTTATCATTTTTAGATGTGGTAACAATGAGAACAGCATTTAGTAGCTCTATTCCGAGTAACTTTAATGTTCAAATTTGGCTCTATAATTCTAAAACACAAACGGTAGTAGATTCATTGCTGCCGGCGCCGATGAAAATTAACGGTTCTTACACCGGCGACCCCGTTCAAACAGCTCCTCAATATGTTCATATCACCGATGCCAGGATAAGAAGATTACAGCAAGCCGACAAGATCATTTTGCACTTATCATTAAATACAAACAGCCAACATAAATGTTTTAATCGAGAAAACAGTCTTCAAGCAAGATTGGGCGCACACATTAAAGTAGCAAACTAAATTTTCAAACTGTAATGTCTATGAAAAAATGTATATTTCTCTTTTTAATCGGCTTGTTTTTTGTATTAAATACATACTCGCAATCTGTTGGGATTACCGATTTTATGCGTTTAAATCCCTATTCCAACTTTAATAATCCCGCTTATTTTGTTCCTTACAATGGATATGTGGGAATTCCGGCAATTTCAAATATCAACTTTTCTCTATACAATTCGGGACTTCATTATAAAAATCTTTTTGAATCGCGAAGTAAAATGACTACTACTAAATTTATAAACTCCTTGGCTAAAAACAATTGGTTTAATACAGAGTTAAATATGGAACTGCTTGGTTTTGGATTCCGTGTAAAAGACTATTTTTTCTCTTTCAGTTACCGGCTAAGAGTAGAGCAGCATTTCAGATATCCTAGAGACTTGTTTGGGTTTTTGCTTGAAGGCAATTTAACTCACTCAAATGCAGAGTTCGAAATAGAGCCGAATTTGAATATCTATCAGGAAATGAGTATTGGATTTCAAGGGGAAATTTTTGACCGGCTGTATGTAGGCGCACGCCCTAAAATTTTATTTGGACTAATAAATGTTAACACTGATGAATTTAGGGTGAAAGTTAATACTAACCCGAATGATTATACCATTAGTGGAATTCATAATATCAATATGAAGGTGGCTTCGATAATGCCATTTTACAAAAGAGATGCTGTTACCGGAAATATTGCTCTGAACACGGAATATATGTTCGACATGGGGAATAATGTAGGAAACGTTTTTTCAAAAAATATGGGTTTTGCTATTGATTTAGGCGCCGTTTATAGAGTAAACCAACAAATTAGAGTTTCTGCATCCGTTACCGACCTCGGTTTTATCAGATGGGCAGGATCAACATTGGAGATTGCCTCTAATCCTCATGCAAATAGATTTGAATTTCAGGGGTTTACTGCAGATCAAATTACAAATTTTATTCAAAATGGAATTGATTTTACTTTAGACACCATTTTCAATATTGCTAATAATACTTTGGATTTAAATAGTCTTGGCGCCTATACCACTATGCTTACCTCAAAAGTTATGGTGGATGGTTATTTCGATCTCACGCCTTCTAATCGATTTATTCTTCAATGCAAAGGTTATATCATTGGGAAATACTTCCTTCCACAGCTTACGGTAGCTTATAACGGAACTTTTTTTAACGCAATTGATGTAGTGGTAAGCTATTCCGTGATGAAGAAAAGTTTTGCAAACGTGGGAATTGGAGTAGGATTTAGAATAGGACCTGTGCATCTATATGCCGGAACCGATAATGTATTGGCTGCTATAAATGTACTTAATGCAGCAAGAGCAAACGGCACATTCGGTTTATTGGTTAATTTCCCAACGAGACCTAAGGTGAAAGAGGCTGAACTCAAATCTTTATTTAGAGCGAGAGAGGAAGCAACAGAGCAGACACAAGAGATCGAAGCAAGTGAATAATTAAAAAATACGAATTGGAAACATAAAGTTACATTATGATTACTACAAAATTACACACGCAAGATGCACAAGCTTTTTTACCCTTAGTAACAACGACATCGGATGTTGAAAAAGCGTATCAAGAACTTATTTCAAAAACAGGAAAGGGGAACGATTTTTTAGGATGGATCGATCTGCCTGAGGAAATTACGCCTTCGTTATTCGCGGAACTAAACCACACTGCCAAAGAGCTTGCGGCGCAATCGGAAGTGATTGTTGTAGTGGGCATTGGTGGTTCTTATTTGGGTGCGCGTGCCGTGATAGAAGCATTACAACATCCGTTTAAAGCTTTGCTCCCCCATGAAAAAACGCCGTTAATCCTCTTTGCAGGAAACAGCATGGGCGAAGATTACCATAAGGCATTAATGGATGTACTTGATATTAAGGATTATGCTGTAATTGTAATTTCCAAATCGGGAACAACAACCGAGCCGGCTATCGCATTTCGCATCTTAAAAGAACATTGCGAAAAAAAATATGGCAAAACATCTGCGCAAAAACGTATCGTAGCGATTACTGATGAGAAAAAAGGCGCGCTCAAAAAGTTAGCCACAGAAGAAAATTATCAAACCTTCATAATTCCCGATGATGTGGGTGGACGTTATTCTGTGCTTACCCCGGTGGGTTTGTTGCCCATTGCCTGCGCCGGATTCAATATCGAAAAATTAGTAAACGGTGCAAAAAAAATGAGAGACAATCTCATACAACATCAAGCTTTCGATAAAAATATTGCTATGCAATATGCGCTACTAAGGTATCTTTTGTATAGAGAAGGAAAGAAATTGGAATTAGTGGTGGCATACGAGCCGCAGCTATTCTTCTTTATTGAGTGGTTTAAACAACTTTTCGGTGAAAGCGACGGCAAAGAAGGCAAAGGCATTTTTCCGGCAGGCGCTATTTTCTCCACCGACTTACATTCGTTAGGACAGTATATTCAAGAAGGGGAGCGCAATATGTTTGAAACCGTTTTATCTGTTGAAAAAGCGGACTGTCATCTGCCTATCCCATTTGATAACAATGACTTAGATGGATTAAATTATCTGCAACAAAAAACCATTCATGAAATAAATCTTACAGCAGAAGAAGGTACGCGATTGGCGCACATTTCCGGAAACGTTCCCAATATTCGCATTGCCATTCCGAACATCTCGGAAGAAACTTTGGGCGAATTGATCTATTTCTTTGAATTTAGTTGTGCGTTAGGCGGGTATATGTTAAATGTGAATCCTTTTGACCAACCGGGCGTGGAAGCTTATAAAACGAATATGTTTCGGTTGTTGGGACGTTAAAATCAAAGAATAATGAAAAACCCAAAATTAATCATTGCAACAACTATCCTTTGTTGCTTAGTCTTTGTAAGCATTGTAAAAGCACAACCTTTATCGGTTGTTATTGCCGGTCCACAGCTAATTCCTTGCGCTCATGATGAGCCGACTTTGCTATATGCAATTACCGATCCGATGGATATACAGGTTACTTACAAATGGTACGAAGATGGGATTTTAGTAGGTACAAATGCAACGCAAGTGATTAACAATATACATCGCCCATTTCCATATCATTACATGGTTGAAGTTACTGATTCCGAATTCGGTGATATGGCTTCAGCTACACATGTTGTTCTTGTCTTACAATATCCTATAATTAGTATCACAGCTGATAAATTTGAAATTTACAGCGGTGAAACCGTTACGTTAACGGCTTACATCGCTGAAAGCTCTGATAAAATTTACCAATGGTACGCAAACGGTGAACCTATTTTAGACGCAAATACTCGGGTCATTTATGTGTCTCCTGAAATAACTACGGTTTATACTTTTTCAGCCACTTCTATAGGAAACGGATGTACAGCTACTTCTAATGTACTAACGGTAACAGTAATTCCGATAATTGCAGTAGATGAAAATAGTGCTATCGGCAGTATTTTAACTTACCCTAATCCAACTACCGGAACGTTGCGAGTTAGAAGCGACAATTTACAAATTGAGCGTGTCAAGATTTTTGATGCATTTGGTAAAACTGTAGAGACAGAAAATTTTCTGTCCTTTGAAAAAATTGATATGTCACATTTACCCACAGGAATTTATTTCGTAAGAATATTCACTGAAGCAGGAGTAATTGTGAAGAAAATAATAAAAGAATAAAATGAAAAAAATTGCCATAATCAATGGGGTTAACCTCGGAGAATTAGGAACCCGCGAAGTAGATGTGTACGGGCACACTGATTTCAATTCCTACTTAAATACTTTAAAACAACGTTATCCCGATGTCGAATTGCTCTATTTTCAATCAAATAAAGCAGATGAACTCGCTGATTTTATGTTGCAGCACAAACATTGCGATGGTATTATTTTAAATTCGGGGGCATTTACGCATACCTCTGTTATTTTGGCAGATACCATAGCCGCCATTCCTGCCAAAGTGGTGGAAGTGCATATCTCCAATTTATTTGGTCGTGAAAACTTCAGGAAAAACTCGCTCATAGCTGCAAAATGTAGCGGTTCTTTATGCGGATTTGGACTCGCAGGGTATGAATTAGCATTATTTTACTTAATACGTTAAACTTCATTAAAATCAAACTGTCTTTACACTTCAAAAATCAAATTATTTATGAAAAAGCTATTCTTTTTATCACTCTTACTTATTTTATCTACGGCAATTTTCGCACAAGTAGCAGAGCAACCAGCAAAAAGATCCAACACTAAAAAGAAGGAACTTATTGAGGAAGACACACTTCCCAAAGTTCCTGTAATTAAGTTCAAATCTTTAGTTCATGACTACGGTAATATTTATAAAAATGACAATGGTGTTTGCACTTTTGAATTTACCAATGCAGGGAAAGCGGATTTACAACTTACCAATGTGAGTTCATCGTGCGGGTGCACTGTTCCTGATTGGCCTAAAGACCCCATCCCACCCGGGCAATCGGCTGCCATTAAAGTATCGTACGACACCAAGCGCGTTGGAGGTATTAGTAGAAGTGTTCACGTTGATTCAAATACAGGAGAAAGAGTTACGCTATCCATAAGAGGTAATGTTAGTGAACGTCCCCAAGAGATTATTCCGGAGAGTAAAACATCGCCGTTGATGAATAATAATTAGACAAAATAAAAAATATGAAAAAAATCACATGTTCTTTAGCTATTTTTATGCTAATATTTTCGTGTGCCATGGCGCAAAACAAAGGGAAAAAGGAAGCCGAGCAACCTTTTGTCCCTAAAGTTACCACGAGTGCAGAGATAGAATTTGACAAAGTTACTCATGATTACGGCACTTTGGAAGTGGGCGATGTTAAAACCGGCATCTTTACTTATACCAATGTAGGAAACCGACCTTTAGTATTGTTCGATGTGATTGTTTCGTGCGATTGCACCGAAGTAGAATGGCAAAAAGAGCCGGTAATGCCGGGTAAAACGGGCATTATTAAAGTGATTTATACTGCTAAGACGCCGGGAGTAATTGCCAAACAAGTTACGGTACAATCTAATGCGCAAACAGATAGGATAAGGCTACAGCTTAAAGGAAATGTGGCGGGGCAATAGTATTGTACTTGTGGGATTTTCGGGAGCCGGCAAGTCTACGATAGCTAATAAAATTGCCTCTCATTTTCATTTTTCGGTGTTAGATACCGATAAAATGTTGGAAGATAAATACCGTATCTCGGTTTTCGATATTTTTGAAAAATATGGAGAAGAAGTTTTTAGGCAATTGGAATATACTACTTTAGTAGAGGCGCTTCAACAAAAGAATGTGGTGATCGCTACCGGTGGCGGCACGCCCTGCTTTTTCGATGCCATGAAATTAATTAACAAAGCCGCGTTTTCTATTTATATTGAAATGGCACCGAAGTCATTAGCTCAAAGGCTGTTGCATGCAAAAAAAATACGCCCGTTAACTAAAAATAAAACCGAAGACGAACTTTTCTCCTACGTTACGGAGCAGTTGGCATTGCGTGAGCCTTTTTATAAGCAAGCGCACCTTACCGTGAAGGGCGAAAATTTTAAATCCACTTGTACACCTTGTCATTCCTTCTTATCAACTCTTGAACGGGAATTGAACAATATGTCCCTTTAGTAGCTTGGTTTACAGTTTCTAACTCTACTCTAATTTCTTCCACTTTCACATCAATCACTCCTGTAGTGGGTCCAAGTACCATAATGTCGTCGTCCACAGAGATTTCGTTCGTTTCAATTAAGATTTCCGCAACTTGCAGTTTTGAAAAGTAGTTGGTTACTTTTCCCACATATTGCTTGGTGCGTGTGGCTTGTGAGCCGTAGTCCTGCGTCCATTCGCCTACTTTTTGTCCCAAATAATAACCATCCCAAAAATCACGATTATAAACGCTACGCAACCGGGCGGTCCAATCTTCAATTTTCTCTTTGGTATAAGTTTGGTTTTGAATGGACTCTATGGCTTCATGATAACATTGCGTTACCATTTTCACGTATTCGGGAGAACGTCCGCGCCCTTCAATTTTCAGGACGGTTACGCCCGCATCTAAAATTTTGTCTAAAAAACCAATGGTACACAAATCTTTGGGAGACATGATGTATTGGTTTTCAATTGCCAATTCTATTTCGGAGTCCAAATCTTTTACATGATAGCCACGACGACAAGGTTGCAAACATGCCCCCCGGTTTGCCGAATAATTGAAATTATCTAAACTGATATAACATTTTCCGGAAACTGCCATACACAATGCGCCATGTATAAACATTTCAATTTTAATTAATTCGCCTTTAGGTCCGCAAATATTTTCTTCATGAATCTGCTTTACGATTTGCGCTACATCTTTCAATTCGGTTTCTCTAGCCAATACTACTACATCGGCAAATTGTGCATAAAATTTTACAGCTTCAATATTGGAAATATTGCATTGAGTTGAGATATGAATCTCTAAGCCAATCTGTTTACAATAATTCATCACTGCCATATCGGAGGCTATAATAGCAGAAATACCACACTTTTTTGCAACATCCAATAAAATGTGCATTTCTTCAATTTCGTGGTTGTAAATGACCGTATTTACGGTTAAATAAGACAATATGTTATTCTCTTTGCAGATTTGTGCAATTTTTTCGAGGTCTTCCAAGGTGAAATTTGCGGAGGAGCGGGCGCGCATGTTCATGTTGCCCACACCAAAATAAACGGAACCGGCGCCTGAATGTATAGCTGCCATCAAGGCTTCGTAAGAGCCTACGGGGGACATGATTTCTATAGGAGGATAATGTTTTTTCATCAGTATATTAATTCGCTACTTTCTGCTTGATTTTTTTTACGATTTTTCCATTGTCAAAAGTTTCATCGTATTCAATTTGATCTTCTCTATCATAACGTACAAAAGAACCATGTTTTTTATTGTCTTTGAAATTTCCGATTTGCCAAAGTTGCCCCGATTCACGGTAAAATATCCATTTGCCTTGCATTGCGTTATTTATAAAAATTCCTTGCGCTTTTATTTTTCCATCTTTATAAAAATAGGTCAACACATCGCCTTTTTGTTCAAAGATTTTTTGTCCGTTGGTATAGTGGGTTTTATTTTGCATTTTTAATTCAAAAAACGCTGCGAAAATACACAAAATCTTTCCCACGAAAATAATGCATTTGCCCTGAAAATAAATCAGGACATTAACAAAAAAAATATATTTTCGCGCCACGAAAAAACAGTGGAAAGATTTGTTTTGATTGCAACCACTCGAAAAAATGCTAAACCATTTTTCTCCATTGCTTTTCCGTATTTAAGTTTAATCTTTAAAAAACATATCATTATGAGTTATTTATTTACATCAGAATCGGTATCGGAAGGCCATCCGGACAAAGTAAGCGATCAAATTTCAGATGCATTATTAGATGCATTTTTAGTCAGAGACCCTAACTCAAAAGTAGCATGCGAAACCTTGGTTACCACTGGCTTAGTGGTTTGTGCAGGCGAAGTAAAAACAAACGGTTATGTGCCTGTGGATGATGTGGCGCGTGGCGTCATTAAAAGAATAGGTTACGATAAAAGCGATTATCAGTTTGATTATAAATCGTGTGCGGTTTTGTCTGCCATTCACTCACAATCTTCCGATATTAACCAAGGCGTAGAGCGCGCTAATGCCGAAGAGCAGGGCGCCGGCGACCAAGGTATGATGTTTGGTTATGCTTGCCGGGAAATGGATAATTTTATGCCGATCTCCTCAGAATTATCGCACATTATTTTGCAAGAGTTAGCTGACATCCGCCGTGAAGGCAAACAGATGACTTATTTACGTCCGGACTCTAAATCGCAAGTAACCATACAATTTAGCGATGAAGGCAAACCGGAGCGCATTGACGCTATTGTGGTTTCTACGCAACATGATGATTTTCACACTGATGAGAAAACAATGTTGGCGCAAATTAAAAAAGATGTGCAAGAAATTTTACTGCCAAGGGTGGTTGCAAAATGCCCTTCCGATGTTCAAGAATTATTTAAACATAATTATACACTTCATGTGAATCCCACCGGTAAGTTTGTTATTGGCGGACCGCACGGCGACACCGGTTTAACAGGACGGAAAATTATTGTGGACACTTACGGTGGCAAAGGCGCGCACGGTGGTGGCGCATTTTCCGGAAAAGACTCTTCAAAAGTGGATAGATCAGCAGCTTATGCGGCAAGACATATTGCAAAAAATATGGTAGCTGCCGGTATCTGTGATGAAATATTGGTGCAGGTGGCATATGCTATCGGTGTAGCCAAACCCGTTGGACTCTACGTAAATACATACGGAACAGCGCATGTAAATCTGTCAGATGGCGAGATTGCCAAAAAAATTGAGACAATTTTCGATATGCGTCCGTATGCTATTGTAAATCGCTTTCAGTTGAAAAACCCGATTTTTGAAGAAACTGCTTCTTACGGGCATTTTGGAAGAGATTTTTATGAAAAAGAGGTAGAAGTATTTTATACAGATGCCAATACATATACCAAAATGGTAAACGGCGAAGAAAAAACATTCAAGAAAGTGCCATTTTTTGCTTGGGAAAAATTGGATTATGTAGAAGCGTTAAAAAAGGCGTTTTAATCACGGTTCAAACACACAATAGACACTCTTCTCGGTTCTAATTACAATTTTCCTATCTGTAAACGCCGGTGTAGCAAACGTTTTCTCACCCGTTTCAAAGGAAGTGATCAAGGTAAATTCTCTTTTTGCAGAGAAAATGTACACTTTCCCTTTGGTGCAAATCAAGTAGATTTTGCCTTCAACGATGATGGGCGAGGCATTAAAATCAGCGTTGGTTTCCATTGATTTTATGATCTCTCCGGTTTGAGGATCAAAACTTGCAACTACGCCGTAACTTGTGGCTACGAACACAAAATCCTTGGTGGCTACCGGGCTGGAAATTTCGGGCAAAATTTCGTTGTTTTTCCAAAGTACGGAGCCGTCTGCTGCATTAATAGCAGTCATTGTAGCGTATTCGGTGGCAACAAAAACGATCCCATTGGCATAAGCAGGTCCCGGGGCAGGCTCACCCGACATAGCTTCCACGCGCCAATTTATCTCTCCGTTGTTTGGGTTGTAGGAGGTAACGCCCGGATTTCCAATCAGTATCAGCTGTGGTTTGCCGTTTACCATGGCAATTATCGGGCTGCTCCACGACGGATTCCGTTCCGGACGATCTTTTGCCCAACGTTGGTTGCCGGTAGCTAAATCCAAGGCTATAACTCTTGGTGCATTACGATTGTCGTATTGTATAATCAGCAGATTTCCATAGATAAGCAGCGACGACGCAAATCCGTAAGAATTGTCGGGCACGCCGAGATTTTTTGCCCAAAGTTGTTTTCCGTCCATGTCGGCACAAATGAGGTCGCCTGTGCCAAAAATAGCGCATACCACCTTGCCGTTGGTGGCTACGGTTGAGGCTGCTAATCCGGTATCGTCTGTGGTTGCCGGCGCTTGACTTGGTGAGCCGGGAATATTTTTGGCTTCTAATTTCCATAATTGTTTGCCTGAACTTAGCTCATAGCAAAACAGTTCTCGAACTTTTTCATCTGCTCCGGAAAAGAAAACTTTATTTCCACTGATTACCGGTGAATTGTAACCTTTACGCGGCACCGGTACCTGCCACAGAATATTTTTACCCGATGCTAAATTCCATGAGATCGGAACCTTTCTTGCACTGCTTATGCCCAGTGAATTGTTGCCTCTGAATCCGTTGTGGGTAACTTTCGATATTTCGATGGTGTCGGTGATGGCTACTGAGGTTTCTGCATCTGTTTCATCATCA
>JGI20163J15578_10000015_pt1 | contig 61907 bp, 52 predicted proteins | sample TergutCu122P1_FD_15578 | JGI IMG/M metagenome (IMG submission 15578)
TATTATATGAAATTAGCCCGTTTGCAGGGCCTGCAATGATAAAATCGTTGTGCATTACGTCGTACCTGCGTTCCGCGTAGCCTTCCGTCACAAAGCGGTCTTCTTCCACACGGGCATGAACCAGTACAACGTCTGCTTCGCCGTCGCGGCCAAGCTGCAACGCCGCGCCTGTGCCAACGGAAATTACACGGATGTCCCATCCGGTTTCTGCCCTAAAATGCGGCAGGATAAAATCTAAAAGGCCGGAATCTTCGGTGCTGGTGGTGGTGGCAAGGGTAATTGTTGCCCGTGATGCCGTCGGCTCGTTTGTACCGTAACTTGAATTACAGGCCGTCGCAGTGGATATGCAAATTAGCAGAAGCGGGATTGTGTACAAGAATTTCTTCATTCCGTCCGCCTTTCAAATTATTAGTCGTGTAAATCGTATCGCTAATTCTATATTGTGTCAATAATTCGAATGATTAAGTTCAGCTACTCACAGAGGCACAGAGTTCACTGAGTAAACTACCCCCTGATATCACATTCGCCGATGTGATATCAGGGGGTAAAATTTAGCTTGTTTCCCCGCGCACCATTTTTCTGTAAATATCACCTGTTGCTGCAGATACCATCAAAGATTTTCGTGGATTCCGCATTTTCTGGTAGTGCTGCTTAAGCAACTCGCAATAATTTAAAGCTTCATAATTATCAAACACTTTTACAAGATAAGGGATTGTAACCGTTGCAATATAGTCGGAAGACGTTTTTTCTTTTAGGGTTGTCAGGTGTTGCAGAGACTTAAACAAAATCACGTATTTTTCATTTTTCTCCCTCTTTGACAAATCCACAGATTCGGCCAGTATGCTGCAAAAAACAGGATCCCTTTTTACTTTGGTTACGCCTTTTTCCATAATAATTGAATAAATTTTCTGATACAAGTTTTCAAAATAGAACAGGCTGCCTATTGGAAAATATTCAAATGCCCGGTCAAAATAATTGATGGCTTCCAGCCATTTTTTGCTGCCCATTTTTACGCAGCCTAAATTGTGGAGGGTTTTGCCGATATACAACTCGTTTTTTGCAACACGGGCTTGCTCGATGCAAATATCCAATAGCTTTTTGGCCACAGACAGTTCGCCAACTCTAAAATAGTTTACGGCAAGAGTGGTGTTAAGGTATAAACCCAAAGCCTTTAATCTATCCTCGCTGTATGTTTTGCAGGTGAGTTCTGCGTACCTGATAGAGTGAAAAGGCTGCCCAAGCCTGGAATAGCAAAGGGAAATGTTATAATAAAGCCCATCTTCTTTGTCGTAAGTCCCTTCTTCCATGTTCAGGGCTTTTAGCAAAAAGTCTAAAGCAGTTTCGTAGCGGCCCAGCTTAAGGTTAAATGCCCCTTTGCAAAAGCAATAGTGGTATAAATTGGGGGGACTCATTTCCTCATACGAACGTTGTAAAACATTTAGTGCTTTTTCCGTGTCTTCCATGTTACCTTTTTCAAGAAACAGGTTTGCTTCAAATATATCATACAGCGTTACTAAATCTTGTTCAAAGGGCAGACATCTTATTGTTTGCAGCTCTGTTCTCATGGCAAGGGCCTCTTCAAGGCGCCCGGCGCAAATAAGATCATACCATACATACAGCCGGTTTCTGTAAACCGCGCGTTCATCTTCAAACAATGGGGCTTCCTCTATGCCCAAAGCCTTTTTTATGGTTTTCAATGTTTGATTATCACATTCAATTGCCCCACGTTCTATTCGGTTTATGGTTGAGACACTGCTGCCAATATCGTCTGCCAAGTTTTCTTGCGACAGCCGCTTAGCAATTCTAATTTGTTTTATTTTTTCGCCAAGAGCCATTTCATGTTTATTTTTCATATTCTCCACCCTTTTTTTCTGGTAAATCCAAAAACATGTAATAATTGTACAACATTTATGTAGAGTGTGAAATAGCTGTAATATTTTCAGGCCGATTATTGCAGAGTATAGCACATTGACCTATCTTTTTGATAGTTAAATTTATACCGACAAGTATTCGCAAGGCAGATTTTTGCCGAAAAACGGGGTAATAACAAAAATTTGAATAATCTTACATAAAACCTAGCAGTCCGGAAAAAAAGAGTTGTTGAATTATAGGCTTGAGACGTTACAATAATAGGTAATTTATCATTAATTACTTACAGAAGAGGGATGTGAAAGAAGCAATGAGAAAAAGTACAAAAAGCAAGTTAATGGCATTGTTGCTGGCAAGTATTATGGTGCTTTCTTTACTGTGGCCAATAAGTTTAGCCGCCGAAGAAAACACAAGCTATACTTCGTACACACAGCAGGAAGAAGACACGGAAGAGTATCTTTCTGTTGTAGATGAAGAATTGGTTAATGAATATGGCCTGCATAATCTTGTTCCGTCACAGTTCATTATACAGCAGCAGACGGGCCTTATTGGTTTTTATGGCGATTATGCGTTGGAAGACAGCGCGGAGCTTACCAGTGTTATTGTAATTTTTAGAAATAACCCTGCCGCCGTTCAGGTAAGGGAAGCACAGGCCCGTGGTATGCGCCTTTCTTACGACATGGCAGAAGTTATTGCGGAAAGTGACCACTCGCTTTTTAGAAGAGAACTTAACGAACTGTTGTCCTCGTCTGTCAGTGCTTTTAGTGCAGAGGGGCAAAATATGTCCTTTGAAATTACTCACGAATACCGCAACTATTTAAACGGTGTAAGCTTAACCCTGCCGTCTAACATGGTTGCGTATCTGGCAAAGTTTGAAAGCGTAGTTGCCGTTTACCCAAATTTTCAGATTGAAATTGGGCCGTTTGATTTTGAGTTATTGCAGAGTGCCATAGAATACGCCGACGACCTTATAAGAAACCCACAGGGTATGGCCGCTGGCCGTGCCAAAATGGGGGCAGACGAAATGCACCAGCTTGGTTTCAGAGGCCAGGGTGTTGTAGTGGCGGTTATCGACTCTGGTATAGACTTGGATCACCCTGCATTTGAAGGTGCATTTTTGACATATGAAGAGATGAGAAGCCGTATGGACAGCTTGCATGGCGCGGGCAGCCACGGTTTTACCAGAGCTGACACCATGTACAGACATGGTGGGTATTTCTTCTTTGGCCGCAACTTTAGGCTGGAAGACAGGCCGACCAGAAATAACCCGAACGAACTGCTGCTGGAAGTACCTCCGGCGCAGCGAAGCTCCCACGGTACCCACGTAGCGGGCACCATAGCAGCCCGTGACACCGGCGGGGAAATATCGGCCCTGGGTGTGGCCCCGGAAGCCCATATAATTGCTTACCGTGTGTTTAACAGAACCGGCGGTGCAGCAGCCGACATGATGGCATCATTTGAAATGATAATGTACGACCGTCCGGACGTTGTAAATATGTCTTTTGGTGCCGCAGGCGACAATAACCCAATGAGCGTACTTGCAATCCCCGTTACCAACATCGCGCTTCTGCACCCGGAAATTGTGCTGGTTAACTCTATGGGTAACAGCGGCTCTAATAACCAAAATGACAATAACAACTTCTTTTCCGGCACGGCCCCGGCGCAGTCCACGCCTGTAATATCCGTAAGTGCATTTGAGCAAGAGCTTGACAGGTCGTTTACCCTGCGCAGCGGTAACTTAAGCATGAATACGGAATTGTATCTTGACAGTGCCCTGTCTGTGTGGAGCAGCCTTGCAAACGGCAGATATGTAACAACATTTAACACTTCGCATGTAAATGGCGAGTATCGTATTTTGGCAATGCCTTGTACAACCGACGCAACATTTTATCTGCCTCCGCCGTCTGCCCCGGGTATACCCCATCCAAGGCAAAGCCTGGGCTCCGGAACCCGCGCAGACTTTGAGGCATTGGCAGAAAAATACGGCGATGAACTTGAAAGAGCATTTGTACTTGTGCGCCGCGGTGCCGGCTGGGGAGACCTTCAGGACAGGGCAATAGAGTTTGGCGTTGCCGGTTTGATAAACGTAAACGACTTTAGGCCATTGCCCACAAGGATACAATCCATGGGCCGCAACGAACTTTGGCATGTGCCCGGTATGTTTGTGTCCCATGGGGAAGGTATTGCATTGTACGACTCCCTTGTTGACGGGCGCGGCACCTTTTACCTTACCAATTTTACGGCTTCCCCTCCAACCATAGCGTTCTTCTCGTCCAACGGGCCCGTAAACATGACATTTGAAATTAACAGCAATATTGGTGCCCACGGCCACTGGGTAATTTCCACAGTGCCTCCTGCGGCAATAGCTGACTTAGATGACCACGATTATACCAGGGCATACGCAGGCAACTTGGGAACATCCATGTCTGCGCCGCATGTTGCGGGTGCCGCGGCCCTTATGATCCAATACAGCCGAGAAACGGCAGGAGAGCAGTGGACTTCCTACGAAATAAAAACACGTATGATGAGTACCGCCATCCCTGTAGGTCAAGGTGAGAAAAGTGTTTTCCAAATTGGCGCGGGCTATGTAGACGTTTTTGCCGCGTCTCAAACAGACCACTTTGTTATGGTTGCATACGACAAAGTTCCGTGGAGGCCGTTACCGTCAGGCACCACATTCTGGGATCAAGATTTTGCAACCGTTATGACAGGCTCTTTCAGCTTTAACAGCAGAAGAATGTACCTGGAAGATGAAGATTTTGTTACAAGAAGACTGACCGCAGTCATCGTAAATGAAAGCAGCGAAAGCCGCACCTATACAATCAGCCACAGATGGACGTGCTACAGCCACCCAAGCGGCCTTGTGCAAAACCCCCAAGGCAACGCAACCCTTCACACAAGTGCCAACACAGTAACCGTTCCGGCAAACAGCACAGGCACATTTGATGTGTGGATGCAGATTAGCACCGATGCGGACTTCTGGTTCTATGAAGGTTTTGTTGACGTTTATCATGGCAGCAACAGGGTATCAGCCCTGCCGTTTGCCTTTGTAGCCGAAGCAACAGCGGTATCTGATTTCCGCCTTACGCGCCCTGTAATTTCCACGGGCCCATATGCATTGCATGGCGCAAGCTCTGTCTTGGAAGCTGTATTTACACCAAACATGGGTTTTGGCTTTGACGTTTGGATATTTAGAGATAACGAAATAACCGCGGACATGGATGAGCATAACTGGAGAACGGAAGAAAGATTCCGCGAGGCCCTTGTTGGCTACGCCAGACAGGCTCTTATAAATGAAAACGCTACGGTACCCGGCAGACAGGAACGTATGTCTGTATTTGACGGCAGGTATGTGCCAAGTTTTGATGATGAAGGCAACCTAAGATTTTGGCCGGGTCCAATGGGTCTTACCTATTGGGAAGGCGGAGGCAGCGGCCTTCCGGGTCTTGATACGCCACGCCGCATACTTGAAGAAGGTGACTACATCATCATGCTTGACGTATACAGGCAGATTGGTTCGGTTCAAATTCTTCTTTGGGTAATACCTATCTTTAGCAATTGGGAAGACATCGACATAATGGCCCGTTTTAGCGTAGACAATACACCGCCGCAGCTTGATGTAAACCATGAAGTACAAGGAAGCAGTGTAAGAATTTACGGCAACGCAAACGACTTATGGCTTAGCCAAGCTATTGACCGGGGCGTAACCTTTGATGTATGGCATGAAGGTTCCCCATACGGCCCGTCCCTAAGCACCCAGAACAACCTTGCCGTATTTGTCAACACTCCTGACGGTACCGTACGTGTGCCAATAGATGCCCAAGGCAACTTCGACCATGTATTAACCGATGTTATGGGGCACGAAATTTTCGAGATTCTTGTATGGGCAGTAGACAATTACTCTATTACCCCAAGGATAACCCATACCTTGCTGTGGCCGCACCAAATTTGGAGCAGCGGGGCAGAGTTCGAGTACCCCGGCGGCCCATTGCAGCGTGCCGACCGCGGCTTAAACCAATTTGTACGCACAGCCCATTTGGCCGGATATATAGTCAATGATATTTTTAACGACTATGTATGGGTAGGCTCTAACTTTGCAGAGGTTAGAATACCGTTTGGATCTTCGCTGCTCAACTTCGATTTGCAGGACAGTGATGAAGATCCTGTAACCCCATCATTAATACCTTCCGTGGATGTTGCCCCGGGCAGGTTTATCATCGGCTATCTACCTGAAACCGTACCAACAAGGCAATTTGGAGTGTTTACGGGCTGGGGCATACGTGAGGGCGAAGACATAGTACCGATAACCGTCGAAATGAGAATGCCCGCGTATTCAATAACAGTTTATGCAATGTGGCACCCTTACGTTGAAGTCAGCTTTAATTTAAACGACACAGCCGGACAACCTGCCAACCCACGCACGATCGACCCAATACGTGTCTCTGCGGGTACGCCAATTATGGCTCACACAGACTTCCCCGCAGACCCAACACGTGAAGGATTTGAATTTGCGGGATGGACTTTAAACGGAGCGGCAGTAGGCACAAACACATTAGCTCCGTATGTGTCAATTACGTTGGCTGCAAACTGGACACCGTTTGTACAGCTTTCGTTTGACTTGCGCGGTACGGAGGAGTACCCAACCAATCCGCCGACAATTTCCCCAATTACCATTTTGACGGGCAGCGTTGTCAGAAATCACCCGGACTTCCCCGAAGATCCTACCCGCGCCGGAGACTTTGTGTTTGCAGGTTGGCACATCAACTTCACACTTATCTGGAATCAAGTTATTGACGAAGTATTTAGTACGCTGGGCTTACCTGCATTCCTCCGTCCATTAGTGCCGTCACCACAGCCGGGCGACGACTTGCTTGAACTATTGGAAACTTTTATAAATATTGCGGAAAACTTCTTGCCGCCGGGTACAATCCCTCCGGGCATAATGCTTCTTCTTCCCACATTCTTGCCGGATTGGCTTCCAACGGTAGTGCCTGACAACGGTATGATTTTGGTGCCGCAAGACTTTGAAATGCCGCCTGCTAACCTTACCCTTACAGCTTATTGGTGGATGACCCGCGCTTTAAGCTTTGAAACAAACGGCGGAACAGAGCTTGCTACGATTATGGTTATCGAAGACAGAAAAATTATGGACAGCCTGCTTATTGCACCAACCCGGGAGGGTTATGTGTTTGGCGGCTGGTTTATGGATGCCGGGCTTACCCAAAGACTTACATCAGAAACCATGATGCCAAGAGCGGCAACTACATTGTTTGCATCATGGGTTGCCCCACAAGACGGCGTAGCTTTTGTATCGACCGAAGCCGAACTGCGGGCGACGTTGCCTGCTGCAAGCGGTATTCATACTGTCTATTTGCTGCAAAGCATTACTGTTACCGGCGCGACGCAGCTTATTATCCCAAACAACCGCACCATGACTTTCAGCAGCCATGAGGGCGTTGGCAGGGCAGTGCTTACAAGCGCGATTACAAGCAACAACCCGATGATAACGATAGGTGTTGCGCCCAATGCGGCAAACAGACCTAATATAACCATGCGTAACATTGGTATGACACGTGCGGAAGGCATGAACAGAATGCAGAACAGCCGTGCGATTACCAACCATGCGGTGCTTACGTTGGAAAATGTTGAGATTTACGGTTTTGCGCCGTTATTCGCTTTCATATTCCCGAATGCGGCAGTTGGCGGAGCAATTTTGAATAACCACGCTCAAGCGTACTTGACTATACGCGACAGCCGTTTTTTCAACAACGAGCAAGGTTCCGGAACAATCAGCCAGGCAGCCGGCGCAACAATGCACATCTATGACACCGAAATCTTTGGCAACCGTTCCCTTGCTAATGCGGGTGCCGTTAACAATACCGGTAACAATGGCCGCGTTTTCCTAACTCGCGTACACATCCACAACAACATAGCGTTTAACGATGCCGGTGGCGTACTGCTTGCGGGTCCCGGTTCCAGATTGGAAATGTGGGATGTGTTGATTCATGATAACGTTGCTACGGTAGGCGCAGGCGGCGGTGTTTTGGCTATGCAATCAAACGTTCATGCTGTTTTGCATAGCGGCGAAATTTTTAACAACAGCGCGATTGGCGAAGGCATCGACATGGACGATATTCTTGATGTCCCTGTTACTAATTTCCTTACTGCTACAGGCGGCGGCGGTCTTGCTTTGGCCGGCAGCGACGCAACCTTTACTATAAACGGCGGTGTCATTCATAACAACGCTGCCAGCATCGGCGGCGGTGTCAGCGGTTTTGGTACACGCGGCAGAATTATTATGAACGGCGGCGAAATACGCGACAACGTTGCTTCTATCGGCGGCGGCGTAGGTACTTTTGGTAACAATTCCGGTTTTATCATGAATGGCGGCGAAATTCATAGCAACGAAGCTATTTATGGCGGCGGCGTAATGGTAATGTACTGGAGAAGCGGTCCTCCGTTCAATAATATTTTCCACAGCGTTTTTGATTTCTACGGCGGTAGAATTTTTAACAACACAGCACGCAATAACAGTGGCGGTATTCATGCCAACGGAACGGTTAACTTCAGAAATGCCGACCCCAACTCTGTAGTGGGCAATTCCCCGAACAATATAACAACCATTTACGACCATGCAAACGTAACCGGCACAAGCGCATTGCTTTTTGACCTGGTAGGTGGTACACCAACCCGATACACCGTGCCTGTTTGGGTGCCTGTTGACGGCAGAATTATGTACCATATTCCGCTTGTGAACCCGGTCCGTGAAGGCTTTGAATTTGAAGGCTGGTTCCTTGACCCATTACGTCAAGTTCCGTTGACAGAAGAGAATTTGATGGGCATAGAGCTTACCGTCCTGTACGCAGGCTGGCATGGCGATGTTTTGGCTTACAGCCTTAGCTTCGAACTTGGCGGTACGGAAGAAGCACCTACGGTACCCGCAAATATTGCGCCAATTACGGTAACCGCGGGCAGTGTAATTGTAAACGCCCCGGGCTTCCCGCAAGACCCGGCAAGGGAAGGTTACAACTTTGCAGGCTGGTATATGGATGCAGAGTTTGAAACCCCACTTACACCGGAAACTATAATGCCAAACCAAAACACTACGGTTTATGCGGCCTGGAGCCCGGTAGTTTCAGGCAACGCAGCCCTGGCAGAGCTGGAAGTGACAGGCTATGCACTAACCCCGGAATTCGACCCACAGGTACTAAGCTATGAAGTAACCGTACCATACAGCACAACCTACGTAGAAATCAGGTACGCAGCTTACTGTCAAAACGCTGTGGTAACAATAAGCGGCCCATATGACAACCTTCAAGTTGGAGAAAATGTAATAACGGTAACGGTAACAGCGGAAGACGGAACAACCCGGGAATACACAATTAACATCCTGCGTGACACTGCTCCGGGCCAATGCCCTGTGCCTTCATTCGACATCTTTAACAACGGCGAAGGCGGCAGCCCTTCAAGGCCAAATGCAGACCTTGCAGAGCTGGGCATAATCCGGATGTGGACACAGCTTGACGGCGTAAATACACCTGTATATTTTGCCGCCACAGATACAATTAAAGCCTATGACCAAGACGGCAGCTGCGCTATGGAATTTGTTAACGCAAGCCGCATGTGGCGAGACGGTACGGGCCGGTTGAATTATTTCAACAGGATTGACGTTAGTAAAGACGGCGGCGCATGGCAGTATATTAACTTTACAATAACTGTGCATGGTCAAACTGTGGAGTTGCTGCTTGTAAACGCCTTGTTTGAAGAGCCTGTATTGCCGGTGTTAACCTTCGACATCTTTAACAACGGCGAAGGCGGCAGCCCTTCAAGGCCTAACCCGGGTCTTGCGGAAGCGGGTACAATCCGTATGTGGACACAGCTTGACGGCGTAAATGCTCCTGTGTACTACGCTGCGGCAGATACAATTAAAGCCTACGACCAAGACGGTAATTGCGCTATGTACTTTGTAAGAGTAGGCCGTGTGTGGCAGGCCGGTACAGGCTGGTTAGATTACTTTAACCTGGTAGACGTTAACAAAAACGGCGCGTGGCGTTATATTAACTTCGTTATAACCGCGTATGGCCAAACTGTTGAAGTATTGCTGGTTAACGCAAACTACCCGATACAGCCGCTGTCATTCTACCTTGCAACGAACAGCGTAGCAGTAAGCAACACAAACCGCCATGTAAGCGTGTTTGTAAGCGGTACCGCAACAGGCCCAATTACGCTAAACCTTCTTGACAGTGCGCCGGAGCTTGTACTGCAAGTGCGCGACAACCTTTGGACCCCAACCGGCCCGGCAGAAGGTTTGGTAATAGGTGTTGCAGGCAACGCGACAATTACCGAATCCAGAACAGTGACATTGGAAGTAACCCGTGACGGTATAACTGTGCTGTTGTCAATTGAATTAGTGGCATAAAGATAAAAACGCACCCCCTGATATCACGTTTGCAATATGATATCAGGGGGTGTTGTTAAATTTCCTTACCCGTTACCGTTGCGGATTTATTAACAAAATCCATGTGAATTAACGTCTCGTGGTGGTTAAGGTTGACTATACCGTTTGTAAGGCGGACTTCTAAAATGCAGCAGTTTTTGTTACTCTCGTCGTTGGCCATGTCGTACCATTTTGCGAAAACTTCCCGCAATTTGGTTCGCAGCTCTGCATTTTTCGGGTCCAGCACCCATCCCAGGTTTTCGCCTATGCCGCCGGCGGTAAACCATTCGAAACAAAGTGCAACGGCAACTTCGTTGTTTTGGGCAATTTGCTGCATTTTTGAGGACTCGCCCCATGTAACGGAATAGAACTTGCCATCTACATAGTAGGCGTCCACGTCGCGCACGACAGGGCGCGGTTTGCCGTTTGCAGACGGTTCCGCTGCGATAGTGGCAAGGGAAATAATATTGTCCTTGCCGTTGCCAAACTTTTCTTCTAAAATTGCCATTCCTTTTTCGTACTTGTTCATAATCCATTCTCCTTTATGTTTTTTCCCGCTTCTTAAACGGTATCCACATTTCCATGTAAGCGTCCCGGCGGCTGGTGTAGTAAATTTCCGGGAAGAAGCCGTCTGCCGTAAGTCCGTGTTTTTTTAGCCAAAACCGCGTAAACTTCATCATTTTGCCAAGGGAGGCCATTAACAGGTGGAAATTTTCCGCTTCGTATTCGCAAACTACATATTCCCTTGCAGGCAGCTGCCAGCTTGCAAAGTGGGAAGTGTGGTTGTTAAAGCCGTAGTTAAGCGCGATGTCGAAAATGCGGGTTTGTGTCTTACGCAATTCATCACAAGCCAGGGACAGCCGCCGCAGTTTAATGTAATCCCGCACAGGCGTTTTAACCAAGCGCGAAAACAGCCGCTGGTAGTAGAATATCGACAGCGAAGCTATTTCCGCCAGGTCTTCAATTTGAATGTCTTCGCTTACGCGCTCTTCGATGTGGTTTATAGTTTTTTGTATAGCTTCCCATGCGTGCAGAATGCCACCTCCTTTGTGGTGGAATTTTGTTTGTGTAGAATATTATACCAGAAATAATGGCGGACATTTGACTGTGTCTGCTCTTTTTAGCTGGCGCACTCCCCCGTTAACCCGCACAATATCTCCACCCCGTGCCTAAGAGTTGGCAGAATATACTCCAAAACTTCCTTAACAGCCTTTGGGCTGCCGGGCAGGTTAACAATAAGTGACTGCCCCCGGGTTGCCCCAATCCCCCGGCTAAGCATCCCCCGTGGTGTAATTTGCATAGAGTGTGCCCGCATGGCTTCCCCAATGCCGGGTACAATCCGTTCAGCCACGGCCAGCGTGGCCTCCGGTGTAACATCCCGCAGGGAAAGCCCCGTGCCGCCGGTTGTAAGAATTAGCTGTGTCTTGGCGTTATCACACAAATCTATCAGCGTTTTTTCAATTTCCGCCTGCTCGTCGGGCAGAGTTGCTTGGTGTTTTACTACATATCCGGCCTTCTTTAGCATATTTGCGATAATTTTGCCGCTTTCGTCCACGCGGGTACCTTGCGCGCCCTTGTCGCTTAAGGTTACAACCGCGGCGGATAAAACAACTTCCACCATGTCGCCAACGGAAACCTGCCCTTCTTGCAGAACTTTGGCAAAAATTCCTTCCCGGGGCATAATGCAGTCACCCATCTTGTTGTAAATCTGGCACTTACTGTGGCATTCCTTGCCTATTTGGGTGACTTCCAGCAGGGCTGTGCCGCATTTTAACAGTGTTCTCACGGGCAGGGCGGCTAGGTCAATTCCTTCAACCAGCAGGTTTTCGCCAAAATCCCCGTGGGACACATTCGCGCCGCCATGGTTAAATTTCTGTACTTTATCGTAGGACAATAGACTAACCTGCCTGTGCCAGCTGCCGCCGTGAGCGTCATTTTCCAGTCCCCAATCGGGTTTTAGCAGGCAGGTGTTTATGTTTTGTTTTGGTGTTCCCTTGGCCTCGCTTATACATACTGCGATAATTTTCCCTGTAATTGACATGGTGTTAACCTCCTATTTTGGACATATCCTGCAAGTTTGTTTCGCTGTCTAAAAAATGACGCTGCGGTTTTTCATATACGGCGGTTAAAATCGCCTGCTTTATTTCATCGTCCGTCGCCCCGCACCGCAGCAGGTATTTTAAGTCTATGCCTTGGTTATGGTGCAGGCACAGCCGTAAAAAGCCTGTGGAGCTTACCCGCAGTCGGTTGCAGCTTTGGCAAAAATTATGGTTAATGGGGCTGATAAAGCCTATCTTGCCAATCAAACTTTTACTGCCGTAGTACCGGGCCGGGCCGGAGCCGTTTACAAAGCCGCATGGGGTTAACGGGCCATACTTGGCAGAAATAACTTGCAGTACTTCTGTGGACGGTACACCTTTGCAGTCCTTATTTGCCCCTGTAGGCATCAATTCAATAAAACGGACGCTAACGGGCATTTTCTCCGCTATTTCGGCAATGCTAAGAATTTCATGGCTGTTTACACCTTTGATTATTACGGAATTTATTTTTGTGGGAATACTGTATTCTACTGCTTTGTGCAGGGCCTGCCAGACGCTGTCAAAGGCATCCGTGCCGGTGATATTTTTGTAGTTTTCCTTACAAACGCTGTCCAGGCTGATGTTTAACCCATCCAGCCGGGCGTGCGCAAGGTCCTGTATGTAATTGTTTATAAGAACCCCGTTGGTTGTAAGGGTTATGTTTTTTGCACCGGGAATGGCTTTCAGGTTTTGTACAAAGCCCGCGCAGCCCTTGCGCACAAGGGGTTCGCCCCCGGTAACACGGAAATTTTCCACGCCAAGCCGCGCCATAATTGTGCATAGGCGCAGGACTTCCTCGTATTGTAAAATTTCTTGGCGGGGATAGCGGGTAAAGTTGTCGGAAACGCAATATTTGCAGCGCAAATTGCAGCGGTCTGTTATGGAAACGCGCAGGTAATCAATTTTACGGAAAAAGGAGTCAACCATTGCTTTTTCCGCCGTGTTTTTCCAAAAGGGTAATGCCGGTAATTTCCATGTTTTTGTCCATGGCTTTGCACATGTCGTAAATTGTAAGCAAGGCCACAGACGCGCCGCACAACGCTTCCATTTCCACCCCGGTTTTACCTGTGGTTTTGACGATGCATATGGCCGTAATTGTATTTTCGGCTTCCATAAATTCAAAATCTACAGCGGCTTTTTCTATGGCAATACTGTGGCAAAGGGGGATAAGGGCAGGGGTTTGTTTTGTGGCCATTATGCCCGCAATGCGGGCCACGGCCAGCACGTCGCCTTTTTTACCCGTGCCGGATTTGCATGCGGCAAAAGCCTCGGGCGACATTTTAATTTGCCCGGCGGCAACGGCGGTGCGGTGGGTTTCCTGCTTTTCGCTAACATCAACCATAATGGCGTTACCAGCTGTATCAAAGTGGTTAAGTTGCATGGGCGTACTCCTTCAAGTCCTGCTTAACGTCTTCCGGCAGCTGGTTGTAATTTGTGTCATTGATTGATGTTAAATCAGACATGTTCAATCGCCCTCCTGGCCAGTTCGTCGCAGCGTTCGTTTTCCGGATGGCCTGCGTGGCCTTTTACCCAGTGGAATGTAACTTGGTGGGTTGCCAGCAGCGGCAACAGTCTTTCCCACAAGTCTACATTTAATGCGGCTTCTTTTTTGTTACGCATCCAGTTGTTTTGCTTCCAGCGTGTTACCCAGCCCTTTTCTATGGCATCTACAACATAACGTGAGTCGGAATATAAATCTACTTCACAAGGTTGCTTTAACGTCTCCAGGCCAATTATTACAGCCATCATTTCCATACGGTTATTGGTGGTTTGCGCCTCCCCGCCGGAAAGCTCTTTTCTGTGTTCCCCATGTATCAGTACGGTGCCGTAGCCGCCGGGGCCCGGGTTGCCGGAACAGGCACCGTCTGTGTAGATCGTTACTTTTTTACTAAAATTATCATCCCTCCCCTTGATATCAGGGGGTAGGCAGGCGGCTAACATCGCTTCTGCAATTACTAAGTCTTCCGGGGTGGTAATTTTTATATTTGCCGGGCTTGAAGTTACAACATAAACAGGTATGCCAAGCCGCTCTACCAGCGCACTGTCGTCAGTAACCCGTTCCAGTATACCATCTTTTTCCGCTTGTAAATAGGCTTGCGTTATTAAGCTGTATGTAAAGCCTTGGGGGGTTTGCGCTCTCCACAACTGGCTTCTGTCCAGCGTGGCCGTAATGTTATTTTGCAGGCTTGTCTGCTTAATTGTATCTGTTACGGGGGCGCAAGCAATGGCGGCACCGTGCTGTTTCACGGCATCTGCCACAGCTTGTACTAACTCGCCCGTTACAAAGGGCCGTACACCGTCGTGGATCAGCACAATTTCTGTATCCGCAGGCAGCATTTTTACAGCGGCATATACGCTGTAAGCGCGGTTTTGGCCGCCTTCAACTACATGGCGTACTTTAGTAAACCCATAGTTTGCTACGGTGTCAGCGTACCCTTGCGGTACTGCCACAACAATTTCATCTACAATATCTAAACACTGAAAGGCGAAAATTGTACGCTTTAATATCGGTTCGCCTTTTAACTCTGTAAATTGTTTAGGAATATCCGCGCCAAAACGCGCGCCAACCCCCGAAGCGGGGATTATCACTTTAATCATTTATCAACACAACCTTGTCCGGATATACTAAAGATGGGCTGCTTGCGGTAATCATGTCTACCCACAAAAAGAGTTCCTGCCCCGGTAAAATGTCTATAGGGGAAAGTTCGCCGTAATGCGGGTCTATTATAACGGTTTGTCCGCTAAGCGTGACGCGATATTTGCCGTCTGTGCATAAAAATACGCAGTAATCCCCGCCGTATTGGATATTATCGCTTACTACAACAGAAAAGACAGCCGAATTTTCATTATCGCAGTTTAGCCATACTGCCAGTGCGGTTTCTGACTCGTTGTATGCAACTCTCGCGCTCATACCGCTTCCTATAAAGCTAATGTCAACGGGGAAGCCTGTTTGCAGGTTGTATATCCGCGCGTTTGTAATATCTACAACAACATCCGCGTGGCCAAACTCTGTTAACGATTCGCCTATAATATGCAGTTGATTGCCGTTTAAACTAACAACAATACCGACAGTTTCGTAAATTTCTTCGGATATATACATACCACCGGCTGAAAGAATTGTCAAATACAGAGCAAAAAGCGGTACTAATAATAATTTTCGCATACATGCCTCCCGACGTGATTGGTTTGTATTATTATCTCTCCCGGTTGTAAAAATATGCATATTCCTTTGTGCCGGGCATAGAATATTTTAGAACGTCAAGGAGGTTAAAACGTGAACAGAGTGCCTTACAGGCGAGTAACGCCAACCCGTAACAGCGATAATCACAACAATAAAATAACTGTTGGCGAGACTATGGTTGTCCAATTAATAATTTGCACAGTACTTATGGTGGCAGTGCTTATGGCTTCCTTTACAGAAATTGGCCCGATGACGATAATTAGGGGCGGGTTGCAGCAAGTTCTGCAGGGGGCAACCACTGCAGAGGAATTTACAGCAGAAGTACGTCACTTTCGCCGGGAATGGTTGGGCTTTAACGCCGACCGTACAACCGAGGAATTAGATTTACCGCTTTTTTATATTCCCACTCAAAACGAAGCTTTTGACCTGCAGCCACCACCTATGGCATATGAGGAACATTCAAACCCGCAGACCCCGGGGCCGTTGGTGAGTCCGGGGCTGTGGGATTAATTGAATGGATTAGCCCTGTAATTGGGCGAATCTCCTCTCCTGCCGGGTATAGGCGCAGCCCCATTCACGGCACCAAGGAATTTCATGACGGTGTAGATATTGCTGTTCCTGTTGGTACGGTAATTGTCGCGCCCTTGTGTGGCTATGTTGTTGCGGCAGGATATTCTACGTCTTTTGGATGGTTTTTACGCATATCTCATGGCTGCTACGAGACTTTCTATGCCCATTTAGACTATGTACCCATTGCGGTTGGTGACAGGGTAGGGCAGGGGGAGCGAATAGCTTATTCCGGCAATACAGGCTGGTCTACAGGGCCCCATCTACACTTTGGAATGTTTAGGGACGGACAATTTGTAGACCCTCAGGACTACGTAACTTTTTCGGAATGTCCGGTACAATAGCCATGGTTTTATCCGCCCTGACTTTACACGAACTGGCGCATATTGTCGCGGTTAAGTACCTGGGCGGGCAGGTGGAAAAGATAAAACCGTTCCCGTTGGGGCTGTCGGCGCGTTTTCGCGGGCTGGAAAAGCTGCTTCCCCGGGAACGGTATGTAATTTACGGGGCCGGTTCTATTGCCAATGCAGTTGCGGCGGCTTGGGCGTACAGCGTGTCGCGTATATCCTACGTTGGTGTGCCGTTGCTGGAAGAATGGGCCTTTTTTAATGTTGTGCTTTGCGCGTTTAACTTGGTTCCCATTCTACCTCTGGACGGCGGCCGGATATTTCATCAATTTTTATCCAACCGAATTGGAATACTGCGCGCCAATGGCTTTGTTACAAAACTTGGTTTTGTTGTTGGTATTGGGCTGATAATTTTGGGCCTGGTTCAAATGATTTTGTACAACTATAATTTAACCCTGTTGTGCGCCGGGGTGTATATTAAGCGAAAAAACAAACACATGAAACCGCAGCTGCAAATGGAATTCTTCCGTGCCATGGCCGGGAAAAAATTCCGCTTGTTGCCTGTAAGGCCCGTAAAAATTTCAGCGGACGCGTTTCTAAAACATGCCATGGGCCGCCTTACCGCAGACCATATGACAGAATTTTTCATAGAAAAAGAGTGCCAATCCATTTCGGAAACGGCACTCCTGGAATATGTTTTTGCAAATGGCTTGCGCGGAACAGTTAGCGATTTACTTACCGGACAACGCCTTTAACATAGTACTGTCTTCGTCGTCGTGGGTGTATTCCCAAAACATAACCCCGCCAAGACCGGTTTCTTTCGCAAATTTCATTTTAGCCGTAAGTGAGCGCGGGTTATCGAAAGTGATAAATTCACGAGTTTCTTCATCGTACACATATGGGGCTTCTGCCACATCGTCATATTGTAAGCCGGATTTTTCTATTCTGGCTTTTATGCCCGGGTATCCGCCCCCTAAGAATGTAGGTGCGCCGTTTACAGGCGCGTTTAAGCCGTCTACATTCCGGTAAACACGGCCATAAAACCCGCAGCCAAGTACAAGCCTGTTGCGTGGAACACCGGCTTTTTCATACATGTCTACAACTTTATCGGAAGATGGGCTGCCTGCCTGCGACGGGAACAATGCCGTGTGGTAACCAACTTTGTCCCACGGACACATGTCGTAGGTCATTAAGTTGATGAAGTCCATTTCCTTCATCAGCTTTTCTATTTCCAAAGAATCGCAGCAAAATTTCGCGCCGCCCGCGGCCATTGTAAGAAGTTTGTCGGGTCCCAGTTTTTCACGAAGCAATTGTACCCACAGTGTATAGTTAACTTTGTCGTCGGGGCTTGCATCTATGCCCGCCAAGTCGCTGCATGGGTATTCCCAGTCTAAGTCTACGCCGTCAAAACCGTAATCGTTAGAAATGTCAACTAAAGATTGCGCCAAAAGCTCGCGGCCTTCTGCTGTCAGGCATGCGTTGGAAAAACCGCCTGCGCCCCAGCCTCCGATGGACAGCATAATTTTCAGATGTCCTTTGTTTTGAATAAATTCCCGTATTTCATTGCTGTTTTTCCAGTGGTCTACACTGGCTTTGCCGTCTCTTACCACCGCGAACGCGATAAATACATGGGTTAGTCTGTCGGCATCCCCTTCGCGCAATTTTGTAAAAGTTCTTTCACCGGAATAGATGTACGCTCCAATAATCATAAGTGTTGCCTCCTTATTTGTTTTGCACAATTGTAATATACCACAAGCCGATTGTGAAGTAATTTTGGAAAAAATATTCAAACGGGCTTGCGATTTTTCGCAAGCCCGTTTACAATTCTAATTACAATTAATTTTGAGGAGGCTATGAAGATGCATCAAGCCATAACAGTAATTTTCGACAGGTATTCCTGCAGAGACTTTTCGCCCGAACCACTAAGTGAGGAGCAAATTGACACATTGGTGAAAGCTGCGTTGGCGGCACCAAGTGCTGTTAACCGCCAGCCTTGGCACATAATTGCCATTACAAACAAGCAGCTTATCGACGAAATGGATGCCTACGCTTTGGAAAACATTAAAGCCCAAAGCGAAGAGTTTTACAAGCGCATGATGGACAGGGGAGGCAAAATTTTTTACAACGCGCCTTGCTTAATAGTCATCGCCAAAGACAATTCCGACTATGCCACACTGGATACAGGCATTGTAAGCCAAAATATTGCCCTTGCCGCCCACGCAATGGGGCTTGGCAGTGTAATTTGCGGCATGGCCCGTTCTACGCTGGAAGGTGCCAAAGGCGAAGAATTTAAGAAGCGTATTCAGCTTCCGGAAGGCTACACCTTTGGTATGTCTGTTTGTGTGGGCACGGCCCTAAGCGACAAAGAACCTCACGAGTTAGACATGCAAAAAGTTACGTATATAGTTTAATAGCGAAATTGAGGTGAACTTATGGGAATAAGCGATGTTTTTAAGGAGCAAATCGTAAAAAAGAAAGAAACGACAATGGATAGGATGAAGCGCATAGGCTTGATTCTTGCTGTAATAATTATATTTTTTGTGGTGCTTGCAACCCCGGCGGCACAATTTGTTGCTATAATTGTTGCCGCGGCAGGTTTTGGCGCGTTTTACCTTATGAATTTTCTTAGGGTAGAATACGAATACATCTTTACAAACGGCGAGTTGGACATTGACATAATTTACAACCGCTCCCGCAGGAAGCGTCTGTTCTCTTCCCACGTAAACAAAATTGAAATAATGGCACATGTGGAAGATATGAACCATGCAGGCAGCTTTAGCGGTGCCCAGGAAATATGTAATTATTCCAGCGGCGAAAACGGGCCGGATACCTATGCATTTCTTATTAACCAAGGCGGCAAGATGAAAAAAGTAATAATCGAGCCGAATGAAAAAATGCTGAAAGCCATAAGCGGGTCCATGTCCCGTACAAAGCTGCATCTGAAAAGGTAAAAATAGGGCTGTCGGATATCCGGCAGCCCCTTCTAATTTTCCAGCAATTTTACATAACTTTCGTACCTTAATATATGAATTGCTTTTCCTGCCTGCTCTTTTACTGCGCAGTCTTTTTCGCGCAGGTGCAGACAGTTATTAAAGCGGCACTCCGGTGTGAATTGCTCAAACTCTATAAATAACGCACCCAATTCATTTTTGGGGATCATACTTGTATCAAGGGATGAAAAGCCGGGAGTGTCGACACAGTAGCCGCCGGAAGGGTCGTCTGTTAACGGAAATATTTCCGTATGGCGGGTAGTGTGTTTTCCTCTGCCCAGTTTCGTACTAAGTTCGCCGGTTTCTAAATTTAACTTGGGCGAAAGCGCGTTTATTAAGCTGGATTTGCCCACACCGCTTGGCCCCGCAAAAACATTTATTTTCCCGGCCATATGGGCGCGCAAGTCAGACAAACCTTGGCTTTGCACAACGGATGTGTATACAAGCGGGTACCCGGCCTGAATATATGGCGCAAAGCTTTCGTCAGTTTTTACCGCAGCTATGTCTAATTTATTAACGCAAATCAGCACAGGTATGCCCTCGTACGCTACAAGCACAAGAAAACGATCCAAAAGCCCCGCATTAAAAGCGGGCTGTGCTGTTGCCACAGTGATAATGACCTGGTCAATATTTGCCACAGGCGGGCGGCGCAGCTCGTTTTTGCGGGGCCTAATGGTGTGTAATGTACCAATTTGTTTTACTTCATCTGTGACAGAAATTATTGCGGCATCACCAACTAGAGGGGTCGTATTTCTGTTACGAAATACGCCACGCGGGTTGCAAACATACTGTATGCCATCTGCAAGTACTGTATACGCGCCCCCTACGCCTTTAATGATTACGCCATCTTTATCCATTTTGCTTATCATTCCCGGTCAAAATCTATAATGTGTTCCCCAACAAGCCTTTCTGTTGTTCCGCCATCTTCAACAGACCACACTCTAAAAACGACTGTGCCTGTGCCGGAAACCGGCACGGTCCGCGGCAGACTGTCAACAGGAACATTAGAATCGTCAAAAATCCGGTGTGGTGCTTCGTTGTCTATCTGCTCGGTAATTCTGATATGAACATTGACGGCACCGGCAGGTATGGCATCCCACGCATCCAATGTAATCATGGCATTGCGTACCGCCGGTGTCGGGGGCTCTTGCAGAGTGGGCGGCTCTTCAATTACGGTTGGTTCTTCCGCCGGTGCAGGTTCCACCGGCGTAGGTTCTGCCGGGGTGGGTGGCTCGGGCGGCGGTGCCGGTTCTGACGGCGTGGCCGACTCTGACGGTACTTCCTGACCTGTGTCCGGGCCTGCAGATACCGTTAAAACGATTTCAGCCCCCGCACGCATCTGAGTTCCTGCGTCGGGGGTATGTGACATTACCGTATCAATTTCAATATAGTCATCTGTTTGCCGCTCTATTAACACAACGGCAGACAGCAAGGCTAGTTGTGCCTGCGCGTCTGCCAATGTAGACTCTACAAGATCCGGCATGGTGTAGACATATACAGCTTCCGCACCGCGGCTAAGAATTACTTGAATATAACCACCGGCTTGCAACCCGGTATACCTTGGTGATTGTATCTGCCTGATTACATAGTTTTCCGGCAGATTATCGGAATATTCATGGCCATAGACATAAATACGCAACCCGGCATCCTCTGCTGCTGCTTCTGCATCATCTAAAGACATTCCTACAATATGCGGGGCAAATACGCGGAGGTTTTCTTCCGCCGAGACGCGGGGCAGTACATAAAATATAAACACAACAGCTAAAATAGCCATGAAAACAAAGGCTAATACAACTCCGCCCCAAATTGCCGCCTTATCAGACCGCGGGGCATCATCATAGTCGTCATATTCATCGTAATCGTCATAGTCTTCATCCAGCTCTTCTTCATCCAAGAAGGCTTTGCGTGCGCTTTCACGCTGCTCTTTGGCAGTATCCGGGGCAATAACGCGGGTTTTTGATGTATCCTGTACTTCCTCTGTTACAAAATCGCCGCTGTCGTCCATCATGGCGCGCTTTAAATCTATTATTAAATCTTCGGCGGTTTGGTACCGCAGGGAAGATGATTTTTCTGTGGCCTTTGCAATAATTTTTATTACGCTTTGCGATACATTGGGGTTAAAATCTAGAATATCCGGGAACTGATTATTTAAATGGCACATAGCAATAGAAATTTCCATTTCACCATCGAATGGCAGCCTGCCTGTGGCCATTTCGTACATACATACCCCAAGGGAATATATGTCGGTTTTGTGATCTAAATATCCGTTTCGTGCCTGCTCGGGTGAAGAATAGTGAACACTGCCCATAGAGCCTGCCCCTGCAGGTAATGTACTTGACCTTGCAACACGCGCAATGCCAAAATCTGTTACTTTAACAATATTTGTTCTTGTAATTAATATGTTTTGAGGTTTGATGTCTCTGTGGACTATACCGGTACGGTGAGCTTCGGCAAGCCCCTGTGCTATTTGAATTGTTACAGCCAAAATAATGTCATCGTCAAAAGGAGCTTTTTTAGTGATAAGGTCCTTTAACGTGGCACCGTCTACATACTCCAGCACAATATAACAAATATCCCCGTCCTGCCCAAAATCGAAGATACTTACAATGTTTTGGTGATTTAAGGCGGCAGCGGCACGGGCTTCTTGCGGGAAGCGGTCTGCTAAGTCATCGTCGGTTAAGTAGTCTTCCTTAAGCACTTTTAATGTTACATATCTGTCCAATTTTTTGTCATAAGCGCGGTATACAACAGACATACCGCCCGAGCCAATATTAGTATCTATTTCATACCGTCCGGCAATTATTTCTCCAGCTTGTAGTTTCAACTTATTCACCTCTCAAAGTAATGGGTAATGTAGACAAAGTGTCTGCCCATTTTAATCAGGGTTCGTAAAATAATTTATTTCCTGCTTACGTCTATTAAAATTGCGGAAATATTGTCATGTCCGCCGCGAGCATTTGCTTCTTCAACAAGGAACTTTGTACGGTGCTCTACAAAGCCTACACCGCTTGCTATTTCTTTTATTGTATTGTCGTCCAACATATTGTTTAGCCCGTCGGAACACAACAGGACTGTGCGGGTATCGCCAATAGGCATTACTATTTCGTCTACTACGAAAGCCGATTTACTGCCCAGTACCCGTGTTATTACGTGACGTTTTGGGTGGGTAAGAGCCTCTTCGGCAGTTAGCTGTCCTGCTTGAATCATTTCTTCCACATAGGAATGATCTGCTGTTATTTGCGTCATGCCCTCGTCTGTTATGGTATACGCCCGACTGTCGCCAACATGGGCGAATACTAATTTATCTTCCGCTACTACACAGGCTGTAAGGGTGGTGCCCATATCGTGCATTGCCTCATCTTCATCTGCCATTTTACAAAGCAAACTGTTTGCGCCTTGCACAGCCGTTACCAGCAAGTCTAAATAATTATCCGCTTGAACAAATTCAGCCGCTTGAAAATTGCGGATATAGTCATAAACATATGTTATGGCTTGTGTGCTTGCAATGTCGCCTGCGTTGTGACCGCCAACCCCATCTGCCACAATAAATAAATTGGGCAGTGGGCCTAAAGGCTCACATGAAACGAGTATCGCATCCTGATTTTGTTCTCGGATTTGTCCTTTATTTGTAAGGCCTGCTGCGTTCATAAAGCACCCCTTCGCAAAAATTTCATTCATGTCCTAAGTATACATTATAGTCTTTGTTTGGACTGTTAACAAGGTTTTTATGAAATATTCTTAATTAAATGTCAAATAAGCATCAAAGTTGTAATAAATGTCCATTAAGAAGTTGTTAATACCGCGACAAAAAACGCGTCGGAAGTTGGTGACGGAAATATTTGCTGTTGGCCGATAAGCCTGTAATTTGGGTGGTTTTCCAGGAAATATTTTATATTGTCGTCATTTTCCTCGTTTGTAACGGTGCATGTACAGTACACAAGCCTTCCGCCCGGTTTTACATATTTTGCCGCTACCGTAAGCATCTCTTTTTGCAGTTTTGCAAGCTCTTTTATGTCTTGCGGGTGACGGGTATATTTTATTTCCGGGTGTTTACGGATTGTACCAAAGCCGGAACACGGTGCATCAAGCAAAACCGTATCCGCGGCAGCTTTCAATGCAGGGTCGTAAACCGTGGCATCTTTTATGGCGGGTGTAACAACGGAAAGCCCCATCCGTTTACGGGTTTGGCTTATAAGTTCCACTCTGTGGGGATAAATATCGTAAGCAAGCAATTTGCCCTCATTTTTCATTAAAGAGGCCATAGCGAAAGACTTACCGCCGGGTGCGGCACATATATCTATAATGAATTGCCCCGGTTGCGGGTTTACAGCTTCAACTGCCTGCATGGCACCGGGGTCGATAACCAAAAACAGGCCATTTTTGAAACTTGACAGCCTTGTTATGTCGCCTGCCTGCCGCAAAAGTAACAATGGATGAGAAGAATTTTCCAGGGGAGTTGCGTCTATGCCTTCCTGCCGGAGTTTTACTGCCAAATCGGCTTGATTTATTTTGTATGTGTTTGTCAAAATTATTAAAGGCGGCGGTTGGTGGCTATTTTCACAAAAACTAGGCACATTTTCTTCCCCAAGCCAAGTGTTTAACTTTTCCATCAGCCACTTTGGATAGGAGTATTTAAGAGAGAGACTTTTAATATTGCCGGGCTTTTCCCTGGAAATATTCCGAAGCACAGCATTGACAAAACCAGCTAAATTAGCAAACCCGAAAGCCTTAGTTAAGACTACGGCTTCATTTACTGCGGCGCGGTCCGGGATTTTTTCCATAAACTTTATTTGGCACACGGATATTCGCAATAAATTGCGAATAAACGGTTTCATTTTGTCTACCGGAGTTTTAGAAAAGTTGTTTATATTGTAATCGATTTGAATCAAGTTGCGTAATGTTTCATTCACCAAGTCGGTTACAAACGCACGGGCGCGGGGGTCTATGCCGGCTTCTGCAAGGGTTTTTCGCAAAGCGATGTTGGCGTACGCGCCGGAATCTAATACATCTGTTAAAACGGAAACGGCAATGGCACGGTCGGTTTTGTTTGTCAAATGGGTCACTATCCTTTTGTATGATACTTAATGTGATGTTTTAAACAGTATGACAAATAAATGGTGAAATGTCCAGAAATAATATTAAAAGCGGCCTTACATGCGCAAGGCCGCCCTTAAATAGTTACTTAGCTATGCGTTTTGATACCGTGCGCGCGGGTGGTTTTACAGGTGTATCCTGCCTGTTTCCCGGTGAATTTTGCTGCGGCATATTTGTGTTGCTTCCCGGTGCAGCTTGCTGCGGTACATTTGCTCTGTCGTATGAATTGTTGAAGTTATTATCGTAGTTGCTGTCATCATAACTTTGTCTAAATCGGTTTTGCGGCGAAGGAATTTCAGGCACGGTCGGGCTTGTTGGTTCATCTGCTTTTTTGCGGAAGAATACTGTTTCGCTACCTATCGTATCCATGTTGTTATCGGTAAAACTGTCTTCATAGTTTAAAACAGTTACTGTTTCTTCTGTGTTAGGAACAATACCAAGTGGAGTATTGCTTATATTGTTTATACCATAGTTTTCAAAAGTCATGCGATATGGACTGTAAGCCATACGGTTATTGTTGCGTGCCATGCGATTGGAATTATGAGCCATACGGTTGTTATTGTAGGCCATACGGTTGTTGTTGCGTGTTATGTGATTAGAGTTATGAGCCATACGGTTGTTGTGAGTCATGCGGTTAGTATTACGTGCCGTGGTGTAACGTCTTGGGTGTTGTGTATTGCGTGTTGCGGGATTAAGATTACGTGTTGGTACGGCAGAGGCTGCCCTGTGGTTAAAGGTATACCTGGGCATGGTAAGCCTAGGCGCGGGCATTGACGACCTTGCAGGTGTAGTTGTTGCTTTGTGTGTCTTATTTGCTTTATTTGCAGTAGTTGTGTTTGTTCTTGCAGGTGTTGCTTTACGTTTAGTGTCTACGCGTTTTGTTTCGGTTTTTTGTGTGGTTGAACGGGTTGGATTTGCAGCGGCGCGTTTTGTTTCTGCTGCATTGTTAGATGTATTGACTGTTGATGTAGAATTATTTACAGTGCTGCGGTTTGTGCGGTTACTTACAATTGCCTGTTCGGATGTGGTTACTCCCATGTCATAACCGTGTTGTTGGGCCATTCCTTGATTAGTTCCCGTACCCTGCGTGTGTCCTGTTCGACTGTAATTATCTAAACCGTGCATGTATCCTCTGTGACTGTAGTTATCCAAACCCTGCATGTATCCTCTGTGACCGCCATAGCGGAATGTATTGCCGATACGCCCTTGTGGACGCCCCAAACTAAAAGATCTGCTTGGTGTGGCGGTGTTGCTTGCAGCATTATTCGCGGCACGGTGGATACCTCTTGTTGTTCGGCCTGCGGTTGTTCTGTATGTGTCTGCACGGCGGTTTACGGAATCTGTTACCCGTTGTCCGTTGCGGTTGCCTTGGTTAGTTTCCGGCATGTTGGCAGAGCAGCCTGTTATTGCCACCATGCCTGCTACAATGCCGGTTACTGCGATACGTCTCCAGTTCATCTCTTTTCCCCCTAAAATTATTTATTCACTGTAATAAAAAATCACATGCACTTGACCTCACAACCGGAGTGTCTTGTGCCTGCGATTTTATGTTATGCAAATTCGATTATATAATACTGTACTTCCATTGGCATGTGACCAATAATTTTACATCATGTGAAAAGCTTGGCCATCTATGGCCGTGGCGTTAATTACCAAGGATATGTTATCCTCATTAGCTTTTGTACGAAGCCTTTCGACTATTGCTTCAACTATTATGTTTTCCCCAACGTAGTGTGTGATGTCAAGTATACACATTCCCGCGTCCAAAACAGCCAAAGCATCGGAATATTTTACATCACCGGTAATGTATACGTGGCAATTAGCGTCCCGTGCTGCTTGCCAAATACTCATACCGCTGCCGCCGCACATGGCAACTTTTCTTATTTTTGCGGATAAATTCCCACAGTAGCGGACGCTTTGTAAATTTAAGGATTTTTTTACCTGTTCGGCCAGTTCGCCCAAAGTAGTTTCGGACGGCAATTCCGCGATTCGTCCTATGCCGATTTCATTATTGAAAGGGTCTTTTGCCAACGGTGACGTATTTATTATGCCCAGCTTTTTCGCAAGGCAGTCATTTACGCCGCCGGGTGCTTTGTCAAGGTTTGTATGGGCAGAGTAAAGGCTGATGCCGTGCTTCGCAAGGGTAAGAATTTTGCGGCCAATAGAGTCGTCGGCCACCACGCGTTTTAGTGGGTTATAAGTTAGCGGATGGTGGGTAACAATACAATTGTAATTGCCCAAAATTGCTTCTTGTATTACATCGTCTGTGGCATCTAAGGCCACCAATATTTTTTTTACGGGTTGACGCCTGTCGCCAATTAGAAGGCCAACATTGTCAAAATCTTCTGCCCAGGAAGTTGGTGCCCAGGCTTCCATTGTGTCTATTATCCATTGTACGGTTGACATATATTTACCTGCTCTCTTTTCAGGGTGCTACCCCCTGATATCAGGGGGTATTGCTCCTGTTATGAAATAATTTCGCCGAATTTAGCCAGTGCGTCCGGTATGTCAATATTTTGCGGGCAAAGCGGCTTGCACCTGCCGCAGGATGTACATGCGCCGGGTTTTTCTTCCGGTTTAAGCATCCGTATGGCGGCCTCCAGGTGCCAGACCATGGCGTGGGAAGCCTCGTTGTACATCATCAACAGCGTTGGAATATCAAGGTTTTGGGGGCAGTCTTCCGTACAGTAACCGCAGGTTGTACAAGGCACACGGTCCACAATGGTTTCCAGTACTTTGTCTAAAAGCGCGGCTTCTTCCGGTGACAGCGGGTCGTGTTTAGAGAATATTTTAATATTTTCTTTGATCTGGTTTATATTTGACATACCGCTTAGTATTACGGGAATGTTATCCAGGGATTGTAAATATCTGAACGCCCAGGCGGCGTGAGAATCGTTTTGACGTACGGCTTTTAACATGGCATCCGCTTCCGGCCCCAGGTTTGCAAGCCTGCCGCCCCGCAGTGGCTCCATAACAAAAACGGAAAGGCCGTGATTTGTGATAACTTCGTATTTTTTTCTGGCCTCTTGCAATGTCCAGTCCATGTAGTTTAGCTGAATCAAGACAAATTCAAAATCGTTGCAGCCCTTGGCCTTCATTTCTGATAAAAACCTATCAATGGTTTCGTGGCGGCCATGGGACGAAAAACCCAAATGACGAATGCGGCCTTTTGCTTTTTGTTCCAGCAGGCAATCAATAATGCCCAAATTTTCGTCTGTGTAAATACGATATGTGTTTTCCGCCAAGTTATGCAGCATAAAAAAATCGAAATAATCTACACCGCACCGCTCCAGCTGAAACTCGAAAACGTCCAGCGGTTTGGCATATGTTTTGCCGGAAATTTCAATTTGTCCGTTTTTGATGCTCATCAGGTTCCCCGGGAGTTTGGACGCCAAGTACCAGCTTTCCCGCGGAAATTGCGAAAGGGCTTTGCCAAGGAAACGCTCGGAATCGCCACCGTGGTAAAAATAAGACGTGTCAAAATAGTTTACGCCGTTTGCGTAAGCGTATTCAACCATTTTTTCCGCGGTTTCGTGAATTGGGCCGCCCCAGCCGGATTCCCCGCCGGTAAGACGCATCGCGCCAAAACCAAGTGATGAAAGTTGCAGGTCTTTGAATTTATTGTAAATCATGTTGCCACTCCTTTTCCAACATTTTCGACTCTATCCACCCTAATCTCATTTCCGCCAATCGCCCGGCATCATCATTTAGAAAATGTATGTACCGGGCAATTTTATCTTTTTCCTGCTGCAAATATTGCAAGTAATGCGGGCTTTCGCATAAATATTTCCCTACGAAATACTCCCGGTCTGTCCAGGCAGCAATGTCATCGCCGGTGCAGCGGGCAACCAGGATTGCATAAAACCGTGCGTCTTCGTACACCAGTTTTTCCGTAGTTATTTCGTACCCTGCGCCGTGAAGGTTTCTTCGCAGCCTTTCCACGCTTTGTTGGGGCTGTAAAATCAGCTTTTCTGCGAACCGGGCCTTGGTTGGCTGGGCCTGCAAAATATCCCAAATCAACATGCCGCCCATGCCGGAAATCACTATGCAATCTGCTTCGTTTTCTTCCAGCGGTGCAAGCCCGTTGCCAAGTCGTGTTTCCAACCGGTCTAAAAATGGGACCAGTTGAATATTTTTTGCCGCGCTTTCCAGCGGGCCTTTGTTTACGTCACAGGCGATGGCTTTTTGGCAAAAACCCGTGCGCACGGCTTCTATGGGCAGGTAGGCATGGTCTGTGCCAATGTCCGCAAGTATTTTGCATCCCTTGGCAAATTCAAGTATAGCCTGCAAACGCGCCGACAGTGCCATTAATCCAAATAATCCTTTAGTTTTTTGCTGCGGCTTGGGTGGCGCAATTTGCGCAATGCTTTTGCTTCAATTTGGCGTATGCGCTCGCGGGTTACATTAAACTCTTTACCCACTTCTTCCAGGGTGCGGGCTCGTCCATCATCTAAACCAAAACGCAGGCGCAAAACTTTTTCTTCCCGCTCGGTTAAGGTGTCAAGTACGTCCATCAACTGTTCTTTTAGCAGGGTAAAGGCCGCCGCTTCTGCCGGGGCGGGAATGTCATCGTCAGGTATAAAATCTCCAAGGTGGCTGTCTTCTTCCTCGCCAATCGGTGTTTCCAGTGAAACAGGTTCTTGTCCTATTTTTAATATATCGCGGACTTTATCCACGGGCATTTGCATTTCTTTTGCAAGTTCGTCGGGGGTGGGGTCGCGGCCAAGTTCCTGTAACAGCTGACGGGACACGCGGATTAGCTTGTTAATAGTCTCTACCATGTGTACGGGGATACGGATTGTACGGGCCTGGTCCGCAATTGCGCGGGTAATAGCCTGGCGTATCCACCAGGTTGCGTATGTGCTGAATTTATAGCCTTTTTTATAGTCAAATTTTTCTACGGCCTTAATAAGCCCCAGGTTGCCTTCTTGAATTAGGTCTAAAAACAGCATTCCGCGGCCTACGTAGCGTTTGGCAATAGATACAACAAGGCGCAAGTTTGCTTCCGCAAGCCTTTGCTTTGCTTCCTGATCGCCATCTTCCATTAACTTTGCAAGTTCAATTTCTTCATCGCCGGAAAGTAAGGGAACCTTACCAATTTCCTTCAGGTACATTCGTACGTGGTCGTCGATGTTAATCGCGCCTTCTACGGCGGCAAGGTCTATTTCCTTGTCCTTTTCCGGGTCTAAATCCGGCTCCAGGTCTGTCGGTATGTCAATACCGTGGCTTTCTATCCACTCGTAAGCCTTGCCCATTTGGTCCGGGTCAAGGTCTATGTCGCCAAAAAAGTCCATAATCTCTTTGTGGCTTAAGGTGTTTTTGTTTTTCTTGCCAAGAGCTACAAGCTCTTCAAGGTGGTTCATTAATACAGGATCTTCGAAGGGTTTCAAAGAACACCATTCCTCTCGTTTCGCTTATATTTTAACCGTTCCATAAGCTTATATACTTATAGACGGCATGTTTCGTACCATAAAACCCAGTGTTTGCAAGGTTTCTTGGTTGTTTTTTACGTCTTCTTTCTGCATTTCGTTTAATGCCCATGCTCTTTTGATAATAAATGCAGTTTCGTTAAGTGCTTTTTCAATGGCGGCATCGGTGTTGTATTCCGGTGCGTCTATAAAGATTTCTGTAATTGCCTGGTGAAAATCCCCGGACTCAAAAGACGAAATAATATCCACAGGGCGTACTTGTTTGCCTGCCGCTGCGTTGGCAAAGGCAAGGGCCAATAACTCGGAATATATGCCGTCATCAATTTCTTGCGGGCCGATGTACCCACTTTCTTCCAGGGCGACAGCGGCAGAGTGGTGGGATAAAACCAGGTGAAGCAAAGTTTCTTTGGCTTTTTTTACGCCGCGGCTTTGGGGGGCGGCACGGGTTCTGCGTCTTATGTTTGGCATGACTGTTGGTGCAATGCCTTTTTGCTTATTTATTTCCGTATGAATTGCACCTTCAGAAATGTCGCTGATTTTAGAAATTTCTGCAACGTACGCTTCTGTTTCTATTGCGCTGGGCAGTGTGGACAGCAGTTTTGCGGCTTCTTCCGTAAAGCCGACACGCCCGTCGGTTGTGTTCATGTCGTACTTTTCTTTCGAAAGCCCCATTTGGAATGCGATGTGGCTTTTTGCGTTACGGATAAGTTCTGCCAAAGGTGTCGCACCGTGCCGCTGCAAGTATTCATCCGGGTCTTTTGCCTGCTGGTCGTGCTCGGATATGTTAAGGGTTTTTATTTTTATACCGCCCTTTGTTAGGGTGGGGATTGCCCGAAGTGTGGCCCGTATGCCCGCTTCGTCACCGTCCAGCATTAACACCACAGATGTGCAGCCGGCGTTTTTTAGAAGCCGTGCGTGGGAGTCGTTCAGCGCGGTACCAAGTACGCCAACAGTGTTTGTAAACCCCCATTGGTGCATGGCAAGTACATCCATGTAGCCCTCAACGATTATTAATTCGGTTTTACGCGCCTTCCGGGCCAGGTTAAGGCCGTATAAATTATCACTTTTATGAAAAAGACTTGTCTCCGGTGTGTTTACATATTTTGCTTCCTGCCTATCCGGGTCTTGCGGCTCACCCATAATACGCCCCCCAAAACCAACCACACGGTTGCGGGGGTCAATTATTGGGAACATTAAACGTGAGCGGAACCGGTCGTAATAACGGGTAGCGTCTTTGCGGTTTTGTGTGGCAAGCCCTGCGGCGGCGATATGTTCCGGTGAAGTGTCGGACAAGTGTTTTATAAGCCCGTCCCACAAATTTGGCGAAAGCCCAAGCCCAAACCGCATGACAAGTTTTGGGTGAACGCCCCGTTCTTCCAAATATTTGCGGGCATTCTCCCCATCGGGCGTATCAGAATATAAATAGTCGTGGTAAAAGCGGGCGGCTCTTTTATTAATTTCCGCACTGCGTTCCCGTGAAGCCCTTTGCTCCTTTGCAGAAGCGGATTCTTCTTTTTCCGGCAGCCTGTACCTTACCCTGTCTGCAAGGGTTTTCAGGGCTTCCATAAAATCTAAATTCTCAATTTTCATAATAAATGTAAGAACATTGCCGCCGGTACTGCATCCGAAGCAGTAAAACATTTGTTTAGACTGGCTTACGGAAAAAGACGGGGTTTTTTCGCTATGGAAAGGGCATAACCCCAAGTGGTTACCCGAACGGGGGTTAAGCTGGACATAGCCGGAAACCACGTCCACAATATCGTTTAATGCAATTACCTCCTGTATCGTTTCTTCCGGGTAACGCATTCAGTATTTCCCCCTTCCGTTATGTAAGATTTCTAGTTTCAGTCAACTCGATTTTCGAGTCAGCTAAAAATTTTGCCGCACATTTGCCATAAGTTTTTACCCTTGTACTGGTATAATTCGACGGCTAGATGCAAAATCCTTCATAGATATATGAAATATTCTTAGATTTTGTCTGGACTTTTTACACCTAAAAGTGATAAGATGCGATAGTGAAAAATAATGGAGGGTAGTGTGATGGTCAATCGACAGAAAATTATAACAATGACAAAGCTCGCTTTGTATGACAAGCACGAAGGTCCCGCCGATCGTATCGCCAGTGAATATTTCCGCCACGACTATATTTATAAAGAAAATTTAGGTACACGGCTTGCAGTTGGTTTTGCCGGTATTTTGATTCTTGTACTCTATTGGGGGCGGGTAATTTTCTTGGATGGCGCAGATATTTTGCAAATGGATGTACGTCAATACCTTACAGATTCTGTACTTTTTCTGGTAGCTCTTCTGGCAGTGTATTCGCTGATTGGCACAATCAAGGGCACAAGAGATTATTATCTGATGCAAAAGCGTCTGGAAAATTACAGTTCCCTTATTAAGCAGCTAGAAGATTATGAAAACACCGCAAGTAAAAATAGGAAGGATCCCGAGCGTCGTTATGGAACAGATATTGATCATACGTGAGGTTCTTGTTAAATTTTTCAAAAGGTACGAAGTATTTATTCTGCCGATACTCAAATTTTTATTAGGGTTATTTGTGTTTACAAATATCCTGTCAATTGGGTATGTGCATTCTGCATTGGAACCGTTTGCAGAACAATGGTCGCCCACACTGTTAAGTGTATTATTTGCGTTACTGTTTACGATTATGCCCGCAAATATGGGCTGGCTGCTTATTATTTTAAGTGTAACCGTACAGCTTTCCGCTAATATCGAAATTGCTGTTGCTGTATTCGTATTTTTGTTATTTGTTTTTGCGTTTTACGCAAGAATGGCCCCAAAAGAATCAATATTGATTCTGTTTACTATTCTGGCATTCCATTTTAACGTGCCCTATCTTATCCCAATTCTTGCAGGGCTGTATTTCCCGATAACGGCAATTATCCCAATTACCGTCGGAGTGTTTGTTAACGCGCAAATTCCTATACTTTTTGGCCTTGTTCAGCATTCGCCCACAACAGCCGGTGCTATGGCAGACATGGAAATAGCCGATATTCTTACGGAACTTCCTGAAGCTTTTTCTGTCGTATACGAAACACTTGTGCATAGTTTGGCCGTAACCCATACATGGCTGTTTACGGCAGTAGTTTTTGCAATGGTTATTGTGCTTGTACACTTCATTAGCCGTTTGTCCATTGACTATGCAAAAGAAATTGCTATTGCACTGGGCTGTGTAATGAATATTTTTGGCTTTATTGTAGCGGTACTTATAGCCGGTGAATCGGCTAATATTGGCCTTGTAATTATTATGACAATTTTGTGCGGTATCTTGGCAGGGCTCGTACGCTGCTTTGATGCAATCCTGGATTACCAGCGCGCAGAGTCTGTACAATTTGAAGACGATAATAATTTTTATCATGTCCGAATTGTACCCAAGGTTATACTAAGTAAATCCCAGCGGGTGGTTAAGCGTATCCGTCCCACCTCGGAAACAGATTTACCAAAAGATGAAAGGCTGGCCGCAGCCAGGCGTACGCGCTCGCCGCAGAATGTCAGCCCTGCCCGTAACTTGGATATTGGCAGACGCCCAAGACCGGATATGCCGCGGCATGAAGGTGTCCCTCCGGTAAGAAGGCGGCCATTACCGCCAAAATCCGATAAGGACTAATTCAAGTGTTGTTAGAGTTTAGTGAGTCAATTTGCTCCGGAAAGGGGCTAAAGGAAAAAAATTATGCTTGCTTCTATTAGTGACTGGTTGGTAGAAATTACAAATTTACCTCCGCTTGTTATGCATCCTTTCGGTTTTTTTCAGATGCTGGACGTTTTAATTCTTTTCACAGTTTTGTATCTGATTTTAAAATGGATAAAGCGCACCCAGGCATGGGTTTTGTTAAAAGGAATTGTCTTTATTGCGGTTGTAGCAATTTTGGCAGAACTTTTTAGCTTAGTTGCGGTACAGTGGATTGTACGGCACACCATTGGGATGGGGCTTGTGGTGGTTGTCATCTTATTTCAACCGGAGTTGCGTAAAGTATTGGAACAACTAGGGCGCGGTCAGTACTTGTTCCCCCTAAAAAACGAGACAGAACAAAAAGTATATTCTGCCGCCCATACAATAGATGAAATCATTGTGGCTGTACGCACAATGTCCAATGGGCAAACCGGTGCGTTAATTGTGCTGGAGCAAAATATCGATTTAAGCGAACATGAAGAAAATGGAGTACCCTTGGACGCCCAGGTTAGCGCGCAGCTTTTACTTACTATTTTTGACAAAAACGCACCGTTGCATGACGGCGCGGTTATAATCCGTAACAATCGCATTAGCTCGGCGTCTTGTATTTTGCCGCTTTCGGCAGAACATATTGATTCGGCACTGGGTACACGGCACCGCGCTGCAATTGGCATTACAGAAGTTGCGGATGCCCGTGTTGTTATTGTCTCCGAAGAAACAGGAATAGTTTCTATTGCAATTGGCGGGGAAATTCAGCGGGATGTTACGGAAAAGCAGATAAGAGATTTATTAATGTGGGGCGAGCCTGTAAAAACCAGGTTTTCATTGTTTAGAAGGAGGAAATCATGAAAAGATTTTTCTCTTTGTTTTACACAGATTTGCATTGGAAATTAATTTCGCTGGTATTGGCCTTTATAATATGGTTTATAGGCTCAAATATGTATAACTTGCACGAAAACGATTCTTTTGACTTTAGGCTGCGGCTTAACAATGAAGGAATTTTGGCAAATGAAGGCCTTTTGCTTGTTAACCCCGATGCATTGGCTATTGACGTAAGCGTTGGGGTGCGTGCCACAAGGCGTTACATGGAAGTTTTAAACGAGGCAAGCGCGAGTCAAAGGGCAGAAATGATTATTCCCAGCATCGACTTTAGAGTGGTAAATGTTGACGATGTAAGAAATAGCGAAGGCCCTTTAACCGTACGCATGTATGTAAGTGTTAACTTATATCCGGGATACGAGCATTTCTCTATAAACCCGCGATTTGTAGATGTGGAAATTGAAGCTATAACCCGCCAAATATTCCCTGTTACTATTGATGTTATCGGTGAGGTTGATTCCGGGGTTGAGTTGCGCCCAATTAGTGTTGCAAATAATAATGTGGCTATTACGGGCTCACGTACAAATGTGGCACAGATAGGCGAAGACGGCGTTCGTGTACAAGTTGATATACGGGGCGTAAATTTTGATGTCGCTTTTGAAAACCTGCCGCTGGTTGTTTTTGACCATGACGGAAATGACATAACTAATACTGTACACCTAAGTGTAGAGGAAACAACTGCTTTTGTATCTGTTTGGCCTATACAGACAGTTGAGGTTAGTGTAGGGGTTACCGGGGACATACCGGTTGGTTTTGTCCTTGAAAGCGAAGAGTTTACTGTTGACCCCGGTACGGTTGAAGTAGTAGGTCCGTATTCGGTTTTACAAGGTTTAGAGTATATTCCCGTAGAAATTGATTTATCCGACAGAATTGACAGTTTTGTAGAATATATTGACATAACGGAATGGCTGCCGGACGGTGTTTCTTTGCGCAGCGGTTTTGAGCCAATGGTTGCCGTGGGGATAGGCATAGAGCCTGTAGAACGGTGGACATTCTTTGTGCCTGTCGACGATGTGCGTACTGTCGGCATTTCCGTTTCCTATGCCGTCGTTAGCGAAATAGCTTCAGTAAGAATTGAGCTATTCGGCTCACGGGCGTTGCTTTCAGAAATTGATCCTGCCACGGATATAGGGCTAGAAATTGACCTGCGTAACCTTCCTATAGGAACGCACCTGGTACCTATTATAGTGGACTTGCCGGATGGCATTGAATTGGCCCAACGGGCACCGACACTACGGGTAGAAATAAATGAGCCTGCCGTCGATGAAGTAGAAGAATATATTCCTGTCGAAGAGACGGATCAAGTTACAGATTATAATAACGGCGACATAAATGACTACAACACAAATGACAACGCAGACCAAGATGGCACAGAATACGATTATGCCTACAATGATCCTGTAACGCCTGATGATGAGGAGACTGACGATTGATAAAGCAAATGTTTGCGCCGCTTTTTGCCCTAAAGGGTAATGCCCGCTATGCGGTTTTTACAGAGCCGCTTTGGGGCATACCCTTTCATTTGTATTTTCCGTTTCTTACGCTTTTCATGTTCAGCCTTGGGGTATCGGATGCCAATATAGGCATCCTCTTTGCTGTAGGCCTAATTGTACAAATGGTGGCAAGCGTTTTAAGCGGTGTCCTTACAGATAAATTTGGCCGAAGGAAGACAAACATTATTTGGGATCATCTTGCATGGACTGTACCTTGCCTAATTTGGGCCTTTGCCCAAGATTTTAGATGGTTTATTGTTGCCGCGCTTTTTCACGGCTTGTGGCCCATTGGTTCAAATGCCTGGGAATGCTTGCTTGTGGAAGACGAAAAGCCAGACAAAATAGTTCGGTTATTCAATTGGGTTTACATTATGGGAAGTGTTTCTATATTTTTCGCGCCCATTTCAATTTTCTTTATCCGTATGTTTGATTTGGTTCCCGTAATGCGTGTATTGCTTGTTTTCGCGGCAATTTCCATGAGTGCGAAATTTATCCTGCATTATATTTTTGCTACAGAGCCGGAACAGGGCATTATCCGCATGAGGGAAACGGTAGGCGTGTCCATATACAAATTACTTTGGCAATACACCGGTGTACTTAAACAAATATTTACCACACCTGCCACGCGGCGGGTTTTAATACTTATAATTGTTGTGCATATTCAGCATCTTGCCACTAATTTTTTCGCACTGTATATAACCCAGGATTTGGGCATACCGGAAGAGTATATGGCTTGGTTCCCTGTGCTTAGGGGAATAATAATGCTTACTTTCTTCCTGGTTTTTCAGCGAATTTTAGACAGATACCCAATTTACATGGTTATGATTGTCGGCCTTGGGTTTTATATGGGCGGATACATTTTACTGCTTTTAACCCCTGCCGGGTTTTTGTTCCCCCTACTGATTTTTACCGCCATAGATGCCTGCGCCACCGCGTTATTCATGCCGCGGCGCGATACACTTGTTATAAATAATGTAGACCCTGCGGAACGGGCGCGTATTAGGGCAATGCTTATGGCAATAATGCTTGGTGTGGCAAGCCCGTTTGCGGCCATGACAGGGCAATTATCGGAAATTAACAGGCGCATTCCGCTTATGGCAAGCCTTGGACTGTTTGTAATTATTGGATTTATTGTGATGATGGAACGGAGGAAAACGGATGAGACCAACAAACCGGCAACTGCTTAAACTAACAAAACCGGCAAGATATACCGGCGGCGAAGTAAACGCCGTGCAAAAGGAAGTTACGCCGAGCATGACCCGCTTTGCCTTTTGCTTCCCGGATGTTTATGAAATTGGCATGAGCCACTTGGGCTTGCAGATACTGTATTTTTTGCTTAACAAACGGGAAGACACCTACTGCGAGCGGGTTTTTATGCCGTGGCTGGATATGGTTGATTTTATGCGAGAGACAAGCAACCCCCTGTTCGCGTTGGAAACCGGTGACGAACTTAAAAAATTCGACATTCTGGGTTTTACTCTGCAATACGAAATGTCATACACAAATATTTTGGCAATGCTGGACCTTGCGGGTATTCCGTTGTATTCCAAGGACAGGGATGAAACACATCCCATAATTTGTGCCGGAGGCCCCTGTGCCGTAAACCCAGAGCCAATGGCAGACTTTGTGGATTTTTTCTATATTGGTGACGGAGAGGCAAGTTTGGACGCGGTTTTAGACCGTTATCACGCGAATAAGTTAAAAGGCGGCATAAAATTAGAGTTTCTCGAGAGTATTTTGGATATTCTCGGGGTATATGTGCCGCGGTTCTACGACGTTTTTTACAACAATGACGGAACATTGGCAGCTTTTGTACCAAATAACAGTAAGGCACCTGCCGTGGTTAAGCGGGCATTTTCCCCGTCGTTAGATTATTTTCCAGAAACGTTAATTACACCTTTGACGGAATCTGTCCATAACCGCGCGGTGTTGGAGCTTGCCCGTGGTTGTATGCGCGGCTGCCGTTTTTGCCAAGCAGGGTATATTTACCGTCCAATGCGCGAGCGCGGGGTAGGGGAATTGTTAGAGCAAACAAAAAATTTATTGGCCGCCACAGGCCACGATGAGGTTTCGCTGCTGTCCCTAAGTGCCTGCGATTACAACAATTTTGCGGAACTTGTGGACCAGCTGCTGGAGGTAACGGTACAAAAGCGGGTAAGCATTTCCTTGCCGTCTACCCGGCTGGACGCAATTGAGACATTGGCAAAGGTTCAATCTGTCCGCAAGTCTTCTCTAACCGTGGCCCCGGAAGCGGGCAGCCAGCGAATGCGGGACATTATTAACAAAAACCTGACGGAAGAAGAAATATTGGAAGGCTGTTACCGGGCGTTTTTATCCGGTTTTGACAAAATAAAGTTGTATTTTATGGCTGGGCTGCCCGGTGAAACCTCAGAAGATTTGGAAGCTGTTGTCAAGCTGTGCGACAGTGTGGTGGATACGTATTACCGCCTAACATACGAAGAGCGGAAGCGGCCGGTAAGTGTGTCTGTAAGCACCGCTTACTTTGTGCCAAAACCGTTTACGCCATTCCAATGGGCGGCACAGGTTAGGCCGGAAGACTTTATTACCGGCCAGCAAGCGGTGAAAAACGCCATTTGCAACAAGCGGGTAACATATCGTTACCACGATGCTAAAACTGCCCAAGTAGAAGGAGTTTTGGCCCGGGGTGACCGCAGAGTTGGTCAACTGGTAAGAACTTCTTACCAGTTGGGGGCAATTTTTGACGGCTGGAGCGACCAATTTGACCCGTCCATTTGGCAGGAAGCCTTTGAGCAGACTGGCCTGACCCCGGAATTTTACACCCACAGGGAGCGGCCAACAGACGAAAAACTCCCCTGGGATTTTATAGATATGGGCGTAACAAAAAAATTCCTGCAACAGGAATGGGATAAGTCTAAGAAAGGCGTAACTACACCAAATTGCAGGGATGGCTGCGCCGGTTGCGGTTTGGGTTGTAAACTAGAAAATTGAGGTGCGAAAGTTTGAATATAACATACCGGGACACAATTACAGTGGACGAAGTTAATGCAATCCGCAAATCTATGGGGTGGCGGCAGTTTCATCCCGATCAAATGCAGGGGATTATTGATTCTGCAGAGCTTGTAATTGCGGCTTATGATGGCGAAAAAGCCGTAGGCTTCGCAACACCGGCGGGAATAATATTGATTAACCCACAGTATCAATTTATTGGTATCGAAAAGGAATTTGTAACCCGTATGTATGATTTTGTGCATAGCAAATTACAACCGGGTTTTGGGGAACAAATCCACATAAGAGCTTTTGGCGAAGAACAAATTACTTTGTATGAAAGCCTTGGGTTTCAAATTTCCACACAGCTTGGCACACCCATGCACATTTGTGTAACAAACCAAGTGGAGATTACTGACAAAATGTATAAGCAGATGGAGTTTAAGGAAGATGGAAACTAAAATTCGCTTACGCTTTTCGAAAAAAGATACTTTACGCTTCATAGGTCATTTGGACTTTATGCGCGTGTTTATGCAAGCCATACGCCGCAGTGGGCTGCCTATCGCGTATTCACAGGGGTTTAACCCCCATCAGCTTGTTTCGTTTGCGTTGCCATTGCCCTTGGGTATGGAAAGCGTAAATGACTATGTGGATATTACCTTGTCGGCTGAACTCCCCGGAGACGAAATAGCAAGCCGCATAAACAATTGTGCCCCGCAAGGGCTACGTATTTCTGCCGCTTACAAGGCAACGGGGCAAAATTCCGCCGCTGCCACAATAGCCGCAGATTATGCAATTGCAACATCCATCCCACAAGAAAAAATAAAGGAATCCGTAAAAAAAATACTGGAATCCGAAACCCTGGTTATCCCCAAAAAAACAAAAAGCGGTATAAAAAATACGGATATCCGCCCGGATATTTTTAATATACAAATCCTTGATGGCCGTCTATTGTTACGTCTTTCCGCCGGTAGTGCCAGGTTCCTTAACTCGTTGCTTGTTGCAGAGCAGGTTATGGGCGAAGTCCCTTGTACTTCCGACATATCCCGTTTGGAATTATATCAAACAGACGGTAAAGGGGGCTTTGTACCCCTATGAAGTGTCTGTTAATTGAGCATTTGGAAGGCGGCGTACGTACAGCCATAACCGAGGACGGCAAACTGCGGGAAATTTTTATAGACAAGGAACACAGCGCGTCAAAAAATGGGCAGGTAATTGTTGGCCGCATAAGGACAATCATGCCCGGGCAGTTTGCATTTATTGATATTGGCAGTGGAAAAAACGCTTTCGCAAACTTAAAAACCGGGCACAATCTAAAAAGCGGGCAGCCACTTTTGGTGCAGGTTCAAAAAGATGCCACATCTTCAAAAGGGGCGTACGTAAGCCAGGATATAAGCCTAAAAGGCTGGCTGGTTATACTGCACAAACACCCGCCGGGCGAAGTTGGCGTATCCCACAAAATAACTGATGAAAAAGAAAGCCGCAGGCTTAAAACATTAGTGCGAAAGCTTCTGCCCAAAGGATATGGCGCGATAGTGCGTACTAACGCCGAAGGCTGTAACCGTGACGCGCTACAGGCTGAAATTAATAAACTGCACCAAGTATATGAAGAAATTTTGCAGCGGGCGGATTTTGCCCTGCCCCCCGCAAAACTGTACCCCAAAATCGCGGTTTCAATTGTCCCGGTGTTAAACGATGTTGTTACAGAAAACTTAGACGAAATTTGCATAAGCGGCAGCCAAGAAGAATTTAACGAAGTGAAGGAATATATTTGCGATTTGGCCCCGGGCTTAAGGGACCGCATTTTTCACCATAACATTGAAACCGGTAAATTGTTTGATATTCGCGGTGTAAAAAAGCAAATCCGCGCCGCGTTGGAAAAAGTCGTACCTCTGCCTTGTGGCGGGTTTATCACAATTGAAGAAACCGAGGCATGCGCGGTTATCGACGTAAACACGGGCAATAATCATACATCTTTAGATTATCGGGATACAGTGCTAAACACTAACCTGGAAGCTGCCGCCGTAATAGTAGACCAAGTAATTTTGCGCAACCTATCCGGGATTATCATCATTGATTTTATCGACATGCCCAAGCAAGAGGATAAAGCGAAATTAATGGCAGCGTTACACCAAGAGGCAAAGCGCGACCGTACCAACCCGGAAATATTTGACATGACAGCCCTTGGAATTGTACAAATAGCGCGGCCAAAACGGCGTTTGCCACTAAGCTACTTACTGGAAGAAAACTGCCCCCATTGCGGGGGCAGGGGAAGGGTAAGGAGCAGCTAAACTTACCTCACAAACACATGCCAAAACCCCATAATTATCAGAGCCGAGGCAATCAAAAACCCCCAGCCGGGCATCATAAACTGTACAATCATACCTACGCCAACAAAGAAAAGTATTAGCCCCATAAGGCGTTTTTTTCTTAGCATTTTAGCAACCCCTTTAACATTACTTTTACATCATAATATGTACAAGGGCAAGGAATGTGTAAAAAGTAAAACACTCTATTGAAGTTTTCAAAAGTGTTGTGTTACAATTGAATTCAATTTACAGAAAAGAGGATTTTGTATGATTAGGAAAGCTAAATCTTTGCCTGAAATTATGAATATGTTTCATCCTGAAGCATTAACCGCAGAGCAAATGGCATTTTATCAACCAACTGCCGCCGCTAGGCGCGGGGATGAGTATGAATATCATGAAAAATTATTTTCGCAAATTCGATATTCGGATAAAAATTTGCATTTGGCAGTTGTTGGTCATGTTGGCTGCGGTAAATCAACAGAATTGCGTATGCTGGCACAGAAGCTTGAAAATGATGGAACACCATCTATTACGATTAAAGCTACAGCTGACTTAAGTATGAATGACTTTACCTATATTGACATTTCTATGCTTATTGTAAAGCATCTGGTTGACTATGCAGAAAATAAAAAGTTAGAGGTAAGCAAAAAGGCAATTAAAGCCTTTACTATGGCTGTGTCAACAAAAACGACGGAAGAATACTGGGAATCGGGCGCAAAGCTGCAAATTGAGGCAGAGGCAGAGGCATCTGTAACAATTCCGCTTTTAGCTAGATTTATGACAAGAGTTGCGGCTTCTTTAAAAATGGGATCCGGGATCAAAGAAGAAGTACGGCGAGAAATAAGGCCTCAAATGCCTAATATTATAGAGGCGGTTAATGCCCTCATTGATAATTTGAATGGTTTAGTTCCTAACCCGCAAAAGGGTAATAACATCGTAATTATTATTGATGGGCTGGAAAAATGCCATCAAGAATGTGTTCGCAAATTATTTACCGATGATGTTTCATCATTGACATCTATAAATACGCACTTAGTAATTGCCTGCCCTATAAGCTTGTACCGTTCGGAAGATGCTACAAGTTTGTCGGCAAATTTTGAATCCATAGATGTTATGCCAATGATAAAAACCCATAACAATGATAAAAAAAGAACTCGTAATAAAAAAGGGGTTGCTTTGATAAAAGAGCTGATTTTAAAAAGGGTTGATGAGTCGTTTTTTGAAAAAGGTGTCATTGAAAAGATTATTACTATGACTGGCGGACACTTGAGGGATACATTCTTCTTAATAAAAGACAGTGCAATTGATTCTATTTTACGCAACAGAACTACAATTGATATGAAAGCGGTAAATCACACCTTAAATAAATATGCAGCAGACCGTTTTCTGATGGTTCATAATGATTACTATGGGAAAGTCAGAGCAATTTACGAAGGCGATCATAGGTCTCAAAATGATTCAAAGACTTCTGCTTTACTGCGTGTAAGTGCGGTTTTAGAATACAACGGGGAACGTTGGGTAGATTTACATCCTTTGGTGCGGTACCATATTGATAAAAATCCGGGAGTGCTAGATGACTAATCTTTCTAAGCAGGATAGAGATGAATTTGAAAGGTTATATTTACGGCTTTTGCATCAGCAATCTAATGCCTTCTTTTGTGTTGTCGTAAATACTGTTATGTATCAAAGCGAAATAGCAAAACAAATGAAAGAGCGTTTTCCGGCAGGTGAAGTCCAAATAGTTGACTTTAAATTTGCGGAAAATGCCTTTTTATTTTCACCCTCAACTTTAATCCCACAAGTTGAAGAGAGTACTAAAATATTATTCCTTGCCAATTTTCAGTTAGCCCAAGGGGATCTAACAGATGTAGAATTTTTTCAGACTTTAAATTTGAGTAGAGACATTTTGGCAGAATTGCCTTACGTCATAGTTTTTATGATGCCTATGTATTATCGTGTTATGGTAGCCAGGAATGCACCGGACTTTAACTCTTTTTTTCAATACAGGGCTGATTTTATTTCCGGTGAAGACTTGAAACCCCCTGAACATGACTTCAAAACAATAAATTTTGGATATAGCCAAGCTAATAAAGAATTGCTGGAATATTACCGGGAAAAATATAGTCATTTGAAAAATTATGAAAGCAAGGATGCGTTTGAAGTCCTTGTTAAAATACTTAGGTTGAATGTTGAAGTGCAAATTTTGGATCTTGTTGAGCGTAACCGCTTTTTCGAGCTGTTTGAAAAACTTTTCATTAAGTATCAAAAAGATATAAGTGATTTAATTTTTGACATAGCATGGATTTATTTTGACAATGGCCATTATGATAGGTCATTAGAATTACATCTTGATGCCATTGAGAAATGGAAAAATGTTTTGGGTGAAGAGAGTGAAAGAATTATAGATGCGTATACGGGTATCGCTTGGATTTATGAAGATCAAGGGCATTATGAGAAGGCTTTGGAGCAATGTAAGAAGGTTATTGATGTTTGTGAAAATAAATTTGGAAAAGAGTATATTGAGACGGCTTATGCTTATATAAATGTTACCAGTGTATATTGTAAACGGGGTGATTATAATGAAGCACTGAAGTGGAATTTTATGGCTTTGAAAGTTATAGAAGAGTTGTTCGAAGAAGACCATCCTGAAAGAGCAGCTGCTTATAACAGAATGGGGTATATTTACTATTACAAAGGTGAATACGACGAGACATTGAACTGGTACGACAAGGCTTTGAAAATAGACAGAAACGTACTAGGAGAAAACCATCCTAGCGTATCTGTAACGTATAGTAATATTGCGCTTGCTAATTTTCGTAAAGGAGATTATACAGCAGCTGTTAGGGGACTCCATGAAGCGTTGTCTATTACCGAAAAGAAATTAGGTAAAAGGCATCGAAATACAGCCACTATATATGAAAACCTTGCAGAAGTTTACTATGAACAAGAAAATTATGACGAAGCATTGAAATATTATCGAAAGGCTTTTGAAATTTATAAAAATACATTTGGTCTAGAATATTCAGAAACACTATCCATCGCAGGCAAAATCGCATCAATCACACAGCAGCAATAGCTTTTCGCATGTTCTCATTTTTTCACATATTTTGTTGTCAAAAGCTTTTATCTCTACCGGCATTGTGATATACTTGAAATGTTTGAAATATGATGCGCCAAAAACGCATTAAAATATTTTCTAGAAAGCAGGAGATACCAATGGTAAAAGTAGGTATTAACGGATTTGGCCGTATCGGCCGCCTGGCGTTTCGCTACGCGATGACGCTTGACGATGTGCAAGTTGTAGCAATAAACGACCCATTCATCGACCTGGACTACATGGTGTACATGCTAAAGTATGATTCAACCCATGGCCGTTTCCCGGGCTGCGTTAAAGCAGAAAACGGCAAACTTGTTGTAAACGGCAAAGCAATTTCCCTTTACAACGAAAGAAACCCGGAGGACATTGGCTGGGCTGCTGACGGCGTAGAGTACGCGCTGGAATGTACAGGCATTTTCCTAACACAGGAATCCGCTCAGGCGTATTTGAAAAGCGGCGCGAAGAAAGTTATCCTTTCTGCCCCCGCTAAAGATGACATTACCCCGACATTTGTTATGGGCGTAAACCAAGACAAATACACATCTGACATGACAATTGTGTCTAACGCAAGCTGCACAACAAACTGCCTGGCACCTTTGGCTAAGGTTATCAACGACAACTTTGGCATCACCGAAGGCCTTATGACAACAGTTCACGCCACAACCGCTACACAAAAAACAGTAGACGGCCCATCTCAAAAAGACTGGCGCGGCGGCCGTGCAGCGGCAGCCAACATTATCCCGTCTTCAACAGGTGCAGCTAGGGCTGTTGGCCTTGTAATACCTGAACTTAAAGGTAAACTTACAGGCATGGCGTTCCGCGTTCCTACAATTAATGTTTCTGTTGTAGACCTTACCGTCCGTCTTGCAAAGCCAGCAAGCTACGCAGACATTAAAGCCGCAGTTAAAAAAGCCGCGGAAGGCGAACTAAAGGGTATCCTTGCTTACACAGAGGACGCAGTTGTATCTACAGACTTTATCGGCGAGCCTTGCACAAGCGTTTTTGATGCGGCTGCAGGTATCAGCTTGAACGAAAATTTTGTAAAATTGATCGCTTGGTACGATAACGAGTGGGGTTATTCCTGCAAACTTATCGACCTAATGCGCCACATGAAAAAAGTTGACGGTTAATAAAAAACCGCGAGTAACTTCAAAAAAGGTGTTTACCATCGCGCTCCGAATTTTTACTCTCCGCTTAAACCGCGGCGAGTAAAAATAGTCGCGCTATAGTAAACACCTTTTTTTACTTGTGCTGTGGGAAATTGCTCTTTACGAAATGCGCGCGCAAGCGCGCTTAATTTTGCATATGGAAATTTTGTTTTACAATACCTGCATCGCGAAGCTGTATTATATGCCTCTAGGTTTACGTTTAAATACCCTACTTCCCCTTATTTTTGAAAACAGCATTAATGTGGTCCACATCAATTTGCTTCTTACACTTAATTTCAATTTCCAAACAGGCGGGAATTGTGGCATGGTACCTGTGAAGGGCAACACAATCTCTGCAGTTCCCGTGCCACTCGCAATGGGTATCCGGGCAAATGCAGGTTATATTATTTATATCCGCAAGGATTTCACGGGGGGATATTTTTTTCTCCATTACATCAAATAATCCCTGTCCGGCAATGGTGGGAATTTTGCCGCAGGCAGCGTTTGGTACCAGTATGCAACAGATGCGATGTCGTCTTGCAGCGGTAAGTATCTGCCTGTGCCGTCGTCACGCCAGCCAAGGGCCTGCATGGTAACTTTCAAGTCACTTTCGAAGCGGATTGGGTCTACAATGTGCCAGCGGTACATGCCAAAACGCTGCTGGCTGTTGTACAGGCCGTCCGGGCGGATGACATTGTGCAGGCCCGCGTATGCGGTAGAAAACTCCTGGTATTGGCGGGTGGCTTTATTTTCAAAATTGTAAGACCCACAGAAGTAGTCTTCGGTGCCGGTGCCGCAAATGGTTGGATATTCATTGTCGCCGTCCATGTAGAATTTTATTTCGCCTTCGCCCCACCAGCCGGTACTGTTAGACTGCCAGGCCATGTAGGTGCCCACGTACTGGCCCTGGCCCTGCACGCCGTCAAGTATTGTGTAAACTTCGCCGTAGGGCAGGGGGTTGAGCCTGCGGAACTGGGCGTGGAAATATGCCGCGTTGTCGGGGATGTCGGTAAGTACATAGTCGATTTGATAATACATAACAACCGGGTTGTCTGCGCGGTTTTCCAGTGTCATACGGCAGCTCTTTTTAAATGGCATTTGCCAGTAGCAGTTAAACGCACTGCCCGGGTTTACACAAACTGCCAGGGAATTTAAAGGCGCGAATGTATTCCATGAACTTGCAAAAAAATCGCCTATTGGGCATTCTATGGCCGGGTTTTCTTCCCCGTCCCAATACACGCGCAAAATTGTTTCCCGCCATCTGCCGGTTGGCGTAAGCCAGATGTGCTGGATACAGCCCGGTTCGTTAATTTCAGCAATCGTAAAAACTTCCTTTGGCTGCATAACAATGTATGGGTTGACCTTCCAGCCCGTACCAAGGGACTGTGCGGCGTTTCTTGCGGTTCCCTCTTCTAACGGGCACATGCCACCCTTGCCTTTTTCACCGGTGAAGTTTTCCGGGGAAATGGATCTTGTTTTTGCTTTGGATGTTAGAAATAAGTTGCCCATGTTCGTGTTTAAGCCGTTGAAACTCATAAGTATCAACCCTTTCATGTTTTATGCTTTCTGTGGAGTATTTTATACTTTTTTCATAAATTACGCAATAAGGCTTGTATTTCACCCTTTGACGCGGAGGGGTTGTTATGTATAATGTATACATTGGTTTACAATTATCGAATTTTTTAGGAGATGAGAAAATGAGTTTGTTCCAGCAATTTTATGGCCAAGAGAAGGATTTTTTTGAAAGTAAAACCTGCGGGCATACAGCCTTGGAAATTGCTCACCAGCCTGTTATGTGGCGGAAGCTTAGCGGTTATTTGAAAGATACCAAGCAGGAAATTGCCGGTTTCATGGACAAAGTAGGGTGCCTGAAAAATGTCCGTATTGTACTTACGGGGGCAGGCAGTTCCGGTTTTGTTGGGCGGGCTGTGGCCGGTTTTGTGGCGCAGCACGCGGGGATAAATTGCGAGGCCATTCATACAACAGACATTGTTTCCGCGCCGGAAGCGTACTTGTTTGCAGACAAGCCAACTGTGCTAATCTCTTTTGCCCGCTCCGGCAACAGTCCGGAGTCTGTTGGTGCGGTGGAATACGCCCGCAAAGTTGTGAAAAATTTATATGAAATTGCAATTGTATGCGACGGCGGCAGCCGTTTGGCAAATCTTACACGGGAAGCTGAAAAAGGCTTGCTGCTTGTAATGCCGGAAGGCACAAACGATAACGGTTTTGCCATGACAAGCAGTGTATCTACCATGATTTTGGCCGGGTTTGCCACATTATGCTACGGTGAAATTAGCAAGATTGCGGAAGATATACTTTTGCTTGCGGACCAGGTTGAAAAAGACGGTGCGAATATTGCCAAAGCTGCCGCCGCTTGCGCTGAATGGGGCTTCCAGCGGGCTTGGTACCTGGGCAGCGGGCCCCTTACGGCATTGGTGCAGGAAGGCGCGCTAAAAATGATGGAACTTACGAACGGTGCGGTTGTGGCGGGCTTTAACAATTCCGCAGAATTCCGCCACGGCCCAAAAACAGTGTTAAACCCTAAAACTTTAACAGTACATTTTATTTCTAATAACGAATTTACTGCAAAATATGATACAGATTTATTCAACGAACTTTACAGCCAGCGAGACGGCAATAAAGTTGTGGCCTTGTGCGGTAATGCCGCATTGCAAGCGGATTTAACCGTATCATATTCGGCAGATGGGTACAAAATTTGTACGGACGTTGCCGCCGGTATTCAAGGCCTGGTATTTATGCAACTGCTGTCTATGTACACATCTTTGAAACTTGGTATAACAACGGATAACCCGTCGCCTAAAGGCTTGGTTAACAGAGTTGTGCAAGGCGTGACAGTTTACAATTACTAAATTTACAGGAAGGGGCAAATACAATGCCACTTGTTTCACCTTACACAATGCTGAAAGATGCCCAAAAAACCGAGAAGGCCGTAGGGGCATTTAACATAGAAAATATGGAAATGGCCCGGGCGGTTATAGACGCGGCCACAGAGGCTAACCTTTCGGTTATATTGCAAACAACGCCGTCTACGGTGCGGTACGCGCCACCGGCGGTTTTTTCTGCTATGGTATCCGCGCTGGCAAAAGACGCGCCTGTGCCAATAGCCATGCACCTGGACCACGGCAGCAGTTTTGGCTTGGCTATGGAAGCTATAAAGGCCGGGTATACGTCTGTAATGTTTGACGGTTCCCAGCTAAGTTTTGATGAAAATGTACGGCAGACAAAGCAGGTTGTAAACGCGGCGGGAAATATTCCCGTAGAAGCAGAACTGGGCAGCGTAGGCGGCAAAGAGGACGACCACGAAGCTGCCAATGCCTACACAGACCCACAGGATGCGGAAAAATTTGTGGCGTCAACCGGTGTTGGTTCATTGGCCATTGCCATAGGTACCGCCCATGGGATTTACAGCGGTACGCCGGTTTTGGACATTCAAAGACTAATTGAAATACGAAAACGGATTGACGTGCCACTTGTACTGCACGGGGCGTCCGGGTTATCTGCGGAAGCGGTGCGGGCCTGTATAAAAGAAGGGATTTGTAAGGTCAATTTTGCCACAGAGCTTCGCATAGCTTACAGCGACGGCGTTAAAACCTATTTGCGGGAAAATCCCGGTGCTTTCGACCCTAAAACCTACGGCAAAGCCGGATACGATTATGTAAAAAAATTAACACTTGAAAAGTTGGAGGTATGCAATGTATGACGTTATAACCGCATTTGATATATGCGTAGATTTTTTAATGGATTTAGGCACCACCGTGCCGGAATTTGGCCAAAAAGAGAAATTGGTAGATGACTACGGCCTGGAAATGGGCGGCTCTGCCTGTATATTTGCCTGCCAGTGCGCCAAACTTGGTCTTGCCACCACGGGTGTAGGTTCTGTGGGCGATGACAGTTTTGGCGAATTTATGATAGATTGCCTTGAAAAAGACGGCGTAGAGACGGCCTATATCAGAGAAAGCAAAGAAAAAACCCCGCTTACCCTATGCCTTAACAAAACCGGTGGGGATCGCAGCATTTTAACTTATATGGGCGCAATGGACACCGTACAAGGTGCGTGGTTAAAACAGTTGCTGCCCATGACAAGACATTTGCATATTTGCAGTTACTACTTGCTGAAAAGTTTGCAGCCTGCCTACCCGGCAGTACTAGAAAAGGCAAAAGAACTTGGTGTTACCGTAAGCCTGGATACAAATTGGGACCCGGACGAAAACTGGGATGGCGGCATAAAAGACATTTTGCCCTATGTAGATGTTTTCCTGCCAAACGAAAACGAACTGATGCTTATCACCGGGAAAGACAAAATAGAAGACGCGCTGCGTTTTGCCGGGGAAATGATTCCAACAATAGCCGTAAAATGCGGTGAAGATGGTGCTTACGCCTACTGTAAAGGGACGGTTTACAAGTGTGACGCCATGGAAGTAACCGTTGCGGATACCGTTGGGGCAGGGGACAGCTTTAACGGTGGGTTTATTTACGGATTTTTGAATGGGCTTACCATAGAAGAATGCCTAAAAGCCGGTACGATATGCGGGAGCTTAAGTGTAAGCAAACCCGGTGGTACAGCGGGCCAGCCCGGGTTAGAAGAGCTGCGAAAATATTGTTGAACTAACAAAATAAAAACCACTCTGCTATGGACGTAGCGGAGTGGTCAAGTTTTAAAGCCGACTGCCGGACTCGAACCGGCGACCTATTGATTACAAATCAATTGCTCTACCAACTGAGCTAAGTCGGCACATAATAAAGATATCAGCGGGCGAAAAGCGAACCTTCGCCCGCGGAAGTTGTCTTTAATATTAAAATTTACGATGCTGCGGCTGCAGAACACTGCTTACATACTTTTTGCGGTTTGTCTCCTTCGGTTTTTTCCCAAAGAAGCTTTACGCCTGTGCGGTTGCAGGCAGGGCATGTGCCGCGCCAGCTTTTAATTGTACGGGCTAATTTGCCGCGTTTTGGTTTTGGCATAGTTAACGCTCCTAATAAAATAATTAAACCGAATGAGCTTGCCAGCTCAAACCAGCAAATCGCATTATACGCCCTAAATAGGGGCTTTGTCAATACTAAAAATTTATTTTTTCTTCCAGGTAATTTTTCAGGTCGCTAATTTTAATGCGTTCCTGCTCCATAGAGTCGCGCATTCTTACGGTTACAGAACTGTCCTCTTCACTATCGAAGTCGTAAGTTATGCAGAATGGCGTACCTATTTCGTCTTGACGGCGGTAGCGTTTGCCAATGGAACCGGCGTCATCATATTCGCAGAAGAAATGCTTTGATAATTTGTTGTAAACAGCTTCTGCGCCGGGGGCAAGTTTTTTGGAAAGAGGCAATATTGCCGCTTTAATTGGCGCAAGGGCAGGGTGGAAGCGCAATACCGTACGCACATCGGGTTTTTCTGGGGTGCCAAGGTCTTCTTCGTCGTAGGCTTCGCATAAAAAGGCTAATGTCATACGGGTAAGGCCCAGCGAAGGCTCTACACAGTAAGGTACATAATGCACGTTTTTAACGGGGTCAAAATACTGCATGTCTTCGCCACTGTGGTTCATGTGCTGTTTTAGGTCGTAGTCTGTGCGGTTGGCAATACCCCAAAGTTCGTCGTGGCCCCATGGGAACAGGTACAGGATGTCTGTTGTTCCCTTAGAATAATGGGACAGTTTTTCCTGTGGGTGGTCATGCAGTTGAAGTGCATCGCCGGGCATACCCAGCGAATGCAGCCAATCTATGCAGAATTTACGCCAATACTCAAACCACTCTGCGTCTGTGCCGGGTTCGCAAAAGAATTCTAACTCTAGCTGCTCGAACTCGCGGGTACGGAACGTGAACTTGCCCGGGGTAATTTCGTTACGGAAAGCTTTGCCTACCTGGCCTATGCCAAAGGGGATTTTGCGTCTGGTAGTGCGCTGCACATTTTTGAAGTTTACAAAAATTCCCTGGGCAGTTTCCGGGCGCATATACACGGTAGATTGCTTGTCCTCGGTTACACCTGCAAATGTTCTAAACATCATGTTAAACTGACGGATATCCGTGAAATCTGTCTTGCCGCATTTTGGACAGGTGACGCCATGCTCAATAATAAACTCTTTCATTTTATCGTTGCTCCAGCCGTCCGCGCTGTCTTCTATGCCTTTTTCATTCATAAAGTCGTCAATTATGGTATCTGCCCTAAAACGCTCTTTGCAGGCGCGGCAGTCCATTAACGGGTCGTTAAAACCGGCCACATGGCCGGAAGCTTCCCATACAGATGGGTTCATAAGAATGGCTGCATCCATACCCACATTGTATGGGCTTTCTTGTATAAACTTTTTCCACCAAGCTTTCTGAACGTTGGCTTTTAGCTCTACCCCAAGGGGGCCATAATCCCATGTGTTGGCAAACCCCCCGTATATTTCTGAACCCGGGAATACAAACCCGCGGCTTTTGGCAAGTGCTACAATTTTCTCTAAAGTTTTTTCTGTGCGATCCATGTCAGCAGCATCCTTTCAATGTGTAGAATATGTCATATTATAATATATGGAAAAAAGACTATGTCAAGAGTCATGTTGTGTAACTGTGTAAAGGCGCGGGCTATGCTTATGTATATTAATATGCCCTGTGTCTTTTGTGCGGGGAGATGTTTCGGGCCTAATTTACAAATGCTTCCCACATTTGTTTTGCTTTAGGACCCCCTGATATCAGGGGGTGGTTTTTTGCAATTCAGTTGGTCCAATTTTGGGATCAGCTGAATAGAATGTTAATATAATTATACAGCCCGCGCCGGAAAAATAAGTAAAAATCCTCCTTTATTGCGTTTTACTTTATAGTATGAGGGATATTCTTATTGTTGCATGTACAAAATGTTTTACGGGGGAAGAACAGAACCTGCATTTAATAAGGGATTACTTGACTTTCGGCGGCTTGACGCAAAACATCCTTATTGAAAAATATACTTCACTAAAAAAACATTTTTTTTGCAATCTCATAAATAGTGCGGCAATATTTTACCCTTTTTGCACATTTTAAATGATTGGTCAAAAAGTTTTGTTACAGTTTCATGTCAAGTTGTTGAAATGATACAAGCAATAATAATAAAATCCAGTTAACTTTAGCAAAAGTTTGCAAAGTAATTGTGAACAAAAAATAGTAGACAAAGACATTGTCCTGTGGTATTGTCTGCGGAACAAATTACTTTGTTGAAGGAGAAGAAGGAGGAAATTTTAATGAAAAAGTACTTATTAGGTTTACTGATGTGTGTTGTACTTGTTGCATTGCTGGCTGCATGCGGCGGCAATAATAATGATGGCGGCACACAACCACCGGAACAACAGCCCCCTGTTACCGAAGTTACCCCGCCGACACCGGATGACCCAACAGACGATTGGGTAGCTCCTACACTTGACATTCCTACAGAGGTAGAAGAACTGCCTCCCGGGGCAGCAGTTGCTAATTTGGTTGAAACACCAACTGCGGGCAGACTTCTTGGGCGCGACGGTGTACCGCTTAACCGTGCGCAAATTTTAGAAGTAATTGCTCAACAGCCCGCACCGGCCGGCGAACTGGTAATTGGTGACAGCACCACTGCAGCAGGTAACTTTATTACCGGTTTTACTACTGAAATGACCGGTTCATGGACTAACGAATTGCTATGGGGCGGTCGCGGTACAATGGCCATGGACTTTAATGGGCAATGGGTTCCAAACCCACTTGTAATCCGTCAACCAACGGAAATTACCAATCACCCTGACGGCAGCAGAACTTATACCTTCTTTATTTACACAGATAATGTGTTTAGCGATGGTACACCAATTACAGCAATCGACTATGTATTTAATCTGTTGTTAAGATCTTCACCTGCTTTCCGTGAAATTGGCGGCACAGTTACTGTAGGTATCCGTTTAGACGGTTATGCAGAGTTCTTAAATGGAAGAACACATGTTTCCGCAGGCGGCGATTTTATTGATGAAAACGGCAATGTAATTACAGGTTTGACAGAAAATGAAGACGGCGATTTAGTTGATGCAGACGGTAACGTTGTTACCGGTGTGCCATCTAACTACTTTAGAGGTATTAGGCTTCATGGCCCGGATTCATTCAGCGTAACAGTTCATTCAGAATATCTTCCGTTTGTTTGGGACTTCTTGTACCAATCATGGGGAGTATTGCCATTCCACTATTTTAACCGAGGCGGCGAGTTAACAATTACCGATACCCCAAATGGTGTAAGAATTGATGGCCTGACTCCAGAATGGGCAGGTACAGTAATTAATGCACCGGATGGCATCCGTTTCCAACCGACAGTATTCGTTGGCCCATATATGATAAGAAACTGGGATGCGGGTACAAGTGCCGTTGTACTGGACAGAAACCCAAGGTTTGAAGGAACATGGGATGGATTTATGCCACAAGTACAAACAATTGCAATAGTAGACAGACCAAGTGCTACAATTATTGACTCTTTGCGTATTGGCGATATTGATATGGTTCATGGCCAACGCGGCGGTGTTCAAATTAATGAAGGTTGGGCTGTTGTTGCAGACCTTGGTTTACACAGAGGGTTAGACTACCCGCGTCACGGCTATGGTTATATGGCATGGCACGGCGACCACGGTCCGGGTCAATTTGCGCACGTACGCCGCGCAATGGCTTGGATGCTTGACAGATACGACTTTGCCCGCCAGTTTACACTTGGCTTTGGTACAGTACAACATGGCCCATATGCCCTACGCGGTTGGGAATTCCAAACTGTAGGACACGAGCTATATGCGCATCCGGACTTTACACACTACGGGTTTAACCCTGCAAATGCCCTTGCAGAACTTGAAGCAGGCGGCTGGATCCTTAACTCTCAAGGCGAACCATTTACACCGGGTGTAGACAGATGGCGTTATAAAGATGTAACAGGTTTATACACATGGCAAGGCGAGTCTGTACAAGATGACGCAATGACATTCCAAGTCGGTGACCGTTACCTAATGCGTCTTGAAATGATTTGGGCTGCAAACGACAACAACGTATCCAATATTATGCGCGTAGTTCTGCCTCCTGTTGCAGAAGGACTTGGTATGCACATTATCGAAGAACTATATCCTGCAGGTACTACCAATATTCCTGCCTGGCAACGCGCTCCCGGCTCTGCTTATGTACAAGGTGCGGACAGATTCCGCGCTCACCACATTTATACATTGGCAGTTGGCCTTGCATCACCGTCTCAACTGTGGGAAAGCTGGAGTCTGGACCCTGTGTTTGCACGCCCTGGTTTTAACACAACATGGCACGGATGCTGGGAACTTCATAACTTAGCAGAAGCTATGCGCCCAATAGACGCAAGCATACCTGGTTGGGAAGAAAAATATCTTGACCTTTGGATTCAATTCCAGCTTCGTTATAACTACTGGATGCCATTGTTACCATTGTACGCAGATGATGACCATGACTTTGTTCCATTGTGGCTAGGCAACTGGGATGCACATGGTATCTGGAACTTCCCACATGCTGTACAAAGAGCATACGATGGCCGTACACGCTAATTAAACTTTTTCTTGACTTTAATTATGTAAATTAACAAATTAACCAACACCTCACCCCCCCATTAGGGGTGAGGTGTTTTTTCAAAAAAATAAAAGAGGCGTGATTGTATGCTCATGTTTATACTACGACGATTAGGGTTTATTTGTATTTCCATAATCGTCATAAGTATCGTTTTGTTCTCGATATTCCAACAAATGCCCGGTGACCCAGTACTTAGAATGATGGCGGACAGAATTGACCAGTTAACCGCGGAAGAATTTGAAGCGGAATACGAAGCAGTAAAGTTAATGATGGGGATTGATGGCCCTGTTGTTATCCAATACTTTAGATGGATTACAAGGATGGCCACCGGGGATTGGGGGTTCTCTATTGTTCAGCGCCGTCCTGTATTGGATGCCATACGTGTACCCATTGGGTGGACGGTAATGCTTAACTTGGTTGTAGTAAGCTCCACTTTACTAATTACAATACCGTTGGGTATTTATTCTGCCGTAAAACGCGGTAAGGCTTTCGACAATGTGACACTGGTTTTTACTACCATAGGTTTTAGCATGCCAACTTTCCTTGTGGCTATTTTGTTCCTTGTAGTTTTCTCTGTTTATTTACAATTACTTCCAATTGCAGGTATGATTTCGCCAATACCGCCGGATACTACATGGCTGCGGTTTGTAGACAGGCTAAGGCATATGATTTTGCCGGTTGGCACATTGGTGTTTGTTAGCTTGGCGGGTATGACAAGATATGTAAGAGCGCAAATGTGTGACGCATTAAGCGAGGACTACGTACGTACGGCCAGGTCAAAAGGGCTTAAAGACAAAGTAGTAATTTATTCTCATGCTTTCCGCAATATTTTGGTCCCTATTGTAACATTGCTTGCCGGTACATTAATGGGCTTATTTGGCGGTTCTGTTGTTATAGAAACTATATTTTCTTGGTCCGGTATGGGGCAGGTAATGGTAAGCTCTATTTTTAATGGAGACTATTCTGTTGTAATGGCTATGAACGTATTTGTTGCCGGTATATCCCTTGTAATTATCTTGCTAATGGACTTGGCGTATACCATAGTTGACCCGCGCATTAGGGCAAGCAGAAGATAAGGAGGATACAGATGAAACCGAAAAGACGATCTTTCCTTATCGCCTACTTGCGAAGTCTAATTTTTGGGCAAAAGGAAATTATATCAATAATGGAGGAAGAGTTGGTTCAAAGCCCCTTCCGTACAGTTTTGAGAAACTTTGTAAGAAGGCGGCTAACCCAGTTTGGGATAGTTGTTTTTTCAATAATATTTTTGCTTTGCTTTATTATACCTTGGTTCCTGCCATTGGATTTGGGCTTTTTCGACTCCAGTATGCAACACCGCCCGCCGGGCAGGAGCATGATGAACTATGACCGGGCTTTACGAGGTAATGTAAGGAACATAGGAGTAGGTTCCGGCTTTGGTGTCGGTGTTTCCAATGACGGTAATATTTACACTTGGGGCCTTGGTAACGGTCCGCAATTTGGTGACGGTATAAGTAACGCACCTACACGTGCTGAAACAGGGCGTATTGTACAAGTTTCTGCAGGGGAAAACCACGCATTGGCTTTAAATGCCCACGGCTGGGTATTTACCTGGGGTAACAGGAACTTTAACCTGCCGGAAGTGCCCGCCCGTATTCAAGGGCATACTGTCCAAGTAGTGGCAGGTACAAACTATTCAATTGCCATAACAGAAGATGGCCAAGTTCACGTATGGGGAACACGCGCGGCAGTAGAATCTAATATTTTTCCTCGTAACCTTAGGGGTGTACCGGTAAATATTGTTGCCAACCCAACGGCTGTCCTTGTACAGCTGGAAGGCGGGGAAGTACAGCACTTAAGCCGCCCCGGTACACATGTATTTACAAATATTCCTGACGATATTCAAGGCAGGGTACAGCATATTGCTTTGGCAAACCACAATGGTGCGGCAATTTTAGACGACGGTACCGTTAGAGTGTGGGGTCACGAGCTTGAACCTGCCTACAATGTACCCGTAGATGAAATAGGCAACCGGGCTATAGCCATAGAAGCCGGCCTTGGACATTTTACCGTACTGTTAAACGACGGTACACTTGTTGGCTGGGGTAACGATTATTACGGTCAGGCATCCCCGCCTAACCTTAGAAATGTTACAAGAATTTACTCAAACTTCCACCACAACTACGCTGTTGACGCAAACGGCAATATCCATACATGGGGACTCAGAGGTTTCGTATTTGGTACAGACGACTTGGGCCGCGATGTTCTTGTCCGTACATTTGGTGGCGGTCGTTGGAGTATGACGGTTGGTGCAATCGCTATTGTAATTTCTGCTGTAATAGGCCTTATTCTTGGGGGCTTTGCCGGTTACTTTGGCGGTGTAATTGACATGATTATTATGCGTTTTTCAGAAATTTGGTCTTCATTACCGTTCCTGCCTATTGCAATAATTCTTGTTCATATTTTGGGTAATGATGTATCACAAATGCAGCGGATATTAATAATAATGGTCGTAATGGGTATTTTGGGCTGGCCCGCGCTTATGCGCTTGGTACGCGGGCAAGTGTTTCAGGTTAAAGAAAGTGAATATGTACTTGCGGCCCGTTGCCTTGGTATAAGCGAAGTGCGCATAATATTTAAGCATATTTTCCCAAATATTATGTCTGTAATAACTGTATGGCTTGCACTTAACCTTGCGGGCAGTATGCTTACAGAGTCTGCATTAAGCTTCATAGGCTTTGGTGTTACAGAGCCTACACCCACGTGGGGCAATATAATTTCTGCTGCAACAGGCAGCTCCGTAGTTATCAGAAACTTCTGGTGGCGTTGGGTGCCTTCGGCCATTATGATAACTCTTGCTGCAATCAGTATTAATATGATAGGCGACGGCTTACGTGAAGCAGTTGACCCTAAATCTCAGGAAAGGTAGGAATAATAATGGAACCTTTATTGGAACTAAAAGAATTGCATACCTTTTTTGAGACCAAGCGCGGCACAATTAAGGCAGTAAACAATGTAAGCTACCAAGTTATGCCAGGTCGTACATTGGGCGTCGTTGGCGAATCCGGCAGTGGCAAGTCTATATCTGCCATGAGTATTTTACAGCTTTTGGACGAAAACGGCAAAATTGTAAGCGGCTCTATTAAATTTAAAGGCAGAGAGCTAACAACACTTAGCAAAATGGAAATGAACAAAATCCGCGGTAATGATATATCTGTAATTTTCCAAGAGCCGATGACAAGCCTTAACCCCGTATTCCAAATACGCAGGCAAATTGGCGAAAGTTTTATTGTTCACCAGGGAATGAGCAAAAAAGAGGCTTGGGCAGAGTCTGTAAAAATGCTTGCGGACGTACGTATTCCGGACCCGGAGCAGGTGTCCAGAAAATACCCGTTCCAACTTTCCGGCGGTATGCGCCAGCGTGTAATGATTGCAATGGCACTGGCCTGTAAACCGGATCTTTTGATTGCAGACGAGCCTACCACTGCCTTGGACGTTACAATTCAGGCGCAAATACTGAAGCTTATGAACGACCTTAAACGGGAAAAAGGCACTGCCATTATGTTTATTACCCATGACCTTGGTGTAATTAACGAGATGGCAGATGACGTTGCCGTTATGTACAGCGGCCAGGTTGTAGAGCAGGCCCCTGTAAAAACAATATTTGGTGCCCACGGTTACTCTCACCCGTACACAGAAGGGCTGCTTAATTCTATACCGCGCCTGGATACCCCTCACGGCACAAAGTTGGAGCCTATCAAAGGCGTAGTGCCTCATCCACTGGATTTGCCGCCCGGTTGTAAGTTTGCGCCGCGCTGCCCATATGCTACAGAGCGTTGTACAAACGAAGAGCCGGATTTATACGAAGTATCGGAAGAGCAACGTATCCGTTGTTTCTACCCGTTGGAGGAGGAACGTCGTGGACAAAGAAAATAATACGAAAAAGCCGCTGTTAAGTATTCGAAACTTAAAACAGCATTTCCCAATACGGGGCAAAATAGTTCTAAAGGCTAACGACGGCGTAACTTTGGATATTTACGAAGGTGAGACAATTGGTATTGTAGGCGAATCCGGCTGCGGAAAGTCTACCCTTGGCCGCACATTGTTGCAGTTGTACAAGCAAACCGATGGTGAAACAATTTACTACGGCCGTTCCATTGAAGATATTATGCCGGATTACGCGCTGGATATTTTCAAGAATCTTGAAAAACGCTGCCGTGAAAATAAAGCCGACCTTGCCCGGGCAGATAAGCTGGAGCAGGAATACCATGCGCTAAGAGACGACTATGCCGCAAAGCCGGATCCATCCAAGCTAAAGCCTTTGTTCGCCAAACGCGCAGAGCGGGACGAAGCCCGGAAAAATGCCAACAGTGACTTTTTGGCCATTGCGCACTTGGTTGGCGGCTTCTACGTGGCAGATAATTACCAGGAAGTTACGGATATTTTAATGAAATATCACGCGGCGGCAATTAAAATCCGCAGTTTAAATGATGAAATTGAGGAATTGCAGCTTGATATAGACGAAATGCAGTACAAAGTTGACAAAAAGCTGCGGGGTGCCAACCAAGGCAAGCTTGATGCTTTAAAAACAAAACTTGCAAAATTGTCCGGCCCGGATATGGAGGCCCGTAAGGCTGTACGCCGGGGTTTCCAAGATCGATTAAGTAAAATCCGTGAAAAGTATAAAGGCAACGCAGAATTTGCAAAATATGAAGAGTACCGTGACGAAGGAATTGACCTTGCGCGCCTAAAATATAAAGAAATGCGTTATTTGCGAAAGGATATGCAGTTAATTTTCCAAGACCCGTATTCTTCCCTTAACCCGCGCCTTACGGTTGGGCAAATAGTTTCCGAAGGGCCCATAACCCACAAGTATTTCAAGGGCAACGATGACCGCGCACAGGAATATGCCACACAAATAATGGAAGACTGCGGCCTTGCGCCATACATGATTCACCGTTATCCTCACCAGTTTTCCGGCGGTCAGCGTCAGCGCATAGGTATTGCCCGTGCGTTGTCTGTTAAGCCAAGGTTTGTAGTGTGTGACGAGGCTGTTTCCGCCTTGGACGTGTCTATCCAGTCCCAGATTATCAACTTGTTACAAGAGTTAAAGGAAAGCCATAACCTTACGTACATGTTTATTTCCCACGACCTAAGCGTTATTAAGTATATCTCCGACCGTGTCGCGGTTATGTACCTTGGCCACATTGTAGAATTATCGTCTGCGAAAGATCTTTTCGACAGCCCGCTGCACCCGTACACAGAGGCGTTGCTGTCTGCAATACCTACAACGGATGTATCTGATGATAAAAAAGAAATGATCATCCTTGAAGGCGATATTCCAAGCCCGATTAACCCGCCCCAGGGTTGTAAGTTTAACACCCGCTGCCGCGACTGTATGGAGGTATGTAAGGAAATTCAGCCGGAGCTTGTAGAAATACGCCCCGGACAATTTGTAGCTTGTCATAAGTACGACGATTTCTATAAATCTGTTGAAGTAAATTAATTTCAACCGGTAATGAAAGGAGGTGCCGCCATGTTGTTTTCAAGGTATAAACGCGAAAAACTAGACGTAAATAGCGTTATAGAGAAGACAAAGCAGGAACCTGAGCTAGAGTTGGAAAAAGGCGATTTGATGGCAATTATTATTGCCGCGGTTATTGTAATTTTACCTGTGCTGCTTAGTTTTATTGGCGGGGTCCTCCTGATTTATTGGTTATTTATTGGCAGGTTTTAAAAATAAAAGGGCTGTCTCGTTTTCTTAGCGGCGAGACAGCCCTTTATTATGCTCTACTGCCCGTAATACGCGTTTTCACCATGCTTGCGGAAATAGTGCTTATCCAGCAATTCTTGCATAAGGTGCGGCGTTTTGGGGTTGAGTTTTTGCGTATGATACGCCATTTTTGCCACTTCTTCCAGTACCAGCGCGTTTTCCACGGCTTTCATGGGCGATTCGCCCCATGTAAACGGGCCGTGGTTTTTTACTACCACGGCGGGCATGGCAAGTGGGTTTAGGTTTGCAAAAGTTTCGGCAATTACATTACCTGTTTCAAGTTCGTATTCGCCTGAAATTTCCGCTTCCGTAAGGGCACGGGTGCAGGGGATTTTACCGTAAAAATAATCGGCATGGGTTGTTCCGTAGGCAGGTATTTCTTTACCGGCCTGTGCAAAAATTGTGGCCCAGGACGAATGGGTATGAACCACGCCGCCTATTTCCGGAAAGACTTCATATAGACGCAAGTGGGTTGCCGTGTCGGAAGAAGGCTTGCCGCTTCCGTCCAGCACATTACCTTGCATGTCTACAATAACCATGTTGTCCGGCGATAAATCGCTATAAGGTACACCGCTGGGCTTTATTACAATCAGGCCGCGATTGCGGTCTATACCGCTGACATTACCCCAGGTTAAAGTTACAAGCCCCAGTGCGGGAAGCTGCATGTTGGCTTCATAAACTTGCTTTCGTAATTTTTTTAGCATGAATTACTCCTAACGGGTAGATCTTACGCAAACGGGTTTTCTTCGCAGTATGGCAGGCAAGCGGGTTGGTTGTACGCCACATCTTTTACACCCAGCATCTTTAGCGCGCTGTACAACGCCTTGCCCACATGGCCGTAGCCCATTGCCGCGTGGTGCGGATAGCGTTTCGCTATAAGAACATGACGATAGAAACGGGCCATTTCCTTAATTCCGATTACGCCTATGCCGCCAAAGGATTTTGGATCCATTTTGATTGTTTCACCTTGCGCGATGTAAGACTTAAGTTCGCAGTTCGCTGTGGATTGCAGGCGGAATAAGGTGATGTTGCCGCTCTT
>JGI20163J15578_10000016_pt1 | contig 61631 bp, 57 predicted proteins | sample TergutCu122P1_FD_15578 | JGI IMG/M metagenome (IMG submission 15578)
TTTTTTCATATTTCTTATGTTTTGCTTGCACTTATTATACCATATTTTGTTGTTATTGTGTTGATTTTGCTGGGCTTTTTGGCTTTTGTGTAGCACCTAATATATGCATAAAATCCGGCGTATACTGCCCAAAACTACGTCTGCAAGATTTATGGTAGCCCGTAAGGCAAGCAGCCACCGCTTGTCTGTAGTCGCCGTCTTGTATAAGCAGTTTTGCCAATGTAAGAAATATACTCGGTTCTTGCTTTTCGCGGGCAAACGCATCTATTGGTGCTTTTGCCTTTCCTTTCAGCAATTTTTTTAGCAGTGTAATTGCATCTTTCAGCTTTTCGTCACCGGCATAAACCATGGCCAATGTGTGCAGCAGTTCCGATTCTTCCAAAAACATGATGGAAAAATCGTAATTTTCTACGTCAAAATTTTCATAAGTAATGTTCATCGCCTCGTTTAATAGCGGCATTATTTTTTCTGCCTTTTCACCATACAATGCGTACAGTCGTGCCTTAAAACTAAGCAAAACTTGCCGGTTACGGCCCTCGATAAAGCTTTCCCGTGCTTCTAAAATTTTTATATTTTTTTCTGCAAGTATTAAGGCTTGCGGTGTATTGTCCTCTAAACAGCGGCACGTATCACCTACTAAAATGTAAATGTCTTCGCTTTCATTTTCTAACAATGGCAGAAAAAACTGCTCTAATGGAATATCCAACCCGGTGAATAGATTTTGCAGTGTTTCCCAATACGGGTGACGTTCCCCTTTTTCTAACCTGGAAACAGATAAGTCGTCAACATCAGAGGCATTTTTTAATCCCAGTGTGCTTATTCCTTTGCGGTTCCGCATTCTTTTTACAAATTCGTTAAATGATATACTTGACATAATAAGACCTCCGCTACAATTGGTTGTCTAATTATATCAATAATATTTCTAATTTGCAAAATTTTGTTAATAATTACCCAACTAACAGCCGGGCCGCATACAAAAATAAAAACCCCGGTATGCCCAAAAGCCCCACCACAATGGCAGTTATGGCATTTACACCAACCGTAAGCCCAATACCGGAAAGCAGTGCGTTCAGCCCCAGCATTCCTACAATGCCAAGTGCCATGTTACGGACTACGCCAAGCAGCCACTTAAATTGGCCCGTATACAACAAATATACAAAAAAACAAGCACCTAATGCTGCCATAAGCCACAAAATCAGGTCCATACCCTACCCCCTCAGCTCCGGTATATCTCCGCAAATTATGCCTTTTTGTTTACATTGGTTAATATAGTATTCATATTTTAAGTTGGCGGCTTTAAGTTCGTAAATTAAGCTGTCTACAAGAATCGGCTCGGTAATTTGGTCGAAGCAATTATGTAGAAACTCCATATCGCTTCTTACCGCTTCCAATGCCGCAACAATTTCTATATCCTCTTGGGATAACCGGCGGGACTTGCGGGGTTTTTTCTCCTGTTTTATTGGGGCCGGTGTCTTATTTATTACTTCTGCCTGCGGCGCGCGCTCTACGGTTTGCGTTGTGTTTGACATACTTTGCCTCCTTTTCATTTAACCATCTATGTAAATGATAGTCACAAAAAGGCAAAGTTATTCCGGCAGGTCTAAAATTTATTGGATTCTCCATAAATTAACCCAGCCGAAAACATTGTCCGGTGCAGGGGCCATATTTTGGGAAACACGAGGGCTGGTTAACACCGCTGAATGACGGAATGCCAGGCTTATAACAGGCAGGCGTGTGTCAAAAGCCCGCTGAAACTGCTCCATCGCATGATAATGTGCCGCTTCCGTAAAGGCAGCTTTAACCGCAGCAAAGGCCTCTTCCAGTACAGGGTCTTCCGGGAAAAGCCCGCCGCCAAAGAAAAACTGCATATCCGGAATAAAAGCAAGGTTTACACCGCCTATAAACATATCAAAATTACCGTTTTCCAACCGCGCAAAATATTCCGGGTAAGGTATAATTTCCGCAACGGCAGGCATGCCAACGGCATTTAAAGCGGCAGCAAGCCTTTGGGCAATTGCCGCACGTTGCGGGTTATCGTCATTTGCAATAATTTCTAATGGATAGTCCGCCGATACAATGTTGAAAAAAGCTGCGGCACGAATAGGGTCGTGACCCCGACCCTGCACATTGGCTGCCGCAAAACTGTACGGATGAATTGGTGTTGCAGCCCGCACCGCATGGTTTAGGTATACGGCTCTAATTGCTTCGTTGGCATCAAAGGCATATGCCATGCCTTGGCGCACATGCAGGCTTTGAAGTAACTCACGCTCAAAATTAAAGCCGATAAACTCAAAATACATAGCCGGTGAAATCTCATTGCCGGGCTGGCGTACGCTATGGTGGCGTACCCATTCCGTAAGGGGCAGGTAAATGGCATCTACACGCCCTTGATCAAAGGCGAACAATTCCGTTTGAATGTCGGGCAAAAATACTGCTTCAATTTCTTGTATTTGCGACAACTGCCTGAAACTGCCGGGGTTTTGCTTAAGCGTAATGTTCCGCATTGGCCTGTACGATTCAAACAGAAACGGCCCGTTTCCAAGGGGATTCATGTTATTCGCGCTTCTTGGGTTGGTTTGGTTGTTGTAATGGTGCCGTGGGATTATTGGGAAGTTAAGCGCGATTCCCGCGCATATCGAAGGGCGGGAAAAATAAACTTGCACGGTGCGTGTATTAACGCGGGTGACACTTGCGATGTTTTCCACATTTGCACGGTAAATTGCATTGCCGGGCGCGTTGCGTAATTTTTCCACGGAAAAAATCAAATCGTCGGAAGTAACGGGCATCCCGTCACTCCAATAAGCGTCGTTGCGTATTGTAAGCCTTGCGCCTGTAAAGTCGGAAGACATTTCTATTTCCGCAAGGTGCCCGGTTGGGCGTAAATTCTCGTCCAGTATAATTAACGGCTCAAAAATAAGCCGTAGGATTCTGGCTACGGTTATATCTTCGTTAAGCAACGGGTTTAGTGTCATTGGGTGCCGCATAGACAGGCGCAAACTTCTGTCAGCTTCAAAGTTTGGGGTGGCTGCTGTTGGAACGTTTATGGGAAGCGGGTCTACAAGATATTCCTGCTCTTCATATATTTCCGGGACAACAGGCGGGGTATGCCGCTGGGGGACACCGGCCGGGTTAATAGAAACTCTGTCTGTACCACAGGCGGACAGAACAAACAACGCGAAAAACATCATAAGCGCAAGCTTTTTCATAGGGAATCCTTTCATATAAAACGCGTTTCAATCATCGGCGGTAAAGCGCAAGTAAAACCCTGTATATCCGCTGAAACTGCCGTATTCGGTTTAAGTAATTATATGTCTCCGGGAACGGAATTACATCAAGAGTTACGCCGTCTTGGGAAAGCTCCGGGTCTGCAAGCCAGGTGTCTACCCTGCCAAGCCCCGCATTGTACGCGGCAAGTACTAAATCCAAGTTTCCGTTATAACGGTTTTTAAGCCAGTTTAGATAAAATGTTCCCAGGGCGATGTTTACTTCCGGTTCCCAAACATGGTATGGCTGAAAGTCTGTCATACCCATTCGTGCCGCCATGTCTGCCGCGGTTGGAGGCATTAGCTGCATTAAACCTTGGGCACCTGCACGGGATTCTGCCCGGCTGTTAAAGCTGCTTTCTGCCATAATAACCGCCAATACAAACGACGTCTCCAACTCACCGGCATTAGCTTCAATTATGTCTAAATACCGGATGGGAAAACGTGTACGCGCAGCCATAAACATTGCGGCAGCGCATAGGGTTACGATAAGTATGAAAGAGAGCAGCAACTTTGTTTTCATGGTAACAATTAATTTCCTTTCACTTTGCAGGTAAAGCCAGCGCAGCAACTGTCTGCCGCAAGCTTTCCAAGTCCGTATTATTCTTGATAATCACATCTGCATAGGGCCGCAAAAAACTATCCCCGGCACGGCTTTTTATGCGGCGCATGGCGGTTTCGTTGTCTATACCGTCACGGGACATAATCCGTGCCAGACGGATATCGTCCGCAGCGGTTACAAGCCAAACGCTGTCACATATTTTATACATATCCGATTCTATCAAAAGCGGCGCGTCTATTACCGAAAAGGGGAAACTCTGCGCCCCGGTAAGTAACCGGTGGGTTATGGCAATAACTTCCGGGTGGATAACCGATTCTAAAACGGCGAGTTTATCCGGCTTGCCAAAAACCAGCGCGCCCAGGGCTTTTCGGTTTATTTCACATGACTTTGGATCAAGAATTTCGCGCCCAAAAACTTCTATAATTTTTTTATAGGCGGGCTGCCCTTTTAGAATAACCTCATGGGCAAGTTTGTCGGCGTAAATTACAAAGCCGCCAAGTTCTTGTAAAATTGCGGAAACGGTGCTTGTGCCGCTTCCCGTTATACCCGTCACACCAATGATTTTATTTTGTGTCATACCAACTGTCACCCACGTTTACATCAGCTACCAGCGGTACATCCAGCTTTACGGCGTTTTCCATTTCCGTTTTTAGTATATTGGTCACTTTCTCAATTTCCGCTTTTGGTACTTCCAGCAAAAGTTCGTCGTGTACTTGTAAAATAAGCTTGGCTTCCAGGTTTTCGCTTTGCAAACGGTGCGATACATTTACCATTGCAATTTTAATTATATCCGCCGCGCTTCCCTGGATTGGCATGTTCATTGCCACCCTTTCGCCAAAGGCGCGGGCATTGAAATTTGGTGACTTTAATTCAGCCATGGCACGCCGACGGTTATAAAGTGTGGCAACATAGCCGTTATTTTTCGCATCTTCGATTGTTTTGTCAAGGTAACGTTTTACACCGGGGTATTTTGCAAAATACCCGGAAATATAAGAGTCCGCTTTCTTCATGGAAATTTTCAAGTCTTCGCTTAGGCTAAAGGCACCTATGCCGTAAATAATGCCGAAGTTTACCGCTTTTGCGTTGTTACGCTGCTCGGGGGTTATGTCTTCCGGGGCAATGCCCAGTACCTGGGATGAAGTAAGCCTGTGAATATCCTGGTTTTCGCGGAAAGCGTTAATTAAAATTTCGTCGCCGGACATGTGGGCCAGCAAGCGCAGTTCAATTTGGCTGTAGTCTGCGTCAACAAACACAGTGCCTTCACGTGGGACAAAAGCCTTGCGGAGCTCGCGGCCTATTGGCATTCTAATGGGGATGTTTTGCAGGTTGGGCTCTGCGCTGGACAAACGCCCCGTAGCGGTAAGGGCCTGGTTAAACGTGGAATGTATGCGGGATGTTGCCGGGTCTATTAGCGGCAATAGGCCGTCTACATAGGTAGATTTTAACTTTGCGTGTGCCCGGTATTCCAGCACCGGCGGGATTATTGGGTGTTTATCCGCAAGCTTGTTAAGCTCGTCTGCAGCGGTAGAATACCCCTGGGTAGTTTTTTTGCCGCCTTTCAGGCCAAGTTTTTCGAAAAGTATTACACCCATTTGCGAAGGTGAATTAATGTTAAACACTTCCCCCGCAAGGTCGTAGATGACGGCGGTTAATTCCTGGAGCCGTGTGTTTAGTATTTCGCCGTAACTTACTAGTACTTCCCGGTCTACTTCAATGCCCATAATTTCCATGTCCAAAAGCACTTCCGCCACCGGGATTTCTATAGAATTGTATAAATCGAATTGGTCGTTGGCGGTTAGGGTTTCCTTTAACACAGGCGCAGCCCGAAGCAGCGCGTCTGCAATACTTACAGCGTATTTTGCAGCTGTTTCCGCGGGAATGTCACTTACAGCCCGGCGGTCTTTCCCCCGCTTGCCTTTATTTAGAAGAATATCTTCCAGTGTTTGAAGGGGCTGTTGCAGATATTTTGCGGCAACATCTGCCGGAGTGCGGTTTGGGTGCAGCGGGTCCAAAATATATGCGGCCAACATGGCATCCATAGAAATGCCTTTTAGAGCCACACCGCAGGTACGCAGCCGCCCGGCCTCGGTTTTGAAATCGTAGATGCATTTTGGCTGTTCCGATTCCAGCCATGGTTTGATTATTTCAATAAGCTCGTTGCCGGAAATGCCCGGCTGTGAAAACAGCGAAAGTTCGCCGCTGTCTGTGGCAATGTATTTTAAGTGGCCGCTTTCTGCGGCTATTCCAATGCCAACCAGCTTAGATTCGTCCCAGAGCGGTTGAAGGGCTGTATTCCCGGGTTCTTTTTGTAATTTCTCTATAAAACTTTTCGCTGCTTCCAACTCGTCAATTATCTCAATATTAAGTTGGCGGGGGGCGGGTTTATCGGTACCGCTGCTCTCAAACCGCTTTAACAGTACTTTTAGTTCCAGCCGCCTTGCTTCCGCCCGGGCTTCCGCATTCCACATATTTTCCGGCGGCTGCAAGCACAATTCCACAGGCGCATCTTGCACGATTGTTACCAGCATTCTGCTTAAAAGAGCTTGGTCTTTAAATTCTGCAAGGTTTTCTGCTGCCTTTTTGGGCTTTATTTCGCTCACATTTTCCAATGCCGCATCCAATGAGCCATATGCGGATATTATTTTCGTTGCTGTAACCTCTCCGATACCGGGTACCCCGGGCACATTGTCGGAAGAATCGCCCATTAAAGCTTTAACGTCGATAAACGCCTGCGGAGACACACCATACTTGGCCAAAACATCGGCGGCGTAGTAATCTTCTACCTCAGTTTTGCCCGCTTTTGTTTTTGGTAAACGGATTCGCACTGTATCCGTGGCAAGCTGCAAAAGGTCCCGGTCGCCGGAAATTATTACGGGCTGAATATTTTCGGCTGCCGCTTTAGCGGTTAATGTGCCAATTACGTCGTCCGCTTCGTAGCCGGGACACTCTGCAATATTTATCTGCATTTTTTCAAGTAAATGTTTAAGAGTAGGAACCTGCGCGCGCAGCTCGTCGGGCATCCCTTTGCGGGTGCCTTTGTACGCGCCGTACTGCTCGTGCCTGAACGTAGGCTGCGGCAGGTCGAAGGCCACGGTAACAAAGTCCGGCTTTTCTTCGTCCAAAAATCGGAAAAATATATTCATGAAGCCAAATACTGCGTTTGTGTACTCGCCGTCCTTTGTAGTAAGCAGCGGTAATGCGTAAAATGCGCGGTTTAATATGCTTAAACCGTCGAATAATAAAATTTTGCGTGTCATAAAGAATCCTCGTTTCCGGGTTTGGTGGTGTGCAATAAATGCATTATAACACGTTTTGCGGTTACGTTAAACGCATGGGCTGGTAAAATGTTAAGTTTTTACTGTGTTTTATTCCTCTGTGAGGAATTATTTTTGGACTACCAAACTTGATTTATAGTCATTCTTTACCTTGAACTAATACGGGCATTTGCGTATTCTAAGAACATAATAAAAGCGGGAGAACCCCTATGAAAACAAACAAATACAATTTGGCAACCGCTGTCCGTTTTTGCTTTAAATACGGGCCGGGTGCCGCGAGTATTAAGCTTCTGGCGGAAATTACCACAGGCACACTTATGCCCCTCATGGTGCTTGTTGTGGCTTCGTTTATAAACAATGCTGTTTTATTCGCCCATGGGTATGTGAATTTGGTGCCCCTTATTTTGGCGATTATTTTAATGGCGGCGTACTATGCATATATACAGGTGAGCCAAATTATTGTCCGTTTGGCGGATAAATCATTGGAAAATTCCCTACGGGAAAACTTACGACCGCAGCTTGTTCAAAAACAAGCCCGTACATCCTTCCCACTGCTGGAAAATCCCGAAACCCTGGACCTTATTTCCCGGGTATGCGATAACGCCGAAGGGCAAGTGATGGCCATATTTAACAGTGGCACCAAAGTTGCACGGCTTGGGATTCAGATATTTGGGGTACTATTTTTACTTGTCACCCACATTTGGTGGATTGTCCCCATGTTTGTTTTAAGCACTATTCCAATTGTATTTATCGCCCGTAAAGGCGGAAGAAAAATATTTGAAATGTTTAGAGTCAGCACAAAACTAACCCGCAGGCATTATTATTTGTCAGACATTCTTGTGGGAAGGGAAGCGGCGGCAGAGCGGGCGTTATTTGGTTATGCCCACAGCATCAACAACAAATTTTCTGCCATTCACCTACAGCGCAGCAACCTGGTAACAAAAGCACTTGCCATCGAAGAAGCGTCTATACACGGCTGCGGCTTTATAATAAATCTACTTGTACTGGCGGCTGTTTTCGCACTGCTTAGCCCTGTAAGTGACGGTACAATGTCTTTGGGTCTGTACGTTTCGCTGGTAGGGGCCTTAATTGGCCTTGCAAAAATAATAACGGAAACTCTTTCACGGCTTGTTAGGGACGCCACAGAATATGGCGAGTATATGCGGGATTTTACCAGATTCTTCGCGTTGCGGGAAACGGATGATGCGGACACAAACGGCGACAGTTCTATTACATTTAACAGCTTAGAAATTCGTGGCTTGCGCTTCCGTTATACGGCCGACAGCCCATATATTTTAGACGGCGTAAACCTAACCATCGAAAAAGGAAAATCTTACTCGTTAATCGGCCATAACGGCGCGGGGAAAACCACTCTTACAAAAATTTTGCTTGGGCTGTACCGGGATTTTGAAGGGGAAATTTTAGTTAACGGCGCAGACATTGCAAAGTACAGCACAGAGGAATTGCGCTGCATGTTTTCTATTGTGTATCAGGATTTTGCAAGATACTTTATTCCCCTTGGGGATAACATAACTTTGGGTAACACAAGCGGTGACTTCCATTCTTCTTTACGGTTGGCAGAACTTGACGATGTTATTGTCAAACTGCCGCAAAAAGAAAACACGCCATTGGGCAAAATTTTTGACGGCGGCATGGACATATCCGGCGGAGAATGGCAGAAAGTGGCTATCGCCCGCGCGCTGTACGCCAACACGCCCTTCATGATTTTGGACGAGCCCACCGCAAGCCTAAGCCCAATGATGGAAAGCAAGCTGTACAAACGGTTTTCGGAAATTACCAACGAAAAAACATCGTTGTTAATCAGCCACAGGCTTGGGTCTACTAAACTGTCCGACGTGCTTTTTGTTCTTGATAAGGGCATTATTGCAGAAACCGGCACTCACGACGAATTAATGGCAACAAACGGCATTTACGCCCAAATGTTCAAAAGCCAAAGGAGTTGGTATGATGAACGGTAAGAAGCGCCCTTCCTATATAAAAGTTGCTGCAGGCAGCCTTGCCAACTGCTGGCGGGCACACCCTCCGCTGTTTATCGGGCTGGCAGTTGTTTCGGCTTTGTTATGCGCCATAGGCGTTGGCCAAATTTTCGCCATGCGCCATCTTTTTGACAATGTGGCGGAATACATCGAAGGGCAAGTTTCCTTTAGAGACGTAATTACAGCGGCCATACCAATGGCGGTTATACTTGTGGCAAGCCCTCTAATATTAATTTTGGAATGGCTTGGACAGGGCTATTTCTGGCGCAGGGGCAGCGGCTATTTAATGGCACGGTACCACGAGCGCGTGCAGCACATACCTCTTTTAGATTTCGAAAAACCGGAAACTTTTGATCAAATGAAAAAGGCACAAATCGGAAGCGAAGAGGCACCCTCTGCAAGCCGTTCCGTTATACAGTTTACGTTCCACTATATCCCGTATCTTGTTTTTACATCTATTTTCCTTATCAGCGTCAGGCCCATACTTCTTGTTATACTACTTATCATTTTTGCGTCGGTCATGCTGGCTCAGATACTGCGGGCGGGCATTGTCTACCGCTTCGAAGAAGAAAACGCAGGACTGCGCCGTCAAACAGAATATTTGGAAAGCTGCATCACCGGAAGAGAATATGTAAAAGAAACCCGCACCCTGGGCGCGGTAGGTTATTTCTTTGGGCTGTTCATAGATTCCATGAAGCAGTTTAACGCCGCTTCGATGAAAACCGAGCATAAAATTGCCCGTATAGAATTGCTGCTGCGGTTTGTTAATGTTTTGGGCTACGGCGGCATACTTGCCATGCTTATTTACTTTGTGGCAAACGGCACAGTTTCCATAGGTGCCTTCGCCGCCGTGTTTTATTCCGTAGAGCGCATGAGCGGTGTGCTAAAAATCATAGTGGAATCTTTTGGCGACGGGCTAAAAGAAATGAGTACCGCGTCCTTCACCCATGAGTTTTTATGTATTGAAAAGGAAACCGAAACCGGCGCGGACTTTGATAAAGCAGCAGATATTCACCTGGAAAATGTCTCATTTGTCTACCCGGGTAAGCCGTACGGCAAAGCTTTGGACAACATTAACCTTACCGTCCTGCAAGGGGAAACTCTTGCCATTGTGGGCGAAAACGGTGCAGGCAAGACAACCCTTACAAAAATTATTATCGGTCTGTACAACCCCACATCCGGTTCGGTACGTTACGGCGATAAGAATATAAACGAATTTTCCGCAAAAATACGGTTCCGCCGCGTCTCAAGCGTGTTTCAAAATTTTATGCGGTACAAGCTAACCGCAAAAGAAAATATAGAAATTAGCGATGTAGAATCGGGTTTGTGCGTAGGCCAAGCCGCCACAGAAGCCGGGGCGCATTTTGCACATCTGCAAAATGGCCTTGACACAATGCTTTCCAGGGAATTTGACGGCACGGAACTGTCCGGCGGCGAATGGCAGCGCATTGCCATAGCCCGTGGGCTGTACCGCGCCCATGACGTAATTGTCCTTGACGAACCCACCGCCGCCATCGACCCAATAGAAGAATCGAATATTTTTCGCCTTTTTAAAGAATCCGCCAAGGGCAAAACCGCCATACTGGTTACCCACCGGCTTGGCTCTACAAAAATTGCAGACCGTATATTGTTGATGGAAGACGGGCGTATCTGTGAATTGGGTACCCATGAGCAGTTGATGGCGCAAGACGGAAAATATGCAAAAATGTATAAAGAGCAGGCAAGCTGGTACGAGAGGTGAATATTTTACCCCCTGATATCAGGGGGTGCATTTTTCCGCCGTATATGCTACAATAACCACGGAGGTGACAGCATGAAACAAAAATATGTCCCAATAGAAAAGCAATCTAAACGCAAGCAAAAAGAATTCCATGCCGCCCAGCGCAAAGACTGGGGCAGCATAAGCCCTGTAACGCGGGTATTTCCAAACAAAAAAGCATATGACAGAAAAAAATCCAAGTACCGGTACAATGGCGAACCGAATTTGGATTTTTTATATTGTATCCGCAAATTTAATCCTGTCCCAAATCCAACTCTGAAAAAGATATCCTTCTATTTCGCGGCCTTCGCCGTGTGACAAAAAATCATTCATAAACTCGCATAAATAGTAAAAAAACATATGGTAACAGTAAAAAGCAAGCCGCTCGGGGCGCAGTATGCAGTCAATACCTGCTTGCTTTAAAGTGTTATTAAACAATTTTACCGCCCAACTGTGGCAGCACATAACCCAAGCGTCACGCTCTATGGGCGCATACATTACCTCATCCCAATCCACTATGTAATTGCGACCGTTTCCTACGATAAAATTCCCTCCCGCATCACCGTGTGTAATGTAAAAATGGGATTTATCACGGCGGCAAACGGAAGAAAGGTACGCCAACCGGGAAGAGCAATGGGACAGTTCCGATTTAAGCTGTTCAAATAATGAAAGAACATGGTTCCCCGGTTTACTTTGCGGCATCGCGTTTAGACGCTTGCATTTGTCATAAAAATCAACAGCCGCCTTGTCCGAAAATTCAAAGACCGGGATTTCAAACCCGCTTTTTGTAAGCTTATATATTTCGCACAGCATTTGATATTCCGGGGTTTTGGTTTCATCCGTTTCTATGTTTTCACCATCAATCCACTCAAATACGCCCAGTACCGCAGAAGACGAAAGCACAGGGGTACTTTCCGGCGCATCAAAAAAAATATTAAGCTTACCGTCACGGGTTTTTATGACATTATTAATAAAACCTATCCCGTTTTCACAAAGATAATCCACCACAGGTAAGCTGTTCCGGAATATTTTTTGGTGACGCTTAAAATAATCCAACTTTGCAAAGTAGAAATTATCAGGCGTTTCAAGCTTCCAGGTTTCTCCGTAATAACCACGTTTTGCGGGCGTAATGTCAATCACATCAATGTGGTATTGCTCACAAATAACATCTTTTAAGCGGTTCATGTATTCACTGTCCCGTTGGATATAATTTCTATACATACTGCACCTTCTTTGTCAAAACATATACCAATTCATTGCCAACTTCCCTAGATTCTGCAAGAGAAAACCCGCCCAAAGCCCCTTCTGCATACGCTTTTTCAAACTGAGCGGCATAATTTTTCCCCATACCCTTCTCCCTGCCCCCAAGGCTTTTTAGCGGATAAGTAATAACCAAAAAACTCGCGTTCTGCAGGCGTGCAAGCTCAAAGCCGCGCCCCGGGGCTTGGGCTTCCAGCACAGGAACCAACTTACACATTAGCGATAAATCTGATTTTACCGCAGGGGTTTCTACAGCCAAGTCTGCGCAGTCGGCGGCGGGCGGCAAGCACAGGTATGCAAAAAAGCGGTTCAAAAGGTCTTTTGTCCGCGTGTCAATGTCATAGGCGTAATACGCTTTCAAATTCTCCATTCCCCAATAGGTTACGGAAAACGGGTTGAAGCCGCAGCCTAAATCTATAATTGTCTCTACCGGGCCTGTATGGGTTGTCACAAACCGGCAAAAATCCTCCATGTAGGGCAGACGTTCTTTTGTGGACGCGTGAAGGGCCATAATGGCGGCGCAAATCTCATTTATGCCTTTACCCGCTTCAAGCTCTTGCAGCAATGCCGCCGCCTTCTTGTGGGCGTTGCCCTGTACATACGCGCCAAACATCTGGTGCAAGCGGGTTTTTACAGCTTTTTCGCGGTTTTTACTGCCTTTGCGGCTTTCTTCTGCGTATATGCGCTGTACCAATGGCGGGTACAGCATGTTGTATTTTGAACTTATCATAGTCCGTCCCTACACCTCATTTTGTAAAAACTCCATTAACATGGTGTAAAACCGCAGGTTATGCATGGTGGCAAGGCGGTGCCCCAAGCTGTCGCCAATGCTTACCAGGTGCCGGATATACGCCCTGGAATAATTTGCGCATGCGTGGCAATCGCACAAACCGGATATTGGGCGGCTGTCCCGCCTGTGTTCGTCGTCTAAAATGTAATGATAACGGTAGAAACTGCCGTTTAGGTTTATGTTTTCGGGCTTTTCAAACTCCTCGTTAAAAACGTACAAGCGGTTATGCCGTGCCTCACGGGTGGGGATTACGCAATCGAAAAGGGTGTACCCTACCCGTACGCAAGCCACGATATTTTCCGGTCTGCCAACGCCCATGGCGTATTTCACCATTCCGTCGGGTACAAGTTCTGCCACATAGGCCAAAATTTCCAGCGTAAGCCGTCCGTCTTCATCCAAGGGCCAGCCGCCAAAGCCAAAGCCTTTGTAACCCATTTGCAAAAGAGCATCGGCGCACTCTTTACGAAGGGCTTTTTCGTTGCCGCCTTGGATAATTCCAAATATCTGCGGGGTGTTTTTTGTCTTGGTTTTGACAGACTTTGTAAAAGTATCCATGCACTTTTTGCCCCAGCGGACTGTCACATCCACAGATTCTGCCTGCCGTTCGTAAGGGTCGTTTGGGTGGGTGCAGTAATCCAACGCCATAAGAATGTCAGACCCATAGGCAAGCTGTGACTGTATGCATTTTTCCGGCGAAAGTACGGTTTTCTTCCCGTCCCGGCGGAAGATTATTTCATTTGGCCGTATTTCCCCAAAAGAAGCGTTTTCGCGAATTAGTGAAAACACCTGAAACCCGCCGGAGTCTGTAATTATTGGCTTATTCCACCCGGCAAATTTATTAAGCCCCCCAAGTGCTTTAATTGTGCTTGCGCCGGGCTTTGTCATTAAATGATACGTGTTCATTACAAGGCCCGGTACCTTACAATTTTCCAGGTCTGTAGAGTCTACAGTACGCACCACGCCTCTTGTGCCATCCGGGAAAAAGGCAGGCAGTTTTACCGTTCCGTGGGGTAGAATCAGTTCTTTCAAAATTAACCTCCCTACGCGCTAAACATTTCCTTCAAATTTAACATAGCCGCGTAAATCTCTTTTTTACTAACATCCCTGTTTATTTCATGCAATTTCGCGCTTGCTTCTTTCAGCGACCTGCAATTATACTTCACCATCACATCCACAAGCTGCGACTCCAAGCCGGGCAATTCTTCGCCCTCCTCTTCCCGGGGCACTTCCGACACATTCACAACGCAAGTGTATTCGCCTTTTTGCGCATATTCATTATCCGCCAGCATTTCAATAACTTCATTCACACCGCCGTGGTACAACCGCTCAAATTTTTTGCTAAGGTCATTACACAGGCAAACCTGCGCCGCAGGGTACTCACCGGCAATTATACGAAGTGTCGCCCATATTCGTTTTGGGGACTCATAAAACACAACCGTACCGGGCAAAACCTCCGCCAGGCTTTTAATAATATCCCCTTTGGCCCGCGGTATAAAACCCACAAAGCTAAACCGTGACCCGTCAAACCCGGAAACAGACAGGGCAGAGACCACCGCACTTGCCCCGCAAACCGCAACCACCGGGAAACCTGCCTTTACAGCCATGCTTACCAGCTTGTGCCCCGGGTCGGATATGCAGGGGGTACCCGCGTCAGAAATAAGAGCAATGCTCTTCCCCTCTTCCAGGACAGACATGAAAAAATCCCCACGTTTTTCCTCGTTAAACTTGTGGCAGGAAAACATGGGGGTTTTTATGTTAAAATGCGAAAGAAGCCCTCTGCTGTGGCGGGTATCTTCTGCGGCAATTATCTCTACTTCGCCCAAAATACGGACAGCCCTTGGGGTCATGTCCTCTAAATTACCTATTGGAGTGGCAACAACATATAAGCACGGTGCGTTGGCATTGTCAGACATTACGGTCAACTCCTGTAAATTCATGAAGTCTTTCAGAAGTTTACTATACTAGATTTCTATAAAAAATTCAAAGTCTTTTCAAATTTAAGGCTCTACCCCTTTCCGCCATTGAAATTATGCTGTATAATATTATTTGTAAAAATGTCAAATAACATGAGGTGAAAAGCAATGGATTATTCTCAATATGGTAAAAAACGAAATACAAGGAAGCTAAACCGGCATACGGCACGTATCCGCAATAAAGCAAGCCTTTTGGTTTTGCGCATAACATTAAGCCTGGTGCTTATTGCAGGCTTTGCTCTGGTTGGCGGCGGTGTAGGTTTGTACTTTGGCATTTTAGCCAACTCACCCAACATTAACATGGATATGGCAAGGTCCGAGTATCACAGCTCATTTATTATTTGCGGACATACAGGCGAAGAGCTGCTGCGCTTACATGCCGGCCATAACCACGAATTTGTTTATATCGACCAAATTCCATACCACGTACGTCACGCCTTTGTGGCAATAGAAGACGAGCGGTTCTTCGAGCATAACGGAATAGATATACGCGGCATAGGCCGTGCCTTAAACACCTTAATTGAATCCGGCGGCAGCCGTACCGAAGGCGCAAGTACCATTACCCAGCAGCTTATCAAAAACATGCTGGACCGTTTCGAATCCAACGTTATTTACAAATTGCAAGAGCAGTACCTGGCCATTTTCTTCGAACGTTATTTAACAGAACAAATGGGCTGCCGTATGGCAGCAAAAGACACTATTTTGGAATCATACCTTAACATCATTAATCTTGGCCGCTCTAACTACGGTGTTCAGGCAGCGGCTCAGTTTTACTATGGCGTAGACGTTTGGGATCTTACAATTGCCCAAGCCGCAACCATAGCCTCTATTACTCAAAACCCTTCCCGCTTCCCGCCGGACACAAGGCCGGACGCTAACTGGGCAAGGACACAGCTTGTACTAAGAAGTATGCATCGCTTAGGTTTTATCACAGATGAAGAGTTTGACGAGGCAATGAGGGAAGTAGAACGCCCCGACGGAACCATGATAGGTGCCGTGTACAGCTCTATTGTCCGTACAGCAGCCGGTGCCACACGCCCGATAATTTCCGAGTTCGACTGCTTTACAAACGCGCTGCTTAATTCTATCCGCAGCGATTTAATGACACAATTTAACTGGAACCGCGAGCAGGCAAACGCGCAAATCTTTGGCGGCGGGGTTCGCATTTATACAACACAGCACCCGGGAATGCAAGCGGCTGTAGACCGAGTTTTCCTCGATGATTCATACTGGCCGGAATCCGACTTTTCCATAGATGTGGAACTTAACTTTACGGTAAAAAACACCTTTACAAATCTACAGGAGCGTATGCGCCCCAAAACCAACGTCTCTACAATGGAAGAAGCAGAAGCATGGGTTGAGGAAACTTTAAACAGCTTCATTACCCCTTATCAAACTTTGGTAGACGATCCGCTTCCATTGTTTACTCCGCAGCCACAAGCAGCGTTTGTACTGCTGGATCACCATACAGGCCATGTTTTGGCTTTACGCGGTGTCCGGGGCGAGCTGGGGGCAAACCGTACTTTAAACCGCGCAACCCAATCAACCCGCCAGCCCGGCAGCCAGCTTAAAACAATTGGTATTTTTGGCCCGGCTTTTGACATGGGCATTATGCACCCGGGCACAATGATTGCAGACCAGCCCTTTACCTATGTCTGCCGCTGGACAGGTAACGAATGGTCACCCGGCAACTGGTGGACCGGTTTCCGCGGGCCTATGACAGTGCGCGCCGCCGTTTACGATTCTGCCAACGTAGTTTCTGCCCGTGCAACCGCAGACACTACAATCCCTCATGTTGGGACGGAAACCATGTTCGATTACCTTAGGAACATGGGCATTACCACATTGGCACCCGGCCACGAAGGCCCTGCCGTAGCCCTTGGGGGCATGCGTTATGGTGTCCGCTTAATAGAACTTGCCGGTGCCTATGGCATGGTTGCCAACGGCGGTATGTTTAACCCGCCTGTACTGTACACATTGGTGCTTGGCCACGACGGCAGAATTTTGCTGGAAAACCCCGATAACCCAACTCGTGTTTTCCGTGATACAGCCGCGTATATGCTGCTTGACACAATGAAAGACACAATGACACGCGGAACAGGACGGGCCCATAACTGGACCAGCGAGCAGCTGCGCAGAAATATTCCAATTGCAGGCAAAACCGGGACAACACAAGCCCGCCGGGACCTTGGTTTTTCCGGCTCTACCCCATACTTTACCGCGTCTATCTGGATGGGCAACGACGATAACGAGGTAATGACCCGCGGGGCTCAAGGGGCTCACTTAAACGCATGGCGCAGTATAATGCAGGAAATCCATGAAGGTTTACCACCACGCCAATTCACACGCCCTGCAGACGGCAGGCTTGTTACCGTTACCGTCTGCGCAGACTCGGGCTTGCTGGCCGGTGAACTTTGCCATCATGATTCCCGCGGCAACCGTGTAAGCACAGGTGTAATTGATTCTCATTTCAGGCCTACCGAACACTGTACAATACATGTACGTTTCAGGTACTGCCTGGTCCACGGCCTTCTTGCAGGGCCTAACTGCCACGAAGACACGATTAGTAACCGGGTTGGCATTAATTTTGGCCCGGAAATTTATGGCGGGTTCCCGCAGGGTGTTATAGACGGGCTGGTTTGCCATAACTGTATCCCTCTTACTCACCTCCCATGGGAAATCCCAAATCAAGATGAAGGGCCTCCGTTAACTTTATGGCCGGAATTAAATTTACCTATTCCGCCAATGCCGGATAATACGCCGCCGTCTTCTAATGTACCTGTTACACCACAACCGGACGACGACATTGTAGAGCCGCTTCCATTCCCGCCAAACCATGGCATTGTAATTCCGGACCTGCCATCCGACTTTTTCACATCAGACCCTACTCCTGACACAGAAGATGATCCACCATATGGATTTTAATCACGTTTCCGTTATGCCCCGGGAAGTTATCGAATGCTTAAACCCGGGGCGTGGCGGCGTATTTGTAGACGGCACATTGGGCGGCGGCGGCCATTCTAAATTAATTCTTGACGCATTGCCCCCAAACGGGCGTTTAATCGGCATAGACCGTGACGAGAACGCTATTGCCGCCGCAACTTCTTTTTTACCGGATAACGCTTTTACAGCGGTGCGTGGTAACTTTCACCATATGCCGGAAATTTTACAAGACCTTAACATTCCTGCGGTAGACGGTATACTTCTGGATTTAGGGGTATCCTCTCATCAATTAGATACGCCGGAACGGGGGTTTTCCTATCGTTTTGACGGCCCGTTGGATATGCGTATGGATAACCGCTCACGCCTAACCGCTTTCGATATAGTAAATACCTACACAGAAAAAAATCTTGCAGATTTATTTTTTTCTTATGGTGAAGAACGTCATTCACGCCGTATTTCCCGTGCAATATGCACCGCTCGCACCAATGCTCCCATAAAAACTACGCTGGAACTTGCAAACATTGTAGAGCAGGCAAGCCCCAAACAAAGATATGGCATGCCACACCCGGCAATGCGTACATTTATGGCCATACGAATTGCCGTAAACGATGAACTTTCTCCCCTTGGCGGTGTTTTGCAAAACATAATTAGCTGCCTTGCCCCTGCTGGGCGAGTTGTTGTAATAACCTTCCACTCGTTGGAAGACAGAATCGTAAAAACTACCTTTCAAAAAGTAGCGTCGCCATGCGAATGCCCAAGAGACATACCATACTGCGTATGCGGTAAAAAAGCCGGGCTTCGTATAATAACAAAAAAGCCATTACTGCCTTCGCAAGAGGAATTAGATATGAACAAACGCGCCCACAGCGCGAAACTAAGAGTAGCTGAAAGGATATGATCTGATGCAAGGCTCAACTGCTCGCAGGCTTCACCAGGACGATGTTCCTGTTCCCAGAAACCACCCTCGCCCACAAAATCGTGCTATGCAAAAAAATAATTCCGGTCAAAAGAAACGCGTATTACGGCCCAAAAAGAAGAAGCCCCACATGTACGATCGCGTACTTAAGGGCTCTAAAAATATGCCCAGCATTTTTAGGCGCGGTAATATATACTTCCTTGTTGAAAACGAAGCAAGCCAGTACCGTATCCCCAGAACCGTAATTTTCACCGTAGCTCTTATATTTTCATGTGCTTTAATAATAACTTTAGCCCAGGCACAAATTATGGGCATGGAGCGGCAAATCAGTCAATCCGAAGGCAGAATACGCGCCCTCTCAAATGAAAACCTAGATTTATCTTCACGGTTAACCGGTCGTTATACCCTAGAGGAAATCGAATATATAGCAACCTCACGGCTAGGCATGATTCCTCCGGACCCGTCTCAAATTATAGAAATTTATGTACCGCCTCATAGCAACGTAATACTTAACAGGGCAGAGCATCTATTACCCAGAGAAAATTATTTTTGGATGGATATCCGCACATTTGTAAGCGGATTATTTAACAGATTTTTTGGAGGGAGTTAATTATGCCCAAAAACCGAAAAAAGAGAGTACCGGTTAAGCAGCAAAGAGACAGGTATGCCAAATTTATAGGTGCGGTTCTAACCTTGGTTTTTATTATACTTTGCTACAGAATTTATCATATACAGGCAGTTGACGGGGATTATCTAAGGCAACGCGCCCTGCGTCAGCAAAGTATAGTGCAGCAACATCGCGTAAACCAAACTATTCCCGCATCACGCGGCGAAATTATGGACAGGCACATGCAGCCAATAGCCTCGACTATTCCTGTGTTCGAAATTTTTATGGACGTAAACCTGATACATGAAGCAGGAGATAGGGTTAGGGAGGCTCATATAGATGCCTTGCATAGGCATTTAGGCATTCCTATTGGCAGCTTAACAGAGCATTTTCGTACAGACAATGAAGGCAACCTGGTAAACCCGCACGGTGCATCCCACCGTATTGTGGCCAGGGACATAGAGCCTGATGTTGCTTCATATTTAACTACTAATTTTACTCACATACATTCTACAAGGATGTCAAAACGCTTTTATCACGATCCATTTTTCGCGCCGCAGGTCATCGGGTTCACCAGAGGTGATACAAGATGGGGCTTAGAAGCTGCTTACAATACAGAACTTGCGGGCTCGCCGGGGCGGCTTTTTGTGGTGCAAGGGGAAACGGAAGAAATCCCTGTGCGTGACGGTTACACCCTTATTACTACTTTAGACAGCGATATTCAGCGGTTGGCACAATCAATTGTAGACCAAACATATACAGAAATGAACGCCTCTTTTGTAGGCAAAATTGTAGTTGACCCACATACCGGTGAGGTTCTTGCAATGGCGCAGGCACCTACATTTTCCCTTGCAGACCCATTTAACCCCAATTATATTACAGACCGTCAACTGCAGCGGGAATGGGATTACCTTTCAGGTGGCGAACAATCTGACCGGATGAACTACTTGTGGCGGAATTTTCACATTTTTCAATCGTACGAACCCGGCTCTATTTTCAAACCTGTAGTTATGGCCGCCGCCATAGAGGAAGGCGTCCTGGAAATGAGCCCGTATCGTCCGTTCCATTGTAATCGTGACAGATTTATCGGAACAGATCTTCTTCGGTGCTGGACAAGCCACGGTGCCTTAACTTTTCGGTCAGCTTTATACCGTTCTTGCAACATAGCCATGTTTGACATAATGAATTTATTAGGACACGATGCAACTACCTTTTACCGCTACAGAGGATACTTTGGTTTTGCCGCACGGACAGGAATAGACTTGCCCGGTGAAGCTTCTGTCTCTTCTCGTGCTGTTATGTATGGGCTGGCCGACTTGGGCAGGGTAGAGCGTGCAACAAGCTCTATTGGACAGGGCTTTAACGCCACCACCATTCAGTCTATTATGGCATATGCGGCTCTTATAAACGGCGGCAATATGCTGCAGCCATTCTTAGTTTCCCACATAATTGACAGCCATGGCAATATAGTGCGCGAAACCCAGCCTACTATAGTGCGCCGGGCTATTTCCCAGGAAACATCCGACTTTATACGCAGAGAAATGCAGCATGTTGTTAGTGCGCCGGGCGGTACAGCCCATTCAGCCCTTATACCGGGACACGCCATAGGCGGAAAAACAGGTACAGGACAGCAAGGCAGACGCGCAGCCGGTATAGACTCCCTGTCTTACGTATCATTCCTGCCTATAGAAAATCCGCAATTTCTGGCTTTAATGGTTGTACACGAAATTTGTACTCACTCATACCATGGCGCAGGCAGAGAGTTGGGTCCAAGAATGCGCCGTTTTTTTGAAGAAATAATTAGCATAAGAGGTATACCGCCATCTGACGGGCCTAATGCCGCTAATTTATGGGAAGGCTTTCTTACACGTGCTGATGTAATGCCGGATTACAGCGGTCAGCGTCTTGTGGATGCCGTGGAAGACTTAAGTAACAGAAGCCAGGGCGGTTATCAAGTTGTAGGAAGCGGCACAATAGTTTCCCATACAATTCCTGCGCCCGGGCGTCCAATGCCGCAAAATTCATTGGTTACATTCCATATGGAGAGTGAAACACGTGTAGACGGACATATGGCTTTTGTGCCGGATTTGGAAGGGCTTACGGTAAACGCGGCAGATTCTTTGCTGCGCGAAATTGGATTACGTCCTTTATGGCTGCACAGCCTAACACCACAAACTACTTCTAATAATAACGGCATACCCAGAACAACCAATCCGGACTCGCGGGACGAAGACGACCCCAGCAGCGACACCGGCCACTCGGCACAGCTTATGGACAGAATTTATCAACAGTTTCCTGCACCGGGTGTAGAATTGGAATGGGGTACGATGGTAATGTTTAGGGCAAGATAATTTTCTATGAAGGTCAAAAGCAAAGGAGTACCAAATTGAGCACAAATAAGGAATACGGCAACGAAAGTATTACCGCGTTAAAAGGCGCGGACAGGGTACGCAAACGCCCCTCTGTAATTTTTGGTTCGGACGGTGTTGACGGCTGCCAGCACGCAATTTTCGAAATTATTTCAAACTCTATAGACGAAGCAAAAGAAGGCTACGGTAAGCAAATAGAGATTATTCGCCATGCAGACTTTTCGATAACGGTAAAAGACCATGGACGCGGCGCGCCTGTGGATTACAACCCTATCGAAAAAAAGTATAACTGGGAGCTTCTTTTTTGCGAACTGTACGCAGGCGGAAAGTATTCCAACAACGATGAGGACAGTAACTACACTTACAGCCTTGGGCTTAACGGCCTTGGCCTGTGTGCAACCCAATACAGTTCCGCGTATATGAACGCCGAAATATTAACGAAAGGCTGGCGGTACAACCTCTACTTTGAAAAGGGCGAAAACGTTGGCGGCTTAAAAAAAGAAGAATACAACGGCAGAAAAACCGGAACCACTATTACCTGGCTGCCGGACCGTGACGTTTTTACAGATATAAACGTGCCACTTGAATGGTACAAAGATATGTTAAAACGCCAAGCCATAGTAAACGAAGGCATAACTTTCATTTTAAAGGATCAAGGAAGCGGCGAGACCTTTAATTTTTATTACGAAAACGGTGTCCGCGATTATATTAAAGAGCTTGCAGACGAAACAGCTTTTACAGAACCGTGTGTCCTTTCACATGAAACACAAGGCCGCGACAGGCCCGATAAGCCGGAATACAAGCTTAAATTTGAAGTTGTCTTCTGCTTTTCTAACGATGTTAACAGGCTTGAATATTATCACAATTCCAGCTACTTGGAATATGGCGGCTCACCGGATAAGGCCGTACGCAATGCATTTGTATATGCAATTGACGCATATCTAAAAGCAGGCAACCACTACAAAAAGGACGAAAAACGGATAACCTTTAACGATATAGAGGAAAGTTTAATCCTTATCATAAATTCGTTTTCAACCGTAGTGTCCTTCGAAAACCAAACTAAAAAGGCGATTATTAATAAATTTATTCAAGATGCCATGACAGATTTCTTAAAAAAACAGCTTGAAGTGTATTTTATCGAACACAAAGCCGATGCCGACAGGTTAACGGCTCAAATACTCGCAAATAAACGCAGCCGCGAATCTGCGGAAAAAACCCGTATTACATTACGGAAAAAGCTTACAGGCAGTATCGACTTAAATAACCGCGTAGAAAAATTTGTAAACTGCCGCACAAAGGACACAAACCGCCGGGAGCTTTACATTGTGGAAGGTGACTCTGCGCTTGGTTCCTGCAAGCTTGGCCGTGACGCCGAGTTTCAGGCAATTATGCCCGTACGCGGCAAAATTTTTAACTGCCTGAAAGCGGACTACGACCGTATTTTACAAAGCGAAATTATCACCGACCTTTTGCGCGTGCTTGGCTGCGGGGTGGAAATTAAGCAAAAGCAGGCTAAAGACATAAGCGATTTTGACATAAACCGCCTAAACTGGAGCCGAATAATAATTTGCACCGACGCGGATTATGACGGTTACCATATCCGCACTTTGATACTAACAATGCTTTACCGCCTAACCCCTACCCTAATTGAGAAGGGCAAGGTTTTTATCGCGGAAAGCCCCTTGTACGAAATAACCATGGGAAAAAAGACATTGTTCGCCTATACGGAAAGGGATAAAGCAGAAATTGTAGCCAAGGCAGAAAAAGCGGGAACGAAAATCCGCCTGCAACGTTCGAAGGGGCTTGGCGAAAACGAGCCGGAGATGATGTGGGAAACCACCATGAACCCTGAAACCCGCCGCCTTATTCAAGTTATACCGGATGACGCAAAGAAAACCGCAGAAATGTTTGAAATGCTGCTTGGCGATAACCTGCGCGGCAGAAAAGAATTTATTGAAGAGTTTGGACATTTGTATATAGATTTATCGGAAACCGGTTAAATAGATTAGTCAATTAAATTCCAAAGGACTGAACATGTTTTGCCTAAAAAAACAGAACCGCCGCAAATAGTAGAAAACCACATAATCGAGCAGCCGATTACCAGTACGCTGGAGCTCAACTACATGCCATACACCATGCACATAATAGTCTCACGCGCCATTCCGGAAATGGATGGCTTTAAACCGGCCCACAGAAAGCTTTTGTACACCATGTACAAAATGGGGCTTCTTTCTGGCGGACGCATTAAATCCGCAGACATTGTTGGGCAAACCATGCGCCTTAACCCCCACGGCGATGGGCCTATATACGAAACAATGGTGCGCCTTACCCGGGGCAATGATGCGCTTCTGCACCCGTTTGTAGATTCTAAAGGCAACTTCGGCAAGCAATATTCACGGGATATGGCCTACGCCGCAAGCCGCTATACAGAAGCGAAACTGGACGACATATGTAAAGAAATTTTCAAGGACATAGATAAAAACGTTGTAGACATGGTGGATAATTACAATTCCACAACTACAGAGCCACTGCTTTTACCCACAACTTTCCCCAACCTGCTGGTTACACCCAATCACGGCATTGCCGTAGGTATGGCAAGTACCGTGTGCAGTTTTAACCTGCGGGAAGTTTGCCAAACCACTATTGCATGGCTTAAAAACCCCAATCACCAGATAAGCAAAACCTTGCTTGCCCCGGATTTTTCTACCGGCGGCGAGCTGATTTTCGTGCCGGAAGATATGGAAAACATTTATGCTACGGGACGCGGGTCATTTAAGCTGCGGGCGCGGTACCGTTTTGACGCCAAAAATAATTGCATAGAAATATACCAAATCCCTTACACTACCACCATCGAAGCAATAATAGACAAAATAGCTAACCTTGTTAAAACCGGCAAAGTACGCGAAATTAATGATGTGCGGGACGAAACTGACTTAAAGGGCCTAAAAATAGCCATAGACATAAAACGAGCCGCCAACCCAGACCAAGTAATGCAGCGGCTGTACACCCTTACCACCTTGCAGGACAGCTTTAGCTGCAACTTCAACTTCCTGGTAAATGGCCGCCCCCGGGTTATGGGAATCGCGGAAATTTTGGAAGAGTGGACAATATTCCGTACGGGCTGTATCAAACGGCAATTAGCCTACGACATCGAAAAAAAGTCGGAAAAGCTGCACCTGTTGGAAGGCTTGGCAAAAATCCTTGTTGACATTGACAAGGCCATAAAAATAATCCGCGAAACTCCAAAGGAATCGGAAGTAATCCCCAACCTGATGAAGGGCTTTGCCATTACTAACCCTCAAGCCGAATTTATTGCAGAAATCAAATTGCGCCACTTAAACCGGGAGTATCTTCTTAACCGTGTAAACGAACGGGACAACTTGGAAAGTGAAATTGCCAACTTAAAAAAAACCTACGGCAGTGACGCACTTATCCGGGATTTAATTGCTGCCCAGCTAAAAGAAATCGCAAAAAAATACGGCGCGGGCCGCCGTACGGAAATTGTCACCCCATCCGAAGCCCCTGCCCTTTCCCAGGAAAGCTTTATCGAGGACTATAATCTAAAATTATTCCTAACCGGGCACAACTACCTGAAAAAAGTTTCACTCGTATCCCTTCGCGCGGCAGACGCCCAGTATTTAAAAGAAGACGACTATGTTCTTCAAGAACTGGAAGCCACAAATAAGGACGAAATTCTGCTATTCTCGGACCAGTTTAATGTGTACAAAACAAAAATTTATGACTTGCCCGACTGTAAAGCCTCATCCCTTGGGGAATACCTTACAAATGTACTGGAAATGCAGCCCGGCGAGCATATAATCCACATTGTAACCGCCAAGGATTATACGGGATACATGTTGTTTGCCTTTGAAAACGGCAAAGTGGCGAAAGTTCAACTATCTGCCTACGCAACAAAAACAAACCGCAGAAAACTGGTTAACGCTTATTCGGAAAGGTCTAAGCTTGTAAGTATGCATTGGATCCCGGAAGATAAAGATTTATACTTGCAGCGCGGCAAAGACAAGGCCATGGTTGTAAATTCGTCCCTTATCCCGGTCAATACCTCTAAAGCGTCCGGCGGCGTTTCCGTATTTACGCTGCGGCAAAGAACCGTGCTTACTGCCATGCGGCCTGTGGACTCGGAAGCGGACGATTTAGATTACTACAGAACAGATAAAATCCCCACAGCGGGGCACTTTTTGCAAAGACAAATGAAGTTAGGAGAGTCATAATATGCAAGATATACGAGCATTACGGGAAAATTTTGACGGCGTAAAGGCCGCTTTACAAAAACGAGGCAAGGATTTTGGGCTGGACAAGTTCCACGAGTTGGACAAACGCCGCAGAGAGTTATTGCAAAAAACCGAAGACATGAAGGCTAAACAAAACGCCGCGTCTAAGCAAATTCCATTGCTTAAAAAGGATGGTAAGGACACCGCACCAATTATGGCAGAAATGAAAGAGCTTGCAGACGCCATAAAAGCCTCCACGCCGGAATTAGCGGCCGTGGAAGCGGAGCTTGACGAATTTTTAACGGGCATCCCCAACACACCCCACGCCTCTGTGCCGGAAGGCAAAAGCGACGCGGACAACGTTGAAATACGCCGATGGGGTACACCGGCTGCTTTTGATTTCAAGCCAAAACCCCACTGGGATTTGGGCGAAGAACTTAACATTTTAGACCCTGCCGCCGCGGCAAAAATAACCGGCGCGCGGTTTATGATGTTCCGCGGCCTTGGCGCAAGGCTGGAGCGGGCGTTAATCAACTTCATGCTGGACCGGCACAGCAGCCACGGCTACGAAGAAGTTTTCCCGCCATTTATCGCCCATAAGCGCAGTTTGATAGGCACGGGGCAGCTCCCCAAATTTGAAGAAGACATGTTCCATTTGACAGATACAGATTACTACTTGATTTCCACCGCGGAAGTGCCCGTAACCAATATCCACCGGGAAGAAATTTTGGACGGCGCGCGCTTGCCCATAAAATACTGCGCATATTCCGCCAGCTTCCGTAAGGAAGCCGGTTCCGCAGGGCGTGACACCCGGGGGCTAATCCGTTTGCATCAGTTCGACAAAGTGGAAATTGTAAAATTCGCCCACCCGGATAATTCTTACGAAGAGCTGGAGAGCCTTACCGCAGACGCGGAGGATATTTTACAAAAATTAGGCCTGCCGTACCGGGTTTCCACTCTTTGTACCGGTGACTTGGGCTTTTCCAGTGCTAAAACATACGACTTGGAAGTTTGGATGCCAAGTTATGAAAAATACGTAGAAATTTCAAGCTGCAGCAACTTTGAGGCCTTCCAGGCCCGCCGGGCGGGCATCCGCTTTAAAGAAGACGGCGGTAAACCTGCCTTTGTCCACACCCTAAACGGAAGCGGCCTGGCCGTTGGGCGTACCGCCGCCGCAATTATGGAGAATTTCCAACAAGCGGACGGCAGCATAAAAATTCCGGAAGTACTTGTGCCCTACATGGGTGGGGTAAAAGAGATTAAAGCGTAAACAAAGGGCTGTCTTGTAAGCTTCGAAAACGAGACAGCCCTTGCATATAGAAAGGCATAGACATGAAAACAATATTTGGCATTATACTTAAAGGCACCGGAACAAGGTTGGCCCTTTTGTTCTACATAGTGTTAGCGGTTGGGACTGGTTTTTTAGTGCTGTACGCTAACAGCCAGCTTATGCAGGTGCTTAACGATTATCTTTTGGCGCAAAATTTTGACGGTTTTGCCTTTAGGCTGTTTATTACAGTAGGGGCATTTACCCTTGTGTTTGGGCTGAATATGCTTATTTCGTACCTGCAATTCGATTTCCAATACAACGTACTTTTGCGGCTGGCGAGGCATTACATCGCGCGGTTGCTACGGGCAAAAAGCAGCTATTTTACAAACCGTTCAAGTGCAGAACTTTATACAAAACTGTTTCAGTCTTCCGAGGGTGTTTGCTTTTTAGTGGGCAGTGTATTGAGCATTGTGTCCTACGTTACGGTTTTTGTTTTTTATGGAATCATAATATTTCGCCTGAATATGCTCGCAGGTATTTTTACCGTTGTGGCCATTCCAATCTATTTTGTATTAACAAAGAAGGTAGGCGACCAGCTTGGGGATTTGGCACATGAAAGGCTGGAGTGTGACAGCAATCTGGCCACAGTAACCCAGGAGGCCTTCGAAAATGTGAGCAATATAAAGGCTAAAGGGGCATACTCATTCTTTGTGGCGCGTTCCGTTGCAATATTGCGTAAGATTAAACGCGTTACAACACGGGAAGAGGTATTCAGCTATTATTTTACGGGTATAACTACCCTGCTCCGTATTATCGCGCCGCTCATCATTATCTTGGCGGCTATGCGCTTTTCTTCCGACTTTGCAGGGGACGCGGGCAGCATTATGGTACTGTATATCAATATTCCCCTATTCCTTAGCAGTTTTGCGGAAATACACTTTCAACTTATCGAATATAAAGCGTGCAGGCCCTTTTTGTCCAAAATGCGGGAGTTTAACGATGTGGAACTGGAGGATGAAAACGGCCTGGAGATAACAGCCTTTGAAAGCCTTCGTACGGAAGGGGTAAAGGTGGAATTCCCCGGCGGCCGTGTTGTTACCGTACCGGATTTTGAAGTAAAAAATGGCGAAAAAGTGATGTTCTTTGGGGAAAGCGGTATCGGTAAGTCAACCATTTTTAACGTAATTATGGGGCTTAACCGTGAATACGAAGGCAATGTACTGGTTAACGGCGTAAACATAAGGGAAATAAGCCTTGCTTCTTTGCGGAAAATTTTTGGAATAACCTTTCAAAATACAAACGCTCTAACCCTTGACCTGCGCAGCAATATTCTGCTTGGCGCAGATAAAACCGATGACGAGCTGCAGCGGCTTGTAGAGTTAGCCGCGCTGGAGAGCCAGCATGATGCGAAAGCTGATGCCGTTCTTAATAATAAAGTACTAAGCGGCGGCGAAAAATCTCGCGTAGGGGTTGCTCAAATGCTTGTGCCCCAGCCACAAATTATGCTGATTGACGAAGCATTTTCCAGCATGGATGAAGAACTTGAGTCCAAAATACTCAATAATTTATTCCGTGAATATCCAACCCGCACCGTAATTTGCATAAGCCACAGAAATTCCAGCAGACCTTTTTTTGACAGGGTGGTGGATTTTAATTGTTAATATTCTGCAAAAAATGAGAAGATTGCAAAAGATTCTGTTTTCCACATGCCATAAAATGTATGTAGAATCTAAAACGAGGTGGAAAACATGAATTCAATGGAGAGAGTTGTAGCAACAATAACGCGCCAGGGCGCGGACAGAACCCCCGTGTACCCAATTTTGGCCGGTGTAACAAGAAAGCTGGTGGGTGCCACTTATGAAGAATGGTGTACAAACGCCGACATTTGCGTCGGCGCGTTTTACAAAAGCGTTAAGGAATTTGACCTGGACTGTGTGGTAACGCTGATAGACCTGTCTATCGAGTGCGACGCCTGGGGGCAGAGCATTGTTTTCTATGAAAATGACGCCCCCCACCCGGATTATGATAATCCGGTAATCAAGGACATTGACGATTACGCAAAAATCAAAAAAGTAGACTATAAAACGTCCAAGCGCATGATGATGCACATTGACGTTTGCAGGCAGCTTGTGGAAAAGGCAAACGGCGAGTTCCCTGTTGTAGGGTTTGTTTTTGGGCCGCTGGGTGTGCTGTCTATGCTGCGTAACCAACAGGATATGTACATGGATATTTATGACGACCCGGATGCGGTAAAAGCCGCCGCCCGTGAAATTAACGAGACGTTGAAAGATTACGTAAACGCCCTAATCGACACCGGCGTTAACGCCATTATGCTGGACACCCTTTTCGCCTCCGGCTCTATTATGTCCAAAGACATGTGGCGGGAAATGGAAGGCGGCCTTGCCAAAGAACTTGCGGACATCTGCCACCAACGCGGCTGCCTGGTTATGATTCACAACTGCGGCGAAAAAATTTACTTCGACGCGCAAATAGAGTCTATGAACCCATGCGCCATTTCGTTTTTGCATGTGCCCGACGACTGTAAAGATTTTGCGGAATGCAAAGAAAAATACGGCAGCAAAATAACCCTAATCGGTTGCGTGCCGCCGCCAATGGCTGTGCTTAACACAGACGAAGAGTGGGTTGCCGCCTGCAAAGAACAAATTGACACATTTGGCAAAGGTGAGGGCTACATGCTGGCAACCGGCTGCGAGTACCCCTCCGGCTCGGATTTTACAAAGGCTAAATTGATGGTGGATGTGGCAAAGACGTACACACCGCATAAATAAATTTCTACCCCCTGATATCACATTGGCGATGTGATATCAGGGGGTAAGGCATTTTTATGCATCTTCATAATAAAACTGCTGATTTATCCGGCAGTAAATTATTGACATTGCACATACTTTGTCATATAGTTTGATAAAGGAGTTGATGTTTTATGAAAACCGCAAACTATAACATCCGTCTTGACCCGGCAGTAAAAGCCAAAGCAGAGGAAACATTTGCCCAATTTGGTCTGAACTTAAGCGAAGCCATTAATGTATTTTTACACATGTCAATCAAAACCTGTGGCTTTCCTTTTGAAATTCGTGAACCCAGATTAAATGCAGAAACACTGTCTGCTATACAAGAAACCGAACAAATTTTAGATGAATACAGCAATGGCACTCGTATGCAGAGGTCATTCTCTAATGCTCGTGATATGTTCGCGGCTATGGACGCGGAAGACGAAGCGGAGGAAGAATATGCATAAATTCAGGGCGGATTATACAACACAATTCAGACGCAACCGACGATTGTTGATAAAACGCGGATACGATATGACAAAACTTGAAGCCACTATTGAATTGTTATTGATGAAAGAACAATTCTAAATGGATATCTTTCTGATTTAGAAATGGCAGAAAAATGGAATGTACCGCTGGAATTTGTTTCTACGATACATATTATTTATGAGCAGACACGATACAGCGATGTACAGATGCTGAAAGCGTTGACATTTGAAGAGTATGGACATACAGATTGTTAAAGGAAAGGACAATACTTATGAATAAAAAAGCTTGGTATCTGCAATCATGGTTTTTATGTATTATATTCATGTTTTCGATTCTCGTAATACCATTTATCATAGGCGCAGTTCTTCTAATATTATCTTTGGTAAGAGATAAGGAAATAAGGAAGAGCATTGAAGCGCAAATGTTAGAAATAGGTGCAATGGACGTTGTAAAAAAGCAAGAGTATATTTCTAGCCTTGCAAAAGAGGTTGAAATCCTTGAATACAAACAAAAGAAAGCGCAACAGGAAATTGCCGCTGCGCAAAAAGAAATTATTGTGTTAGAAGAGCAGATGTTATTGCAGTCCTTTGGCTTGTACAAGCCGCAGTATGATTTTGTGTCCTCCGACCACTACAAGGCAGAATTGAACAAAATTAGGACGAAACAAAAGGACTTGATAAAAAACAATACTGCTGCTACCGGCAATATGGGTTGGACGGTTAACGGTAGCAAGTCGCAAGGAAACAAAATGGTTAAAGATATGCAAAAATTGTTGTTGCGTGCCTTTAATAGTGAGTGTGACGAGATAGTTTCCAGGGTTAAATACAATAATTTTGATACATCTTTAAAACGTATAACATCATCTTATGAAGCCATTTCCAAGCTGGGAAAAATAATGAGCATTGCCATTACACAGCCATACTATAATGCCAAAATTGATGAATTGCGACTTGCTCTTGAATACCAACAAAAGAAGCAGCAAGAAAAGGAAGAACAGAAGGAATTGCGCGCTCAAATGCGAGAAGATGCTAAAGTGCAGAAAGAAATTGAGGAACAGCGCAAGAAGTTAGACAAAGAACAAACCCATTATCAAAGTGCATTAACAAAAATCCACACGCAACTTGAAAAAGCAACCGGCAGCGAGCGCGAGGAACTACTAGCAAAACAATCGGAAATTGAGCGCAATCTTGCCGATATAGACAAGGCCTTAATTGATGTGGACTATCGACAGGCAAATCAAAAAGCCGGATATGTTTATATAGTTTCTAATATTGGCGCGTTTGGAGAAGATGTATATAAAATTGGGATGACACGCAGACTCGACCCGGAAGACAGGGTTGATGAACTTGGCAGTGCATCTGTACCATTTAATTTTGATACACATGCTATGATATTTTCTGACGATGCACCCAAACTAGAAGCAGAGTTACACAAGGCATTTGAAGACAGAAAGCTTAATTGGGTGAACACGCGCAGGGAGTTTTTCCGCGTCTCACTTGACGAAATTAAAGAAATCATTAATAAATATCATGATAAAACAGCCGAGTTTACAGATGTGGCAATTGCAGAGCAATATCGGATTTCAGAAAAGATGCGTCAAAGTGCATAGACCATAGAAAAGAAAGTAAATATAAACACTGTAAGCCCGAAAATACGCCGGGATGGTGGATGTGGCAAAGACGTATACGCCGCATAAGTAAATTTCTACCCCCTGATATCATATTGGCAATGTGATATCAGGGGGTAAGATTTTCATTTACGCCCAAACTCCAACATCCTGTTTTGTCTGCTTGGCAGACTCCAGCTGGCTACGTAACTGTACAAACTTTTCGTTAGATGCAAATTCCGCAAAATCCTGTTTAATCTCCATCAATAGGCCATTACATGCCAAATTAGGCGAATTGTTGCCCATACCGGCTCTCTCCGGCATACCATCCATAAATTTTATAGACCGGGTTTTATATGATGGGTTTTCGTCAAACCGTATTGCATGGTACACAGCCCTGCTTAAATTTTCCCACATTTCGTCTTGCATGTTTAGCACACTGCAATATTTAGCCACAGCAGAATAGCTGGAAGCGCAAAGCGTATCTGCATAATTTGGGGTATCGTTAGTAAACGCAGACAAAAACTGCGCGTGCAATTTTTGCGCTTCAAGAGCCATTTCATGGTTCCCTTCATCTGCAAACCAAACCGCGAGCCTGCCTGCTATACCCCAAAAATTAAATGCCATGCCCCATAATTGCGACTGTAGCACTATTTTTGCATCTTGTTTTTCGCCCAATTTATATTTTATACGGGCTATATCCGCATCAAAAGCCTTGCTCGCATTTATCTCCAGCATAAGGTCCAGGGCCTTCTTAGTGTCACCCATGGAATCGTATGTCTGGCTAATGGAAACCTTCATCCAAAGTTTATTATCTTCATTTTCGGCACATTTCAAGGCCCTTTCATAATACATAATGGCATCTTTAAAGTCTTGCTCCTTCATTTCACTTTCCCAAGCCCTCATTCTCAACATACTCCCCATTGAACGTAAAAGGTTAAAATCGTTGGGGTACTTGTTTAACGCGTCATTGATTATTGGGATGGCTGTTTTGTAATCGCCATTGATATCTGCCTCAAAAATATTTTTGTAAATATTTTCACGTATTTCATTGCAGCCCGTAACCTTGTACCCCAGCAACGCATCAATAGACACTCCAAAAAAGTCGGCAATAGACGGCAGCAGAGTAATGTCAGGGTAAGATTGCTTCGTCTCCCATTTACTTACCGCCGCAACCGAAACGCCTACATAATTGGCAAGCTGCTCTTGTGTTTTGCTTTGTTCTTTGCGAAATTCCGTAATTTTATTTCCAATGCATAGGTTCATGGTAACCCTCCTGTGATTTTAATGCCGGCAAATAAAACTATAACATAATCTGCAAATGCCACAATGGAGACGCATTTAATTTAAGTTGAATTTGTTTTCAACCGGAGGTTAATGCATGTCAGTGAGACATTCTTCTTTTTTTCTGCTAAAATAAGATTGATAAGGTTGCAACCACCTGTAATATTTCCCCCAAAAAATGGTTTACATATAGGAAGGGACATTAGGCATATGCTACTTCTCCTCACTTTCGCGTCCGAAAGCGACAAATTCAAATTTGAATATATTTACGAAAAATATAAGCGGCTTCTGTGGGCAAAGGCTTTTGACATAATAAAAGACCATGCCCTGGCAGAAGACGCTGTTAGTGAAGCCTTTTTGCGGGCGTACAAGCATTTTCACAAAATTGGCGACCCGGATTCGCCCCAGTCTGTATCGTACCTTGTAACCATTGTCAAAAATATAGCCATAAATTCGTATCACCGGGAAAAGCGCGTAACCCCAATAGATGTGGCAAAACACGACGAGGCGGACGACTTTAACCTGGAAGAGATGATAACTTCCCAAGACGATACCGCCACGGCAATGGCGTTGGTAGACCGTCTTAAGGAAGAGCAAAAGGCCGTCTTTCTGCTAAAGTACGCCCACGATTTGTCCCATAGGGAAATTGCTACGGCACTGGGCATAACGGAAAACAACGTAACCGTGCGGCTGCACAGGGCAAAAACCAAGTTACTACAATGGGCAAAGGAGGTGCGGGAATGAAAAGCGAAAACGTAAAAAACGAAAAATTTCTACAAGATTTGGCGAAGCAATATGTAAAAAAAGCCGGTGAAATTTACAAACAAGATAATGATGCCATTATTCCCGCGCCCACCCCGGGCCTGGACGGCAAGATGCGGGCCGCCCGGCACAGGCAAAAGTGGCAATCCCACAGGCGCGCGTTTATGAGCGTTGCCGCGTCCATAGTGGTACTGGTTATTGCGGGCATTGCGTTCCTGCCACAGTTTTTAACAAATTTCGGTACCGACGGCACGGCAAACTTTGCTACGGAAAGTGTAATGCCTGGCGCAGAAGCCCCCGCTGCTCTTCCGGCACCCCAAGCCGCAGCACCGCCGGTGGTGGCAGAAGCAGCACCAATGGAAGACGGTATGGATGACCCGGCTGCTGACGCCGCCGTTGATGGCTCATGGAACCTGGCGGTTGATGTTGCCGTTGACGACTCATTTGGCCTGGGAATTGCAGAGGAAGAACGGGAATTTAGCAGATGGGAGGCGGCTGTACCGGTAGAACCACCTGCTGTCAATCAAAGACGTGCTCTGGCCCAAATTTCCTTGCCCCCACCACCCGGCTGGCAAATTATTTATACAGATTTTGACGGGGATATGGTTATTTTTCACCTGGAAGGCAATGCCCAAAACCTTGTAATTGTAACCGCCATCATACCCCCGGCAGAAAATGACTTTTCCGAATTTTTCCCTGTGCTTATAAACGAAACATGGGCATATATGCGCATAGAAAGTACCCACAGCGTATTGATTTACCAATTGGATGGCATACAATTTTCCCTAACCACAACCTACGATTATAATGATTTAATCACCCTGGCGCACAATTGGGTTTAAGCGCGCAGAAAAAAATGTAACCAAACTGTAATATTTCTTCTTGACGCTGGTTTAAATGGGTAAGAGACTCACATGAAACCAGAAAGGATGATCTTTATGACAAGGACAAAACTATCCATATGCGCGCTTTTCGCTGTAATTCTACTGATACTTTCCGCCTGCGGAAGTGGCCAGCGCGTATCTAACGACTACGTACCTTTAGCCAACGATGCTGCAGTTCTTACTCCGCCCCCTATGTCGGAAATGGAAGCAGCACCCGGGGATGTGGCAGACGATTTTGCATTATATGGCTTGCCAAATCTTAGAGCCGGACAAGAGGAAGAGTTTCGCGCCGGGGGTAATTATAACCTGGAAACCCATCTGCCAATAACAGAAAACCAGTGGGCAAGCCCTGAAGTTGAAGCCGCCATTTCGTTCACATTGCAAATAGACACGGCGTCTTACCGCAACGTTGCCCGCATGATAAACAACGGCCTGCGGCCAAACCCGGACGCCGTCCGCATTGCGGAAATGATAAACTACTTCAACTTTGACATCGTAACCCCACTTATCGAAGGCACACCTTTCTCCATTTACACAGAAATTGGCCCGTCACCGTTTAACGAAGATAAGTACCTGGCATTTGTCCGCGTCCGTGCCAAAGATATCTGCCGTACAGACCTGCCCGCAAGCAATCTTACATTTCTTATAGACACGTCTGGCTCTATGGCCCCGGCCAACAGGCTTCCTCTTGTGCAGCAATCTCTTGGGCTGCTGGTGCCGGAACTGGACGAAAATGACACAGTATCTGTGGTAACATACGCCGGTTGTGCCCGCGTTCTGCTGGACAGCGTCCCCGGCAACCAACACGAATATATTATGAACGCCATAAACAGCCTTGTAGCCCGGGGCAGCACTGCCGGTGGACCCGGCATAAGCATGGCCTACCAACTTGCCACGCAAAATTTTTGCCCTAACATGAACAACCGTATTATCCTGGCCACAGACGGCGACTTTAACGTAGGAGTTTCCACCGTAAGCGAGTTGTACGAAATGATGGCGGAATACCGCCGCCGTGGCATTCACATGACAATCCTTGGCTTTGGCATGGGCAATTTCCGCGACGATATGCTGGAAACTATCGCCAGGAACGGCAATGCCAACTACCACTACCTGGACACAATCCAGGCGGCGTACAAAGTCTTTGTGGAAGAGCTAATTTCCAACATGTTTGTAATAGCCGAAGACGTGCGCGCCCAAGTAGAGTTTAACCCGCTGCTGGTAGAAAGTTACCGCCTGATTGGTTACGAAAACCGCCGCATAGATAATCTTGATTTTGATAATGACTTCCGCGACGCCGGGGAAATTGGCGTAGGTTCGGAAATCGCGCTGATGTTTGAGCTGACTATATTTGAAGAAGCGTTGTACGCAAACTCCAATGCCAATTTATTCGAAGTCCGTGTCCGGTACCACGAGCCCGGCGACTATACCAGCCGGCTAATAACCCTGCCTGTTACCGGTGAGCGGATTCTTGCGCAAAATTCTTCCGACTTTACATTCGCGGCGGCAGTGGCGGCCTTTGGGCATCTTTTGCGGGATTCCGAACATGTTGGAAACGCGACATATTCGCAAGTGCTGGAAATGGCAACAAGCAGCCTTGGCCAAGACCGTGGCGGCCACCGCAGGGGCTTTGTGGACCTTGTGAGGCGGCATATGGCAACTATTGGTTACTTACCTGTAATTACGCCTGTTTCATTAGATTACTCAAACCGGGCCATAATTGCCTTTTCCCAAGCACTTTTCCGTCAAGTATTGGCAACCGGGGACGAAAACGCCGTTATTTCACCGCTGTCTGCGTACTACGCACTGGCAATGGTTGCACAAGGGGCCGGTGGACAAACATTCAGTGAATTTTACCATTTGCTTAGTTACCAGCCCAATAACTTACCTCCCGCGCTGTCTTATCTTGCCAACATCCTTACAAACACAAGGCGCGGTACGCAACTAAGCATTGCCGGTTCCGTTTGGCTGCACGATTCATATACCGTCAACCCGCAGTTTAACGACATAATGACTACCTACTTTGGCGCACCTGCGGAAGTACGGGATTTTCTAAACCCGGCCACTATAGACGAAATTAACGCCTGGGTGTACGAAAATACGGAAGGGTTAATTGACACAATAGTCGAAGAATTTTGTGAAGATGACGTTATGCTGCTAATTAACGCACTTTATTTTAAAGCGCAATGGGCAAATACATGGGGCCCAATGATGCCGTACCCAAGTACGTTTTACACAGAATCCGACCAAAGCATAAATATGAGTTTTATTTCAACAAGTTCCCGTGGATATCGTTTCCCTACCGCTGTAACATCAAACTACCAAGCCGCCATGCTAACCTACGAGTGCGGAGAATTCGGCTTTTTTATGGTACGCCCCACAGATGGCACACAGGTGCGGAATTTTGCCGTTACCCACGATTTTGCAAACACATTCGCGAATTTGCAAAGCACAGACTCCGTTATTATCCATATGCCCGGCCTTGACATGGAATACGAAATTACTATGAACGAGGTATTGTACAGCTTGGGGCTGCGCGATGCTTTTACAATTCCTTACGCAAATTTTTCCGGGCTTATTAACGAGGATTATCAGCTGTGTATCTCCGAAGTGTTGCAAAAAGTCCGTATAATTGTAGACCAGTTTGGCACAGAGGCCGCCGCGGTTACCGCAGTAAGGCTAGAGTTAGACAGTGCTGTTTATCCGCCTCCTATCGTATTAAACTTCAACTCGCCATTCATCTACGTAATCTACCACCTGCAAACAGGCATTCCCCTATTTATGGGCGTTGTAGACAACCCCGGCTAAGATGGTGTAAAATAAGCCAAACGCAGCCAAAGGAGGCACAACATGCCACCCAGAAACTACCACGACCAAACCAACGCCCAGAACATATTAAAGCTCCGGGGAATGTTGAAAGAATTCCCGCTTTTTACACGGGATTATTTTATGATCCTTGGCGACAATACATCCACCCGTACCCGCCTGGGCTACGCCTACGATTTAAAAATATTCTTCGGCTATTTATCGGAAGAAATTTTTGACGGCACCCCCATTAAAGAAATGACTGTTTCCCACATGGGGCAAATAGAATCCGAGCATATTCAGGGGTTCATGGAGTATCTTTCTTACTATATTCCCGTTGGTGAAATGGATTTGTTCCACCAAAACGAGGCAAAGGGCAAATCCCGCAAGCTGGCGGCAGTGCGGGGTTTGTTTAAGCATCTGTATATGAATAAAAAAATCCCTGCCAACCCGGCAGAACTTGTAGAGTTTCCAACAGTTCACCAGAAAACCATCACCACCCTGGAAGTTGACGAAATTGCCAAACTTTTGGACGAGGTTGACAGCGGCGAAAATTTAACGCCCCGGCAAAAAAAATTCCATGACCTTACAAAGCTTAGGGACGCGGCAATAATCACCCTTTTACTTGGTACGGGAATACGCGTGTCCGAATGTGTGGGCCTGGATTTAACAGATATAGATTTTGAAATCAACGGCCTTCGCGTAGTGCGTAAAGGCGGTGACGAAATGGTGCTGTACTTTGGCGATGAAGTGGAGGCTGCCTTAAAAGCCTACCTTGATGTGCGCAAAGATGCCCCTACCCAAGAAGGTCACGAGAACGCTTTATTCCTGTCTTTACAGAATCGGCGAATAACCGATCGGGCAATACAAAATTTGGTAAAAAAATACGCCTCCATTACGACGAAGCTAAAAAACATCTCTCCGCACAAATTACGCAGCACATTCGGCACCCAGCTTTATGCCGAAACAGGTGATATTTACTTGGTTGCCAACGTTTTAGGGCATTCCGATGTTAACACCACACGTAAGCATTACGCAAAAATGGACGATACGTATCGCAGACGCGCTGCCAACACTGTACGCTTGCGCGATTGACCAAGCTGTGGTATTATTTTCAAGGTGTTAATGAAGGGAGTGTCTCATTTGAACTTTACAGAGGTAAAACGCGGGTACGACCCGGACGAAGTTGACAGCTATATCGCTTCACTTGACAATGTCATAAAAAGTTACAAAGAGAAAGACAATGCTATAAAAAATGCTATAATAAGTGCGCAACTTGCGGCGGACAACATGATTAAGAATGCAAAGTTGCAAGCAGACGAATATAAGATTCAAATTGTGCGCGAACTTGAAAATATGCGTACAGAAATTGAGCGCGAGCGGGCCAAGATACAAGAGTTCCATGAGGTGTATGCAGGCCTTGTACGCAAATACTTAATTAAGCTAGACGAGCAAGACGTGTCAAAAGTACATGCCAGCTTAAACGAAATAGACAGGCTGATAGATTTATTAATGGAAGTAGATCTTATGCCAAACTAACACTTGCATTTATAAGACAGTGCGGATTTTTCGCGCTGTCTTATTTTTTTTGCCTCAATAGAAATTGCTCTGTATGAAACGTGCGCGCAAGCGCGCTCTATATTGCAACCAACCAAAATTTTTGCTGTCTATACAAGTGAAGAACAAAAAACATAACCACAGGAGGTAACACATGTATCAATTAATTTCAGACGGCGGCTGCGATTTTTCAAAGGAAGAGGCAAAAAAATACAATGTAGATATTGTTCCGTTTTACGTAACATTCGACGAGGTAAATTATTTGAAAGAAGGCGTAGATATAACAATAGCGGAATATTTCAAACGCCTGAAAGAAAACAAAAATCTTTTCCCCAAAACAGCCCAACCCAGCCCACAAGACTATATCGACATATACACCCCTCATCTTGAGGCCGGAAAAGACATAATTTCTTTAACCATATCCTCTAAACTTAGCGGCAGTTACAACAGCGCGACACTTGCGGCCAATACATTGAAGGACGACTTTCCCAACAGGTCAATTATTGTAATCGACTCGTTAAACGGTGCCGTCGGCCAGGGCCTTATTGTAAAAGAAATGGCAAAAATGCGGGACAATGGCTATTCCATAACCGAAACTGCCCGTATTACTCGTGAAGTAATAAAAACCGTAAAAATTTATTTTACGCTGGACAGTTTGGAATATCTAAAGCGCGGAGGCAGAGTTGGTCCCACAACAGCCCTTGTAGGCGGTATTTTGGGCCTGCGCCCGGTACTGCACCTTGTAGACGGGGCGGTAGAGCAGCTTGACAGTGTGCGCGGTAAAAAGAAAGTGCTGCAGTTAATTGAAGAAGGCCTGGTAGATGCCCTAAAAAATGAAACAGAAAATATTAACATCAGTGTCGGCCACATTTTAAGCCATGAAGATGCTGCAAAAATAAAAGACAACTTAGAAGTGTCCCTTGACACAAAAATAACCAACCCCGTAACGGAAGTTGGCGTAACAATAGGCACACACGCAGGCCCGGGGGCCTTGGCAATTGCCTACTGCAGAAAATACGAAAGTATTGTAACCGCAGCATACAGTGTAGCATAGGAAAAGGAGCATCATAATTATGAACACATGGTTTTGGATAGCGCAAATATTAGGCGTAATCACAATTTGTTTCGAATTTGCTTCCTATCAAATAAAAGACAAGTCGAAATATTTTCTTACGACGGGTATAGGCAGTTTTTTTTGGATGGCAATGTTTGTATCCATAGGAATTGCAACGGGAATGGACACACAACTGTCCCTGGTTGTTGCCGCAACCTACAGCACCGTCCGGAACTTAATTTTTTGGAGAATTTTTGCCAAAAACACACCCCAAAGCAAAGAGTTTGGGCTCAATTTCCTGCTTGTGATGATAGGCGTTGCCCTTGTGGCAGGGGTTCTGTCAATTGTAAACGCGCCTGCGGAAGTCAGATGGCTGCACACCCTTGGCATGATTGCCGCTTTAAGCTTTGTAATTGGCCAATACTTGCCGGGTGTCCACTATGTTCGTATAACTGTTACACTTTACGCGCTGATAGTCATTCTTACACAAACACCGTTGAATATACTATACGGTGATTTCCGCTGGAACATTATGGGTATAGCAATTGAGCTTGCTAAAATTTCGTCTGTGGCTATTTTTTACATGCGCTTCGCAAAAGACCCCAAGAAACCGCAGCTGCAATTTGCAAAACCATAGTGCTACACCACCATTGCAAGTTCAAAAGTGGGCAAAACAACTGCCAGCATTACCAATGCAATTAATACCCCCATTATAATTGTTATAATCGGCTCTATTAATTTATTTGCACGAATAACGCTGTGTTTATAGTCCTCTGCAAGGCATTCCAAACATCGTTCTACTGACCGGGCCAAATCCCCTGTTTTTTCGCCTACGCGAGACAAGTCACACAGCAGTGGGTCGGTGTAATGGATGGCTTCTAAAGATTCGGAAAAGCCGTGGCCCTCGGATAATTTTATGGATAATGTCAGCAAATCTTTTTTCACAAGTATATTCTCTGTAATACCCATACTCAAAAATACAGCTTCTGACAGCCTTATGCCAGAGCCAAGCAGCAGTGACAAAGCTTGAACCAAGTGCAAGTTTATGGCTTGCCGCAAAAGCGGGATTTTAAGCTCTGCACGGGCCAGTATACTTTTGCCGCGGCTGCTTCCGGCAAAAACAGCGGCAGCTATGGTAATTGCCGCAACACCGCCCGCCAACCAATATATATTTTCCGTAAAAAAAGAAGACGCATTCAGTAAAATTGCGGTTATTACCGGCAATTCTGCATTAGACATTTCAAACATGTGGGCATAGCCCGGTAAAACCGTCACCATTGCCAATACAATAACGCCAAACATCAACATAAGCACTGCAATTGGGTAAATTAACGCACCAATTATTTCCCGGCGCGTTCTTGCCTGCAATTCGTAATAATCCGCAAGTTTTTCACAAACCTTGGCAAGCTGTGCGGTTTTTTCGCCAATAGCAATAAACCCCACCATAAACTCCGGAAAAATGTCTTCCATTTTTAGCGCATCAGAAAAACTGTCGCCCTTCATAACGCGGATATGTATCTGCGGCAATGCGGCACTAATTAACCCACCCAGGGACTTGCCCTGCACTATTGGTAAAGCTGCCTTTATTTGCAGCCCGGATGCCAACAAATAAGCCATTTTACGGCAGAACAAAGCTAAATCCTTAACGGGAACCCTTCTTTTCTTACGAAAAATAATATCTGAGATGTTCATCTGCCAAAGTGATACCTTGCCGGGAGATTGATTTACGGGCTTTTGTATGGGTTTTATGGGCATTTCGGTCAACTCTTTCGTTATTGGATGCACTCCATTTATATATTACAAAAATTCCGGTAATTGCGCAATGATTATCGGGATAGTCTTATCACACCCCCTGATATCGCATTCGCCAATGTTATATCAGGGGGTAAAACCCAAACATCCAACAAATAAGGGTGAAAACCTTAGAATTTGTCTTGACAGGCTAATCTTCAATTGAGTATAATACGGTGCAGTGTGAATTTTAGGAGGAAGTATAATGATTGAACCCAAAAGAAGGACGTCTAAAGCCCGTCGTGATAAAAGACGTAGACAAACATGGAAAATTGCCATGCCAACTATCTCTAATTGCGAAAAATGTAACGCACCTGTACAATCACATCGTGCGTGTAAAGCTTGTGGCACATACAAAAGACGTGAAGTTCTACAAATTGCAGAATAATTAGATACGGACTAACGATTATTAAAGCCACGAAAAATGTGGCTTCCGGTGTCGGAGTCCGTATTTCATTTATAAGGGGTGCTTTATGAGCAAACTAACTATTGTTGTAGACGTTATGGGAAGTGACCTTGGCCCCTCTGCCGTAGTTGAAGGGGCAGTGCAAGCCGCGGCGGAATATCCGGATGTAAACTTGGTACTTGTAGGCGACGAAAGTATTATCCGCGCCGAACTTGGCAGCAAACCGCACAGCTTCGAAATTTTAAACGCCCCGGAAATTATCGGCTTTGACGAGCAGCCAACCGTGGCCATAAAGCAAAAGAAAAATTCTTCCATGGTTGTGGGGTTAAAATATCTTAAAGCCGGAAACGCACAGGGCTTTGTGTCTGCGGGCTCTACGGGTGCGCTTTTGGTTGGGGTTTTTGCGTTTCTTAAACGCAAACCCGGCATTCAGCGGCCGGCACTTTGCGCACTGTTGCCAACAAAAACCGGGTTCACCTTGCTGCTGGACTGCGGCGCAAACGCGGAAGTTAAACCGGCCTATTTGCTGCAATTTGGACAGCTGGGTGCGGAATACATGCAAAAGTGCATGGGTGTTAAAAATCCGCGTGTTGGCCTTGTAAATATCGGCACAGAAAAAGAAAAGGGTACTCCCCTGCTGCAGGAAGCCTACGAACTGCTGGAAATGTCCGGCCTTAATTTTGTGGGCAACATAGAAGGCCGCAGTATCCCCGCCGGGGATGTTGACGTGGCCGTTTGCGACGGTTTTGTGGGCAATGTTGTGTTAAAACTAACGGAAGGGCTGTCTAAAACTTTAATGGGTATGATAAAAGAAGAGCTTATGGCTTCTACCGTATCCAAAATTGGTGCACTTTTGGCAAAGGGTGCCTTTGGCAGGCTAAGAAAACGCTTCGACTATAGGGAAGTAGGCGGCGCACCGTTCCTGGGGCTGGAATCCTTGGTAGTTAAAGCTCACGGCTCGTCAGACGCACTGGCAATAAAAAACGCAATACGGCAATGCATAATTTTTGAAAAAGGAAGGGAATAGAAAGGACGAATTTCACAATGGAATTTGAAAAAATTAGAGACGTTATCGCAGAACAAATGGGCATTGCTAAAGACAGCATTACCCCGGAAACAAATTTTCAGAAGGATTTAAACGCAGACTCACTTGACCTTTTCCAAATCATTTCCGAGTTGGAAGATATTTTTGGCATGGAGTTTGACAGCGATGACGCTGAGAAAATCGTAACCGTAGGTGACGCCGCCCAATATGTACAGAAAGCTTTGGGTGTATGATAATTTATGAGTGACGCATTACAAACACAGCTAAGTTACGATTTTAAGCGCACAGCCTTATTAAGGCAGGCGGTAACACATTCATCTTTTGTCCATGAACAAGGGCTTGCGGCAGATGAATCTAACGAGCGGCTGGAATTTTTGGGGGACGCGGTCCTTGAACTTTGTATAAGTGATTTATTATACCACAGGTACCCGGGTCTTACGGAAGGCCAACTTACACAGCGCAGGGCAAACCTTGTTTGCGAGCCGACTTTGGCGGCAATTGCCCGCCACTTAAAGCTTGGTGACTACTTGCTGCTTGGCCAAGGGGAAGCCAGGGAAAAAGGACGCGAAAAAGATTCCATCCTGTCCGATGCTTTGGAATCTGTATTTGGGGCAATTTATTTAGACGGCGGCATAGATGCTGTGCGAAACATAGTGTTTACAATATTCGGTCCCATAGCAGAAAAAGCCCTGAAACAAGAAAAGGACAGCAAGTCTACATTGCAGGAATTACTGCAAAAAAACAGCCGGGAAACGGCTGCATACGAAATAGTTGACGAAACAGGCCCACCCCACCAAAGGGAATTTACTGCGATTGTGTCCCACAAGGGCAAAATACTTGGCAGGGGCAAGGGCAAAAGTAAAAAAGAAGCGGAACAAAGTGCCGCTTCGGTTGCGTTAAAAAAGTTACAGGGGAACTCTACGGGGAAATAAGCGCGGCTACTTCGTGCAAGTCTTTGCACACCATGTTGGCCATTCTGCATGTATCTTCGGAAGGCGGCAGCAAATCCGGTATTACAATAACCTGCATACCCGCCCGGTATCCGCCTTCCGTACCTGCGGCAGAGTCTTCCAGCACCAGGCACTTTTCCGGCGCGACACCGCAAAAACTTGCGGCCTTCAGAAATATATCCGGGTTTGGCTTGCTTTCGGCAACTTCATCCCCGCCAACTATAACATCAAAACGATGGTCGATATTCGCCAGTCTTAATTTACGCGTGGCCCGTTCCTTAGCTGTGGACGTGGCTACGCATTTTTTTATGCCCAGTTCTTCCAATTTATCCAACAGCTCTAAAAGCCCCGCTTTCATTGGCACACCATGGATTGCTATATACTCGTCCATATAAGCGTAGGAAACATCGTAGCCCTTATCAAAATCGAACTCCGGCATTAGTTCGTATGCTATTTGCTTACAGCTTTCTGTATTAGTGCCTATCATTTTGTGAAAAGTCTCCAGAAACAACTCCCGCGATACGTGAGGCACCTGTTGTTGTACAGCAACTTCCCAGCCCTTAATAGAAAGCATTTCTGTATCCAGCATTGTACCGTCCATATCGAAAATTACCAACTCAGGTGTTTTAATTGACATTGTGACGCTCCTTTTATACTTGAATCCCGCCCCGAAAACGGTAGTTGTTCTTACGCTCCGAATTGCTTCGCAATAGTTGCTTAGAACAACTACCGTTTTCTAAAGCCATACCAACGCCGCAATAACGGCGATGTTTAGTACTAATGCCAGCGGTACGGACACTGTAAATTTCATTTTTTGGGTTTTGTGGCGCAGTATTCTCATGCCTAAAAACGCGCCAATGCCGCCCATTAGGAAAGCGCAAAGGATTAGAGTTGATTCGCTAATGCGCCACTTGCTTTTTTCAGCTTTGCGTTTGTCTATTGCGTATAAGGCAAACACGATGATGTTCCAGATTGCGAAAGCCGCGGCTGCCGCGATAATTACTGTAGGGTTCATTAATTATTCTCCTATATTCAGGGGTGCGATACACCTCTGTAAAATGCCTTGCATATGACTGATGGCAACACCGTAGTTTGTCATCGGTATATTTTGCTGCTGTGCGGCGCGCCCGCGGTACTGCATTTCCCGGGCGTTTAACATGCACCCGCCGCAGTGGATGATAAGCTTGTACTTTGTCAAATCGTCCGGGAAATCTTCACCGGATGAAAAGGTATATGCCGGTTTCGCGCCTGTGCGGGCTTCTATCCAGCGGGGTATTTTTACGGTGCCTATATCGTCGCACTGCCTGTGGTGGGTGCAGCCTTCGGATATTAAAATAAGGTCGCCGTTTTGGATTGTATCAATTACAAGCGCGCCTTGCACGGCTTGCTGCAGCACACCCTTGTACCGGGCCATAAGTATGGAAAAGGATGTAAGCCCTACGCTTTGAGGGGTTATTTCCGACACGGGCCCAAAAACCTGACTGTCGGTAATTACAAGCTTTGGCGGGTGTTTAAGCGTTACTAAAGTAGCCGGTAAATCTGCTACTTGTGTAATTATTGGGATGGCACGCGCTTCCAGTATATCACGAATCACTTGCTGCTGGGGTAAAATCAATCTGCCCTTTGGCGCAGACTCGTCCATCTGCACCACAAGCACCACTGCATCGCCGGGCTGCAGCAGGTCTGCCACCAGTTGACGGGGATTAGCCTCTGCAGTGCAGGTTTGGGCAATTTCTTCTTTTAAGGCGTGTACATTTTCCCCGGTTAAGGCGTTGACACAAGGGGATTCCGGATCAAACCCTGAACCACAGGAGCCGGATTTATTGTATACAACTAAATATTGTACGCCGGTTTCTACAAACAGGTTTAATAATTCCCGGTCGTCATCTGTCATTTCTTCGCCTACGCCAATTATCAGTATGGCAAAGTCTGTTTTGCGCAAGATATTACGGGCTTTTTTTATCCGCTGCGCCCCAAGCTGGCCCTCGTCGTCAATGCCCGGGGTGTCTACGAGTACAACAGGCCCTATGGGCAACAGTTCCATGGTTTTGTAAACCGGGTCTGTTGTTGTGCCCTTTGTGGGCGAAACAATGGCAATTTCCTGCCCGGTAATGGCGTTTAGCAAGCTGGATTTACCGGCGTTGCGCCTGCCAAAAATGCCTATGTGCAGCCGCTCGCCCCGGGGTGCTTTATTTATCATTGTCAATCTCTCCTTCCGGCAGTTGCAGTATTTATCAGGCTTTCGCCAAGTTTTTGGGTATCGCTGTTCGCATAGTCCTTTAAATATTCCCGCAATGTTTTTATAGCGTTTGGGTTGCAGTAATTTTGTATTTGTCCGGATTTACACAGTTCCATAAAATGCTCCCCTACCCGTCCTTCCTTGTAGCAGGCGGTGCAAAAACTGGGGATGTGTCCGCTTTCCATCAGCCAGTATACAACTTCCTCTAAAGTGCGGTTGTCGCTGGTTGCAAATTGGCGGGTTTCGGCTTCTTCCTGTTCGTACCCGCCAACGCTTGTACGGGAACCACCGCTTATTTGCGTTACACCAATATCCAGCAAGGCCTTGCGGCATTGCTCATTTTCCCGTGTGGACACGATTATACCTGTGTACGGCACGCTTACCCGAAGGCAGGCGATAATTCTTGCAAACGCGGCATCGTCAACTTCATTAAACCTGCGGATACGGGGCACACTTATGGTGTGAGGCCCGACACCGTATACGGCTTCCAGGTGTTCCGCATGCATTAACATGGCGGCAAACTCGTAACGGTAGTCTGCCAGGCCAAACAGGACGCCTATTCCCACATCGTCCAAGCCGCCTTCCATTGCCCGGTCCATAGCTTCCGTGTGCCAATTGTAGCAGGATTTTGGCCCCGTTGGGTGGAATTTTTCATAAGTCCCCCGGTGGTAAGTTTCCTGAAACAAAATGTATGTGCCGATATTAGCGTTGCTAAGCTTTTTATAGTCTTCTACGGTGGCTGCGGCGAGGTTTACGTTTATTCGCCGTATCGCGCCGTTTTTATGCTTTATGCCGTAAATAGTTTCGATAGATTCTAAAATGTACTCAATGGACGCGTGGGTTGGGTGTTCGCCCGCTTCTATTACAAGCCGTTTGTGGCCCATATCCTGCAAGGCGATAACCTCACGCTTTATATCGTCTTGGGAAAGTTTTTTCCGCGTCATTTTTTCATTGGACGCGCGGTACGGGCAGTAAACGCAGCCGTTTACGCAGTAATTTGAAAGGTACAACGGCGCGAATAATACAATCCTGCGGCCGTAAAGGTCCTGTTTAATTTGACGTGCAAGGGTGAAGACTTCCGTTTCTTGCCCCGCTGTTAGTAAAAGCGTCGCTTCCCGGTGGTTAAGCCCCTTTTTGTCCCTTGCCTTTTGCATTATTTCATTTATTAGCCCGTGATTACTTGCATTTTCCTCTGCCCAGGCCAAAGTAGCTATAATCTCATCGTGGTTGATAAAATCCGCGGCATTTTTTGATTTCACATCATATGGCAACATAATCCCCCCTTGCGGTAATAACTTCATAGCCAATGACTTGCATTTGTTTGTCTATTTTTTCCCTTGCATTTTGCGGCTCGTCTTCCGTACCAATTTTACTGTCGTACAACAGATATTTTTTTCGTGTATCCACCGGCGACAAGTTTGGCATTACTACATTTGCCCCGGCCAAAATCCCCATTTCCCGCCCTTTTTCGTGAATACTGCCAAGGGCTGTTGTGGCAGGAAGCAGTAGGTTGGGCTTCATAAGGCGTAAAATGGCCAGCGCGTTTAATGTCAAGTTTAAACCGCCTGCCTGCTCGTTGGCAAAAGGCGTGGCACTGTGGGGTATAAACGGCCCAATCCCCACCATGGCAGGGTCCAGCTCTTTGATAAACAGAAAATCTTCCACAATATTGTCCGGTGTCTGCCCCGGGGAGCCAATCAAAAACCCACAGCCTACCTGAAAGCCTATTTCTTTCAAATCACGCAAGCATTTTTTGCGGTTTTCCGGTGACATATTTGCCGGGTGAAGAGAGTTGTAATGGTGAATATTCGCTGTTTCGTGCCGCAGTAAATATCTGTCTGCCCCGGCGTCAAACAGGCGTTGGAAGCTTTCCCGGCTGCGCTCCCCTACGGAAAGTGTAATTGCGCAATCCGGATAAGTTTCGCGGATATTACCGATTATTTCGGTTAGTCTGTCATCTGTATAATAGTCGTCCTCGCCGCCTTGCAGCACAAAAGTGCGAAAACCCATACCGTACCCGGTTTGGCAGCATTCCATAATTTGCTCCATGCTAAGGCGGTACCGCTGCACACCGGTATTTCCGCTGCGCAGCCCACAATAATAACAGTTATGTTTACAGTAATTTGTAAATTCTACTAGCCCGCGTATAAAAATCTTTTTACCGTAAACTCGCTGCTGCGCTTCTCTCGCCCGTTGGTGCAGATATGAGTTTTCACATTCTGCGGATAAAAGTTCTTTAAACTCCTCCGCAGAAAGCACACGGTTCTGCGCCAATTTATCTACAAGTTCCCTCACTTTGAATACACCGCCTTTGCGTTTACGCCGCTTAGGCGGCCAATTTTGCCCGACAGCGCGCTTATAACATCGTGCGGCGCGTCCACAACTATGCTGATTATATTTATCATCCGCTGGCGGTACGGCAGCCCCATGCGCCCGATAATGTACGGTGCGTATTCGTGCAAAATATTGTTTACAGCCGTCGCGCTTTCAATGTCTTCTACAATAATCGCGATTACGGCAACTCTTGTTTCCATGTGTATTCTCCTGTCTGTATTTGATTTTTATTTTTGAATTTTTCAACCGGTCGGATTTTCTTACCAGTTGATAAAGCTGTACGATTACATAAAGGGCAAAAAAATATGCGCCCGTAATTTTAGGCGCACATTGTCTAAAAAGCTCCCGGTTGTACAGGGCTTTAAGTTTTAGATATTTGCACCTTTTGCCTCGAGTTGTGTGTAACAAGTCTTGGCCTTAGGAGTGGGTTTGGGGTTATTATAACACTTATTTGTGTAGTTGTCTTCTTATTTCGCTTGATGGCGTAATACGGCCTTCACTTAAATCGGCCAGCCCTTTTTCCATCTCAATATTAAACTGTGATTCCGACAGTGTAGCATAATTAAGCGGATCTTTTTTGGGTATCTTTACTTCAAACGGGATTTCATTTTGCAGTACAATTTGGTGTAGCGTTTTCACATTTGCCATTAGAACCTCTAATCTACTCTGTATATTGGAGTACTTATGTTGAAATCCCAAACATTGACATCTCGGATATTCATACATACCCTCCTTGCCCTTATCGCTCTATTATATAATCGCCTTTCAGATAAGCTTCGTAGTTTGCGCAATTCTTATAATTATTTAAATTGCAGCAATAATCATTTTTGCAACTACCACTTCTGTCTGCGTCAGAGTCCCAAGGAACTACTTTGCATTTGTTTGTATTGTAATCGTAAAATGGACACATGGGACTATATTATTTTACCAATTAAACTAAGACTCTCAAAAGTTATAGCCTGCTACACTAAATAGCAACAACTTACACTTAGCACAAACGTCACCTTCTTTTGCATAAAGTCCAAGTGCAGTATTACCGAAAATATGACCCATAGGGCTTTGATATCCACGGGAGTCTAGAAATTCTTCAAGCGTATTACTTTGACTTCCGTTACTCATACTATGTCGCGCTTTACGACATGAGGTACAAAAATCATATTTTGACAATTTTGTTGTTGGGCTTGACATATGGCATCTTCCTTCCGACATAATAAATAAAATTTGATATATCTAAGATTTTGTCCTACTAAACGGAACGTCAACATATTCTTTTTGTAATTTGCTATGGCATCAATATTGCCACACATTTGCGTAAATTGCAATACAAAAACGATTAAACGAATAAATATTTTTTTCAACTGGTCTCAAAATTGGACCAGTTGAAAAATTCACAAAAAAAATGCACCCTTAAGCTACAGGTGCATTGTTAATAATTATCAAAAAATTTTCTACCTTGCACACAATCCATAAATACAACTACAAAACCTAATCCATCTCTACAACCCTTGCCACATTACCGCCACACTTCGTACACTTACCACTAATGATAATGTCATTTTGGGCATTTTCTATGGTGTATTCTTTAACCGAAGTTAACTTACATTTGACGCAGTATACATTATTAAGTATTTTTGTTTGTAATTTGTGAGGTATCTTATTCCACCTGTCTTCCGGCGGGGCTTCTTCCACGGTTTTATCACGGCAGTATTTCGCCTTCAACATTTGCGGTTGCGGAAATGGTTTTTCTGCGTCAAATGTCCAGATATCCAACTCTCCGTCATATCCGCATACTCCACATCGCGGCGAATTCACAAGTGGCATTACTGCCTCTTCGTCTTCTGCATTCCCGGCGCATTCGTCACAAAGCATGTCGCCTTCCCAAGCATTTACTGCTGTTGCCGGTGCGTTGCATTGCCAACATTTATACTCCGGCGGCACATTGCGCGCAAGAAGCTGTACTTTTTCATGCTGTTTTGGCCGATAAATTTCATCGATAACGGTAATGAGTATCTCTGTTGTAGAGCCGAAATCATACTCGTATAAAAGTGTGGCCCCTATTGGCAGCGCGGATATTTTTCGAGATTTACCAAACACGCCCCCACCCATGCGGAATTGGCTCAGGTGACCGCAACATTCGCACCAAATTTCCCGCAGAAAATTGTCCACAGCAGCCATTGTCGCGTCAAAGGCTACAGTAAAAAGAAGCCAGTAGTCTTTATCATACACCCCTTCGGCGCGGAAAATGTAACAACGTTCATCTCCGCTTTTATGCTCTTTCAAAACATGATTTTTGATTGTTACTTTTCCTGCGGTTTTACCGCAAATAAAGCAATTGCCATTTGAAGCTGCCATAATAATTCAGTCCTTTCTTGTTTCGTCCCTACCTAAACAACGCCGCTACCCTTGGCACCACGTAGCCGCTGCCGCCACGGCCCTGTACGCCTTCTACCATGGAAACCACCAGCAGCGGATTTTCTTCGTCTTCGTCGGTGGTAAGCAGCACAAACCAGCCAAGTTCTTCGCCGCCTTCGTCATATTGCGTTAGCTTTAACTCTGCGGTGCCTGTTTTACCGGCCAAGGTTACCCCGGGGATTCTGGCGTTTCTGCCGGTGCCTTCCTCTATGGAAAATATTAAGCTGTCAAGGACAATTCTTGCGGTTTCCGGCGAAAAAGCGTTGGGCTTCCACACGGTTGGCAACGCGGTACCTGAGTAAATAAGACGAGGGGCCAAAATGTTGCCGTCGTTTATAAAGGCCGCGTAAATTGCCGCCAGGTGGACGGGGTTAACTAAAATTTCGCCTTGGCCGTAGCCGCTGTCGGCCAGCTGAATGTCTGTCCTAAATGAGTCGGTTGTGGAAATTATGGAGGAAAACAGCCCGTATTCAAAGGGTATCCGCTCTCCAAAGCCAAAATCTCTTAGGCCGCTTTCGAATGTGTCCGCACCTATTCGCAGGGTGGCTTTGGCAAAATATATATTGTCGGACCAGGCCATGGCATTGTTAAGGTTTGCAGGGCCGCTGTACTGGGTTACAGTTGTTACAAAAAACCTGCCCCAGCTTTCGTCCTGCTGCCAACGCCGCCCGCTTGGGCCAAAATCTTCATTGGCTGTAAACGCGCCTGTGTCTATGCCTATGGCGGCGGTTATGGCTTTCATTGTGGAGCCCGGGCTGAATGTGGCCCTAAAGCGGTTAAACATGGGAAGGTTTGGGTTTTCGTTAAGGGAAGCCCATGTGGCGGCAGGCATACCGCGAACAAAATCATTTGGGTCGTAGGTTGGCGTACTTACAAGGGCCAAAACTTCGCCTGTAAGGGGGTTCATGGCTACAGATGCACTGTTATCTGTGCGAAACTGCTCGTAAAGCCGTCTTTGAATATTAGCATCAATAGTAAGCCATATGTCACTGCCGTTTACCGCAGGGGTTCGCGCCAGCGTTACCGTCCTGTTGCCGCTGCTGTCTACAACAAAAATTTCGCGGCCGTCTATGGCCCGTAACTGGGATTCGTATATTCTTTCAAGCCCGGCACGGCCAATTACGCTGTTCATGTGATAACCTTCGTCACGTAACGCTTCAAGCTCTTCGGCGTTTATGTTTTGGATGTAACCTACCAAATGCGCCGCACTGCGGCCCAGCGGATAATAACGCACGGTGGTACTGTTTATCAGAACACCCTGAACCGTTAGTAAATCATTTATCAAGTCCTGCGCGTCACGGGAAATTGTCCGCAATAGAACGAATGTATCTTCTCTTACATAGGAAGCACCAAGCCGCCTTTGTACGGCTTCCGGCGTCATATTCAGCAGCTCTGCCACACGGGCAATGTCTTCTTCCTGTTCGTTGTCGCCTTCCCGCAGCCTGCCGGGTACAAGCCCAACTTGAGAAGCGGGCCCCGGGCCTGCCAGCATTTGACCGTTCCTGTCAAAAATACGGCCCCGCTCGGCAGGTAAGCTGGCAACCCGCACCCTGTCGTCATTGCCAAGTTCCGGGAAAATCATTTGCGGGTTCCACTGCAGCCTGTACACATTCTCGCTGTCCAACTCAAAAATGGCTTGACGACTGTGGGAAATTTCCCCCGCCACGGTGTTCATAGTAAGGCTGTAATTAACAAACCTACGGCCCGGCCGCTCGGGTAGTTCGTACATTTCGCTAACCGTAACAACAATATTTGCGGCACCAATGCCTTCGTATATGCCCCGGTTTCGCTGCACAAAATCTTCTTGGCTTATGGATTCCCGGCTTATTGCGGTAAGCATTTGATACATCTCTTCAAACCGGCCATGCTCTACGTGGTCGAAGTACAACCTTAGCAAACGGTCCGGTGGAATTGGCTCGGCGGCGGGTAATTCTACAACCGGGTCATCATCTTGTGCTGCGGACGAAAGCGGCGCAGACAAAGACGGCCCTGCCGACGGCGGACGCAGCATAACTGCGGCAAACCCGGTTACAGAGGCTGCCGCAACTACAAATATAGCTATAACGCTTAGATGAAATTTTAATTTTCGTGCGGCCCTGGCCTTGCGGCGCGCTTGTAAATCATTATGCATATGCTTTCTCCTAAAATTTCAGCCCTTTTAGCGCGGCAAACGCGTTATTTTTTTCCTCTTTTTTGTCTTTTTTGTTCATGTTGTCCATGAAAGCCTGTATGTCCCTTTTAGACATGGCATTTTTCTCTTCCGCCTTGCGCTTCTCGAAGGATTCATATTTCTCTCTGTGGCCGCAGATGCAAACTACTTTACGGCCTTCCCCTTCGCCTACAATTTTTAAGAATTTGCGGCATTTGGGGCATTGGGACCGTATGGACAGGGACACATTTATCCGCTCGTTACACTCACGGTCTTGGCAGACCAGCATTTCGCCTTTTTTGCCCGCCACCTGTAGCATAAACATGCCGCATACAGGGCATCTGGTAGAGCTTAAATTATCGTGGCGGAAAGTTTGGGTGCTGTTTTTTATTTCCATAATAAGCTCTGATGTATACTTTCGTATATCCAGCAGAAATTTATCTTTTCTTGCTTGTCCTTTTGATATGCCTTGAAGAATTTGCTCCCAATTACCTGTAAGCTCCGGGGATTTTAAATCTTTTGGCACAAGGGTAAGCAGCTGCCTGCCCTTGGATGTGGACAGCACGTCATTGCCGCGCTTTTCTATAAGAAAATTGTCGTACAGCTTTTCTATAATGTCCGCGCGGGTGGCAACAGTGCCAAGACCCCCCGTTTGTTCCAGGGTTTCTGCCAGGGCTCTGTCCTTGGTGTCCATATACTTGGCAGGGGACTCCATGGCAGAAAGCAGCGTCGCCTCGTTAAACGGCGATGGCGGGCTTGTTTTACCTTCTGTTAATTTCATACCATTTATAGGGATAGTTTGAAACCGCTTTAGATTTGGCAAAGCTTGGTCATCGCCGTCGTCATCTTCATCATCGCCCATATAAACGGCTTTGTAACCCTGGGAAATTACGACTTTGCCCTTTGCGGTAAAAATTTCGTTGTTAATTTTCACTTTAATGGTGGCATTTTCGTATTCATATGGCGGATAAAATACAGACAAAAACCTGGTTACTACCAAGTCGTAAATTTTCCGTTCTTTTTCGTTTAGGGAAGATAAGTTAACAGGATGCTCTGTTGGAATTATGGCGTGGTGGTCGCTTACTTTGGCGTCATTTACATAGTTAGAGCCAAGACGCGTAGAAGTACGCAAGATATGGGTACACATTTTTGCGTAGGGCGGCACTTGGCATGCTTTCAATCGTTCCGGCAGGGTTGGCACAATGTCGCTGGAAAGGTACCGGGAGTCTGTACGGGGGTATGTCAGCACTTTATGCTCTTCGTAAAGCCGCTGCATAATGGAAAGTGTATCTTTTGGGGAATAGCCAAACCGCTTGTTTGCGTCCCGCTGAAGCTCGGTTAAGTCGTATAACTGAGGGGCGTATTTCTTCTTTATAGTTTTGTCAACTTCCGTAACGGTGCCTTCCCTGACAGTTTTCAGCTGCGCAAGCAAGCCGTCAATTTTGCCTTTGTCAAAGCACCTGGAAGAATTATTGGCCCGGTCCTGCCAAGTTAGGCGGACATTGCCGGTGTGGGCAACAAGCCCGTAGTATGGCTTTGGCACAAAGCTGCGTATTTCTTCCTCCCGTTTAACGATTATCGCCAATGTAGGCGTTTGCACCCTGCCGCAGGAAAGCTGGCTGTTGAATTTTGTGGTTAAGCAGCGGGTGGCATTAATGCCCACAAGCCAGTCCGCTTCCGCACGAGCCTTTGCAGAGTCCGCAAGACTGACATACTGCCTGCCGTCTTTCAGGTTTTGAAACCCTTCACGGATGGCCTTGTCTGTAACCGAAGAAATCCACAGTCTTTTTATGGGCTTGTGGCACTTTGCTTTCTCGATAATCCAGCGGGCCACAAGTTCCCCTTCCCGCCCGGCGTCGGTGGCAATTACTATATCAGAAACGTCCTTACGCAGCAGAAGGTCTTTAACCGTTTTGTACTGCTTGGATGTTTGGGGGATTACGGTCAGACGCAGTTCTTTTGGCATAATCGGTAAGTCGTTTATATCCCAGGTTTTATATTTTTTGTCGTACTCCTCCGGATCTGCCAGGGTTACCAAATGGCCTAAAGCCCAGGTAACGATGTGTTTCGGCCCTTCAATATAACCGTTATTTCCGCCCCTGCAGCCCAGTACGCGGGCAATATCTTTGCCTACGGATGGTTTTTCCGCAAGTACAAGTGTTTTCATATGTCATTCTCCTTACGTTTGTCTTAATACAGTATATTACATTTACGAACTTGTCTGCAACCATTCATGTTGTTATATTTTTCGTTATATTTTTCGCCATTGTTTTGCTTTTCCGGAAAACTTGGTATACAATTACATTGTACCACGAAAAAAACACAGGAGGTATTAACCATGAAAGAAAAAGTGTTGGAATGTATGAAAGAAGCCGGAAAACCCGTTAGTGCCGGTGAGTTGGTTAAGCAATTTGGCCTGGACAAAGCCGAGGTGGATACCGCTTTCAAAGAGTTAAAAAAAGAAGGTTTGATTGTATCCCCTGTGCGCTGCAAGTGGGAACCCGCAAACAAATAAGTTGTTTCGCTTCCACCCCCTGATATCAGGGGGTGGGATTTTATAGCGCGCTCGCGCTTGAATTGGAGAATGCTAATGTTTAGAATAGGCTGTCACATATCGTCATCCAAGGGCTTTCTTGCAATGGGGAAAGAAGCCTTGGCAATAAAAGCAAACACGTTTCAATTTTTTATGCGCAACCCGCGAGGCGGGGCGGTAAAACCCCTAGACCTTGCGGATGTAGAAGCATTCCGTCAGCTTGCCGCAGAAAATGATTTGCGGCTATTGCTTGGTCACGCCCCATACACCGTCAACCCATGTGCAGAGAAAAAGCATCTTAGGGAATTTGCCTACGATGTTATAAAAGACGATTTATCCCGGCTACAGCACATCCCCGGCAGTTTGTACACATTTCACCCGGGCAGCCATGTACAGCAGGGCATGGAAGCGGGAATTGCTTTAATAGCGGAACTGCTGAACAATGTACTGGAACCCGGACAAAAAACTACCGTACTTCTTGAAACCATGTCGGGCAAAGGCACAGAAATTGGCGGAAATTTTCAAGAATTACAGGATATAATCGCAAAGGTGAGGTTGCAGGAGCATATTGGCGTATGTTTTGACACTTGCCATGTTTACGACGCAGGCTACGACATAGTAAACAACCTTGACGGCGTACTTGAGGAATTTGATAAAGTGATAGGGCTGGACAAGCTAAAGGCAATCCACCTTAACGACAGCAAAAACCCCATCGCAAGCCACAAAGACAGGCATGAAAAAATTGGTGACGGCCATATCGGGCTGGAAGCTTTTGCGCGGGTCATCAACCACCCCGTGCTAGAAGATGTACCCTTTTACTTGGAAACGCCAAATGATATGGAAGGTTACGCCCTGGAAATCGCGCTGTTAGAAGAGCTTCGCAATGCATAAACTTGCAGGCCTACACGCTAACTGATACAATGACCCGTAGAAAATTAACCGCACGAAAGGTACAATCATGAGAAAAATTGTCATCGCCCTGCCTAAAGGTAAAAGACTTTTGCCCCAAGCCTATGAATTTTTTAAATCCGCAGGATATTCTTCTGCAGAGCTTAAAAATGAAATTAATAAAAGCCGGTGGAAACAGCTGGAATTCACAAGCGACTGCGCAACTGTTGTGTTCCTGCTTGTTCGCATAGCGGACATACCACAGTATGTAGACAGAAACTGGGCAGACATTGGCGTCTCCGCCTTTGATTGCTACCGGGAGTACGAGCTTTCCAGTGTTTCGTCAAACAATTCCATGCGCGGTGACAATTTTTTGTCGGACTTGTTCCCGGATTTAGGGCTTTGCGGAAGCTCCCGTTTTTGCGTGGCAGGCTTCCCGGAGGGTTTGGATTTTTATAATAAATGCAAAAAAAACCATGACAAAATTCTTACGGTTGCCACCCAGCATCCAAATATCGCGTCCAATTACTTTGCCGGAAAAGGGATACTTGCAGATGTTGTAACCGTAACCGGCTCTACGGAGATAATGCCCAAACACGGCGGCGTAGACGCTATTTTTGACATAGTGGAAACAGGTGTGGCCCTAAATGAAAGCGGCCTTATAGTTTACGAAGAAGCGTTGCCAATACAGACAAAAATTTTGGTTAGCAGGGCAGCGTTAAAGTATGACGAAAACGTAGGGAAACTGTTGGAAATATTGAAACAGCACAAAATATAAAGCGCGCTTGCGCGCGTGTTTCGTAAAGAGCAATTTTCTAGAGCAAATAAAGCGCGAGGTGTTTGCAATGTTAAAAGTTGTTATGATGAGACATAGTGAAGCAGATTATTCTTTTGTTGAAGCAAGAAATTACATTGGCCATGGATGTGAACTGGCGCAGTTGACTGAAAATGGCATACGAATTGCCGAAAAAGTATCTCTTGACAGCAGGCTGGATGATGCTGACATTATTGCTTCTTCCCCATATACCAGAGCCTTGCAGACAGCAGCGATAATATCTAAAAATAGACAGCTAGATATAAAAGTTGAGTTGGGTCTACACGAATGGATGCCCGATTTAACTTTTAGAACCGGCGGCAAGGAGACTGCCGATAGAGCCGCGGCATTATTTTACCAAAATAAAGGTTTATGCCCAAAGGACAGCGAAATCAAGTACGAAAATATTGATGACCTATCTATTCGTGCAAAAGAATCTCTATTGAAATATATGGAGTACGATAAAATTATTGTGGTAACACATGGGATGCTAATGAATCTGTTTGTATCAGCACCGAAGATACCTTTTTGCGGGATATATGAAATAGATTTTGATGAGTCTTATACATGCAGGCGATAATATAATTTTTTCTTCCGGAGGTGCCAAATGCAACCATTTAAATTAAACACCGATTTATTAAAAGTCACAAACAGACAAGCCGAAACCAGCACCGCAATAATGGAAACCGTCCGCGAAATTTTAAGCGACATTAAAGCCAACGGCGATGCTGCTCTTAGGCAATACATAGAAAGGTTTGACGGCTATACAGGCACTTCTCTGCTTGCAAGCCCGGATGAAATTGTCGCAGGCGTCCGCAACGCGGGTGAAGAGTTCATGGGTATTTTGCAGCGGGCCGCGGCACAAATAACAGAGTACCATACAAACCAAACAGAAAAGTCTTGGGGCATTTACAAAGACAACGGCGTAATATTGGGGCAGCTTGTACGTCCCCTTTCCCGTGTCGCTCTTTACGTGCCCGGCGGCACCGCGGCACTGCCTTCCACCGTGCTTATGACAGCAATACCCGCACAGCTTGCCGGGGTGGAAGACCTTGCAATTTTCACCCCTGTAAAAGCAGACGGCAAAGTGCCGGATGTGATACTTGCGGCAGCAGCCTCCTGCGGTATTAACAAAATATACAAAATCGGCGGCGCGCAGGCAATAGCCGCGGCGGCCTACGGCACAGAAACCATAGAAAAAGCCGACAAAATAGTCGGCCCGGGCAATATTTATGTGGCCACGGCAAAGCAGCTTGTATACGGGACCGTTGACATTGATATGGTTGCCGGCCCATCGGAAATATTAATAATCGCCGATGAAACCGCCAACCCCAAATACATTGCCGCGGATATGTTAAGCCAGGCAGAACACGACGAAATGGCAAGCGCGATTTTGGTTACCACTAGCCGAAAAATCATTGATGAAACAGAAATGGAACTTGCGCGGCAGCTTGCTCGCCTTAACCGCAAGGAAATTGCGGAAATTTCTCTTGCAAATTACGGCGCGGCAGTCTTGGTAGATAATCTTGACCAAGCCTTTGACATATCCAACGAAATTGCCCCGGAACATTTGGAAATTTTAACAGAAAACCCGTTGGAAAAACTGCCAAAAGTCAAAAACGCCGGGTCAATTTTCCTGGGGGAAAACACACCGGAGCCCCTTGGCGACTACATGAGCGGCACAAACCATGTACTGCCCACCGGCGGAACGGCAAAATTTTCGTCGCCGCTGGGGGTTTACGATTTTGTAAAGTACAGCGCGTACAGTTATTATCCGCAGCAAGTATTGGCAGAGTTTAAAGACGATGTAATAAAATTTGCGGAACTGGAAGGCTTGGATGCCCACGCTAATTCCGTAAGGGTAAGGTTTGAGTAGGAACGCCGCCAATAATCAAGGAGTGACAGATATGAATTACCTAACACTAAAAGCCCAAAAACTTACCCCTTACGTGGCGGGTATTCAGCCCCGGGAACCCGGGTGGATAAAGCTTAACACTAACGAAAACCCCTACCCTCCTTCGCCAAAAGTGGTGAAATTTCTTGCGTCTGCGGATATATCCAAGCTGCGCCTATACCCGGATATGGACAGCACAATTTTGCGGCAAGCCATTGCCAGCCGCTGCAATGTAAACCCGGAAAATGTCTTTTGCGGAAACGGTTCCGACGAGGTTTTGGCACTTGCCTACCAGGCGTTTTTCAGCGGCAAAATTAATATATTAACGCCGGATATTTCCTACGGGTTTTACCCGGTGTGGGGCAATATGTACGACGTAAACAAAACCTATATCCCGTTGGAAGAAGATTTTTCCATTAACCTCAGCCGGTACAAAGGCGGCAATGGCGTAATTTTGGCCAACCCAAACGCGCCTACAGGCAACGCGCTTACCCTTTGCGAAGTGGAGCAAATTGTACAAAACAATCCAAATGGCGCAGTCATAATAGACGAAGCGTACATCGACTTTGCCGGGGTAGACTCTGCCGTACCGCTGACACATAAGTATGAAAATTTGCTTGTTATACAAACGTTTTCTAAGTCATATTCATTGGCGGGCCTGCGGGTTGGGTTTGCCGTTGGCAGTAAGGCTCTAATGGATGGGCTGCAGTTGATGAAAGATGCCTTCAACCCATACCCCCTTGGCTGGCTAGAGCAGCAAATTGCCACTATAACCTTTACCGACGCGGAATATTGGCACAAAACAAGAAAAAAAATAATGCAGACACGGGATAAAACCATCGCGGAACTGCGTAATATGGGCTACGCTGTGCAGGATTCCCATACTAATTTTATTTTTATGAGGGTGGATGAAAGAGCTGATTGTCATTCCTCGCATGACGGCAGTAAAACCCCTGCTGCCCAACAGCTTTATGACTATCTTTTAACAAACAAAATTTTAGCCCGTTACTGGCAAAAGCCGAGAATTAGCGGCTTTTTGCGGGTATCGGTTGGAACAGATGCGGAAATGGAGGCGTTTTTACAATGCGTAAAACAATTTTAGAGCGAAACACCAACGAAACAAAAATAAAGCTGGAGCTGCAGCTTGACCAAAAAGGCGAAAACCGCATAAACACAGGCATCGGCTTTTTTGACCACATGCTTAACCTTTTTGCCTTCCGCGCAGGGGCGACACTGCATGTAGAGTGCGACGGAGATTTGGAAATTGACGGCCACCACACAGTAGAAGACGTTGGCATTGCCCTGGGGCAGACAATTTCGCTGCTTCTGGGGGACAAAAGCAACATTGCAAGATACGGCTCCGCAAGGCTTCCAATGGACGAATGCCTGGCCCAGGTAGACATGGACATTTCTAACCGCCCGTTCTTGGTCTTTAATGCCGACTTCCCCGCGGAAAAAGCCGGTGACTTTGAAACAGAGCTGACGGAGGAATTTTTCCGGGCCGTAGTATTTAACGCAGGCATAACATTGCATATTAATGTGTTGTACGGCAAAAACACACACCACATAATAGAGGCGATATTTAAGGCCTTTGGTGTGGCTTTTAAACAAGCGGCAACTGTTACAGACGGCGGTGTGTCCTCTACGAAGGGGGTTTTGTAAGTGCTTATCATACCGGCAATCGACTTGCAAAACGGCGAAGCCGTGCGCCTTTTTCAAGGGGATTACGCACA
>JGI20163J15578_10000017_pt1 | contig 58230 bp, 51 predicted proteins | sample TergutCu122P1_FD_15578 | JGI IMG/M metagenome (IMG submission 15578)
GTTCTACTCTTTTATTTATTTTTTCCACAGCCACAAGCACGCATGGCTACTGCTCTCGTGGCTCTTTTTATTCCTTGCTTGCTGCTGAAGTCAAGATTATACACTGTAAAAATATTTCATACAACCCCCTTGCATTTGGTATTATCCTGTGGTAGTATTAAAGGCGTTGGGAGGGTTCCCGAGTGGCCAAAGGGGACGGACTGTAACTCCGTTAGCTCAGCTTTCGAAGGTTCAAATCCTTCTCCTCCCATGCTCATCTAAGCCTTTGTCGCGCGCGACGGGGGCTTATTTCATATAAAAGGAGATGCTAACATGAATTTATCTACAGCAGAAGCAATTATGAAAAAGTACAACAAAGAGCCATTTCATATCCAGCATGCCCAAGCCGTGTCCGGCACACTGGGCTACTTTGCTAAAAAGTATGACCCGGGACGGGAAGAGTACTGGCGTGTAGTCGGCATTCTCCACGATACAGATTTTGAACAATATCCGGACCGGCATTGCGTAAAAGGCGAAGAAATTCTGGCTGCCGAAGGTGTTCCTGAAGACATAATCCGTTCTGCCTTAAGCCACGGCTGGGGTATGACAGGTTCACGCTTCGAGCCGGAACATATAATGGAAAAAATCCAATACGCCATAGACGAACTAACAGGCCTGATAGGCGCGGCGGCGTTAATGCGCCCAAGTAAAAGCACATTGGACATGGAGCTTTCAAGTCTAAAGAAAAAATTTAAAGATAAAAAATTTGCCGCAGGGTGTTCACGTGATGTAATCCGCAATGGTGCCGAAATGCTTGGATGGGAGCTGGACGAGCTGCTAAACGAGACGCTGCAGGCTATGAAAGAGGTGGAACAAAATGCGAACTAACGCATTCGACATATTAATGGAGCGGGGCTTTATTGCCCAATGCACCCACGAGGAAGAACTTCGTGAATTAATGAATAAGGAAAAACTCACATTTTACATCGGTTACGACCCCACCGCAGACAGCCTTACCGCGGGGCATTTCCTAACCCTAATGGCACTTGCCCATTTATATAGGGCCGGACACAGGCCAATAACCCTAATGGGTACAGGCACCGGTATGATTGGCGACCCTTCCGACCGTACGGATATGCGCGGGGTTAATTCCCGCGAAACCGTTAACCACTACATCAGCTGCTTTAAAAAGCAATTCGCCCGCTTTGTAGATTACGAAGACGGCAAAACCATAATGGAAGAAAACGACTGGCTGCTGGACCTTAAGCTGGTAGACTTTATGCGGGATTACGGCGTTCATTTTTCCGTAAACAGGATGCTTACGGCAGAATGCTATAAATCGCGTTTGGCAGACGGCCTTACAGCCTTCGAATTCACATACATGCTGCTGCAAGCCTACGACTTTTTAGAGCTGTACCGACGTTATGGCTGCACCGTGCAATTTGGCGGAAACGACCAATGGTCAAATATTATTGCCGGGGTAGAACTTATCCGCAAGGTAGAAAAAAAACAGGCCTATGGTGCGACATTTACCTTACTTACCACCGGTGACGGCGGCAAAATGGGCAAATCTGCAGGCAATGCCGTGTGGCTGGACGCGAACAAGACCCCGCCCTTCGACTTCTACCAATACTGGCGCAACACGGAAGACTCAGCCATAATCCGCAACTTGAAACTCCTTACCTTCTTATCCATGGACGAAATTGACGAAATGGCTAAATGGCAAGGTTCCGAGCTTAACAAAGCAAAAGAAATTTTAGCTTATGAAGTAACCAAGACCGTTCACGGGCAGGAAGAGGCGGACAAAGCCCAGGCTGCTGCGCGGGCACTGTTTACAAAAGGCGCGGAACTGGATTTGGAATCTGTACCATGTGTAGACATTCCCGCCGGGCTAACGGCCATAGAGGTGCTGGAAGCCATGAAATTAATCCCGTCCCGCGGGGAAGGCCGCCGCTTAATTTCCCAAGGCGGTGTGTCATTAAACGGCGAAAAAATAACCGCTTTCGACCAGGTTATTGGCGAAGCGGATTTTAAAGACGGCTACATTCTTATCCAAAAGGGCAAAAAAGCTTACCACAGGGGCCGCCTGGTATGAGTGTAATTATTAACAACACAGACATAGCCACAACAGGCGTAAGGCCGGAGCATTTCCCGGATACGGGCTGGCCGGAGGTTGCTTTCGTGGGCAAGTCTAACGTGGGCAAGTCGTCTCTTATAAACGCCATGCTGGGGCGCAAAAAATTGGCCCGCACAAGTCAAACGCCGGGCAAAACACGCACCATAAATTTTTTCCATGTAGAAAGCAAACTGTACTTTGTAGACCTTCCGGGCTACGGATATGCCCGCGTAAGCAAGTCCGAATCGGAAAAATGGGGAGAAATGGTAGAAGGATACCTTAAAGACCGCCCTCAGTTAAAACGGATTTTCCTTTTAGTGGATATCCGCCACGAGCCCGGTGTCAATGACAAAATGTTGTACGAATGGTTTCTGCATTACGGCTTACCATTTACTGTAGTTGCCACAAAAAGCGATAAGTTAAAGCGCAGCCAAGTACAAAAACACTTGGCCATAATACGCCGCGGCCTTGGCGCGCCCCAGCCGCCAATACCATTCTCCAGCGAGACAAAAGATGGCCGCGACCAATTATGGAGCCTTATTGTGGACAGTTGCGGGGTAAGTATGTTATAATTAAGGTTGCAAATTGAAAGGCGGCGAATAGATGTCCGAGAATTCCAAGCCTGCCTTGGTGGTAGGCGAAATATACGATGGCAAAGTGCTGAAAATCAAACCCTTTGGCGCGATTGTATCATTACCCGGCAATGTACTTGGGCTGGTACACATTTCTCAAATAGCCAATGGGTTTATACAAAGTGTGGAAGACGTTGTTGACATAGGTGATGATGTTTTGGTACGGGTTGTTTCAATAGAAGCCGGGTCGGGCAAAATATCCCTATCTATGAAAGACGTGCCCCAGCTTACCGGCCATGACGACGAAGATGATGACTACGGATACGTTAACGATACCCCCGTAGTAATTTCACCGGCGCAGGCCGCCTCCTTTGAAGAAAAGCTGAAATCTTGGCAAAAACTTTCCAGTGACCGCATTGCAGGTATAAACAGGCGTAACAAACGCAGGAAATAAAAACTACCCCCTGATATCAGGGGGTAAGTTTTTATTGTTATTTTATTATGGAAGCATTGTGGCATCGCCATGGACATCATACCACAATTGCCTACGTTCATCGATGGCGGCCTGAGCAAAGCTTCTAAGCAGTTCGCCCATTTCTCTGTCGTATACAGCATCAAAATCTGCTACAGGCGCAACTATTGCCCTGGCCCATGCAGCATTTCCTCTATCGCGGATTGTGTCACCCATGCCTGCTTCCGCAGTTACGGAATCTGCACCTACATTTCCAAAAATACGTACATCTGTTGTTTGCACTCTTACCGCTTCTTCAATTAAACGGGCTTCAACACCTGCATAACCAAGGGCTCTTGACCTTTGTGTAAGCGAAAAATCGCCAAGGTCAAGTCCGTTAATGGGCATTGTTAAATCATAGTTCATACCTGAGTTCATTACATAGCGGCTGCCAGGCTCGGCAGGGATATTTCTTAACGCACCGTCAGGCATTACTTCGTGGTTAATTCCCTCGAAGCCTGTCTGTAAGAATTTATTCACGTCGGGACGTGAAAGAAAGTCTAAATAGAGTAGTGCTGCAATAGGTTCCGTACTTGTTGCGGGTACGAACAAGTTACGATCTGTGCCCGCGCCAAGTATTTTGCGGTAATAACCCGCATCGTTTTGGAAAGCATTTACCGCAATAAAGTTTGCTTGCGTTCCGCGCAGTTCATGCATACGGCCTGTCCAGCCTTCACTGCCGTCACGGTACGGCATATCCCAGCTGTGCATTAACGCACCTACAAAACCGGCTCTTACTTGATTATCCGGTGTATCGTTACCCATGCCGTAAAGCGCAAAGTCAGGGTCTATTAAGCCCATGTGGAACCATCTGTTTAATACACGGATTGCTTCTTTTACGCCTGGGCGGAAGAAATTTCTTGCGCCGCCGGTGTCATATATATAAAGATCTCTGTCGGTAATGGCATCTGGTATAAAGCTTTCGATAAGCGGCCCGGCTACCCAGCCAATATCTTCTGTCATACGAAGCGGAACAATGTGCGGAGCATCTGGCCCCAAAAGTAATTCTGCGTTTTCAGAAAATGCTACAAGCGCGTCTTCAAACTCCTGCAAAGTGGAAGGCAGCGGCAAGCCAAGTATTTCAAGCCAGTCTTCGCGGATAAAGGTTATAAATCTTTGGTTAAACGCCTGTGTACCAAGTACAGACCATATTTCGCCTGTTTCACGGTTTTGGTTCCAATACAAATGACTTCTGCCAAGCCTGTTCCACAGATTAGGGAAAAGTTCTTCGCTTCCGTCCAGGAAAGGTTGAAGATTCCATACTGCACCCTGCCTGCCGAATTCTTCGATTGTAGGCCAGTTAAATGTGTAGCTTACGTCCGGTGCAACGCCTTCTGCCAGCATTATTGTAAGCTCTTCAACTTCGTTCCAGCGGTAAATAGCTTTAAATGTCACAGCAACATTGTGATACCTTAACATACCCTCTTTAATGAAGTCTGTAAATGCGTTGTCTGTAGGATCCGAGCCACCGTCGTTTCTGCGGTCCCATGTTGCAACAACAATGGAACGCTGGTCGATAAAGCGACCATTTTCGTCCAAGCCGGAATCTTCCAGCGAAATGCTTGCTGCACCCGGGCGAGGTTCCCTGTTGCAAGCCGCAAGTACCCCCAGACTTAATACAAGTAAAACAAAAAGCAGTTTTTTCATTGCTTGATTCCTCCATTCTTTTTCCTTTTTTATTCTTTTACTGCCCCAAGCGTTACACCCGCAACAAAGTATTTTTGCAGAAACGGGTAAACAATTAATATAGGGACGGTTGCAATTACTATCGTTGCCGTTCTTGCCGATTCTGCCATACCTGTAGGCATACCGCCATCTAAATGCGCATCTACGGCTTGTAAACCCTGTTGTATGTTATATAACAAAAGCTGAATAGGAGCCCATTCCAATGCGCGGCGTAAAAATACTAATGCATCACCATACGAATTCCAACGGCCAACGGCATAGAATAACGCAATTGTAGCAAGTGCCGGTTTTGAAAGCGGTAGATATACTTTTAGAAGAACTTGAATGGGGTTTGCACCGTCCATTTCTGCCGATTCTCTAAGGCTGTCGGGTATCCCGTAAAAAAATGAACGCATCAGGAGAAAATTAAATATGCTAAGTGCCCCCGGGAGAATTAACACCAGTGGATGGTCGATAAGTCCCAGAGTTCGCATCCACAGGAATGTAGGGATCATACCTGCGCCAAAATACATTGTGAAAATTAAGTAAATATTAATAAGCTTGCGCCCTTTTAAATCTTTGTACACAAACGGGTATGCACACAAAACCGTCAGTGTTAATGATAGAACTGTGACTATAACCGTTAAAATTGCGGTCCATGCAAGTGCGCGAGGGTATTTAGGGTCGGACCATACGATGCGAAACGCATCGAAGTTTAGCCCTACGGGAAAGATACCCACTTCATTACGAATTAGAGCTTCGGGAGCACTCATGGCACGAGAAAAAACATTCATTACCGGCATGATGCACAGTAAAATTAAGATGATGAAAATAAAAACAATTATCCAGTCGCCTATTTTTGACTTATTATATGCCATAATCTCACCTCTATATAATTCCGTGTTCACCAAAGCGTTTGGCAACAGCGTTAGCAGATAAAAGGAACACCATACCAACAACAGATTGGAACAACCCAACAGCGGCCGCCAAGGATTGTTGCATACCTTGTACGCCCCGCTGGAAAACATAAACTTCAATAACATCGGACACAGGGAATACCAGTGGGTTACGCATTGCCATTACACGCTCGAAGTTGTTACCCATTATTCCGCCTATGGCAAGTATGAATAACAGTATCATAACAGTACGTATACCGGGCAATGTTATGTGCCATATCATTCTGAAACGTTTTGCACCGTCTACAGCAGCGGCTTCATACAAACCCGGGTCGATTGCGGTAATTGCCGCAAGATAGATAATTGTCCCCCAACCCATACTCTGCCATATTCCAATTAGAATATACGAAAAAATCCAATGAGTTGTATTGGTTAAAAAGGGGATTGAAGACCCAAAAAATGTATTTACCAAGCCCCTGGCCGCCAAAACTTGTGTGGCAATGCCTGCAATAATTGCCCATGATAAAAAGTGCGGCATGTACAAAACGGTTTGAGTTACGCGTTTAAACGCTTTAAACCGCAGTTCGTTTAACAAAATAGCCAACACAATTGGTACGGGAAAGCCCAAAACAAGTTGCAGCAGGCTAAGCACAAATGTATTACGCAAAGCTTCGCGGAACAGCGCGTCGTTAAACGCCTGTATGAAAAATTGGAACCCATAATTTTCTGCCCAGCCGCGTTCAAGAACAGGCCACAGGAACATGTTGTTCTTAAATGCCGCAAGGATATTAATCATAGGGCCGTATCTAAAAATTAGAACCTGTATCATTGGTAGCAGTAAAATTGCATACAACATCCAATAGCGTTTAAAATGCTGCTTATTCTTATTTCTTTTTTTTTGACGCGCTAAAATTTTGTTTTCGCGGTTTATAGCTACACCGGCACCCACTATGTACGCCTCCCACCAATACTCTTCTGCCATTGAAAAGTAATGGTTGTCTATATTTCACAATTAAATTATGGCCATGCGAACGTTAAATGTATTATTCAACTGTGTAAAAAGACTATAACGCAAAATATAGTGAAAATACATAGACTAATTAAATAAATTATGTGTTTTTTAACAGATATTCTATAATGAAAGAGTTGCGGCTTCTGTGAAACAAGCCACCAGAGTACGTACCGGTGGCTTGTTAAGGAGTTTCGATCTATTAAAATACGAAAAAGCGATTATTGGATATACCGTCCGAATACCCAACCGATACCGCGGGCTGTTTCTACTTGAACCCAGTTACCTTGGCGGCTTAAAATTGTTACAATGTCGCCGTTGTGCAGCCAGCCAATTGCCCTGTGGTTAACACCCGAACCGCTGCGCAGGGTTAAGGAATGCGCGGTTACCGTGGCAGTGTTGACTGCCTGCTGAACAGGCGGGGCTACTTCTTGCTGCGGAGTTGGTTCTTCGGGAGTAACTACCGCAGGTGCAGCGGGTTGAGGCGGAATGGGGAGTGTCAGTTCCCCGGTTGGGATTGGCGAGGTGGGTTGTGGGTCCGGTTGAGGGGTTGGGTCAGGGTCTTGCGTAGGTATCGTTGCCTCGGATTCAGGTTGCACTAATTGGTCCGCAGGGATTAGTATTATTGTAGGCCTAATACTCCAAAATCCTGTGCCAGGTGAAACCTCTGGACTAAAATCCGATGTAGGACAAACTACAAGTCCGTCTGGTAAGGTGCTGTCCGGGTCAATCACTATCCGAAATTTCGGTTTCCCTATCCACGTAATGTCACGTATGTTTCTCATAAAAAAGCCAAATGAGTCGGCACTAACGGTAGCAATTAATTCATCACCTTCATATACGTTTACACGTACATCATATCTTTCCAGATTAATAATCGGCCTATCATCTTCGGTACGAAAACGAATCGAAATGTTCAGCCCTCGCTCAGTACCATACCCCGGCCATGGATCCGGAGCCAAATTAGGGTCATCAGAATCCGGGCGTAAATAAATGATTACATGACCAAGCCAAAATTGCCCTACGGTTTGAAATAGAAATTCCGATGAAGTATCCATTCTGTCTTCACAGGTTTTCCATCCCTCCGGCAGTTCTGTCAACTCAACCCGCCATTCAGGTGCCACTACCCTTATGACAGCAAAATCTTCAAAGAAAACACCTTTTGCACCATCGTCGTCGGCATAGCCTAAAAACACATCGCCATCGTAGATACGGATTGTACTGTGGTCAACCTCAATCGGATTTCCTGACCAATCATATACACGTATCCATAAAATTGCACCGCCTTCATTTTCTTCTGCGTATGCTGTTGAAAGTGTGAGCGGTGTAGTAATGCCAAGTGTTAACATAAAAACTAATGTCATACATAAAATTTTTTTGAGCATATTTCTCATAATATGCGTCCTCCTAAAAAAACAAAATTTTGTACGATAATACTTCCCGGGCTTTCGTCCGGCTTTTATTTTATTCCGGGACTGTCTGTAATTTTTACCCCCTTCCCATATGTATTATTTTGTGACAAAACCTTAGGACATAATCATAAGGTGCTGTTGCTTAACTTATGGTATTGTAGTGCCACAACCGCTGAATTAGCCTGTTTTTTGCCGTTCACAATGTTCCATTTTGTCTAAAAAGGGACATTCCGTCAAACCCTTTATTTACGGGCATTAAAAAAGGCGAAGTTGATTTACTTCGCCAAAATTCTATGCGGTGATAACTGAGAAAGCCTGTATTCATGCGGGTTTGTAGCAACGATGTCCCCTTTTAGACAAAATGGGACATCACATAAACTAATAATACACGGAGGAAATTACCATGTCAACTACCCAACCAATCCGCGACATATCTCATGTTCGCGCACTTACAAATTACTACTTAAACTTAGGCCAGCACCGAAACCATCTGTTAATTTTATTTGGCCTGCACACCGCGCTGCGCATTGGCGATTTACTGACCATCCGCTGGCGAGACGTTTACGATTTTGGGCAAAAATGCCCCCGTAAAACTTTAACTATAAAAGAGCAGAAAACCGGCAAAAGCAAGACCCTTGCCCTTAATGCAAAAATTGTTAAAGCTCTAAAGCATTCCGCGGCCACGGCTAAGCCGCACGAATTTTTATTTGCCAACCCGCACACAGGTAAGGCAATTACCCGCACCCAAGCGCGGCGTATAATCCAAGCCGCCGGGGAAGCCATTAACCTGCCCAGCGGTATTTCCTGCCACTCTCTCCGTAAAACTTTCGGGTACCATGCGTGGCAAAACGGTATTTCCCCGGCGGTTATAATGGAAATTTACAACCATTCCAATTTAAACCATACTCGTCGTTATCTTGGCGTTGTGCAAGACGACTTGGATAAAGTTTATATGGAGTTGGGGTTTTGAACGCTGTTTACTAATTCGTCGTACTTTTCAATGCTCATAACAACCATTGTTCCGTAACCATTTGTAGTCAAATAAACCGGTTGTCCATCATTGACTATGCTTTCAATTTCCGAGAATTTATTTCTTAAATCAGAAACAGGTCTAATAACATTGCGAAAAAGCAAACCAAAAAATGCGCATATTCTGATTTATTACATATTTCACCACAATTTTATGCACCAATGACAGATGATTCGCTTACTTTACGAATTGTACTTGTGCCATGTTCACCCAATGCTGCGGCCCGCCTTTACACACTTCCAGAGCCATAGCCGCCCGCGGCAATCAACCCAGTCCTGCCAATTCTTCTTCAACTTTTGCCAACATAACTACAAAGTTTTCGCGCTTTTCCCGTTCCGCGGCAATTAGGTTTTCCGGGGCTTTGGACATAAAGCCTTCGTTGGAAAGTTTGCCGTCTATACGGGCAATTTCTTGCTCCAGCCTTGCCTTTTCTTTTGTAAGGCGGGCTTTTTCTTTTGCGGAATCTACAAGGGAATCCATTGGAAGGTAAATTGTTGCGCCGGATACTACAACGGACACCGCGCCCGTTGGAGCCGGTGAATTTGCAGCCACTACTTCAACCGATGCCGCGCCGCACAACGCCCCAAAAAAGGCTTTGCTGTTTTCAAATATTGCCTTCGCATTATTATCCGCAGGCAGTACAATAATTGCGATCTTTTGTGAAGGCGGCACTTGTTTGTCCGCTCTTATGGCGCGGATGGCGCGCACGGCTTCTTTTACCCGCTCTATGTCTTTCTCTGCCGCCGGGTTATCCAAGGCAGGGTCGTATACAGGCCACTGAGAAAGCATTACCGTAGGTTCGTTTTCTTCCAAAGCCAGGAAGAGGTCTTCCGTTATAAACGGTGTAATCGGGTGCAGTAGTTTTACGGTGGTTATCAGCACCTTGCGCAGAGTGGCTTGGGCGGCGGCACGGCTTGCAAGTGCTTTTGCATCGCCATCCTTGTGGCCATACAGGCGCGGCTTTACCATTTCTACATACCAGTCACAGAATTCATCCCAGGCGAAGTCTACAATTTTTTGTGCAGACAGGCCAATTTCGTGTTCGTCCATTTTCTCCGTTACTTCTTTTACAAGCCGGTTCATGCGGGAAAGAATCCAGCGGTCTTCGGTTTGAAGGTCGGTGTCGGTATATGCTGTGGGGCATGTATCCAAGTTCATTAATACAAAACGGGTGGCGTTCCATAATTTATTCAAGAAATTACGGGCAGGGTCAAGCCGCTCGTAGAAGAAGCGGGTGTCGTTGTCCACGGCGTTGCCGCTTACCAACATTAGACGAAGGGCGTCTGCACCGTATTCTTCAATTATTTCTAGCGGGTCAATGCCGTTGCCAAGAGATTTGGACATTTTACGCCCTTGCTCGTCCAGCATAATGCCGTTTATGAACACGTCTTCGAAGGGAATGTCACCCATAAATTCAATGCCCATAAACACCATGCGCACTACCCAAAAGAAAATGATTTCCCGCGCCGTGACCAGCACGTCGCCCGGGTAGAAATATTTAAGCTCCGGTGTTTCATCCGGCCAGCCAAGGGTGGAGAACGGCCACAAAGCGGAAGAAAACCATGTATCCAGAACGTCTTCGTCCTGTTTCAAATTAGTGTCGCCGCAGGTAGAGCATGCAGCCGGGATGGTGACGGCCACCGTAATATGCCCCTGCGGGCAGTAATAAGCGGGAACGCGGTGCCCCCACCATAACTGACGGGAAATACACCAATCGCGAATGCCGTCCAGCCAGTGTTTGTAAATTTTGCCGAAGCGGTCGCGGTTAAATTTCAGCTTTCCGCTTATATAGGCTTCCAGGGCGGGCTTTGCCAGTTCATCCATCTTTACAAACCACTGCAGTTTCAACAGCGGCTCTGCAACGGTTTTGCAGCGGTCATGCTCCCCAACGGAATGGGTGATGTTTTCGATTTTTATAAACAGGCCGTTGTCGGCCATTTCATCTATTATTTTTTTGCGGGCGTCTTCACGAGTTAAGCCGTTATAGTGGGCACCGTTTTCGTTTATTGTGCCGTCGTCGCTCATGATGTTTACCCGGGGCAGGTTGTGACGCTCGCCAACTTCAAAGTCGTTTGGGTCGTGTGCAGGGGTGATTTTTACCGCGCCCGTGCCGTATTCTTTATCTACATAAAAATCCGCGATAATGGGGATTTTACGGTTGACAAAGGGGACTATAGCGAACTTACCAACAAGATGTGTATAGCGTTCGTCTTCCGGATTTACGGCAATGGCAGTGTCGCCCAGCATGGTTTCCGGGCGGGTAGTGGCGAAAGAAATAAATTCACTTGTACCGTCGATAGGGTACTTAAAATGGTACAAGTGCCCTTCTTTGTCCTCATGTTCTACTTCCGCGTCGGAAATACTTGTCTGGCAGCTTACGCACCAGTTTACAAGCCGTTCACCCTTGTAAATTTTGCCGCTGTTGTATAACCGCACAAAAACTTCCAGCACCGCCTTAGACAGGCCTTCGTCCATGGTGAAACGCAGTTTCTCCCAGTCTGCAGAGCAGCCCAGGGTTTTTAACTGGCGTACAATTGTACCGCCGTACTGCTCGTACCAGTCCCACATCTTATCCAGGAACGCCTCGCGCCCAAGAGATTCCTTTGTTATACCTTCTTTTGCCAGGGCATTTACAACTACAACTTCCGTTGCAATGGCGGCGTGGTCTGTACCCGGCAGCCAAAGAGCTTCGTAGCCTTGCATCCGTTTAAAGCGGATTAGCATATCCTGTATGCCGTTGTTTAGCGCGTGGCCCATATGAAGCTGGCTTGTGATGTTGGGCGGCGGCATCATTATTGTGTAAGGCGTTTTGTCGGGGTTGGGTGCGGCTTTAAAGTAGCCTTTTTCTTGCCAGCGGGCGTAAATTTCGCCCTCGCGGGCTTTGTCATAGGTTTTTGGGAGTTCTGTCATTTTGTCACTACCTTTTATTTGTATTATTGTTTGTTATATGTCATATATCCATTTGAATCTTCAAAACCGAAATTTTTGTAAATGCCGTTACCCATGCCGGTTTTGTAAAGCACTATCCTGCCGCAGCCTTGGGCAAATGCTTCTTCTACGGTTAGGGCCAGCAAATTGCTTCCTATCCCACGGCGGCGGTATTCCGGATAAGTGTACATGTTGGTGATGTAGCCGGTTTTCCCCGTTAGGTTTGACATGGACGGGGCATTGCAGAAAAATGTCAGGCCGCTTGTGGCGATAATTTTTTCGTTTTGGTCGCAGGCAAGCCATGTGATAAAAGTACCGTTTGCAAGGGATGTTTCAAAGAATTGCTTAACGCTTTGGTACAGGATTTCCTCATCTGCCGGTGTTTCTGTTGTTTTGTAATGGGCAAGGTTATCCATGCGTATTTTTATAAGTGCTTCGCAGTCTGCCGTGGTGGCTTTTCTGTAGTTAATTGAATTCATGTTGTTTCACCTTATGTATTATACGTCATGCCGGGAGTAAAAACTACCCCCTGATATCAGATTGGTTATGTGATATCAGGGGGTAGTGTGAATTACCTATTGCGGCGATTCGTCAACGTAAATACAACAGATAGAGCGAGCAGTTTAGAATGCTGCAAAAATAGGTATTGATATTTCTCCGAGTTTGATACTTGACCCTATGTAAAGCAAGTAAACAAGGGAAAGTACGCAATAAAAAGAGCAGTTTGTCCCCACCGTAATCAGTGAGTGGAATTCAAAAAGTTGTATCCGTCAAAACTTAGTCTTGCATATTCAACACTTGTTGGTTATAATAAATGTGAGGTGACGCTATTTTATGGAACGTAAAATAATGAAAAAATTACTGGATTGGAAAAACAGTCCCCGACGTAAGCCCTTGATTCTTTCCGGTGCAAGGCAAGTAGGCAAGACATATATCTCCTTGACCTTCGGCAAAGAGCAGTACAAGAACACCGTGTATCTCAACATGGAAGATTCCGGCCAGGTTACTGCCATATTCGAGCGCGACTTAAAGCCGGAGCGTATTATACGGGAACTTTCTGCGCACTCGGGGCAGAGCATATTTCCGGGCGATACACTCATTATCTTTGACGAAATCCAATCATGTGAAAGAGCATTGACATCGTTAAAATACTTCTGCGAAAACGCGCCCGAGTACCACATTATTGCCGCCGGAAGTCTGCTAGGTGTGGCAACCAACCGTAAAAACTACTCATTCCCTGTCGGCAAGGTAGATATGCTTACGATGCTTCCATTGGATTTTGAGGAATATTTGTTGGCAACCGGTAATGAGGCTATATTGGGACTGATTAAAGAATCCTATGAAAACTTCACGCCACTTTCATTACATGAAACAGCTATGGATATTTACAAGACATATCTTGTTGTCGGCGGTATGCCCCAGGCAGTTTTAGAATATGTCAAAACCAACGATTTCAATTTTGTTTTGGCGGCTCAAAAAACAATCAATGACGGCTACATTGCTGATATGGCCAAGTATGCGACTGCTAATGAAACAACGAAAATCAAGGCAGCATGGGAGAGCTTGCCCGCTCAGTTGGCGAAGGAAAATCGCAAGTTTCAGTACAAAGTCATAAAGTCCGGGGCGAAAGCCCACGAATACGAATTACCTATTGACTGGATGAAGTTTGCCGGAATCATCAATAAATGTGTTCGTATCACGGAGGGCAAATTGCCGCTGACAGCTTACGCCGCCAATGATTCATTTAAGATATACATGGTGGACACAGGGCTTTTGTGTTCCAAGTTTGGTATTGCTGCGAATGTTGTTCTAAACGGGTCGCCATCTTTTGATGGATTCAAAGGCGCACTTGCTGAAAATTACATTTGCCAATGTCTTGTTGCAAATGGGTTCACTCCTTTTTACTGGAGCAGTCCCGGCAAGGCTGAATTAGATTTTGTTTTTCAAGACAACCAGGGCAACATTGTTCCATTAGAAGGTAAATCGGCTGATAATGTGAAGTCTAAGAGTTTGAGACAGTTTGTATCAATATATAAGCCGGAGTATTCGGTAAGGGTATCAACCAAGAACTTTGGGTACGAAAATAATATTAAGAGCATACCTCTTTACGCGCTATTTTGTTTAATGCCGTAGTGAAAAGGACAAGGGCGATAACGAAGCATAAGGGAAATGGCTAAAATAATGGATTGGCAGTTAAACGAGATTTGCATAGAAAAAGGGTACGCATGGCGCACCCTTTTTTGATGCAGCTAATACCAATACTCACAAGTCCCCCAAGTTTTAGTTTATCAACAACAACGACATGACCGGATAATCCGTCGTGCCGTTTGCAAACACTCTTGGCAGATGCCCACATCTAAAAATTCTTGTTTTCTGTTTTATAAATAGGACATACTGTTGTCACATTTATCCTGTTACAATGCAAGCAAGCACGAAAAAAAATTTTGGAGGTATCACATGGTTGAATCATTAAAGGCACTTTTGGCAGAATGGAAAGAAACAAGGTATTTTACGCTGGAGTTCATAAACGAACTAAGCGATGCAGACCTTGACAAAAAGCTGCCCAGAAAAAAACTGAACACCATCAGGCTACAGGCTTACGAGGTAACACTGTTTCAAAAAGACATGGTTGAATCTTTGACAACAAAAATCTGCCACTTTGACGAAGCCGAATACGCCGAGTACAAATCCCTGCCCAAGCAAGCTCTTGTAGATAGAATGGCAGAGCTTGACGATATGTTGGAAAAATCTATAGAGCAGATGGACGGCACGGAAATGATTGAATGGTTTGGCGAACCACGAAACATACATCATATTTTTGCAACTATGATAGGCCATGAACAGATGCACCTTGGTCAAATTATTGCGTTCTGTTACGCAACAGGGATAGAAATTCCTGCAAACATAACGGAAAATATGGCTTTGGAGGGCTAATCTTACGTGAAAAAATTATTTTTAGCATCATATTTTGCAGGCACAGCCCAGCTGCTGCCGGATTTTATGGGCGAAGAAATAGCCGGAAAGAAAGTTGTGTTTATCCCTACCGCCGCTTTGTATCCATGGGTATGTGAAGAAAAAGAAACATTGGATGAATTAGTCAGCACAGACCGCGCAGCACTTCAAAACATCGGTCTTGTTGTAGAAGAGTTGGATGTTAAAAATGCAACTAACGAAGCGGTGACAAAGAGCATAACGAACACCGACTATATATTTGTTTGTGGCGGCGATTCGTTTTACTTGCTGCAAGAACTGCGTCGCAAGGGCGCGGACAAGCTGATTACAGAACATATCGAAAAGGGCAAGCTGTATATGGGAACCTCTGCCGGTTCGCTTATTATGCAAAAGGATATTGTAGATGACGGCATAGAAAAGCCGGAGCTTGCGACTGACTTAAATGGAGATTTTTCCGCTCTTGGCATTATTGATTTCTACTTGTATGTGCATTATGGCAGCCATTATTGGGGCGATGATGACGAGTATATCCGCAAGTTTTACGACAAACTCAACTACGTGAAAATAAGCGATAAGCAAGCTGTTACTGTTAACGGTAACGATATTAAAATTGTTACGGCAAATTAAAATTTGGAAGGGCTTAAAAAAATGAGTGATTCAATAATCAAAAAAGCAAGCGACATTATCAATGCCAAGACCGGCTATATCGGTGGCGGCATGGGTGGTTATGCTGTCGTTGCATTGCATGATGAAAGCGGCTATCCGGCTCTTACTACTGTTACAATATCAAGTGCAGATGGTATCAACTGGCTGATGTTTAATGCCCATTCAGGCAGAAATACAATAAAGCGCATTGCATTTAACAACCGTGGCAGCGTATGTATTAGCAGCAGTGAGTATCATATAAGCATGATGGGTACTTTTGAAGTTTTAACAGACCTTGAAACAAAAAAAGCAAATTTTTTCGAGCCTATGTATGGCTATTTAAGCGGTGCAGATGACCCGAACCATAATGTCATACGCTTTAACACAGAAAGCTATAATATTCATCTGGCTGAAAACGATGAATCGGCACAAGGCACATTACTCAAGACAACAGCGGCACCGGCCACTGTTATATTGGATTAAGGCTTTATTTTAAGTTGGAATAGGTACAAGGTATAACGACCGGAAAACTACCCCCTGATATCGCATTAGCGAATGTAATATCAGGGGGTAGTTTGTTATCTCCCTACACCAATATAGTAAGCCAGGCAGACAAAAAGATAAGCAATGTAGTATAATTAATACATAATCGCACATAAACCGCGTAAAACAGATGGGATGATGACTATGAACACACAAAAGAAAATTTACATTGCCGACGACGAGGCAAATATCAGGCTTGCAATAAAAACTTTTTTGGAAAGCGCGGGATACTTGGTACAAGATTTTGAAACCGGAGATTTACTGCTGAAGGCCTTTGCCCAACGCCCAGCAGATTTGGTAATTACAGATGTAATGATGCCCGGCTCTAATGGCTTTGTTATATGTAAAGAGTTGCGCAAAACAAGCAATGTGCCAATAATAATGCTAACCGCCCGGGACAGCGACCTGGACTATGCAACAGGGCTGGACTTGGGCAGTGACGATTACTTAACAAAGCCATTTAGCCCAATGGCCCTTACCATGCGCGTCAAGGCTATATTTAGGCGGATAGAGCTTAGCCGGTTGGACTTTGCCAAGGAGCATGATGAAAATGAAGAAAACTAAGATACGCATAATAATTCTAAAGGCGTTTGCCGTTGTGTTGTTTTGCTCTTTTGCGCTAACGGCCATTATTTTTAACATTGCAATACGGCTTAGGGTTGGAAACGACTACAATTTATTAATCGGTTCATATGTTGATACAGACACAGCCGGTATTACAGGCAGGGCCGGTATAATTTTGCTGGTTCTTATTGGCGTTATGTTTGTTATGTCGGTAGTTGTAACATATTTTTTGTCAAACTCTATTACCAAGCCGATAGAAAAACTAAGCAGCTTTGCGCACAATATCGGCAACGGCGAGTTTACTACCAATTCCTTCGAGTTTGAAGAAGAGGAGCTTGCAGAGTTAAACGCCGCACTAAATAAATCTGTCAAGCAGTTAGGTATTTATGACAGCGAACAAAAGGCATTTTTCCAAAATGTATCCCACGAATTGCGCACACCGCTTATGTCCATTAAATGCTATGCGGAAGGTATATCCTTTGACATAATGGACCCAAAGAAGGCAAGCGAAACAATTTTACAGGAAACAGACAGGCTTTCTGACCTGGTGACGGATTTATTGTATATCGCGAAAATTGACAATATTACAACGGTTTACGCAACGGAGAAAGTGAATTTACCGGAGTTAATCCGCAGCTGCGCTTCGCGCCAGCAGGCAATGGCAGATAAGCGGGATATTAAGTTTGTATTTATCTTTGCTGAAGGCGATATTCTGTACCATTGTGTAAGCGAGTTAATTTCGCGGGCGGTTGATAACTTAATATCCAACGCCATACGGTACGCAAATTCCCAAATTATTTTATCCTGCCGCAAGGCCGGTAGTAACATAGAAATTAAAGTGGCGGATGACGGCCAAGGTATCCCGCGGGAAAATATCCCCCGCGTATTCGAGCGATTTTATAAAGGCGCGGGCGGCAACAACGGGATTGGCCTGTCAATTGTCAAATCCATAGCCGAACAGCACAATGGGCAAGTTGCGGCAGCAAATTCAACTAATGGCGGCGCGGTGTTTACAATAACGTTGCCAACTTAAATGGAGGGGTAACAAATGCGGTTTAGCGAACAGGAATTTTTACAGCTAAAAAATATGTTGACTGTCTATGAATGGGGTCACAGGACCCTTCTTACAAAGCTAAATATTTTGCACGAAGATTTTACTAATTTCCGGGAAAGCAGCCCCATAGAATACATCACGGGGCGAATCAAATCCCCGGAAAGCATAGCGCAAAAACTTTACGAAATGGGCGTTGAAATTACGGCAGATAACGCCCAAAAATACTTGAAAGACATGGCGGGTATACGCATCATATGCCCCTTCGCAAAGGACATTTTTTATTTAACCGGCCTGCTAAGGTCTATGCCCGACATAAATATATTGGAAGAAAAGGACTATGTAAGCAAGCCTAAACCCAGTGGGTACCGCAGTTATCACATTATTATCGAAATTCCCGTGTTTTATTCCTGCAAAACGGAAAACATAACTGTGGAAGTACAAATACGCACAGAAGCTATGAACTTTTGGGCGTCCCTAGAGCATAAGGCCAGATACAAATACCGAGAACATATTCCCAAGCATTTATGCGACGAGTTGGTTATTTGCGCGGAAAAAATTGCGGAGCTTGACGACAGAATGTTCTTGATTCACGAAATTATTTCGCTGATAAACCAAGATAATTAAGGGAGTTTGTGGTATAATGGTTTTTATGTGTGCTTGCACACGAAGAAAAAATGAAAAGAGAGAACTAAATGACAAACAGAACCAAATTTTCAAACCTCCCTATCTCCGAAGAAGTAAAACGCGCCGTGGCGGAAATGGGCTTTGAAGAAGCCACTTACATTCAGTCTCAAAGCATCCCACTTATACTGGAAGGCTACGACGTAATTGGCCATTCCCAAACGGGCACGGGCAAAACCGCCGCATTCGGCATCCCAATTATCGAAAAAATTTGCAAAGAGACAACCGGCACCCAGGCCTTGATCTTGTGCCCAACCCGCGAGCTTGCCGTGCAAGGCTGCGAAGAAATTCGCAAATTTGCCAAATACAAGCACGGTGTAAGCGTTGTGCCAATTTATGGCGGGCAGCATATAGACAGGCAGATAAATTCGTTAAAAAAGGGCGTATCCATTATAATAGGTACACCCGGGCGTATTATGGATCACTTGCGCCGCCGCACACTTAAGCTGCAAAACCTTTCCATGGTTGTACTGGACGAAGCGGACGAAATGTTAAACATGGGCTTCCGCGAGGACATTGAAACAATTTTGCAAGACGTGCCTGAAGTGCGTCAGACAATTTTATTTTCTGCAACCATGCCGCCGGAAATTATGCGTCTAACCGGCGAATATCAAAAAGACCCAAAAGTTGTGAAAACCGTAAGCAATGAACTTACCGTTCCAAGTATCCGCCAGTATTACTACGAAGTGCCCGGCGATAAAAAAATTGAAGCGTTGGCACGTTTGCTGGATTTTTACAACCCAAGCCGCTCCCTTGTTTTTTGCAACACAAAGCGCATGGTAGACGAGCTTGTAGATGAATTACAATTCCGCGGCTATTCCCCGGACGGGCTGCACGGCGACATGAAGCAGCAGTCCCGCGACATGGTTATGGGTAACTTCAAAAAAGGCAAAGTTGACATACTAATTGCCACAGATGTAGCCGCCCGCGGCATAGATGTGGACGACATAGACGCAGTATTCAATTTCGACCTGCCCCAGGACGTAGAATACTATATTCACCGTATTGGCCGCACAGGCCGCGCGGGCAAGGCCGGGGCTTCCTATACATTTGTAAGCGGCAGACGGCAAATTTACGCCCTCAAAGATATAGAAAAGCATATTAGAACCAAAATCGACCACAAAACACTGCCATCAAGCAACGAGGTAAATGAAGCGCGCAGCGATAAGTTAACAAAAAATATACTTGATGTCTTGGAAAGCGGCACCCCTCGCAAGTACGAGCAGATAATAGACAAGCTGATGGAAATGGATTACACATCTGTGCAAATAGCCTGTGCCGCCATCAGCCTTTTGTCAGAAAACTCTAATGATGACGCGCAGCTGGATGATTTAATAAAGAAGCAAAAAGCCGAGAAAACCAAAAAGCCCCTAACAAAAATTGTAGAGAAGTTTACGAAAAAAAGTAAGGACGCAAAAGTACCGGATTTTATGGTGAGTTATGTAATAAGCGTAGGCCTAAACGACAAGGTGGGCGCGAAGCACATCATGTCGGCCCTATCCGACGGCTCCGGTGTACCCGCCAAAGCAATCGGTAAAATTTCTGTCCACAATACTCACACAATTGTGGACATCTCAAGCAAGTACGCGGATATAGCCGCAAAGAAAATGAAAAACTACATCGTAGGCGGCAAAGGCGTGTCTATGAAATTGAAGAGGGCGAAGAAGAAAAAATAAAGGAGAAGGGGCTGTCGAGACAGCCCCTTTTATTACTTCGAAGGAGGTTTGCGTTTTACAAAAATGTAAATACCAAGACCGATAAGCAGAACGGGCAGCAAACGGCTGATTAAGCTAATTGCAAAGCCAAGAACGCTTACTACAAGTACTACGGCCAATGTTACTAAAATAATTGTGCGTAAAGTTTTGTTGGCAAGTATGCTGTTTAAAGCGTCGCCGATGTCGTCGCGCACGGCTTCCCCCGCGTTTATGCGGCGGCGTACATTAAACCCGTCAAAGAAACTGGTAAGCACGTAAACCGGTATGGCAAGGCCCAGCATTAAGTTAAACGGCCACCAGGCGTTTGCCAGCAAAAATATTATTAGGAAGAATCCGCTCATTGCCGCCAGGCCGCGCTTCATTAGGCCCATGTACATATAATTCGCGCCCGGCAGGAAGGAAAATACGAATAGTAAACCCCACAATACTTTACGGCGCGGATAAGCTGTATGACTGTGATAGTCAGGCGGCGGCGCGTGGTCGCCCGGTGATTGGGCTAATACTGCAAGGCATGGCCGACAAAACAGCCTGCCCTGAACTTCTACTGTGCAATCGTCACATAACCAGCTGCCGCAGTGGTTACATGTGTTTGCAGCATATTTTTCCGGATGGGAACGGCATTGCATATGATCATCTCCTGTTTGTTTGAATTTTGTTCCTTCTGAAACCATATACGCCGTGTTCGCAAAAAAGTTTACTTAGATTTGAAATTATTTTGAAGCATCTCCTACATAGCTTCCGGCGCGGACATCCCCAACAGCCCAAGCCCTATTTTTAACTGGGCTTGTACAGCAGCAACCAAGGCCAAGCGGGATTGACGTAATTTTTCGTCATCTACCAAAATTACATGGTGGTGGTAGTAGGCGTTAAAAGCCTGGGCCAAAGCCACTAATTGCCGGGCAATCATATACGGCTCATACTTTTCTGCGGCTTCTTCTATTTTAGCGGGGAAGTCGTAGATAATGCGCAGCACGTCAAAAGCTTCATCTTCCGTAAGCAAGGCAGGGTCAAACTTTAACGAATTATCACCTACAGCATAACCGGCTTTTTTAAGCACGCTGCAGGCGCGGGCATGGGAATACTGCACATATGGGCCTGTTTCCCCGTCAAAGTTAAGCATCAATTCCCAGCTAAACACGGTGTCCTTTATGCGATTGGTGTATAGTTTGTTAAATATCAGCGCGCCAACACCAACTTGCTCTGCTACAGTATCTTTGTCTGCAAGGTTTGGGTTTTTTTCCTCGATAATTGCCCTTGTTTTGGCAACGGCTTCGTCCAGAAGTTCGTCCATTTTTATTACTTTGCCCCGGCGGGTAGACAGTTTGCCATGCTCGAAGCGGAACAACCCGTATGGAACATGCACTTGCCCTTTTGCCCAAGGGTATCCCATTAATTCTAAAACTTTGAAGAATTGGGCAAAATGCAAAATTTGTTCTTGGCCTGTTACATATATGTTTAGGTCAAAATTAAAACAATTCTGCCGGTCTATTGCGGCGGTAATGTCACGGGTTGGGTAAAGTGTACCGCCATCACTGCGTAAAATTAGGCATGGAGGCATATTATACTCTTCCAGGTCTACAATTTGCGCGCCGTCGCTTTCTTTAAGCAACCCTTTTTCCCGCAGCAAATCTACAGTGGCTTCCATTTTTCCGTTGTAGTAGCTTTCGCCCCTCCACTCATCGAAAGACGTTCCCAAACGTGTGTATAGTTTTTCGTATTCCAGAATACTTAAATCTACAAACCAACGCCATAAGGCCAGCCCTTCTTCGTCATCGTCCGCAAGCCTTACTACCCAAGAGCGGGCTTCGTCGTTTAAGGCCGGAGCTTTGTCCGCTTCCTCGTGAAAGCGCACATACAGCTCTGCAAGTTCATCTATTCCCCTGGCTTCTACGGCTTCCTTACTGCTCCATCTTAAATATGCCACAATTACCTTGCCAAACTGGGTTCCCCAGTCGCCAAGGTAGTTAATTGCCGTAACATTGTAGCCAAGGAAGCGATAAATTCTGTCGATAGACAAACCAATAATTGTAGAACCCAAATGCCCTACATGGAACGGCTTTGCTATGTTGGGCGAAGAATAATCTATTACAACGTTTTTGCCGTCACCAATACCGCTCGCGCCGTATTTTTCGCCTTTTTGCAATATTTCCGTTAAAACATCACCTGCAAAAGCCGCCCGGTCAAAAAAGAAATTTAAATATGGGCCGGTGGCTTTTACTTCCCCAAGCCAAGACGGGCGGTTTTCTGCTATTTGTGCCGCAAGATCTGCCGCTATTACCGGTGGAGCCTTTTTCAGCTCCTTTGCCAGCCTAAAGCATGGGAACGCCATGTGCCCCAGCTTTGGGTCTGCCGGGGTTTCTATAGACTGCCGCAATTCCTCTTGGGGCAGCCCGGCATATTTTGCAAGTATTTCTGATAAAGCTTGTCCATAGTTCATTTTCATTACCTCCGTTATATGTGTGCGGCTATTATACACTATTTTTGTAATTTTTGCATTTATACCTAGAGCATCAAATATTTACCCCCTGATATCACATCCGCCCAATGTGATATCAGGGGGTACGCTTTAAAAAGCGAAATTAACAAGCATTGTCAGCTCGCCCCACAAATGATTATGCACATACCGAAACAGCAGCACATAACTAACCGCTACACATGCAATATTTACTACTTTAAGCTGCTTTTTGCGTTCCTCTGCGTCAAGTATCGACTCCACTATTGTTTGCAACACGGCTATAAATAATAGTTCGGCAATTAAAATCATAAATTCACGCATTATGTACCACCCTAACAATGTCTGTTAAGGTATTTATATGATGGAAAACCGCTTTCTTATACTTCCCACACGCTGCCGTCATAAGAAACTTCCAGCCCATGTGGTGCCGCCAGCTCTACCATTTCGTCATAACAGGCACCGCCGTTGTGGGAAAAGTGGTTAATAACTATGCGGGTATCCGGCTTTACGCAGTTATGCTTTGCAAACAGCTCTTTCATTTCGATAATATCCGGCAGCCCCATGTGGTTGCCGCCTTCTTTATATATGCCAAAGGTGCAGTCCAGGCTTATAAGGTCAAATTGCTTACCGGCAATGTAATCCCATATATCCTGGGTAAAAATGCCCGTGTCATTGCCGTAAAGAATGCGTTTGCCATCACACTCAATAATATAGTTAAGGCAGCGTTCGTTGCGGGCATGAAGGGCCGGCAGGGCGGTTATGGTAAATTCACCTGCAGTAAACGGTACAAAATTTTCTGCAATATAGAAATCGTACTGCTCTTTGGTACCGCGTATTGCGTTCTCTACAAAATCTTTGCATATGCCTATAACCGTTTCATTGCCGTAGACTTGCAACTTGCACTCTACGCCTTTTGTAGCGTAAATTGGCCCGCGGTACTTTAATTCGGAGGGTAGAAAATGATCGTTGTGGCTGTGGGTTACAATCATGTGGCCTATTTTATTCAACTCCACGTTGTGGATCAGGTAATGAAGATATGTGTCCGGGGTCAGGTCTATAAGCAGACGCTGGTCCGGTGAGCCTTCACCAAATTTATTGGCAAATACTAACGCCTGGGAACGTGTACGAATATTCCTGCCACCACGTTTGCGGGCCGTATTGCAAAATTCGCAAGAACAAAACATTCCCGGCCAGCCCTCTGCCGCGCCTGTGCCTAAATATTGCAAAACCATAAAAACACTCCTCTTCTTGAGTTGTAATAAAACCGGGCTTTCTCGATAAGTAAGAAAGCCCGGTTATGTCTATTATTTATTTGCCATCTGTACGCACTACAGGGGGGTAGAACAGTTCGTCATCTTCGGTATCAACACCGGGGGCGTTTTCAACTTCTACACTGCGGTAGACAGGCATTCCCGTTCCGGCAGGTATAAGCTGGCCAATTATTACGTTTTCTTTCAGGCCGATTAGACGGTCTTCTTTACCGCGTATTGCGGCTTCGGTTAGTACGCGGGTGGTTTCTTGGAAAGAAGCCGCGGATAGGAAGGAATCTGTGGCCAGGGATGCTTTGGTGATGCCAAGCAGCACCCTTGTGCCTTCTGCGGGGCGCAGTCTCTGCTCTTCCATTTCCCTGTTAATCTCTTCAAGCTCTAGCCAATCAATTAACGAGCCGGGAAGCAGCTCTGTGTCGCCGCTTTCTTCTATTTTTACGCGCTTTAGCATTTGGCGAACAATAACTTCAATGTGCTTATCGTTAATATCTACGCCATGAAGGTCGTAAACACGCTGCACTTCTTGAATCATGTAGTCTTGTACGCCGCGTAAGCCTTTGATTTTAAGAATGTCGTGTGGGTAAACGCTGCCTTCCGTAAGTTCGCTGCCCGGTTCAACTTCTTGCCCAGAATGAACTTTTATACGTGAACCGTAAGGTATCAAGTAGGCTTTCGCTTCACCTGTTTCGCTGTTGGTTATAACAACTTCGCGCTTTTTCTTAATGTCATTTATTTCCACCGTACCGCCAAACTCTGCGATAATCGCAAGGCCTTTTGGCTTACGGGCTTCAAAAATTTCTTCTACACGCGGCAAACCTTTTGTAATGTCGTCGTTGGTAGCAACGCCGCCAACCTGGAACGTACGCATTGTAAGCTGTGTGCCTGGCTCACCGATAGATTGTGCCGCAATAATACCAACAGATTCACCAATGCGAACTACACGTCCGCTTGCCATGTTGGCACCATAGCACTTAGAACATAGCCCAATACGGCTGCGGCATGTTAAAACAGTACGGATATGAACTTCTTCCACACCGGCGGCTTCAATCGCGTCTGCCTGGTCCGGGGTTATGAAGGTATCTGCCTGGGCCAAAACCTCACCTGTTTCCGGGTGTAAAACATCATCAACAGCCCAGCGTCCGCGTATACGGTCTACCAATGGCTCAATAATTTCTTCGCCGTCTACAAAGGATTTTACCCACATGCCAGGTTTTATATGGCCATCTTTTACACAATCTTCTTCACGGATGATAATATCCTGGCTAACGTCAACCATACGGCGGGTAAGGTACCCAGAGTCCGCCGTACGCAAGGCTGTATCGGAAAGGCCTTTTCTGGCACTGTGGCCTGAAATGAAATATTCCAAAACAGTTAAGCCTTCGCGGTAGTTAGAACGTACGGGCATTTCCAATACTTTACCCGTTGGGCTTGCAAGAAGCCCGCGCATACCGGCCATTTGTTTCATTTGCGTTTTGGAACCGCGGGCACCGGAATCCAGCATCATGTATACGCTGTTGTCTGTGCTTAGGTTATCCATCAAATCTTCGGTTACTTTGTCTGCCGTGTCTGTCCATATTTTTAGAACACGATCACGGCGTTCATCGTCTGTCATAAGCCCGCGGCGGAATAACCTGTGTACGCCCTCTACGGCGTCATCGGCTTCTTTTAATATAACAGGCTTAGAATCCGGAACCTCCATGTCGGAAACGGATACAGACAAGGCACTTTGTGTAGCAAAGCGGAAGCCCAAATCTTTTACATTGTCCAAGGTAATGGATGTATCTACGCTGCCATACCTGTTAATACAGCGGCTAACTATTTTTGAAATCATTTTAGCGTCTACCAGGCAGTTAATCTCGTAAGAGAATGGGTCTGCATTACGGTCTACAAAGCCTAAATCCTGCGGAATCGCCTGGTTGAAAATAATGCGCCCCGGTGTTGTTTCTATTAGTCTGGTCATCCCGGTCAGTTCATCTGTACGGCGTACTTTAATTTTTGCGTGAAGATGCACTTCGTTATTATCGTAAGCCAGAACAGCTTCGTCATCGTTCATAAATACTTTGCCTTCCCCAAGGCGGTTGTCCCGCTCTAGGGTTAGGTAGTAGATTCCCAAAACCATGTCCTTTGAAGGCACTGTAATAGGCATACCGTCAGACGGTTTTAACAGATTGTTTGGTGCAAGTAATAAGAAACGGCATTCTGCCTGTGCTTCTACGGAAAGCGGCACATGAACAGCCATTTGGTCGCCGTCAAAATCCGCGTTGTAAGCGGCACATACTAATGGATGAAGCATTAGTGCGCGGCCTTCAACAAGTACCGGTTCAAATGCTTGAATGCCCAACCTGTGAAGTGTGGGCGCGCGGTTTAGCATTATCGGATGCTCTTTGATAATATCTTCCAAAGCGTCCCATACTTTAGGCTCAAGTTTTTCTACCATGCGCTTTGCAGACTTAATATTGTGGGCGTCACCGGACTGTACAAGTTTTTTCATTACAAAAGGCTTGAACAACTCGATGGCCATTTCGCGGGGTAGGCCGCATTGATATATTTTTAGCTTTGGCCCAACTACAATTACAGAACGACCGGAATAGTCTACACGCTTACCAAGTAAGTTTTGGCGGAAACGCCCTTGCTTACCTGTTAATAAATCTGAAAGGGATTTTAACGGACGGTTGCCCGGCCCTGTAACAGGTCTGCCGCGGCGTCCGTTGTTTATCAGCGCGTCAACCGCTTCTTGAAGCATACGCTTTTCGTTACGCACAATAATATTTGGCGCGGAAAGGTCTAACAGCCTTTTTAGGCGGTTATTACGGTTAATAACACGGCGGTACAGGTCATTAAGATCGGACGTGGCAAAGCGACCGCCGTCCAACTGTACCATGGGGCGCAGTTCCGGAGGGATTACAGGAATAGTGTCAAGAATCATCCATTCCGGCCTGTTGCCGGATAGGCGGAAAGATTCGATAACTTCAAGTTTTTTGATATAACGGATACGCTTCTGGCCTGTCGCATCTACAAGCAGGTTTTTAAGCTCTTCGGATTCTGAATCCAAATCAATAGACAGAAGTAATTCCTTGATTGCTTCCGCGCCCATGCCAACACGAAGGGACGGCACTTTTATTCCGTTGATAATACGGTGTGTGCCGAATTCTTCCAACGCGTCGCGGTATTCTTTATCTGTAAGAATTGTCTTTGGCTGAATGCCGGTGTCTGTGCCGTCAAGCACAATGTATGACGCAAAATATAGAACCTTTTCCAACGCGCGGGGGGACATGCCCAAAATAATACCCATGCGGCTGGGTATACCGCGGAAATACCAAATGTGTGAAACAGGGGCAGCAAGCTCGATGTGCCCCATGCGTTCGCGTCTTACTTTGCTTTTTGTAACTTCTACGCCACAACGGTCGCAAACTACGCCTTTGTAGCGGATACGCTTATATTTGCCGCAGTGGCATTCCCAGTCCTTGCTTGGACCAAAGATGCGTTCGCAGAAAAGCCCGTCTCTTTCGGGTTTTAACGTTCTATAGTTAATGGTTTCGGGTTTTTTTATTTCGCCGCGGGACCATTCACGAATTTTTTCAGGTGATGACAAGCCAATTTTTATCGAGGAGAATGTCATTGGTTGTTCTGCCTTGTCGGCCTTTTGCAAATCTCGGGTATCTTGCATTTCGTACTCTTGCATTTACCTCACTCCTCGTCGCTGAATAAATCCAAATCATCTGCAATATCGTCCAATAATGGGATGTCAATGTCTATATCGTCAAAATCCTCTACAGGCAAAATGTCTGCAGGCGCGTCGTCATCCATAGACTCGCCAAAATTTTCAAGGTCTACTTCTAAATCAAGGCCCGCGCTTGGTTCTTCGTCTAAACTGGACAGGCGGCGTATAAATCCGCCGTCTGTATCGGACTCTAAGCCTTCAAGGTTTAAGTCTACAGGTATAACATCGCCTTCCTCAACAGACTCTTTAATTTCAAGCTCGGAATGGTCGTCGCCTAAAACTTTAACGTCAAGACACAAAGCCTGTAACTCTTTTAACAGTACTTTGAAGGATTCCGGTACACCCGGTTCCGGGATGTTTTCGCCTTTAACAATTGCTTCGTAAGTTTTTACGCGGCCAACAATGTCGTCGGACTTAACTGTAAGAATTTCCTGCAGGGTATAACTTGCGCCATAAGCTTCAAGTGCCCATACTTCCATTTCACCAAAACGCTGGCCGCCAAATTGGGCTTTACCGCCCAATGGCTGCTGGGTAACAAGAGAATATGGCCCTGTAGAACGGGCATGAATTTTATCGTCTACTAAGTGGTGAAGTTTTAGGTAATGCATGAAACCTACGGTAATCGGGTTGTCAAACTCTTCCCCTGTACGGCCATCGCGGACTTTTATTTTACCGCTGCGGTTTATCGGTACTCCCTGCCACTCTTCGCGCAATGCTTCATAATTTGCTTGAAGGTCGGCAAAAATATCGGGCTCAACAATATCTTGCCACTTAGCTTCAAATTGGTCCCATTCCAGGTTTACATAGTCGTTTGCAAGGTCAAGAGTATTCATAATATCTATTTCGTTTGCCCCGTCAAATACAGGGGTTGCAGCTTTCCAGCCCAAACACTTTGCGGCTAAACCCAAATGAACTTCAAGTACCTGGCCAATGTTCATGCGGCTTGGTACGCCAAGTGGGTTAAGCACTATGTCAAGCGGACGTCCGTTTGGTAAAAACGGCATGTCTTCTACAGGCAGTACTTTGGCGATAACGCCTTTGTTACCGTGACGCCCGGCCATTTTGTCACCTACGGAAATTTTACGCTTTTGGGCGATGTAAACGCGCACAAGCTGGTTTACACCCGGGGAAAGTTCATCTTTTTTAGTGCCCGGTGCAAGGTCTGCCCGGTTATCACGGGTAAACACTTTTACGTCTACAACTATACCGCTTTCACCGTGAGGAACACGTAAACTTGTGTCGCGTACTTCACGGGCCTTTTCGCCAAATATGGCGCGAAGCAAGCGTTCTTCCGCTGTTAGTTCTGTTTCACCTTTTGGGGTAACTTTACCTACCAAAATATCACCGGGGCCAACTTCCGCACCAATGCGTATTACGCCGTCTTCATCTAAATCATTCATGGCATCTTCGCCAACGTTGGGGATGTCGCGGGTAATTTCTTCAGGCCCAAGTTTGGTGTCACGGGCTTCTGCTTCGTACTCTTCTATATGAATGGATGTGTAAATATCGTCGCGTACAAGTGTTTCACTTAAAAGAATGGCGTCTTCGTAGTTGTAGCCTTCCCAAGCCATAAAGCCTATAAGCGGGTTTTTGCCAAGCGCAAGCTCGCCTTGGTCTGTGGAAGGCCCGTCTGCAATAACCTGCCCGGCTTCTACCCTATGGCCTTTTGTAACTATAGGGCGTTGGTTTACGCATGTACCCTGGTTGCTGCGCATAAACTTTGTTAACTTGTAAATATCTTTTTTGCCGTCGTCGTTGCGGATAGCAATGTGACTGGAAGCAACTTCCGTAACTTCACCTGCTGTGTGAGCTATAACAACAACACCGGAGTCAAGTGCCGCTTTATACTCCATACCTGTACCGACAGTCGGGGCTTCGGCTACCATTAGCGGAACAGCTTGACGCTGCATGTTAGAACCCATTAGTGCGCGGGATACGTCATCATTTTCCAGAAACGGGATAAGAGCCGTTGCAACGGAAACAATTTGTTTTGGCGAAACGTCCATCAGATCAATGCGGTCGCGGTCGAACTCTGCCATCTCGTCACGGAAGCGGCCTGCAACACGACGGTTAATAAAATGGCCGTCGTCTGTCAGTGGCTCGTTGGCTTGCGCAATGATATAGTTTTCTTCTTCGTCGGCGGTTACGTACATAAACTCGTTGGATACAATCGGGTCTTTGTCTTTTTCGTGAATTACATATCGATAAGGTGCTTCTATAAAGCCGTATTCATTAATACGGGCATAAGTTGCAAGAGAGTTGATAAGCCCTATGTTGGGGCCTTCCGGTGTTTCAATCGGACACATGCGTCCATAGTGAGAACTGTGAACGTCGCGTACTTCAAAACCTGCGCGGTCACGGCTAAGCCCCCCCGGGCCCAATGCCGACAGGCGGCGTTTATGTGAAAGTTCATCCAGCGGGTTAACCTGCCCCATGAACTGTGAAAGCTGAGAGGAACCAAAAAATTCCTTGATTGCAGCTGTTACGGGACGAATATTTATTAGGGCTTGTGGGGTAACTATATCCATATCCTGGACGTTCATGCGCTCTTTTACAACGCGCTCCATACGTGTAAGCCCTATACGGAACTGATTTTGTAAAAGTTCGCCAACAGCACGGATACGGCGGTTGCCCAAGTGATCAATATCGTCTGTGCTGCCTACCCCCGCGTCAAGGCCAATGGCATAACTAATAGCCGCCATAATGTCGCAGAAGGTAACGGTCCTTGGCAAAAGTTTATTCATGTGCTGCCTGATTTTACTGGTAAGTTCTTCTTTGTCCGAAGCTTTTAGCAATGCTTGAAGGGCAGGGAAATAAACCCTCTCTTTAATGCCGAAATCCTTTGCGGACAGGCCATAAGGCTCTAGGTACGGGTCAATATTTACTGCCATGTTGCTTAAAGCGCGAATTGTACGGTCTTCAAAAACAATATCCACATGCGGACAGGCAGAGTCTTGGATATGGTCTGCCATATCGCCTGTAATTTCGGTACCGGCAGTATACAGCACTTCCCCTGTGTTTGGATCAACAACGTCTGCCGCCAAAACAAAACCCCTTATGCGGGCACGTAAAGCAAGCTTTTTGTTAAATTTATAACGGCCTACCTTTGCCAGGTCGTAACGTTTGGGGTCGTAAAACATATTTTTTAGTAATTGATCTGCGCCTTCAACCGTAGGCGGTTCGCCCGGGCGGAGACGCTTGTATGCCTCCACCAAGCCTTCTTCGTAAGATTTGGCAATATCTTTTTCTATAGTGGCTAAAATTTTAGGGTCTTCACCAAATTTAGCTATAATTTCTTCATCTGTGCCAACGCCAAAAGAGCGCATTAGAACTGTAACCGGAACTTTACGGGTACGGTCTATGCGCACATAAAGCACGTCATTAGAGTCTGAATCGAACTCTAGCCACGCACCGCGGTTTGGGATAATGTTGCCGGAAACCAGTACCTTACCTACCTTATCATGATCGACAGAGTAATAAATACCCGGAGAGCGCATAAGCTGGCTAACAATAACGCGCTCTGCGCCGTTTATGATAAATGTACCGTTTTCTGTCATAAGCGGAAAGTCGCCCATGAAAATATCCTGCTCTTTAATTTCGTCAACTTCCTTGTTGTGAAGGCGGCATTTTACACGCAAACTAGAGGCATACGTCGCATCCCTCTCTTTACATTCCTCGATTGTATACTTGGGTTTGTTGTCCAAGGATAAGTCTATAAGATCTAAAACTAAATTTCCACTAAAATCTGTGATGGGGGATATGTCGCGAAAAACCTCTCGAAGCCCTTCCGTTGTGAACCACTTGTAACTCTCTTTCTGCACTTCAATCAGGTTTGGAATATCTAAAACTTCGGCAATGCGTGAATACGTAGCCCGTTTTGGGCCCGGGCCTTGTGTGGGACGCACCCTGTTTTTTTCCACCGTAACAACCCCTTTGTAATTATGCGGAAATGTTTTTTTATTATTTATTAAAAACTTTTTGTTGATATTTGTTTCGCTATGTGGTAATCTGACATTGTCCTAGACTTATGCCTATCGGCAGATAGCGATACAGTTATGTAGGGTAACACATAAATAAGGGGGCTGTCAAGCCCTATTTTTACATATTGCTTTTTTTTGCTTTTCCACATAAGTAGAGGAGGATTACATAAAATTATAGGTGGGATTTCAATGATAAAACATGAGATATTAAAGGTACAGGAAAATTCAATCGCCGCTGAAATGGGTATAGCCCGCGGCGATTTTTTGCTTTCTATTAACAGTGAAGAAGTACGTGACATATTGGATTACCGCTTTCGTATACAGGAGGAACAGCTTCTTGTGGAAATTGAAAAGCCCAACAGTGAAATTTGGGAGCTTGACATAGAGAAAGAAGCAGATGATGATTTGGGTATTGAATTTAAACAATCACTTATGTCCCACACAAAACGCTGCAGCAACAACTGCGTATTCTGTTTTGTAGACCAGCAGCCAAAGGGGCTGCGTCCTTCTTTGTACGTAAAAGACGATGACCCAAGGCTGTCATTTTTGTTGGGGAATTATGTAACGCTTACTAATTTAGACGAAGCGGAAATAAAACGGCTTGCAGGGTACCACCTTTCACCTCTTAGAATATCGGTCCACGCAGCAGACTTGGATTTGCGCGAAAAAATGATGGGTACAAATAAGGCGCGGAATTTGTTTGACGCGCTGGAAGTCTTTAACCAAGCCGGTACAGAAATGCATTTTCAAATTGTACTGTGTAAAGGCTTAAACGACAGGGCGCACCTGGATTACACCATTGAAAAATTAATGGAACTAAAGCCCGGCGCAAAAAGCCTGGCAATTGTCCCGGCAGGGCTGACACGGTACAGGGAAGGACTTTTTCCGTTGCAGTCATTTACAAAGGAAGACGCCCATGGGGTAATCGCCCAAGCAGAAAAATGGCAAAAGAATTCCCGCTTTGTGTTTTTGTCCGATGAGTGGTATATTCTGGCGGGGATACAACTGCCAAACTATAAACATTACGGCGATTTTCCGCAATTGGATAACGGCGTAGGGGTAATACGTTTGTTTGAGCATGATTTTGTTAATGCAATGGCTTTAGGCAAAGTAGATTGCAATAAGATTAACCATATGATAAACCGCGGGCATAACCGGCGCAAAATGTCTATCCGTGTGGGAATTGTAACGGGCACAGCCGCCGGTGCATTTATGCGCAGCATAGCAGCCAGGTTCATGGCCAAGCATTCTCACTATATTAAGATAGCCGTTTACGAAATTGAAAATGACTTTTTTGGCTCAAGTATAAATGTCAGCGGGTTGTTAGCCGGGCAGGATGTAATTAACCAGCTAAAAAATAAGCTGGACAAAACTAATGTAATCCTAATGCCTGACAACGCTTTTCGTGCAGGTGTTAAACAAAAAATAATGCTGGACGGTGTAACAAGAGAAGATTTAGAACGGGAATTAAATGTAAGAGTTAGGGTGGGCCATACCGATGGCGCGAAATTTTACAAACAATTAAGGGCACTTTTGCCGGGTAATTCTTAAATATTCTTACCCCCTGATATCAGGGGGTGAAGAAGGAGGTCGCAACATGCTTCAACTTTGTGTATCACAGCAACTTAACAGCACTCCTTTTATGTTTCGTTCAACGGGTATTCGCGTATATTCACTGGAAGAAGTAATGTACCATGTGTTCCATTATTGGCGGGAATCTATGGACGATTTCCTTTCCGATAAAATGATTACATGGGTATCTGACCTTGGGCTTTCTTTTATTGTCGGAAAGATACAGAAAATTGCCGATGAAAAGCAATTTGCCACACGTATGCTTAATTTCATACAATTGATTGATTATTTTGACCAATGTGAAATAAATGAACTGCAGGCAGAGCTGGAGGCCTGGGAACGCCAATGCGAATGGCAGAAATTAAAAGAACGGGCAGATTATTTTATCCAGCGGGGCGAACCGTCTAAGGCGTTACCTTTTTATAAGCGGGCCCTTCAGTTAGAAGAAAACGCCATGCTGTTAAATAATATTGGTGTAATGTACATGCAGCTGTCTGCGCCGGAAGACGCTTTGCATTACCTAACCCGCGCCCATGCCTTTGAACCGGATAATTTTAACATTACGCTTCATTATATAGAGGCGGCAATTTTAAGCGGACAATACGAAAGTGCCGTCAATGAATTAGAAAGAATAGAGGCTGTTGCGCCGAATAGCGCGGATATTCCGTTTTTTTATGGGTTAATTGCCCAAGAGCAGGAAGATTACCCCCAAGCACTGGCCCATTATGAAGAAGCAATAAGAATTGACCCCGTAAAAAACCACTATGCATACAAAATGGCAGAGGTATACAAAAAAACCCGCCAATTTGAAAAGGCACTGCGGACTTTGTCAAAAGTGCCGAATAAAGACGCGGGCTACTATGTAAAAGAAGCGGAAATACATGCCGCCGCCGGTGATGTCCCCGCGTCATTGCGGTGTATGCGCAACGCAACGGATGCCGATGGGGCCCACAATGCTAATTTATGGGCAAAGCTGGCGGAATATTATCGCCGGGATTACGATTGGCGCAGAGCAGAAAAAGCAATTTTACACGCGCTTGAACTGGCCCCGGATAACGACAGTGTACGGTTTGAAAACGCCCGTGTAAAAAAAGGCCTTGGGCGTACGCGAGAGTATCAGGCAGACTTGGCGGAAATTCTAAAGGACTTTAAAGAGCGGTACAGGACGGATAAATGAAATTAAATTCATATAAAGTAGAAACGAGGAATGAACAATGCTGGAAAAATTAAACGAACTGCAGGCACAAACCCAAGCCGATATTAAGCTTGCAAAAAGCCCGGCAGACATTGAAGCACTGCGGGTTAAAATCTTGGGTAAAAAAGGCGAGCTAACCTTGCTGCTAAAAAACCTGGGCTCTTTACAACCGGAAGAGCGCAAGGAAATGGGCAAAAAAGCCAATGAAGTACGGGACTTAATACAGGCAAGCCTGGAAGAATCCCGCACCCGCCTAGAGGCCGCTGCTCAGGCAGAAGCCCTGGTTGCGGAAGCTATGGACATTACCCTGCCCGGGCGGCGTAAGCCATTGGGGCATTTGCACCCCGTTACAACATTTATGTATGGGTTAGAGGATTTATTTATCAGCCTTGGCTTTGATATTGTAGAGGGCAATTTTATAGAAACGGTTTATCATAACTTTGATGCGTTGGGTACACCGCTTAGTCACCCTTCCCGTGACGAAAGCGATACATTTTATATAGACGAAACCCATGTATTGCGCTGCCATACCTCACCGGTGCAGGTGCGGGTTATGGAAACGCAAAAGCCGCCAATTCGTGTTATTTCGCCGGGCATTTGTGCCAGGTTTGACGAAGTTGACGCAACTCATACACCGGTATTCCATCAAATGGAGGGCCTTGTAATAGACAAGGGTATAAATTTTGGCGATTTTAAAGGAATGCTAGAAATTATAGTAAGCTATGTATTTGGGCAGGATGCGAAAACCCGCTTGCGCCCCAGTTATTTTCCGTTTACAGAACCAAGTGTTGAAGTTGATGTTTCCTGCTATGCCTGCAATGTAGATAAACCCAACAGCGGCTGCAGTGTATGTAAAGGCAGCGGCTGGGTAGAGCTTTGGGGATGCGGAATGGTTCACCCCAACGTGCTGGAAATGTCCGGAATTGATTCGTCCGTGTACAGCGGCTACGCCTTTGGGCTTGGCACTATGCGTATGACATCTGCCCTTTACGGTATCCCGGCTCTAAAGCCGTATTATGAAAATGATGTTCAATTTTTAGGACAGTTTTAAATTGCTTCGTCATCCCGGGCCTGCCCCGGAATCTTACCGACTAAAATCTGAAATGAGGTTTATATATGAACATTCCCCTATCCTGGCTTAAAGAGGCCGCTCAAATAGAAGATGCTACCCCTTCCCTGCTGGATAAAATGACAAACGCGGGTAACGCTGTAGAAGGTGTTGCCAAACTTGGCGAAGACATAACAGGCGTAGTTGTCGGCAAAATAATAACCCTGGAAAAACACCCGGACGCAGACAAACTGTGGGTGGCGCAAGCGGATATAGGCACAGAAACATTACAAATTATCACCGGCGCAGATAACCTTAAAGCCGGGGATTTTATTCCTGTAGCCGTACATGGTTCTACCCTTGCCAACGGGCTTAAAATTAAAAAAGGTAAAATGCGCGGGCTGGACTCCAACGGGATGCTATGCTCTATAGACGAGCTTGGATATACTGTGGCAGACTACCCGGAAGCCTGTGAAGACGGCATTTATGTGTTCCAAGACGAACATTCCCTGGGCGCAGACGTTCGCCCTATAATGCAGCTTTGCGAAGAAGTAGTAGACTTCGACATCCTTTCCAACCGCCCGGATACAAACTCTGTAATGGGCATGGCACGGGAAGCCGCCGCCGTATACGGCAAAACTTTGGTGTTGCCGGAAGTTTCCATAAAAGAAGAGGGCGACGGCAGCATAAACGACCTTGTAACCGTGGAAATTAAAGACCCCGTCCGCTGTCCGCGATACATTGCCCGTGTGGTTAAAAACGTAAAAGTCGGCCCGTCACCCCAATGGCTGCGCCGCCGCCTTTCCACCGCCGGTATACGCCCGATTAACAACATTGTAGACATTACAAACTATGTAATGCTGGAATACGGCCAGCCCCTTCACGCCTTTGATATTTCCGCCGTGGCAGTAAAAGACGGCAAGCACGGTATAGTGGTCCGCACTGCCCAAAAAGGTGAAAAATTCACAACTTTGGACGGGGAAGAACGGGAACTTACGGAAACCACCCTGCTAATTGCCGACTACGAGAAACCAATTGGCATTGCCGGGGTTATGGGCGGCGAAAATTCAAAAATCCTTGACGATACCACTACTATTTTGTTCGAATCCGCAAACTTCGATTCTGCAAATATCCGCCATACATCCCGGGCCCTTGGAATGCGCACAGACGCTTCCGCCCGGTACGAAAAAGGCCAAGACCCAAATCAAGCCTTAACCAGCGTAAACCGCGCCATGGAACTTGTGGAACAGCTTTGCTGCGGCAGTGTTGTGCCCGGTATTGTGGATGCTTACCCTACCCCGCGCTTAGAGCGTACAATTGATTTTAAACCTTGCGCTATTGACGCGCTGCTTGGCATATCCACCGATGTTTTGGGCCCTGCTCAAATGTGCGAATATTTGGCGCGGGTTGGCATTAAAACAAGCGTGGCACCGGAAGGCACCCATATGGAAGCCGTAATCCCAACTTTCCGCGCGGATATCAGCGGCGAAGCAGACCTTGCGGAAGAAGTTGCCCGTTTCTATGGGCTGAATAACATCCCATCCAGCTACAAGCAAGTGCTAAGCGGACAATCCCTGGCAGGTAACATAGCGGGCAAAACCCCGCGCCGCCGCCGCCAAGACAATATTAAGCGCACCATGACTGCCCTTGGCTACAGCGAGACGTTAACCTATCCGTTCGAAAGTCCCAAAGTGTATGATAGACTGAATATCTCCGAAAGGCACCCCTTCCGCAACGCCGTATACCTTAAAAACCCGCTGGGCGAAGATTTTAGCTTAATGCGCACCCTGCCCTTTGGCGGCTTACTGGAAAGCCTTGCACGTAACCACAACAAAGGCAACGATAACGTCTCATTGTTTGAAATAGCTGACACATATGAAAAAGGCGAAGAAGGCTATGCAGAAAACCCGTACCTGGCCATGGTTTCTTATGGGGAAAATGTGGATTACTTGTCCCTTAAAGGCGATGTAGAAACTCTGCTGTCTACCGTTACCAACCGCCCTAGTGTATATGTGCCGTATACAGATTTTGACTTTATGCACCCGGGGCGTACAGCAATGATGTCTGTAAAAACCAGCCCCAACCCCCGTGACGAAGCTGCTTTCCTTGGCATACTTGGGGAACTGCACCCGGGTGTGGCAAAGAATTACGACATTGGCAAGCGTGTGTACGTTGTGTGGCTATGCATGGAATCTTTGCATAAAATTGCCGAGGCTTACAAGTTTAAGTTTGTTAGTCCGGCTGTATACCCGCCGCTTTTCCGTGACCTTGCCTTCAAAGTCAAAGAAAATGTTACCGCCGCAGAATTGGAAGCGGCCATTAAAGAAAAAGGCGGCCAGCTTCTGTCGGAAGTGGCACTGTTTGACGTATATCAAGGTGCGCAGGTAGGCGAAGGGTATAAATCTATGGCCTACTCGCTAAAATTCCGCGCAAATGACCGGACGCTAACCGTACCGGAAGTTCAAATAAGCCTGGACGCGATTGTGAATAATTTGCATAAGAAATTTGAGGCGGAAGTACGGAGTTAGAAATTTTGAAGGAGGCTGCCGGGACAGCCTCCATAATTACATAAAATAACAGGGGGAATTATCCGAGGTGAACATGGAAGTGAAACTAGACGCGTATGAAGGGCCGCTGGACCTTCTGCTAAGCTTAATCCGGCGGCACGAAATAGACATATACGATATACCCATATCGTCATTGACAAACCAGTACCTGGAAGAAATCGCTACTTTGCCCCGGGATATGGAGCGGCTTAGCGAATTTTTGGTAATGGCGGCCACATTACTGGAAATCAAGTCCCGGATGCTGCTGCCGCGGCCAAAAGTGGAGACGGACGGCGAGCCGGAAGACCCGCGGGAAGCCTTGGTGAAAAAACTGCTTGCCTATAAGCAGGCCCAAGCCCTTGTGGAAGAACTTCAAAAGCTTACGCCGGTTGGCGAGCGTGTAACCAATTTTGGCGATGTCGCGCTGTTGAAGCAGTTAAGCCGCGATGCAAGGTCGGAATTGCCGGAAAGTATGATTCCAATGCCACAAATGATGGAGTTGTTTGTGGAAATAATGTCCCGCAAAGAATTTCGGCGGGATACAGTACGGGCAGACTATGGTAAAATGCCCCGTGACCGGTTTACGGTAACCGCCAAGGTTGTGCATATCCGCCGTGTTTTATACAACCACGGCAAAGCCAGCCTGCGGGCACTGTTTTCCGGCTGTCAAAGTAAAAACGAAATGGTGGTAACCTTTCTTGCCCTGCTGGAAATGATACGCCGGGGCGAAATACGGGCAACCCAACCCGAAGCTTTTTCGGATGTAGAAATTTATTCAGAGGAGGAACTGTAATGCCGGGCCTGATAACAGAACGGGAAAAAATGCTTGAGGCCATGCTGTTTGCCAGCCCCGAAAGCGTGCCGTTGGAAAAACTTGCGGAAGCTTTGGAGTGCGACATTCCCCTAACCCGCAACTTGCTTAACCGCATGGCGGAAACCTATGCCAGGGACGCTTCCGGTATTCAGCTGCAGGAAGTTGACGGCGCGTACCGTTTGTGTACAAACCCGGCCTATTACCCGGCTGTGCAGCGGCTTTTACAAAGAAAAGGCCGTGCCGCCTTTTCGCAAGCGGTATTGGAAACATTGGCTATTATCGCATTTAAGCAGCCTGTAACAAAGGGCGTAATTGAAGGAATACGCGGAGTAAACTCGGATTATTCTGTAAATAAGCTGGTAGAATGCGGATTGGTAACGGAAATTGGGCGGCTGGATGCCCCGGGGCGGCCAATTTTATTTGGCACATCGGAAGATTTTCTGCTATACTATGGGATAAAAAGCGTAGATGAACTTTTGGAAAGTATGAGTCACATAAATTTAGAGGATGATGAAGTTAATGATAATGGAAGATTATAGCAGGATGCATCGCTATTACGACAAGGCAAGCGGACTGCTTGCAATAGGTATTTTTGCAGTAAGTTCACTGCTGTTTTATTTAACGGGACTGCTGTGGCGGCACCAATCCATACGGGTGTTTATACCGGCCAGCATATTTAGCATAGCAATTGTACTTATGGCAATGGCTTTCTGCAAAGAAGAAATACGTTCTGTTGGCATATCTTTGCGGGGTGTGTGGAAGTCTGCGCTTTTGGGTCTGACTACAGGCGCGGCATTCTTTTTTTCCATGCGGCTAATATTGCAGGCTTCTGTATTTGAAAGGGCCTACGGCGGCGCAGAAATATCCAGGTTTATGACCAATGACAGGTTTTTTCATGTGGCGGAGACACCTTTTTTAAGCTGGTTCCCCCAGGCATTTGTGTTTGTTTTGGTAACAGTTATTCACCAGGAAATTTTAATGCGTGGCTATGTACAAACCCGCCTTAACGGGCTTATAAAATCGGAACTTGCCACTACGGCAATTACGGGGTTTATGTTTGTAGTATTTTTTATGCCCCTTCACACTGTTATAATCGGCGAAAGTTTCAGCTGGGTGTTTGGGGCTTCTATTCCTATACAGATGATATGGATGTTCTGTCTCCATTGCTGGCTGCATTTTTTGTACAGGACTTATAATAATTTGGCAGGGCCTATAATCTTTCACATATTTTTCACATTCCATAGTAACGCCGCCCTTGCCCATTCTTTTTACATGGGTATTGGGTAAAAGCCGGGGTCATCCTTCGGCTTTTTTTAGCCGCTGTGTGGCAAAAAATAACGCAATAACCGCTATTGTTATCGCCAATAAAATATTAACTGTTAATTCACTTGGAAAAGTTCCCGTAACGGTTATCGCAATCGGGTGGCTTAGCAGGTTAAATGGCGAAAACGATCCGATGTGCGGTATTATTGTGCTTAAAATTAACGCGAAATATATGCCTGTGCTTATGCCCGCGCTAACTGCGGAACTTTTTGTAAGGGACGAGCCCAGAATTATTACAGACAGCATCATTAACACACCAATGCTAAAAACAAGTGACCCTGTTAATATATTGCCAATGTGCCCCGCTTCTTCAAACAGCAAAAATGTGTATACATAAGTTACCAGCGCAGACACCGCAGTAATTACGGTGGTTATGATAACAGCCATTGTAAACTTGGCAAGTATAAACGATCCAAACCCCAACCCTTTAGAAAACATAAGGCTTGCGGTACCGGTTCTTATTTCCCGCTGCACAGTTCCCATGTACATAAACAGTATAGCAATTACGCCTATTTGCCCTATTTGGCTGTAAAATTGCACGTAAGCTTCCTGCCAGGAAGGGTTTCCCATTGCTTCAATTAGCAATTGAGAGGTTTCGTCGTAGGAAGGCATGATAAAGGCGAAAAACTCGCCCATATACCGGGCAAGCAGCGCGCCCGTTATGGCAAAGAACAGGAAAACGCAGCCAAGTACCAATAGGCGTTTTGTGCGCAAATTTTCCGTTAGCTCTTTGCCCATAAATGTAATGTAATTAGACATCTATAATGTTCCTCCCGCGTTATTGCGTTTTTCATTTGAAATTTCCCTATAAAAAATATCTTCCAGGGATGGAGTGTGGGCACTAAAGCTTTCCACTGCAAGGTTGTTAACATGTATTATACCTGTAGCGGCACGGCTTAAGTTTTCCATTTGGCCGTCTGGGGCGTTTATTAGTAACTCTTGGGGCGCATCCAAGGTGTCTATGGCAAGGTTTGCTTCTTTTGCTTTGGCTTGGAAAAGCTTTGCGTCGCTTTCTTGATAAAAGCGGATTTTTGCCGTGTTTTGGGAGTGGCGGCGGCGCAGGTTTTCCATGTTGTCCTGTGCCACTATTTTACCTTTCTCTATGATGAGAATATAATCGCACACATTTTCCACGTCTGCTAAAATGTGTGTAGAAAATATAACTGTTGTGCCTTTTAAAGACTGGATTATTTCCGCAACGTCGCGGCGGCCCATTGGGTCCAGTGCAGACATTGGTTCGTCCATAAATATTACTTGCGGGCTGTTTATCATTGCCTGGGCAATGCCAAGCCGCTGTTTCATACCCCGGGAATACCCGGCTATTTTTGTGCGGGTTTTGTCCAGCCCCACAAGCTGTAACAGTGATTTAATCCGCTGCTTTGCCTCCCCGGTTGGTATTTTGCAAATTTTTGCGCACAGGGCAAGAAATTCTTCCCCATTCATATAGCTATAAAAATTTGGCACATCCGGCAGATAGCCGAACACGGCAGCGTTTTGTCGGCCAAAGTGTTGTTCACTGCCCATCATTTGTATTTTGCCCGCTGTGGGACGTATAAGCCCAACCAGCATTTTTATTGTTGTGGTTTTGCCCGCGCCGTTTTTACCCAAGAAACCGCAGCAGCAGCCCTGAGGCACCTGAATATCTACATTTTTTACGGCAGTAGTAGTTTTGTATTTTTTGGTTAAACCTTGAGTTTGTACGGCGTTTGTCATTGTAGTCGGTTCTCCCTTTGTTCATTTTGTTCTTCCAACTCTGCGGCTTTTTGGTCAAGCATGTTGCTGCCAATCGCAAAGTACACAATTGGCCCGATTATATTAATACATACAATTACCAGCCCCCATATTAATTTATCCATGGCATGTACTTCTTTTTTTACCAGGCTTACAAGGGCGGTTATTAGCAATACCAGCTGGATTATGGCAATTGGAATTACAATCATTAGTACAAGACGTACTATGCCGCCGTCTAAGTCTGACGGGTGGTTTATGCCGAAATTGATGGTGTTCAAGAATAATTGATTCATAGCTTCCTCCTATTTAAAGCGGCTTCGCCGCATATATTTATGGCGCACGCCAGCTTATTAGCGTACGGCTGTTCCTAACCCGTTCATACACCAGTGTCATCCGTATACGCCCGGGCTCAAAGCCATGGTAATGCAGGTTTACTGTGCCAAAAAATTCAAAAGAAATATCAACTTCGTGCCGCATACCGCCCTGCTCTAACAGTAAAAACAGACCGCCTTCATCGCTTGTACTTTCTACATGGAAATGACGCATTTGCTCTTCGGTTAGGGAAAATGTGCGGCGTGATGTACCGTTGCCCCTGCGGACATTTTCTGTCCATTGGTTGTTTCTGATGTTGACAGATCTGCCCATCCACGTACCTCGGTTCACAGAAACAGCGGAGAAGCTTCTTTCCCCCATTTCGTAAAAACGTGCAAGACTTACGGTACCAACAACAAACAGCGGAATTGACACAACAAATAATATGGCACTTGTGATAAGTGCTTTTTTGTACGTACCCGGCGCAGGCACGTCTTTTTTTGCGCGCCCAACAAGAAAGTACACGATTAGCCCTATCAAATTTGGTATAAACAGTACTGCCAATACCCATACAATTGGGTCTTGTTCACTTTTGACTTGGGCATCTTTGTACACCCACATACCCAAAAGTGTTATTGTTAAAGCCAGCGAACCTAAAAATACAATTAAACCTACGATAAATAATGTCATACGAAGCTTTCCTCCCCATGTGAAGTTCGTTTGTTTAGTGATGCGATAATAATTATCGCGCCGCCAACCGCCGCGGTAAAGTAGTAGACCAGCCCCGCAAAAATAACTGCCGCCGTGCCAAAGAACATATTAATTGCAAACAGCAAAAATATTGCGGTAAAAATCACGCATGGGGCAAGCAGCCACAGCCAAAAAGGTTTTTCAGTTGACTCGATTTTCGAGTCAGTTGGTTTTGCCGCAGCGCAAAGCTTTGTCCGTAAAGCTTCCTTTGTGGCAGCAGGCACATTTTCCCGTTTTGTAAAGTATGAACTTAGCGCGTCGTCAAATTTTAAGTTCTTCATAAGGTTATGCCCTCCTTTTCCAGTGCTTTTCTCATTAGTTCCCGTGCTTTGTGCAACCGGCTTTTTACCGTACCGGTGGGGATGCCGCATATTGCCACTATGGTGTCCATGGGACAGTCGTCAAAATAGTGGAGGATTAGCGGTATGCGTAACTTGTCCTTTAATTGGGAAATTGCCTTGTGAATTGCCGTTTGCGCAAGTGCCTGCTGAGCGGCGTCTGCGGTAGGGTTACTGCCCGCACTGCCTGTGCTGGAAGTGTTAGTCCATTCCTCTAACCGGGTTTCCGGGGCTATTGTTTGCCGCCTAAATGCTTTACGGCGGGTGTTTTTCCACTTTCCAGCAGCTATGGCGAAAAGAAATGACTTTGGGTTTTGCGCAGCATCTATGCGCTCTGCCATTTCAAAGGCCGCAAGGGCCGTTTCCTGATATAAGTCCGATGCGGCGTGGTGGTCCATGGCCAGGTGCTTGCAAAATGTGAACACATCCTGCTCGTACGCTTCAAGAAATTGTTCAAATTCCGCAACTGTCATGGCTTCCTCCCTGCATCACTTTTGGTCTTCACCCTATATCGTCGTAAGTTTGTACTTGGTTCAAAAAATTTTTCGTTTCTTTTAAAACATCTTTCCAAGTTGCGATATGAAGCATATGGTTGCCGTTTAATGTTATGGATTTCGCGTTTCTCCCAAGGCGGGCCATATGTTTTCCGTCCACATCCACCAGCTTACCGTATGGAAAAATGGCCGTAAAATCATTTTTGGAAAGAATTTTATTTGCAATTGCGCTGATGATACATAAAGCCGTAATAACTCCGGCTACTATTAAGAAAATTATCATATTCATCGCTCCTTATTTTTTTGGCGGGGTTATAATTGTGCATATACTGCGCAGTTTGCGTTCCGGTGTTGGTTCGTTTTGTGTCAATGGCAGTACGATTTCCGAAATTTTCATCATTGCTTCGATTAATTCTTCCTGTGTAGCGTACACAGGGGCCGTACTAAACCCGGTAAGGTCTTCGGCAATGTGAATACCCTCCGATTCCGAATAAGTTTTAAACTCACCGGCGATACTCATAATGTACTGCATAAATAATTGAAAGTATCCTTTGCCATCGTTTTCCGCAACTATCCGCTCTATGTCTGCGCCCAAATCCACATTTATGGAATAGGATTTTTCCACCGCCCCCCGGATATGTTTTTCCGCAGCTACTTTTATCATGCCTTCATCCAGCATTGTTTTAAGGTGGCGGTAAAGGGTTGGCTGCGCAATATCCGGAAATTTTTCTAAGAGTTTTTTTGCCGTCATACCCTCATTCGTGTGAATTTCGAAAAATATCCTTGAGCGTACAGGGTTGGTAAAATGGTCTACTATTTTAGTGCTCATTGTTTTCACCTCTCTATTATTATCATTTATGATAATGTTATCATATTCAATAACAATTGTCAACAGGAAGAGTTCATAAAAAATTTACCCCCTGATATCAGGGGGTAGATACTCCTTACTTTTTACCAATACCTGCGCCAACGGCGTGGGAAGTGACGGTACATACGATGGAAAAGTGGTGGAAAGCGATTGAACTCAAACTCCTCTTTTCGCTCTGCCCGTTCAAACGGACGGCCTGTAAATCTGCCATCTTCAAAACCTCTACTCATAATTATCCTCCTCATAAAACAACCATGTAGTACATTTAATGCACTATAGGGGCTTGTTTACATTCTGGTACATACTATGCGGTATATGTATAAAAGGTGAGAGCTTACGTTTCCTTCTCGATTTTTGTTGTAATGTATGATACGCGTATGATATATTCTTAGGAAAATATCCGAAAGTTTATTAAGGGGGCCATTATCCATGGCAAAAGAAAAACGAGTCGAAAGCATAACAGATATGAACCAAGATTTCGCCCAGTGGTATACGGACGTGGTGCGCAAGGCAGAACTTGCGGAATACTCCGAAACCGGGGGATGTATCATATTTAAGCCCTATGGCTATGCCATTTGGGAATTAATTCAGCAGCATTTAGACGGCCAGCTAAAAGCCACCGGCCACGAAAACGTGTACATGCCGCTGCTTATACCGGAAAAATTGCTGCAAATGGAAAAAGACCACATAGAAGGCTTTGCGCCGGAAGTGGCCTGGGTAACACATGGCGGCTCGGAAAAATTAACGGAACGCTTCTGTATCCGCCCCACTTCCGAAACGCTGTTTTGCTCCCACTATTCTAACGTAATACAGTCTTGGCGGGACTTGCCCAAGCTGTACAACCAGTGGTGCAACGTAATGCGCTGGGAAAAAACTACCCGCCCATTCCTGCGCACACGGGAATTTTTGTGGCAGGAAGGCCACACCGCCCACGCCAACGCAGAGGAATCCCTTGCGGAAGCATTGCAAATTTTAGACATTTACTGCAACATGGTAGAGAAGCAACTGGCCATCCCTGTAATTAAGGGGCAGAAAACCGAGCGGGAGAAATTCGCCGGGGCCCTTGCCACCTACACATTTGAAACCATGATGCACGACGGCAAAGCTCTTCAAAGCGGCACAACTCACGATTTTGGTGACAAGTTTGCCAGGGCCTTTGACATAAAGTATCTGGACAAAGAAAATAAACTACAATATGCCCACCAGTCTTCCTGGGGGGTGTCCACCCGCCTAATTGGCGCGATAATAATGGTACACGGCGATAACAACGGGCTTGTGCTTCCGCCGGGTATCGCCCCAACCCAGGTTATGGTTATCCCCGTGGCGTCTCATAAGCCCGGTGTAGTGGAAAAAGCCAACGAACTGCGTACACGCCTGGCAAAAGTTGCCCGCACGAAAATAGATTTGTCTGATAAATCCCCCGGATGGAAATTTGCCGAGCATGAAATGAAGGGCGTACCTATTCGCCTGGAAATTGGCCCAAAAGACATGGAAGCCGGGCAGTGTGTAATCGCCCGCCGTGATACAGGCGAAAAAATTACCGTTTCGTTAGAAGGCGACGCGTTGGAAAAAGCCGTTGCGGAAGCCCTGCAAGCCATAGGCGATAATCTGTACGCAAAAGCCGCACTGCGCGTAAAAGAAAAAACTTTTACAGCCCAAAACATGAACCAGCTAAAAACCACCTTGGACACAACCCCCGGCTTTGTAAAAGCCATGTGGTGCGGCGCGGACGAATGCGAAGTAAAGGTAAAAGAGCAGGCGACTGCCACCAGCCGCTGCATACCGTTTGAACAGGAAAAAGTAGGCGAAACCTGTTTCGTATGCGGGAAACCTGCGGATACTATGGTTGTGTGGGGCAGAGCGTATTAGGAGGTGCCAACTATGCCGCTTATAAGCTACCTGGAATATTCTAACCGGGACATGAAATACGCCCGGGATATATTTTCCCTTGGGGATTACGACCCATGCGGGCGTTTCTGCCAGCAAAGCGTAGAGAAACGACTGAAATATTATATCGAGCAACACGGAATACCAAACGATAAGCGGTTGCTGCATCTTCATTCTCTAACAAACCTGTACCAGAGAGTTTGCGAACTTGCGGGCTGTCAGGTTGACAAGAAAACAAAAGATGACTTACACAAGCTGACAGACGACTATTTTAATACAAATTACCCTTCCAAAAATGATATTGAACTTACGGAAGAAATGGCGATTGAGGCCATGGAAATAGCAGAAACAGTAAATAGCTGGCTAGATTCGCTTCTGGCCCTGCGTGAATCGGAGGAAATAGACATATGAACCCAAACACACAAAACCGCCCCGGCCGCCCAACTCCAAAATTCCCAAAGCGGGCAGTTGTTACAAACGGCATGCCGTACGGCGATAAACCCATGCATTTTGGCCACATAGGCGGCAACTTTATACAAGGGGACATATATGCCCGCTTCCTGCGGGACCGTATCGGCAAAGACAACGTAATACATGTAAGCGGCGCGGACTGTTACGGTGCCGGTGCCGAAATAAAATATCAAGACGCAAAATATAACGGATTTACGGGCACCATCGAAGATTTTATTACGGGCCATTACAATTTTCAAAAAGAAGTGCTGAATGCCTACAACATAGACCTAAACCTATACGCCGCGTCCGCTCTTGAGCCTGCAAGCAGCCGCCATGCAGAAATGTCAAGGGAGTTATTCAACATATGGTACGAGCAAGGCTACCTTAGGCTGGAGAAAATCGAGCTGTTCTATGACGAGGAAAACGAAACTTTTCTAAACGGCCGTCAAGTAGTAGGTCAATGCCCAATTGTGGGCTGTCAGTCGGAAAAAGGTTATGCAGACGAATGCGCTTTGGGGCATCAGTATGACCCCAAGGAACTGATAAACCCAAAATCCGTAGTCACTGGCAAAACCCCCACCCTTCGCCCCAACAAAAACTGGTACTTCGACCTGGAACGGTTTGCGGATGACCTTAAAATGCGGCAAGTTCTTTTGAAAGAAGGCGGCATAAGCCGTAAATTTTTGCTGTCCTACATCGAAGATTTCCTAAAGGACCCGGCAATTTTAATAAGCAAAGTAGAGGATTTGGACAACCTATACGCCGCTTGCGCAAAAATGCCCGCCCACAAAGCAGAGATAAACGAAGAAAAGAAAACCGGCACACTAACCTTCAAGGTGCTAAAAGACCGGGAAGAAGCCTGCGAAATTTTGCGCAGTCACGGTATCCGTTTCCGCACCGGTACAACACTAACCCCCTTCCGCCTTACCGGAAATGTGGATTGGGGCATCCCCGTGCCGGAAAAAGACGGCGTAAATGACCAGACATTTTGGGTATGGCCGGAATCCTTGTGGGCCCCAATGTCCTTTGTTAAAACCTACCTGGATTTGCAAAAAGCGGCTGCGTCGCTTCCCGAAGGAAGCGTAGCGGGGATTGATTCCCCGCAAAGCGGCGGGGTTTCATGCGAATCCATTTGCGGAGCAAATGGTGAGAGGGGCAGTGCGCCATTGAAATCGGAAACATGGGAAGACTGGTGGTTTAATGACGACGTACAGGTGTACCAGTTCATAGGCGAAGACAACGTCTATTTCTACGACATAGCGGGCATGGGCCTATTTATGGCACTAAACGACAGAGCCGGGCGCGACCGCCAAGCCAATTTGCCAATTGTAATACCAAACCGGCACGTATTTTTTGGTAACAGCAAGGCCAGCAGCAGCGGCAAAGTGCGCCCACCTGCCGCACACGAACTACTGGAATTCTACACTGCCGAACAGTTACGTATGCACTTTGGGCATATGGCATTACAAAACAACAGCGTAAAATTCTTCCCAAAAGCCCTGTTCAAAAAAATGTTCGCGGATGGAGAAGTACCAAAAGACCTTGGCGACATCGAAGGCTTTGACGCCACCTTGGCAGAAGGTAACTTGCTTACAAACGTGTTTAACAGGCTTGCCCGTTCGTGTTTTTATAGTTTACAGCAGTATTTCCCTTCCTGTAATTCCGGGCTTGCCACGGAATCTTCTGGCAAATTACCAACCGTAGAAATTTCCCCGGAAGCGAAAGAAGCCTGCGACAAGCTTATCGACGATTACGAATTTGCCATGTACCGTTTCGAATTTTCTAAAGCCATCGACATGCTGGACAAGTTCCTCCGCGATTCTAACAAGGTGTTTGATGCAAAAATGAAAGACGCGAAAACCAATGACGACAACGCGCTTAAGGCGCAAACCCTGGTGGATGCATTTCACGCAGTAAAAACCGCCACCATTCTGCTGCACCCATTCGCCCCGGAAGGCACAACACGCCTGCAGGAATACCTTGGCATTGGCGATGAGTTTTGGAGTTGGACAAATATTAAAGAGCCACTTAGCTTTTTCATAAATGAAGAGCATGAGTTTAAATTTTTGGAGCCAAGGGTGGATTTTTTCCTGAAGCACCCAAGCCAGCTTATGTAAGAAGAAATGTATAAATTTAAAAGGGGTATTTTGCGCAACTTTGATACAGGGATTATTTTGTACCAAGGATTGCGCAAAACCCGGGGTTTACATGTCATTTTTGATACGATAGTTGAAAACCAAGAGCCACTCATGTTAACTGTGAAATGCGCGAGACGTAACATTATCATTCACATTAACAGTCGGGTAGGAAGTCGCCCATTAGTTGAGTGACCGACCTCCTATACTACCGTGCATACCGTTCGGTACACGGTGGTTCACCAGTTTACGCCAAAGTCTTTTGGTAGTAACCAGAAAGGAATAAGTAACCCATTTTCTTTAGAACATCACTTTGAAGTGACCTTTTATGGATAGGACTATTGGCAGTACGCCCGCAGCCTTTTCTGGTGTTGGCAAAATCTAATATCTTTCATTCCATCTCCCTACACTAATTTATTGACAAAAACAAGTAATATTGTGCTTGCTATCCAGCATGTGTCAAGTTATACTTATTTGTGTTAGGGTGATGGTGCTTATAAAAAACTAAGGAGCTGATTTTCAACATGAACTTAAAACTAGACAGAATTACATTTTCACCTAATGTCATGGGCGGTCAGGCTTGCATACGCGATACCCGAGTCACCGTTTCACTTATCGTAAATATGCTTGCCAACGGCGCATCGTTTTCAGCCGTGCTTGAAGATTATGAATATCTGGAAGAAGAAGATATTAAGCAAGCCCTTAAATATGCCTCCTGGGCAGCAAGCGACCAGATGCTGGCGATATGAGATTTTTGGCAGATATGGGCATATCGCCGCGCTGTGTAGAGTGGCTCCGCATACAAGGTTATGACGCAGTGCATTTATATGAGCAGGGCTTGCATACACTTTCGGACAGCAAAGTATTGGAGAAAGCATGTTTAGAAAAACGTATTTTATTAACAATGGATTTGGATTTCGCACGAATTTTATCAAGTGCAAACGCGATAAATTTACCTCTTACCGTGGTATTTCGCCTAAGCGATCAGCGGCCACAGTGTATACAAGCTGTAATTAATACAATGTTACCAATTCTTGAAAAGTATTTTGAACAAGGCAATGCTATTTTATCTGTTACAGAAAATAAAATACGCATTCGACATTTGCCAATATAGATTTAAAGCCAGCGGACATCACAAATCCGCTGGCTTTATTAAGGAGCAACCGACTCTATACGCCCCTACACCCCTAAAACCCCCTTCAAAAACTGTCCTGTAAACGACTCTGCAACCCCGGCGACTTCTTCCGGTGTGCCGGCTGCAACTACATACCCGCCGTTTTGGCCGCCTTCCGGCCCCATGTCGATTATAAAATCGGCACTTTTTATTATGTCAAGGTTATGTTCTACCACAATTACAGAGTGGCCTTGGTCTACCAGCTTGTTTATAGACGCAAGCAGTACTTCAACATCGGCGCAGTGCAGGCCTGTTGTGGGCTCGTCCAGGATGTATAAATTATGGCTGCCACGCTTTATTTTGCCCAGTTCGTAAGACAGCTTCACTCGCTGGGCCTCGCCGCCGGATAATGTTGTCGCGCTTTGCCCCAGTGTCAAATAGCCAAGGCCCAAGGCATTCATTGTGCCAAGTTTGTGGCTGATTAACTTGTCCCCGCAAAAAAATTGTTGGGCTTCTTCTGCCGTCATTTCAAGGATTTCAGCGATATTTTTGCCGTTGTAGCGTATTTCGTCACATTCTTTGGAGAAGCGGCTGCCCTTACAGATGGGGCAAGGGGTTTCAATGTCTGCCATAAACTGCAGGTTGGTAACAAGGATGCCGTCGCCGGTACAATGTTCGCAACGGGCCCCGCCTTTGTGGGTAAGGCTGAAATCCAAGGCCGTGTAACCCCTGGCAGCTGCCTCGGGCACGGAAGCGAACAGTTTGCGGATACGGTCGTATACCCCAATATATGTGGCCGGGTTAGATTTACGGTTGCGGCCTATTGGCGACTGGTCTATGGTGATGATATTTTTGATGTTGTCGTAGCCGAAAATATAGTCAAGCTTGCCCGGTACAATGCGCGCGCCACGCTTTTGTACTTCCAGGTGCTTGGACAGGGTTTCAAATATTAAGGTAGACTTGCCGGAACCGGATACACCCGTCACGCATATGAACAACCCAAGGGGTATGTCGACGGTAATATTTTTCAGGTTATTCTGCTGCGCGCCTTGGAGGGTAATGTAGTCGTTGCCGGGCTTGCGGCGTGCTGCAGGCAGCGGGATACTGCGTTTGCCGGACATATACGTCCCGGACAGGCAGTTTTCGTCCGACATGAATTGTGCCGGGCTGCCAACGGTTATAATGTTGCCGCCATGGGTACCGGCCCCCGGGCCTATTTCCACAAGATAGTCCGCCGCGTGCATTGTATCAAGGTCATGCTCTACTACAACCACTGTATTGCCTATGTCCCGCAGCTTTTTCATGATGCTAATTGTACGGTTGGAATCCCGCGGGTGCAGGCCAATGCTTGGCTCGTCCATTACATAAAGTATGCCCCGCAGTTCGCTGGAAATTTGCGTAGACATTTTAATGCGCTGCATTTCGCCGCCGGATATGGAATCGCTGCGCCGCCCAAGGGACAGGTAGTGCAGGCCGATGTCCACAAGCAGTTGTAAACGGGAAGTAATTTCCCGGATAATGGAATCTGCCACGTCCTTTTGGTCCGGTGGCGTTTCCAAATTTACCAGGAAGTCAACCAATTCCGGGAACTGCATCGTGCTTAGCGTGTTAATGTCCATTCCGCCTACGGTAACCCTAAGCCGTGAGGCCTTTAGCCGTGAACCGCTGCAATCCGGGCAGGTTTTTTCAATCATGGTTTCCCGCACAAAGCTTAACTCGTAGAAATCCGAGTTGCCGGCCTTGCGGATATAGTTGCGGTACTCCCGTTCCAGTTCCTTAACAAACCCGGCAAAGGCCATCTTGCGGCCCACCAGCCAGTGTTTCTTGGTGTAATGGGGCGGGTTTATCATTTCAACTTTTTCGCCGTTGTTGCCGTAAAACAGCAGTTGATGAATGTGGTCCGGATACTGGTCGAAGGGCGTATCTAGGGAAAAGCCGTATTTAACAGACAGGCTGTGAAGCAACACCGCGCGGTAACTGTTGGGGGCTTGCGGGCGGAAAACCTGGTGATGCAACGCACCGCCGTTAATGCTTTTGTGGGGGTTTCTTACAATAAACCGCGGCTCTGCAATGTGGGAAGAACCAACGCCCATGCAGGTATCGCAGGCACTTGCGGGTACGTTAAATGAGAATTGATGGGGCTGCAGTTCGCATAATACGTAATGGTGCTGTGGACAGCCAAAGTTTTTGATTATATCAAAACCGGCGGCATCCTGTTCGCATTTTATGTCAAGGCGCAGCATTACTTCGTCTTCCAATGTGTTTACAATGGCTTCAATGGACCGTGTTATCTGCAAGAAAATTTCGCTTTTTACCGTCATCCGGTCCAACAGAATTTCTATGTGATAATCCCTGCCTTCGTCAAGTTCAAATGGCTTTTCCGAAAGGTCGAAGGGCTGTCCGTCAACAAGTAACTGTTTGTAGCCCTGTTTGCGTACGCGCTCAAATAAAAATTCGTAATCCTCACCGTACACTTTTTTTGTCGTTGTGTATATTTCCACCACTGTTCCCCTTGGCAGTGCCGTGATGTATTCTGCCATGCGGGCCGTGGATACAGGTTTTAGCAGGTGACCGCAAACGGAGCACTTGCCGGTACCTATTGTGGCAAACAATAGCCGCAGGTAGTCGTTAATATCTGTAACTGTACCCACTGTGGAACGGGGGTTATTGTTACTCTTCTTCTGCTCTATGGCGATAACCGGTGACAGGCCACGCACATAATCCACATTTGGCTTCTTCAACTGCCCAATGCGCCCTTTCGCGTAATTGGAAACAGATTTTAGGAAACGCCGCTGGGCTTCGCCATAAATAATGTCAAAAGCCAGTGATGACTTGCCGGACCCGGAAACGCCGGTGATAACCGTTAGCTTATCCTGGGGTATCTCTACGCTGATATTTTTTAGGTTGTTTTGCTTCGCGCCTATTACTTCAATAGCATTGTCCATATTTTGCTCCTTCTAAACCAGATAATACGATACTTCTTCCACTGTCAGCTTGCTGCGTTTAAACATCCTTGAGGGCAAGGCCGCCCTGCCCACCACACCTTTTCTCACAAGAAAATCCATGTCGCAGTACCCGCACTGTTTATATATTTGCGAAACTGTCTTTATCTCCCCATCCCCCAGGAAGCGCAGTATAGGTTCGCTCCACCATGGCATGTGCAGCGTCAGAAAGTTGTCAATTACGCTAAAAGCGTGACGGACATCTGCTACAGACATGGCCTTGGTACTTGGCACGACATACAGCTCATGCATTAAGGCAGGGTTAAGCTCTTGCGCCCTAAGAATGGACTCCCGCTTTGGCACTTCGCAGTGGGTAAGCAGTTCCATCTCTGCCACAGTAACGCAGCACTGGTGCAAGAAACGCTGGGCATAAAGGGGATTGTCGTATAGGGAAATCCATTTGTCCGCCTTGCGAACGTAGTTTAGCAAGCCTCTCATCCTGCCACGAAAGGAACGGGCCGCGTCGTCACTACCTATCCTTCGCACATCTTCAAAAAATTCCCGTATTGTTTCGTCTTTTGTAAACACAATCTTGCCCATACTTACAAGGCTGTGCATAAACTCGCCGCCCCGCCGCTGCTGATACTCTGTTTTAAACTTTGTAACCTCCGCTATGGAAACGTCAAGGTTAATGCCGTCTTCATCTACACGGATGTATCCAGCCGCAGGGGAACTGCCGTCCCGTACAATTAACTCTATGTCCATATTGCTTTGCTCCCAAACATCGTAATAAGCCAGGCTGCCAAACAGCAGAAGGGCAATTACGTTTGGGTCTTCTTTGATTTGGTTGGTGAAGCTTTCTAACGCGTTGTTGTACCGTTCTTTCTGTGTCATGTTTTTTCTCCTTCGTTTTATTTGAATTGGGGCGTGTTTCCGCTATGTTGCGCAACATCAATCTCAGCACCGCCACCTGAAAAATAAAATTAAAAATGCCCTATTTCTTTTGAGGATTGGCAATTTGCTTTTTTGCCAAACCCCTTTTGAAATAGGGCATTTGTTTATTTTGATTTTGCAATTTTGTTCGTTTAGTGCGTTGTAAACGCGGCGTAAAACTGTAATTTTAGGTGGCCTTCGCTTTCGACGCATAGGTGTCCTCCAAATGTAGTGTGGCTATAACAATACATTACACCAGGCGTGGTTGTCAAGCTATTCTCACCCCCTGATATCAGGGGGTAAACCTACACACTTGGCGTAATGCCATACGCTTTAAACTGATACCCGTCTTTTGGGACCCATGCCCACAACTCGTAATCTACAAACCCGCATTTCCTGTAAAACTCAACTGCACCGCCTACACAAATGTCGTCCGATTTATCTTTACACCGCCGTATTGTCTCTTCAATTAAAAACCTGCCGCACCCTTTGCCATGATACTCGGGCGCGACAAAAATCCAGTCTAAATCCGTTTGCTTCACATCGTTATCGTAGGCAGAAATGCTAATTGCGGCCAAACTGCCCGTGGCTTTGTCTTTGACAAAAAACCAAAGGGACGGGTCAAAGGCCGAATAGGACATCATTTTCTTAATATTTTTATCGTTTAGCCACTCTTTTCCGCCGTTAATTATTTCTGCGGCTTTTGCAAAATGCTGTTGGCTGGTAAAATCGAAATCCACAGCTTCATACAGCGGTGATTTATCATTTTTTGGACGGTAACTAAAGTCGTACCGCAGCCCCCAGGCATACGAGGGGCTAAAGCCCGTTAACTGCCCCTTTACGGAATCGTATAAATGGGCGGGCAAACTAATACAGTCGAAGCTGTTAAGCACATCTGCGGGGATGTGCATTTTATTGTCCGGCGAATGGTAAACCACAAGATGATTGTTGTAGACAGTGTAGCAGCAATCATGCTGCGGCAGGTAAAACGACTCGCCGTTTTCAATTAAATATTTTACCTTCCAATAGGCAAAGACAGCTATGCCCGGTGTTTTGGCAAGGAATAACTGTTTGTATTTTTCTAAAAAATAAGATGCGGATATTTTCATTATTGTCCCACCGTAACCAAATCCCTAAGCCTGTCCAGGGTAGCCTGGCCAATGCGGGATACGTTAATTAATTCATCTACAGAAGAAAACCCCCCGTGGCTTTCCCTAAACTCAATAATATTTGTTGCCAAAACAGGCCCTACACCGGGCAGTGTTTGCAGTTCTGCCACTGTAGCAGTATTTATGTTTATAAGCCCGTCTGTTTGCGCGGAAGATACCCCGGAGCGGGCAGACGCAGTGTCATCGTAAATAAACACATCGGTAATGTCGTCACCAATGGCGGGGATTATAATTTGCATGGCATCCTGCAAAAACGCCGCCAAATTTACCCGCGCCAAGTCTGCATTCTGCGTTTCACCACCGGCCATTTGCAAAACATCATCTACCCTTGCGCCGTAATAAAGGCTGTACACGCCGGGGCTGTTTACTTCGCCCACAATATGTACAACAATTGTTGTGGGTTCTTCCGCAATAGGCTCGGGCGGCATAGGCGGCAGCTCGGCCTCCGGTGCCGTGGGTGCGGGAATATTTTGTGCCGCAGGCATGTAAATAATATCCTCAGCTTGTATTATTCTGCCGCCGGATGTCCCCCGCGAAGCCATAAAAATAATACCCACAACAACTACGCACAGGCCCCCCAAAATTACGTAAATGTTGTCTTTGACAAATTCCAAAAAAATTTTCATTAGTACGCCCCCTAAATTATGTTAATTTGATTCGACTCGCAATCTTGCAATAACAATGTAGCGGTAATCCGTAAGGCCACGGACAGTTTCGCAAGTGGAAAGAATCAAAATACGGTCGCTTTTATCAAGCACAATGTCATTAGTCCAAAGTGACTTTCGCTGCAATTCCAGTATAAATTCGTAAAACGCCTCGTCTGTATGGAAATTTGTTGTCAGGTAGCAAAAATCTATATGGGTACGGAAAAACGAAAAGATATCCCATACCGTTTCTTCGTAAGGGGTGGTAAGCAGAATGTATGTGTGTTCACGGAAGAAATTTTCGTTGTGGAAGTGACGAATGTTGTGAAATTTACTGCCATCAAACATGTTGTGTCCGTAAATTAACGTGTTATGGTCGTTAAGGGCATACAGATCATTCTCGTAATCTAAGAATATTGCCCCGTGGACACTGCGCCGCAAACGGATGTCATGATAAAGATAAAATACATTGTTGCCGGTTTGCACAACAGGGTAAGAAATATTTGTGTCCGGAATTTCTATAAACCCTACAATATCCGGGTTGTCGTAATACTCGCGTAATTGAACAATGCGCGGAAGCAGCACCCTGGGCTGCGGTACATATTCTTCTGTGGGCTCGTGTTCACCTGTAGGCTCCGGTTCGTAAACCGGCGTTGGTACATCCGGTTCCGATGTTGGTGTGAGTGTCGGTGCTTCCGCTGTAGGCTGCGGGCGCGGCTCTCTAACAGCCGTTTCCGGCACCTCCACCATATTGCGGGAAAAATAAAATACAGCCCCTATTACAACCAGGGCAATAAAAAAAAGATATATACAAATTCGCTTAATTTTGTTTGACATTCGCTTTACAGTCCTTTACTTGTGTCAGAAGCTGTTCTCATATGTATAGTACAACGGCGGAAGGGAATATGTCAATTTCCGCAAAAATAAAAAGCATAAAACCGTGAAAACGATAATTCCCTATAGCGATTCAGAGCATTAGGGAATTATCGTTTTCGGGCATTCGACAGCCCCTGGTTACCAATAAAACTACCAGCCGATAGATTCAATCCATAAGCGCATTACCGTAGCTACTTGTGCCCGGGTAACAGCGGCTGTGGGCTGGAAGCGGTTTGCGGGATCGTATGGTAAATCGCGGAACACGCCCTGCATTGTTAATTTATTAACCGCGCTTCTGGCATAGTTGCTTATTTGGTTAAAATCGCTGTAAGTGCGGTCCATTAAAATGTCCAGTGTTTCGCTGCCAAGGGCGTTTTGGTATCTGTATAAAACTGCCGCAAACTGCTCGTTTGTCATTAAATCGCTGGGGGCGAATAAGCCATTATCGTGGCCTGTTACTATTCCGTTGGCAGCAGCCCACATTACGGCGTTGGTATAATACTGGCCCGCCGCAACATCCGGGAACGGGTTAATAAACCCTGTTATGCTAGGCTCGCCGGTAAACCTGTACAACAATGTTACAACCATACCCCGTGTCATTGAGGAATATGGGTCAAATTGGGTAGTTGTTACGCCCATTAACAAGCCACTGGCATGCATTGCCTGAACACCCTTGTAGAACCAGTCGTTGGCACTAACATCCATAAATGTGTTCCTGTATGCTTCAACGGTAAACTCTGCGGTGGCATAAATGTCATCCCTAAAATTAACTTTCATCGCATGGGTGCCTGCCGCCAAAGTATTCAAATAAGATGCTTTTAAGTGGATTGCCGTTGTACCCTCTGCGGTGCCTGCAGTTGCCACAAAATGTGTACCCGCAGTAAGGGCGTTTCCGTCAACTTCTACACTTACAAATGCTGCTACGTGCCGCTCCGCATAATATATCAACGGCATATGGCCAAATTGAATAAATGCGCTTCTGTTGTCTACAAAATTGCCGGGTACAAACGTATAAATTGGCGGCTCTATTGTAATCATTCCGATATCTGTGTCCCGTGTCCATTGGGCTGTTACTTGTGTGTCGCGCCTTACATTATTGAACGGCACATCCCAACCCAGGAAAATATATCCTTCACGGAACACATAGGGTTCTACCGCTGCCCCGCCCATTGGTATTGCTTGCAGCAATGCCCCGCCGCCAACACGTACGCCGCCATTAAGGTTAAATGTTACCCTTGACATTTGAGGTGTAACGGGGGTTGGGGGAGGTGTGTAAACCGGCGGCACAACCGGGGTTACCGGTGTGGGGTCAGGGATGTGGATAGGAGGAACAACGGGAGGTGGGGCAGGCGTGTAAATTGGCGGGGNAACACCAACGTTGTCTGTATCC